>Ga0207650_10000256_pt1 | contig 57620 bp, 48 predicted proteins | sample KBSS63metaG_FD_184325 | JGI IMG/M metagenome (GOLD analysis project Ga0207650, IMG submission 184325) | Switchgrass rhizosphere microbial communities from Kellogg Biological Station, Michigan, USA - KBS S6-3 metaG (SPAdes) (version 2) | ecosystem: Host-associated > Plants > Roots > Rhizosphere...
GCCGTCGTCGGCATAGGTGACCACCACCGCCCAGCTGCCCTGCTCGTCGAGCGCGGGCTGGCGCGGCACGATCAGGCCCAGCACGCTGTCGTCGGGCGGATTGCCCCACATGTCCTCCAGCACGCGGCGCGCGTCGGCCTTGGCCAGAAAGCGGAAATCCTGGCTCAGGTCGAAATGCACCTTGGCCGGCGGGATCTCGATGTGCCCGTCCTGGAAATGCAGCGAGGCGACGAACTGTTCGGCGGTCATGCCGTCCTCGCCGTCCTCGGCCATGGCCGGTGCGGCGCTGGCGCACAGCGCGAGCAGGAAGGCGGCCAGCAGGCCGCGCAGCGAAAGCGTCTTGGTCATGTTCGAGTCCGTTCGGTGGCGTCCCCACGCCAGAGGGCGATAGTTTCGCGCAAAGCGCCATGCGGCGCCAGCGTTCAGGCTCTCGTCTTGGCTTTCGGGACGAACAGCGCCTCGATGCCCGCGATCACGGCATCGACGCTCCTGCGCATGGGGCGGCCGTTGGCGTGGCTGAGGTCCAAGACCTGGCCCATCGCGTCGAACAGGAGCATGCCCCAGAGGTTCGCCGTCAACTTCCCCATGCCGGGGAACTGACTCGCGGCGGCTTCGCTCAGTTTCATTTCCCAGACCCGGGCGCGGAGAAATGAAGCCGCCGAGAGATCGTGGGACTTGAAGATCAGTGTCTCGATCTGGGCGCCATGCGATGCGTACGCTTCGGTCCATTTGCACAAGACCTCGCGAAGCGCCTGAAGCGGGCTCAGAGCGGGCGGGCACTCGCGGATGAAGGAAAGGACCCGTGCATTCATGCTCTCCAGCACATCCAGCACGACCGTTTCCTTGGATCCAAGCAGGCGGAAGAACGTGCGTTGCGTGACACCGGCCCGGTCGGCGATCTCCTTGACCGTGACCTCGTCGAAACCCTTCTCGAAGAAGAGTTCGAGCGCGATTTTCCGCAGTTGGTCTTCGGTACTCGGAAGCTGACGCAGACGTCCGCCGCGCCGCGACTCGGCGAGCGCCTTCACCAACTGGGTGGTCGAACTGTCGCGTTTCAAACGAAGCAACCTCGTTGCAAGAACACATTCGCACGATTTTCCCCGCTGCCAACCACAACAGCAACCGCCATTCGGACGCATCCATCGCCCTTGACCCCGGCCAGGCGCCGCCGCTCCGTGATGCGTCGCACAATTGAATGTCGTTGACAGTAGCTGTCTACGGGGGATAGCGTGCGACCCATCATGTCATCGACTGACATTTCAACGGGAGATATGAAATGACGTTTGACCTGTCCAACGAGCGCCTGTTCGAGCACGCGGCCGCCGACAAGGAGCTTGCCTACAGCCTGCGAGGCTTCACTGGCGTCCTGCGCGTGGAGTCGCCGGACGATGGCTTCGACTTCTCCTTCGATCAGGGCAGGTTGACCGGTGTCGCGCGGCGCGACGGCCAGGCCAACGCGACCCTCTCGGGTCCGGCGGAGTTCTGGAAAAAGGCGTTCGAGCCCGGCGTGCCGCGCCCCGGTGTGGAGAGCCTGTCGACCGCCTGGGCGAACGGCATCACGATGTCGGGCGACTTCACCCAGGTCGTTGCCCCCTACCAGCTCGGACTCCAGCGTCTGTACCGCGTGTTCGTCGAAGCCGCCGCCGGCCCCGCGCCCAGGCGCTCGCCGCCCACCCCGCCGAGGGAGACGGACACCGCGATCGGTCGCTACGTCTACGTGGGCGCCAACGGGGTCGAAGCCCGGATGTATTACGAGGAGGCGGGCGATGGCCCGATCCCGCTTCTGCTGCAGGCGACCGCGGGCGCCGACAGCCGCCAGTACCGGCACCTGCTGGCCGACCCCGGCATGCAGAAGCGCTTCCGCATGATCGCCTACGACCTGCCCTACCACGGCCGTTCCATGCCGCCCATTGGAGAGCGGTGGTGGGAAACGCCCTACCTGCCCACCCGAGACTGGCTGATGAACTGGGTCGTCGCCCTGGCCGATACGCTCGGGCTGGAACAGCCCTACTTCATGGGCTGCTCCGTCGGTGGGCAGATGGCCCTGGACCTGGCCGCGGAGCATGCCGACCGATTCGGCGCATTCATTTCCTTGAACGGATGGTACGACGCGCCCACGCTGCCCGTCGGTTTCAGCAACGATCTCTTCCGCACGCCTTCGATCTCGCCGGATTTCGGGCCGGCGCTCAATTTCGGCGCCACCAGCCCGATTTCGCCCGAGGCGCACGCGCATGAAGTCCACTGGATCTATCGCTCGAGTTTCCCCGGGATCTACGCGGGCGACAACGACTACTTCGCCTATGGTCACGACCTGAAGGAAAACGGCCACAAGATCGACGCCCACAGCAAACCGGTTTATCTGGTCGCCGGGGAGTACGACGTCACCACGCTCGATCACGTGCATGGCGGTCCTGCCGCCGCTGAAAACATTCCTGGCCTGGTCTACATCGTGGCCCCAGGGCTCAGTCACTTCACCATGTCCGACGACCCGGACGGATTCCGCGACGCCATCGTGCCCATCCTCGATCGCGTGATCGAGCAGGCGTCGAACACCCGGCACGCGGAGGCCTGAGCGATGGACAGGCCGATCATCGATTTCGACCAGTGGACTCCGGCCTACCGCGCCAATTGGGAGCGGCTGGCCCTGGAGTTCGCCCAGCGGGAGGTGCCGCTCGCATGGACCGAAGCCCATGACGGGTTCTGGGTGCTGGGAAGCGCCGCCGCCGCAGGCGAGGTCCTCTCGGACTGGGCGCGGTTCACGTCGTACAACGATCTGGAGGGGACGGGCAATGGTGGCCGGGGAGAGACGATCCCGCAGATGCCTTATCGGCTGGCGCTCGGCGAATCGGACCCGCCGCTGCATACCGAGCGCAGGCGCCTCGAAGCGCCGTGGTTCACGCCCAAATCGATCCGGCTCGCGGCTACGAATACCCAGCGATTCGTGGACGAGGCCATCGACGAAGTCACCGCAAAGGGCGAAGTGGATCTGGTGAACGACATCATCATTCCGACCACCGCCAGGACCACCTTGAGCCATATCGGCTTCGACGGCGACTGGCGGCATGCGGCCTACGGCGCGCACAAAGCCATTTTCACCGTTCCCGACGATCCGGAATACCCAAGGGACGCCCTCGCTGAGATGCGGAAGGGCTTCCTCGAGAAGATCAAACAGCGCAGGGCCGCCCCGAACGGCGATCTCATTTCCTCGTTGGCGCATGGCACGGTGGATGGAGCTCCGCTGGGCGACGATGAAGCAGAGAGCATGCTCAACGCGCTCGTGCTCGGCGGCTTCGACACCACGGCGGCGCTGACGTCCCGGATTCTCATCTGGCTACTGGAAAACCCGGAACATCAGGAGCGCTATCTGAACGATGCGGCATTCCAGAAGAACGCGATCGAGGAACTTCTGCGCTACTACCCGTCGGCCACCGGCGTGGCAAGGACGGCGGTGCAGGACACCGAGCTGCTGGGCCTGCCGATCGCGAAGGGCGAGCGGGTCTTCGCGTGGTTCGCGGCCGTCAACCGCGATCCAGCGCTGTTTCCGGATGGAGGACGGATCGATCCGGAGCGTGCCAACGCCCACCAGCATTTCTCCTTCAGCGGCGGCTGCCATCGCTGCCTCGGTGCCCAGATCGGGAAATCCGAAGCGGGCATTCTCACCACCTCGATCCTCCGCCGATTGCCGGAGCTGAAGATCGACCAGAGCGCCACGCGCATGTTCCCGTCCTTCGGCGCCGTCATGGGCTTCATCGATCAGCCCGCCACGTTTTCGCCGCGCTGAGCGGCGTCCTCATCCACTTTCTCGAGCGTAGCCAGCATGCCAATCGTTACCTACACCTCCCACGACGGCGCAGTGACCTCGGTTGAAGCCGGGATAGGCCAGAGCGTGATGCAGGCGGCCGTGCAACACGGCGTCCGCGGCATCCTCGGCGAGTGCGGAGGCGTCCTTTCCTGCGCGACCTGCCATGTGTTCGTGGACGAGGCGGATATGTCCCGCGTCGGCCCGCCGGGCGACATGGAGAACGAGCTCCTCGACGGCGCCGCCACCGACCGGACCCCTCGCTCCCGTCTGGCCTGTCAGATCAAGATGCGCGAAGACCTGGATGGCCTTCGCGTCGAACTGCCGGAACATCAGGAGTAGTGCCGTGCCCGGCCGTGCGGATCGAGCGCTGGTCGTGGGAGCCTGCCAGGCCGGAGTGCAGCTGGCCTGCTCGCTGCGTGACATGGGCTACGCCCATGCGATCACGCTGGTCGGAGAAGAACGGCATCCGCCGTATCAGCGTCCCCCGCTTTCGAAAGCCCTGCTTCTGAACGAACAGTCCAATGAAGCCCTGGTGCTCCGGGACCGCGCCTATCTTGCGGAGCGCGGCATCGAGCTCGTCCTCGGGAAGAGGATCGTCGAGCTGGTGCGCGATGAACGCGGTGGACAGGCACGGGCGCAGTCCGGCGACGTCTACCCGTATACCGAGCTCGCCATCGCAGTGGGGGCCGCGCCACGCAGGCTGACCGTCCCCGGTTGCGATGCCCAGGGTGTGCACTATCTGCGCGATCTGTCCGATGCGGGCGCTCTCAGCGCCGCCCTCAGGAACGCGGTCAATGTGGTGGTGCTGGGAGGGGGCTTCATCGGACTCGAAGTCGCGGCCAGCGCACGTCTGCTGGGCCGCAGCGTCAGCGTCGTGCTCGCGGACGACAGACTCATGAGCCGCGCCGTTTCGCCCATGACATCGGGCGTGTTCGACCGCGCCCACCGCGGACACGGGATCTCGTTCCACTACGACGAGACCATTCAAGCGGTCGAAACCGACAGGGCTGGGCGAGTCGCCGCGGTGACGCTCGCCTCGGGCCCCTCGCTGCCGGCCGACGTGGTCCTTGTCGGGATCGGTGCGCTGCCGCGGACCGATCTCGCGGAGCGCTATGGCCTGGAGATCGGCAACGGCGTCGTGCTCGACCAGTTCTGCACGGCATCGGACGGCGTCACCGTCGCCGCCGGCGATTGCGCGAATGTGCCCAACCCGATGCGCGGCATCGCGCCGCAACGGGTCCGCTTCGAATCGGTCAGCACGGCGATCGAGCAGGCGAAAGTGGCCGCGGCGACGCTTTGCGGAACGCCCAGGCGTTACGCCAGCACGCCCTGGTTCTGGTCGGACCAGTACGACCTCAAGCTGCAGGCCGCCGGCTTCGTCTCGGCGGGCAGCGAGGTCATCGTCAGGGGCGCTGGCCCGTCGACCAGGTACACCGCCCTGCACTTCGACGGCGACACGCTCACTGGCGTCGAATGCGTGAACAGCCCGGGCGATTTCATGATCCTCAAGACCGCCATGAACAACGGGTCGAGCGTGGACAAGACGCTGGCGCGGGGTGGCGACGTACCGCTCCGCGACGCGCTTGGCAAGGCGTCGCTCGCCAACGCCGAGGCTCCATGACCACACGAGCGATCCGCATGCCATCCTCAACGCATGCATTCGTCGAGCATCTGCCGACCGCGCTCCTGATCGACGGCGCGTGGGTATGCGGCCGCGCCGGCCGCGCGTTCGCCGTCGACGATCCGGCGACGGGCGAGGCGGTGTGCTCGGTCGCGGACGCCGATGCAGCCGACGCGCTGTCGGCGCTCGACGCCTGCGAACAGGCCCAGGCCGCGTGGGCCGGATCCACCCCGGAATCGAGATCCACGCTCCTGCGCCGCGCCTGTGCGCTGCTGGAAGAGCGAAGCGACCTGTTCGCCCAGGTCATGACGCTCGAGATGGGCAAGCCGCTGAGCGAATCGCGGGGCGAAGTGGGTTACGCGGCCAGCTTCCTGAGCTGGGCGTCCGAGCAGGCCCGGCGGCTGTACGGAAGGACGATGCTGCTTCCGGACGGCAGCGGCCACATGTCGACATCGCTCGGGCCGGTCGGCATCTGCTACCTGGTCACGCCCTGGAATTTTCCGCTGGCCATGGCCACGCGCAAGGTGGCGCCCGCGCTTGCGGCCGGTTGCACCATGATCCTGAAGCCGGCCGAGCTGACGCCGCTGACTTCGCTGCTCTTCGGACAGTTGCTGATCGACGCGGGCGTGCCGGCGGGCGTCGTCAATGTCCTGCCGACCAGCGACGCCGCCGGCCTCTCCAATGCGCTGTTCGCCGACGGCCGGCTGCGGAAACTGTCGTTCACCGGCTCCACCGCGGTCGGCAAGCGCCTGCTGGCCGAAGCGGCGGGCGGCGTGCTGCGCACTTCCATGGAACTTGGCGGCAACGCGCCCTTCCTCGTGTTCGACGACGCCGACATCGACGCGGCGGTCGAGGGGGCCATCCTCGCCAAGTTCCGGAACATGGGACAGGCGTGCACGGCGGCGAACCGCTTTCTCGTCCACCGGGACGTGGAGGATCGGTTCACGCGCAGGTTGGTCGCGCGGACGCGCGCGCTCCAGGTCGGCTCCGGATTCGATCCCGCGGTGCAGATCGGGCCGGTGATCAGCGCCAGGGCAAGGGCCGGCATCTCCAGGCTGGTGGACCAGGCGGCCGAGATGGGCGCGACGGTCCTGCACGGCGGCCGCGCGCTCGACGGCCCTGGATATTTCTTCGAGCCGACCGTTCTCAAGGACGCGCCGCCGGCCTGCGGCATCCATCAGGAGGAAATCTTCGGTCCGGTCGCGTCGGTGCGCAGCTTCGCCGACGAGGAAGAGGCCATCGCGATCGCCAACGACACGCCGTATGGCCTGGCCGCCTACGTGTACAGCGGCTCCGGAAAACGCATCGCGCGCGTCGTCAGGGACCTCGACGTCGGCATGGTCGGCGCGAACACGGGCCTGATCTCGAACGCCGCGGCGCCATTCGGCGGGGTCAAGCAATCCGGTTTCGGTCGCGAGGGCGGGGAAGAGGGCATTCTCGAGTACCTGAGCATGAAGTACGCGAAGGTCGCATCGTGACCCGGGTCCTGCTGCCTGCCGGATTCTCCTGCGATCCCGCGCGCAGTGGAATGCACTGGGGGCTGAAGCGGAGCCTTCTGTCCTACGTGGCGCGTGCGCCGGACGGGCGGTGCTCGGCAACCGATGGGGCGCGCGCTTCCGACAGCGGCGGTTTCCACTACGCGCTGGACGCCGTCGACGTCGACGCATCGGGCGCGATCGCGCGCCTGGCGTTCAGCGGCGACGTTCGTCTTTCCGCGCACGGCGGGATGATGTTCGTGAGCATCAAGGACCCCGCCCTCGTCCTGGGCGAGGACGGCGAAACGCTGCTGCTTCACGACGCGCTCGGGGCGGCTGGCGGCGGGTCCATCGAGTTCGCCAGTTGCAGCGTGACGAAGGTAGAGACCCCTGCCGGCGCCGTCATCGGCATCTCCGTGGGGCAGGTCCACCTCACGCAACAAGGCCCGCAACTGTTTGGCGGCTACTACAGCCCTGGCGAGCCGTTCGAGGATTTCCAGATCACGTTGGTTGATCGCACATCAAGCGAGGGAACAATGACATGAGCAATATCGCCCTGGAAACGGCCGACGAGTTGCGGCGCACGCGCCTCAAGGCGGTCGCATGGCTCTCCGAGCGCGTTCGTGACGACGGCGAACCGTTCGGCGCCGACAAGCGCAATAGCTGGTGGCGCGCCCCCTGGGCGCTTGCGGTCGGCGGGGCTCCCGACGTCGCCTCGGCCATGCTCGGTTGGATCGAGCGCAATGCGCTGACGGAAGACGGCGATCTCAAGGCCGGCGTGTATGGCGGCGGCAGCCAGGGCAGCAACGTCTACCAGCTTTCCCCGATCGCCATCGCCGCGCACCTGCTTGGCCGCTACGACCTTTCGCGGCACGTCATGGCCAAGCTCGAGCAACTCGTGGATCCAGAAACGGGCGGCGCGTTCGACCGCCAGGATTTCGCGGCCGATCCCGTTCAGGAGACGCTGAAAACCGCGCAGTTCGGCGTCTCCGCGCTGGTGACCGGGCGCTGGGATAGCGCGAAGAAGGTCAGAGCCTGGCTCGACACCCAGTTGCAACAGCAGGACGAGGCGGGGGTCTTCTATCCGGCACAGCAGGCGGGCGCTGTCGTCAAACGTTTCGACCCCGCCGAACAGTTGGTGCGCCGGGTCGACTTCAGCGCACCGCGGCAGATGTACTTCTTTCCCGGCATCGCCGCCGCCTTCCTGGCGGGCTACGCGCAACACAGTGGCGATGCGGATGCGCTCGATCTGGCGGACAGGTATCTGCAGTACAACGCATCGGGCACCGAGGAGCAGTTCACCGATGTCCAGTCGGTCCAGATCTGCAAGTTCGGCTGGGGATTGGCGATGCAGTATGGCGCCCGGCCGACGGAGAGCCGACTGCGCTGGTTGATACGGATGTCGAAGTGGTTCATCCAGCGCCAGAATCCGGATGGCTCCTGGGCTCCTTCCAGCTTTACCTGCGCCCAGCCCGAGCTGCCCGACTTCTATTGGAAGACCGCCGAGCACCTGATGGAAGTCGCCTATATGGAAAGCTCGCTCAGGCAGCGGCCATTCACGACAGGCTAGTCGCGACATCGCGGCGGATGTCAGCCGGCCGCGTGACGACCGCGGCCGACCGATCGCCGACAGCGTAAGCGGATCCCCACGTGCTTCTTTCGAGGCACGGCGGTGCCGCATGCCCCGAAATTCTTCAATTGTCAGTCCTGGGAGGGAAAGTCAGATGCCGAAGATCGAACGAAACTGCCGTTTGCCGCTCACCATGCTCGCCGCCGCCGTCCCTCTCTTCTGCTCGGCGACGGCTTCCGCGCAGCAAGGCGGTGGCGGGTCCACCTGCGAGGTCGCGCAGATGCTTCTCCCGAAGGGGACCGAGCTGCCGGAAAACCCGATCTGCGCGTCGTTATCGCCCACCCTGTTCGGAACGCGCGACAGCCTCAATGAGAAGGGCATCAGCATCAACGGATACCTGACCTATCAGGGCTCCTACGACGTGCTCGGACACAATCGCTTCAGCACCGGGCCGCAGACCTACAACGGGCAGCGCTGGAGTTCGATGTCGACCCAGCTCGTCGACTTCGCCTTCAATCTGGAACGCTATGGATGGGGCGAGAACTCGCAGGTCGTATTGAAGCTCTCAAACAATCGAACCAACTACAAGGATTACGCGCCGAGCGACGCTTACGTCCAGATGTTCGCCTATTACCGCACCTTCAACGAGGGGCGGCAAGCGTTCCAGGTGGGCTACACCGCGATGGGCGCGACGTTCTACGGACCGACGGTCGGCATCAGCCAGAGCCAGAGCGTGCTCGGATACGCTTCCAGCGTCCCCCTCCAGCTGGGCCTGGCCATGTTCCAGCCCCAGCCGTCGCTGGACGCGCGCTTTCTGTCCTCCGACAAGTCCTGGTACGGACATTTCGGCATCGGCAGAAGCGTCAACCCCGATGGCTTCGGCGCCTATGCCGACGAGAATCCGGTCGGCCTGAAGTGGCACGCGAGCAATGCCAAGGCGGTGTACATCGGCGAGGCCGGATACCGGCCGGCGCCCTCCGCCAGCAGATCTGTGTGGATTCGCGCCGGCGCGATCCACAACGAGTCGGGCTTTCAGAAGCTCGATCAGGCGTATGGCACTCCCGCGGCCGATCGAGACTCGAACAATGCGTATTACGCGTTGGCGGATGTCCAGCTGACCCAGCCGGTGGAAGCCGCGCCGTACCAGGGCTGGTATCTGAACGTCAAAGCGGACAAGGCGGACGAGGACCGCACGGTCTTCTACAAGGACTGGGGGTTCACCTTCTATCGCATCGGTACCTTTGCCAGCCGTCCAGGCGATCTCTTCAGCTTGAGCATGTCCAGAAGCTATTACAGCCAGGACTTCACCAACCTGTTGAAAGCGGCGGGGTACAGGACCGTCGATTACACGACCACGACCAGCGCGACCTATTCGATGGTGATCCGCCGCGGCATCTTCCTTTCGCTCGGACTCGCCTACGGCGACCACCCCACGGCTTACGAATACGATCCGTTCTACAACCATAGGTACCGCGACACGCTCAGCGTCCTGACGTCTTTCTCGATCGCCTTCTGAGGCGGACATCCAACAACGCTGGCGTCGTCCGAATCCCGGACGCAGGTGGCGGCCGTGCCGCATCGACGGCCGCCCCTTCGGGATCGCGGAGATCTTTTCCCTTGTCCTGGTCCGGCGCTTTCCCGCCTGGACAGGATGCTGGGCGGAGCGACGAACCAGAGCGCACCGCTTACCTGAGTTTCTGGAGATGCACATGAACACGCTCGAACACGTCAAGGCAGCGCTGTCCGGAGTAAAGGAACTTCTGATCGATGGAAGGAGGGTCCCGGCCTCGTCCGGTCGGACGTTCGAGGTCTTCAATCCCGCCACCGAGGAGCGGCTCGCGGAGGTCTCCGAGGGCGGCGCCAGGGACATCGACCTCGCCGTCTCCGCCGCACGGCGTTCGTTCGATGCCGGCTCGTGGCGCAAGCGTCCCGCGCCGGAACGTGCGCGGGTGATGAACCGATACGCGGATCTGCTCGAGCGGGATGCCGAGGAGCTGGCGCTGCTCGAGTCGCTGAACAACGGCATGCCGCTGCGGAGCGCGCTGCACTCGGTGCTCGGCAGCGCGCACTGGCTCAGGTGGTTCGCTGGCGCCGTGCAACGGATCGGGGGCCGTGCCTATTCCGACGCGCTGTCGCTTCCCGGAGAGTTCCTTGCCTACACCCGCCAGGAGCCGGTCGGCGTCGTGGGCGTCATCACGCCGTGGAATGGCCCGGTGGCGACCTTCTTCATCAAGGTCGCGCCCGCGCTCGCGGCGGGCTGCAGCATCGTTCACAAGCCCTCGGAAGTGACGCCGCTGACCGCGCTGCGCATCGGTGAACTGGCATTGGAGGCGGGACTCCCACCGGGGGTCGTCAACATCGTGCCGGGATTCGGCGCCGACGCGGGCGCGGCGATCGCCAGCCATGGCGACATCGACAAGATCAGTTTCACCGGTTCCACGGCGGTAGGAAAGAATCTTGTGCGCGCCGCCGCGGACAACCTGAAGCGCGTGACCCTGGAGCTTGGCGGCAAATCGCCGTGCGTGGTCTTCGACGATGCGGAGATGGAACTCGCCATCCCCGGCGCGGCCATGGCGATCGCCATCAACAGCGGCCAGGCCTGCTTCGCCGGATCGCGGCTTTTCGTCCAGCGCAAGTCCTTCGATCGCGTCGTGGCGGGAGTCGGGGAGTTTCTTCAGAAGCTGAGGATCGGCGATCCGCTGGCACCGGACACGGATCTGGGGCCATTGGTGTCGCGGCAACAGCAGGAGCGCGTGAATGGCTACGTGGCGCTGGGCAGTTCGGAAGGTGCCACGCTGATTTCAGGTGGCCAGAGCGTGCCCCGGAAGGGGTTCTACGTCGCGCCCAGCGTTTTTGCCTACACCGACCCCTCCATCCGGATCGTGCAAGAGGAAATCTTCGGCCCTGTGCTCGTCGCCACGCCTTTCGACAGCCTTGAGGATATCGTTCCGCGCGCCAATGCCACCCGGTACGGTCTTGGCGGTGGGATCTTTACGCGCGACATCGGCACGGCGCACAGGCTGGCGGCCCGCCTCGACACCGGCAATGTCTGGGTCAACTGTTACTCGATGCTGGACGTGGCCATGCCGTTCGGCGGGTTCAAGGAGTCCGGCTGGGGCCGCGAGCTCGGCGAGGAAGGGCTGAACGCATACCTCGAATCGAAAGCGGTCTACGTCAACCTCGCTTCCGGCCAGCCCTGACCTTCGGCCAGCCCTGACCTTCGGCCAGCCGTTGCCGGAGCTGCGCCACTGCGGGCCGACGGCGCTGTCGCACGAAGCCGACGGGGGTGCCGCGATGAGCACCACTGCCGCAACGCCCTTGGGGGGCAGGACCCGGAGGATCCGCCGCCGCCACATGACGCCGGCGCTGGGCGGCCGCGTCGGGGAAGGGGCGCCGCCGCTGGCCGACCTGCTGCTGCGAGAGCGTCGTCGGTGCCTAGGGCGTGTCACCAATCCCCGAAGGGCCGCGGTTGCGTGCGCCCGTGGCCGCGTCATCACTCGGGCGTGGACGGACGTCCACGTCCTTGTTCTTCCTTGCCACAGGCGCGCAACCGCGGCGCGGCATGCTCGGGGCGTGGTGACACGCCCTAGGAATCGGTCGCATGCCGGCGCACGGCCATGCGCCGGCCGCACTGGATCGGCCGCACCTGTCTCATGGCTGGCGTCGGCCGTTACCCGGCAGCGGCCGCGGCCAGGTAGCGGTCCTTCAGCCGCACGTAGTGCTGCGCCGAGTAGTGCAGGCTCTCGATCTCCTTGTCGCTGAGCTTGCGTGCCGGCCGCGCCGGATTGCCCAGCCACAGCTCGGCCTCGCCTACCGTCTTGCCCGGCCCGACCACCGCGCCGGCGCCGACGAAGCCGTAGCGCTTGACCGTGGCGCCGTCGAGCACGCGCGAGCCCATGCCGATCATGCACAGGTCCTCGACCGTGCAGGCATGCAGGATCGCGCCGTGGCCGACGGTGACGTCGGCGCCGACCAGGGTCGGATAGCCCGCCTTGTTGTACGGGCTGTGGTGGCTGACGTGGATGATGCTGCCGTCCTGGATGTTGCTGCGCGCGCCGATGCGCACGTGGTTGACGTCGCCGCGGATCACCGTGCCCGGCCAGACCGACACGTCCTCGTCCAGCACCACGTCGCCGATGAGGGTGCAGGCCGGGTCCAGGTAGACGCGCGCGCCCAGTTGCGGCGTCTTGTCCAGGTACGGGCGGATCGGGTTCACGGCAGTCTCCGGCGGATCGAGCGGGGCATGCGCCAGAGCGCGGCGCAGCCACCGATGATAGCGCCGCCCCCGCTTTCCCGGGGCCCCGGTCCCGGTTCCCGAGACGGTGAGCGCCCCGTCCCCAGATTGACCGTTTATCCGATAAACGCACACCACATCGATATTCGCACTTGAATGGTGCAGTGCGATAAAACTAGCTTTGCCACTCGTTCCAGCGTCCATCCCCGACGTGGCGAGGGCGGCACTTGCGTGCCGAGGTCGGGTGCAGGGGATGACCGCCGGGAGTGCGCGCCGCGTGGCGGCGCCGATCAAGGTCCTTGTGCGGAGATGTGTCCCATGCGTCGTATGTTCTCCTGGTGTGCGCTGCTGGCCGCGGCGGTGTTGCCGCCGTGCGTGTCCGCCTACCAGGCCGAGCCGGTGCCGGCGGCGTTGAGCGTGCTCACGGTGGACCGCTACGCCGACGACGGCGCCCCAGGCTCGCTGCGCTGGGCGATCGCCACCGCCAACCAGGCGCCGGGCCGCCATCGCATCGAGATCGCCGCGGTGGGGCGGCCGCCGTACGTGATCCGGCCGGCGTCGCCGCTGCCGGAGATCAAGGGTCCGGTGCAGATCGTGGGCGGCGCGCGCGACGTGGACGGGCAGTACATCGTCATCGACGGTTCGGCCTACGTGCGCGGCAAGGGCACCGACGCGTGCCCCGGCGCGGAGAAGGGCCAGTTCGGCGCCAACGTGCGCACCACCACGCTGCCCGGGCTGGTGCTGCGCGACACCCAGGGCGTGGAGCTGAGCGGGCTGGAGATCCGCAACTTCTGCATCGGCGTGCTGATCAACCGCGCCAGCGGCAACGAGCTCCACGACAACCGCATCGTCGCCAACAAGGGCGGTGCCGGGGTGATGCTGACCGGCGACGACGGCAGCGGCCAGTCCACCGCCACCACCACCGTGCACAACCGCATCGTGCGCAACGAATTCATCGACAACGGCGACGGCCTGGAACTGACCCGCGGCGCGGCCTGGAACCTGGTGGCCGACAACCTGTTCCGCTCCACCGACGCCAATCCCGAGCCGTCGCAAGGCATCGAGATCCTGTGGGGCAACGACAACAGCGTGCTGCGCAACCGCTTCGAGAACTACTCCGACGGGCTGCAGATCAACTGGGGCAACCGCAACACCATCGCCGCCAATACCTTCACCGGCAACTCCATCGGGGTCAGCGTCAGCGGCCGCGGCAACGTGGTCGACGGCAACACCTTCAGCGGCAACGGCATCGGCATCGCGGTGCGTCCGCAGCCGCGCAGCGAGGCCAACCGTTTCAGCGCCAACCTGTTGTCCGGCAACGGCCTGAAGATCGAGCGTTGCCAGGCCGGCGGCGCCTGCGTGCCGGGACAGCCGCGCGGCGCGATCGTGTTCGGCGTGCCGGGACTGGAGCACGCCAGCTTCGTCGGTTCGCGCGGGCTCGGCGTGGACACCGATCCGTCCAAGCGCGCCAGGATCTGCGCCGCCGGCGAGACCGCGAACTGCCAGCCGGCGCCCAACCACGGCCAGGCGCCGCCGCGGCTGCTGGCGCTGCAAGGCGGCGACGGCCAGCGCGAACTGCAGGGCGAGTTCGCCGGCACCCCGCGCAGCCGCTACACGGTGGAGGTGTTCGGCAACCGCGCCGCCGGCAGCGACGAGGCCGAGCGCTACCTCGGCCAGCTCGACGCGGTGGTGGATGGCGACGGCCACGGACGTTTTCGCTATCGGCTGCCGCCCGACTGTGCCGATCTGGCCAATCTCACCGCCACCGTCACCAGCGCCGATGGCGCGACCTCGCCGCTCAGCGCGCCGCTGGCGCTGGCGCACTGACCGCCATGGCTCCCTTTCCGCTCCGCCAGGATTCCCGCATGCCCGTTGCGCCGCTTCCGTCCCGCCTGCTGCTCGTCGCCGTGCTGCTGGCCTCGCCCGCGCTGGCCGCGGCGCAGTCCGCCAGCAACGCCTTCGACGGCAACACCCTCACCGGCGACTGGGGCGGCACGCGCAGCGCCTGGGCCGCGAACGGGGTGAGCGTGCGTGGCGACTACGTCGGCGAAGCGCTGGGCGTGACCGACGGCGGCTACGGCCGCACGGGCGCGCGCTATGCGCAACAGGTGCGGCTGGGGCTGGACCTGGACATGGGCACGCTGGCCGGCTGGGACGGCGGCACCTTCCGCTTCACCCTCAACGACCGCCGCGGCCGCAGCACCTCGGTGGACCTGATCGGCAACCGCTTTCCGGTGCAGGAGGCCTACGGCGGCCAGTACACGCGCCTGTCCGAGTTCAGCTACGACCAGAAGTTCGCCGGCGGCACCTACTTCAAGCTTGGCTACTACGCGATGGGCAACCAGTTCGGCCTGCTCAGCGCCGGCACCAGTTTCGTCAACGCCGCGTTCTGCGCGCATCCGCTGGCGATGTCCGGCAACAGCGGCTGGTACAACTATCCGGTCGCGCGCTGGGGCGGCGAAGTCGCGCAGCAGCTGAGTCCGGCGCTGAACCTGCGCGTGGGCGCGTTCCAGGTCAATCCGAACCTGGCCGGCGACAACGTGCACAACGCGTTCCGCCCGTTCGTCGGCGGCACCACCGGCACGCTGGCCCCGGTCGAGCTGACCTGGACGCCGGGCAAGGGCACGCGCTACGCCGGCGTGTACAAGTTCGGCGGCTATTACGACTCCTCGCGCGTGCCGCGCAAGGGCCTGGACAACAGCGACACCACCGGCCGCCATGGCGCCTACCTGCTGGCCGAGCAGAAGCTGTACAGCGAGGCGGCCGATCCGGCGCGCGGCTTCAGCGTGTTCGGCGAATACATGCAGTCCGACCGCGCCACCGCGCAGATCTACCGCTGGTACGCGCTGGGCGGCCTCTACCAGGGCATCGGCGCGCGCAGCCAGGACCGCATCGCGCTGGGCTACGTCGGCGGCGACATCAACCGCACGCTGCTGGACGCGCGCCGCGCATCGCTGGTCGACGCCGGCGTGCCGGCGGACTCGCCGCTGTACGCGCTGAGCGGGGCGGAGGAGCTGTATGAGCTGTCCTACAGCTTCCAGGCCACGCCGTGGCTGATGCTGCGCCCGGATGTGCAGTACGTGGTCAATCCCGGCACGTTCTCCTACCGCCAGACCGACAACGCCTGGGTGGTCGGGCTGCAGGCCAAGGTCACGTTCTGATGCAGGCCGACGCGTCCCGGCGCACTGCGCTGCGCACTCCATCGCTTCCACGAGGTGTTCCGATGACCATGCTCCTGTCGCGCGTTCGCGCCGCCGCCCTGGCCGCCGTGCTGCTGCTGGCCGCAGCGCCGCTGGCGGCGCAGACCGCTGCGGCGACGCCGGCGTTGCCGGCGACCAAGGTGCTCGACGTGCGCGGCGTGCGCATCGGCGAAGGCGCGCCCAAGACCATCGTACCGATCACCGCCACCACCGCCGACGCGGCGCTGGCGCAGGCCGCGCGCATCGCCGCCAATGCCGATACCGACATCGCCGAGTGGCGCATCGACTACCTGGACATCGCCCTGGACGGCAAGGCGCTGGCGCGGCTGGGTCCGCAGGTGGCCAAGGCGCTCAACGGCAAGCCGCTGCTGCTGACCTTCCGCACCCAGGCCGAAGGCGGCGCCAAGCCGATCGCCGACGCCGACTACGGCAAGCTCTATGCGACGCTGCTGCAGGCGCGCTTCGCCGACCTGCTGGACGTGGAGATGTTCCGCGATGCGGCGGTGGTGCAGGCGCTGGTCGCGCGCGCGCACGCGGCCGGCGTGTCCGTGGTCATGTCCAGCCACGACTTCAAGCGCACCCCCGACACCGCCGAGATCGTCGCGCGCCTGCAGCGCCAGCAGGCGCTGGGCGCGGACGTGCTGAAGATCGCGGTGATGCCGCACGACGCCGGCGACGTACTCAAGCTGCTCGACGCCACCTGGCAGCTGCGCCGCAGCAGCGACCGCCCGCTGCTGACCATGGCGATGGGCGGCACCGGCGTGGTCTCGCGCCTGTCCGGCGAGACCTTCGGCCAGGCGCTGACCTTCGGCATGCTCGGCACCGCGTCGGCGCCGGGGCAGGTCGAGGTCGGCCGGCTGCGCGAGGTGCTCGACACGATCCACCAGGCCGCCAGCGCCGCGCGCTGAGCCGGCGCCGCCACCAGGAGCCAGCCATGAGCCACGCCACCGCCGCGCCTTCCTCCGTCGCGCTCGAGCGCATGAGCGGCTTCCAGTGGATCGCGATCGCGATCTGCGTGCTGCTCAACATGCTCGACGGTTTCGACGTGATGGTGATGGCGTTCACCGCGCCGCATATTTCCAGCGACTGGCAGCTGTCGGGCAAGGTGCTGGGGCTGATGCTCAGCGCCGGCCTGGTCGGCATGGCGATCGGCTCGCTGTTCCTGGCGCCGCTGGCCGACCGCATCGGGCGGCGCGCGGTGATCCTGTGGTGCCTGGGCATCCTGACCGCGGGCATGGCGCTGTCGGCGCTGGCGCAGGACCCGTGGCAGCTCGGCGGGCTGCGCGTGTTCACCGGCATCGGCATCGGCGGCATGCTGGCCAGCGTCGGCGTGATCACCGCCGAGTACGCCGATGCCAAGTGGCGCAGCACCGCGGTGGCGCTGCAGGCGACCGGCTATCCGATCGGCGCCACCCTGGGCGGGCTGATCGCCGCGTTCGTGCTCGAGCGCTGGAGCTGGCATGCGGTGTTCCTGCTGGGCGCGGCGGCGTCGCTGCTGTGCGTGCCGCTGGTGCTGCGCTGGCTGCCGGAGTCGCTGGACTTCCTGGTCACGCGGCGCCCGCCTGGCGCGCTGACGCGGCTCAACGCGCTGCTGGCGCGGATGCGGATGGCGCCGCTGGCCGAACTGCCGCCGGCGCCGCTGCGCGCCAACGGCGAAAAGCAGGGCTACGCGGCGCTGTTCGTCGGCACGCTGCGCCGGCCGGCGCTGCTGATCGCGCTGGCGTTCTTCCTGCACATGTTCGCGTTCTACTTCGTGCTGAGCTGGACCCCCAAGCTGCTGGTCGCCGCCGGCGTCTCCGCGCAGCAGGGCATCACCGGCGGGGTGCTGCTGAACCTGGGCGGCATCGTCGGCGGCAGCCTGTTCGGCTGGCTGGCCTCGCGCCTGCAGTTGTCGCGCCTGACCGTCGCCAGCCTGTTGCTGGCCGGGCTGGGCATGGCGCTGTTCGCCGGCTTCAACACCCGGCTCGGCATCGCGTTCCCGGTGGCGTTCGTGATCGGCGCGGCGCTGTTCGCGGCGATGGCCGGACTGTACGCGACCGCGCCGGCGGTGTTCGCGCCGCAGGTGCGCAGCACCGGGCTCGGCTGGGCGATCGGCATCGGCCGGCTCGGCGCGATCCTGTCGCCGCTGACGGTGGGCCTGCTGGTGGATCGCGGCTGGACCCCGGCGACGCTGTACGTGGTCTGCGCGGCGCCGCTGCTGCTGGCCGCCGCGGTCTGTCTGCTGTTGCAACGCAGTCCGCGCTGAGGCCGGGCGCCGGCGGCGCATCGGCACCGCCGAATGCTGCAATGCAGCTTGCCATAATGATTATGATCAATAACTATTATTCGAAGTAACAGAGTCGCGCGGCAACCGCTCCGGGTTGCCGGCGCGGGACGGATCGGAACAGGGCGGTTGGGCGCCATTCCGAAGCCGCGGTGTCCATGCGTGTGGTCGGATCCGGGAGGATGCGGATGCAGCAGCGAGGCGGTGCGTCGTTCTTGTTGGCCATGCCGGCGCCTGCGGTGCGTGCGGCGCTGGCGTCATGCGGCCGCGCGCCGCTGGCGGCCGGGACCGGCGAACGCCTGCGCTATGCTGTGCGCACCGCTTCTTGCACACGGCGTACCGCCCTTGAGCAATACCGAATTCCCCGACAGCAGCGCGCCGGCCGATGCGATCGACCAGACCCGGCTGACCCGGCTGCTCGGCTACCGGCTGACCCGCGGCGAGTTGCAGACCCGGCGCATGTTCCTGGACTGCGTGCGCGCCTACGAGCTCAAGCCGGTCGACTTCTCGGTGCTGGTGCTGGTGGATGCGAACAGCGGCGCCAACCAGCGCCAGTTGGCCGAGGTGCTCGACGTCTCGCCGCCCAACCTGGCGCTCGTGATCGCGCGCCTGATCAAGCGCCGGCTGCTGCGCCAGGTGCGCGGACGCCAGGACCGGCGCATGCAGCATCTGCATCTGACCGCGGCCGGCAAGGCGCTGCTGGACGAGGCCGAGGCCGCGGTGCAACGCATGGAAGCGCAGTTGCTGCAGGCGCTGGGCGCACCGGCGGAACGCGCCTTGCTGCGCGCGCTCGACCTGCTCGCCAGGATCGAACCGACCTGATTCCCGCGGCGCCCGCGCGCCGCCTCGCCGCGACCCGTTCCACGCCGCCATCCGCATGGCCGGTGCGGGCGGCCATGCGCGGCGTTCGTCTCCCCCCGCGCTCGGCCGTTCCATCCCCGCCTGGAGAACCCTCGCCGTGAGTCGCATGCCCGCCGCCGTCCCCGCCACACCGCGTCCGCGCCACCTCGCCTTCGCCCTGCTGCTGTCGCTCGCCGCCACCCCGGCCTGGGCGCAGCAGGTGCCGCAGACGGTCCAGCTCACCAACGGACTGAACACCGGCGGCACCAGTTTTCTGGATGGTTTCACCAGCACCGCGCCCGGCTGGGCGATCGTGCAGTACGCACGCTACTCGCACCTGGATGCGATCAACGATGCGCACGGCGACGACGTGCCCGCCTTCCGCGATCCGAGGATCGACTCCAGCCTGCTGCTGACCCAGTTCGTCTATGCCACGCGCTACAAGCCGTTCGGCGGCGTGCTCGGCTTCACCGCGTTGCTGCCGTTCGTGAACCTGGACGCCTCGTTCGCCGCCGACAGTCCGGTGCAACTGCGCGACAACGGCTTCGGCCTGGGCGACGTCACCTTCGGCCCGTATCTGCAGATGCTGCCGACGATGCGCGATGGCCGCCCGGTGTTCGTGCAGCGCTTCGAGTTCGACGCGATCGCGCCGGTCGGCAAGTTCGACCGCGACCGCGATCTCAATCAGAGTTCCGGCTATTGGTCGCTGGTGCCGAGCTGGGCGTTCACCGTGTTGCCCACGCCGCAGTGGGAGATCAGCGCACGCCTGAACTACGTCTACAACTTCCGCGCCGACAAGGCCGCCAACGTGCCGCTGGAGGGCTTCCGCTTCCGCAACGGCCAGGCCGGCGATGCGGCCTGGATCAACTTCGCCACGTCCTATGCGCTGACCCCGGCGTTCCGCCTGGGCGTGAACGGCTACTACCTGACCCAGTTGCGCGACAACCGCACCAATGGCGAGCGCGTGGCCGACAGCAAGCAGAGCCAGTTCTACCTCGGTCCCGGCGTGTCCTGGCGGATCGACGCGCACAACCTCTTCAATGCCAATCTGTACCTGCCGGTGGAAGTGAAGAACGCCGCCTCCGGCAACAACATCAACTTCATGTTCGTCCACGTGTTCTGACTCGGATGCCTCAACCCATGAACCTGCACAACAAGACCCTGGTGGTGACCGGTGTGGCCTCGGGCATCGGCGGCGAGGTGGCGCGGCTGGCGCGCTTCCGCGGCGCGCGCGTGATCGGCGTGGACCGCAACCCGGTCAGCATGACGCTGGACGGCTTCCACCAGGCCGACCTCGGCGATCCGGCCGCGATCGATGCGCTGGTGGCGCAATTGCCCGCGCGCATCGACGCGCTGGCCAACATCGCCGGCGTGCCCGGCACCGCGCCGGTGGAACTGGTGGCGAAGGTCAACTACCTGGGCCTGCGCCATCTCAGCCAGGCGCTGCTGCCGCGGATCGCGCCCGGCGGCAGCATCGTCAACGTCGCCTCGATCCTCGGCGCGGAATGGCCGCAACGGCTGGACCTGCACCGCGAACTGGCGCAAACGCCGGACTACCCCGCCGGCGAACGCTGGCTGCAGGCGCATCCGGTGGCGCAGGCCACCTGCTATCAGTACTTCAAGGAAGCGCTGATCGTGTGGAGCGCGCTGCGCTCGCAGGACTGGTTCGCCAACCACGACGTGCGCGTCAACAGCGTCGCGCCCGGCCCGGTGTTCACGCCGATCCTGGGCGACTTCGTGACCATGCTCGGGCCGGAGCGGGTGCAGGCCGATGCCGGCAAGATGAAGCGCCCGGCCTACGCCGACGAGGTCGCCGAGGCGATCGTGTTCCTCGCCTCCGATGCCGCGCGCTGGATCAACGGCGTCAACCTGCCGGTCGATGGCGGCCTGGCCGCCACCGCGATCTGAACCTCGTTCTCCGTCCTTTTTTCGAGACACGCACCCATGACTGCTTCCAGCATTTCCCTGGCCCACGCCGCGACCTGGCAGGGCAAAGTGTTCGATGGCGACTGGATCGCCGCGGCCGACACGCTCCAGGTGATCGAACCTGGTTCCGGCCAGCCGCTGCACACGGTCGGCAAGGCCGGGCCGGCCGAGGTCGCTGCCGCGGTGGCGAAGGCGCGCGCGGCGCAGCGCGCCTGGGCGGCGACGCCGCCGCGCGAGCGCGCCGCGGTGTTCCATCGCGCCGCGGCGATCCTGCAGGACCAGGCGCCCGCCGCCGCGGCGCTGATCGCGCGCGAGACCGGCGGCATCCTGGCCAAGGGCGAGCACGAGGTGCGCGAGGCGATCGTGCTGCTGCAGCGCGCCGCGGCGATGCCGCTGCATGCCAGCGGCCAGGTGCTGCCGAGCGCGCCGGGCCGGCTGAGCCTGGCGCGGCAGTTGCCGCTGGGCGTGGTCGGGGTGATCTCGCCGTTCAACTTCCCGCTGGTGCTGTCGCTACGCTCGGTGGCGCCGGCGCTGGCGGACGGCAATGCGGTGGTGCTCAAGCCCGATCCGCGTACCCCGTACGCCGGCGGCTTCGTCATCGCCGAGGTGCTGGCCGCTGCCGGCCTGCCAAAGGGCCTGCTGCACGTGCTGCCCGGCGCTGCCGATGCCGGCCAGGCGCTGGTCGAGGCGCCCGGCGTGCCGATGATCGCCTTCACCGGCTCCACCGCGGCCGGCCGCAAGATCGGCGAGCTGGCCGGCAAGCACCTGAAGAAGGTCTCGCTGGAACTGGGCGGCAAGAACGCGCTGATCGTGCTGGAGGATGCCGACCTCGATCGCGCGGTCTCGGCGATCGCCTTCGGCGCCTACTTCCACCAGGGCCAGATCTGCATGGCCACCGGCCGCGTGCTGGTCCAGCGCGGCATCGCCGCCGAGCTGACCCGGCGCCTGGCCGAGAAGGCGCGGCATCTGCCGGTCGGCGACCCGGCCAGCGGCCAGGTCGCGCTGGGGCCGATCATCGACCAGCGCCAGCTGCAGAACGTCAAGGACATCGTCGATGCCTCGGTGGCGGCCGGCGCGGTGGTCGAGGCCGGCGGGACCCACGAAGGCCTGTTCTACGCGCCGACGGTGCTGTCCAACGTGCAGCCGGGCATGCGCGCGTTCGAGGAGGAAGTGTTCGGGCCGGTCGCCAACATCGTCGTCTTCGACAGCGACGACGAGGCGGTGGCGTTGGCCAATCGCACCGAGTACGGCCTGTCGGCGGGCGTGATCTCGGCCTCGGTGGGCCGTGCGCTGGCGATCGGCGAACGCCTGCATACCGGTCTGCTGCACATCAACGACCAGACCGTGGCCGACGAGGTGGTCAACCCGTTCGGCGGCACCGGCGCTTCCGGCAACGGCACCAGCGTCGGCGGCCCGGCCGACTGGGAGCAGTACACCCACTGGCAGTGGGTCACGATCCAGGATGCGGTGCCGCAGTACCCGTACTGAGCTGGAAAAAGCCCCTCTCCCCTCGGGAGAGGGGTTGGGGTGAGGATCCGGCGCGAAAGCGACTCGCGGATTCAAGCGCACGAGGCTGCGCCCGGACCCTCATCCGCCCCTTCGGGGCACCTTCTCCCGATGGGAGAAGGAACACCCCATTCTCCCCCCGCTGAAGGTGATTCCCATGAGCAGCAATCCCGAACACGACACCGTCGCCCACACCGTCGAGGACGGCGTGGCCTGGGTGAAATTCAACCGCCCGGAGAAGCGCAACGCGATGAGTCCGGCGCTCAACCGCAGGATGATGGAGGTGCTGGACGCGCTCGAGTTCCGCGACGACGTGCGCGTGCTGGTGCTCACCGGCGAAGGTAGCGCCTGGACCGCCGGCATGGACCTGCAGGAATACTTCCGCGACACCGAGGCGCACGGCCTGGCCGGCACGCGCAAGGCGCAGCGCGAGAGCTACGGCTGGTGGCGGCGCCTGCGCTGGTACCAGAAGCCGACCATCGCGATGGTCAACGGCTGGTGCTTCGGCGGCGGCTACGGCCCGCTGTTCGCCTGCGACCTGGCCTTCGCCGCCGAAGAGGCCAAGTTCGGCCTGTCCGAGATCAACTGGGGCATCCTGCCCGGCGGCGGCGCCTCCAAGGTGGCGGCCGAGCTGCTCTCGTTCCGGCGCGCGATGTACCACGCCATGCTCGGCGAGCCGATCGACGGCCGTACCGCCGCCGAGTGGGGGCTGGTCAACGAGGCGCTGCCGGGCGAGCGCCTGCGCGCGCGCGTGGCCGAGGTGGCGCAGGCCTTGTCGAAGAAGAATCCGGTGGCGCTGAAGGCGACCAAGGACGCGGTGCGCCGCGTGCGCGAGATGACCTACGAGAACGCAGAGGATTACCTGGTGCGCGCGCAGGAGGCGGCCAACAGTTATGACAACGACGGCCGCAAGGAAGGCCTGAAGCAGTTCCTGGACGAGAAGACCTACAAGCCCGGCCTGGGCGCCTACGACCTGTCCCGGCAACGCCGCGACGCCTGACCGGAGCGAGGCCGCGATGGACATGAGCACGACTTCCGCCGCGCCGCCGCTGGGCGCGGCGCGGACCCCGGTGCAGCGCCTGCTGGAGCCGGCCTCGATCGCCATCGTCGGCGCCTCGCCGACGCCCGGCGCGCTCGGCGCCTCGGTGCTGGGCAATCTCGAACGCAACGGCTATGCCGGGCAGATCCACCTGATCAACCCCAAGCGCGAGGAGATCGGCGGCCGCCCCTGCCTGGCCTCGATCGAACAGCTGCCCGACGGCGTGGACGTGGCGGTGCTGGCGATCCCGCAGCCGGCGGTGCTCGACGCGGTGCGCGCGCTGGCCGCGCGCGGCGTGGGCGCGGCGGTGATCTTCTCGGCCGGCTTCGCCGAAGCCGGCGAGGAAGGGCAGGCGCAGCAGCGCGAGATCGCGCGCATCGCCGCGGCGGCCGGCATGCTGGTCGAGGGCCCCAACTGCCTGGGCTGCATCAACTACCTGGCGCGCATCCCGCTGACCTTCATCGAGGCGCAGATCAGCGCCGAACAGGCCGCACGCAACCGCGCCGCGCCGGCGATCGGCATCCTCTCGCAGAGCGGGGCGATGATGACGGTGCTCAACACCACCCTGGCCAGCCGCGCGCTGCCGCTGTCCTATGCGATCTCCACCGGCAACGAAGCCGCCAGCCACATCGAGGACTACATCGAGTTCCTGCTCGATCACGCCGGCACGCGAGTGATCGCGATGATCGCCGAACAGTTCCGCCAGCCGCAGCGGCTGCTGGCGCTGGCGCGGCGCGCGCGCGCCGCCGGCACGCGCCTGGTGCTGCTGCATCCGGGCAAGAGCAGCGCGGCGCGCGAATCGGCCGCCACCCACACCGGCGCGCTCGCCGGCGACTACCAGGTGATGCGCACCCTGGTCGAACACGCCGGCGTGGTGTTGGCCGACACCCTGGAAGAGCTGGGCGACATCGCCGAGATCGCGCTGCGCTGCCCGTTCCTGCCGGCGCCGGGCACCGCGATCCTGGGCGAGTCCGGCGCGTTCAAGGCGCTGTGCCTGGACCTGTGCGAGGACCTGGGCCTGGCCCTGCCGCCGTTGCACGACGCCGATTCGCCGGCGCTGCGCGCAGCGCTGCCGCCGTTCGTCGCGGTCAGCAATCCGCTCGATCTCACCGCGCAGGGGCTGGTCGACCCGGATCTGTACCACCGCACGCTGGCCGCGTTGTTCGACGATGCGCGCTGCGCCTCGATCGTGATCGGCCTGATCCAGACCGATCCGGTGACCTGCGCGATCAAGCTGCCGCCGGTGCTGCGCGCGGTGCGCGAACTGCGCCCGCGCAAGGCGGTGATCTTCGCCGGCCTGGACGAGGGCGCGGCGCTGCCGGCCGAGTACCTGGCGCAGCTGCGGGAACTGGGCGTGCCGTACTTCCCCAGCACCGAGCGCGCGTTGCGCGCGCTCGCGCGCCTGACCGCGCGCACGGCGGGCGACGCCGACGCCAGCGCGGCGTCGCCGGTGCCGCTGGCACTGCCGGACCAGGGCGGGGTGATTCCCGAGTACCGCGCCAAGGCACTGCTGGCCCCACTGGGGCTGCCGTTCGCGCACGGCGAACTGGCCACCACCCTGGCGCAGGCGCAGGACGCCGCGGATCGGATCGGCTACCCGGTGGCGCTGAAGGTGCAGTCGGCCACGCTCGGCCACAAGAGCGATGTCGGCGGCGTGATCCTCGGCCTGGCCGACGCGCAGGCGCTGGCGCAGGGCTGGGAGCGGCTGCACGCCAATCTCGCCGTGCATGCGCCGGACGCGCCGCTGGAGGGCGTGCTGGTCGAGGCGATGGCCGAGCGCGGCATGGAGATGATCGTCGGCGCGCGCCACGACCCGCAGTGGGGACCGGTGCTGCTGGTCGGCTTCGGCGGCGTGACCGCCGAGGTCCTGCGCGACGTGCGCCTGCTCGCGCCGGATCTGTCGGCCGCCGCGGTGATCGACGAACTGGAGCGGCTCAAGGGCGCGGCGCTGCTGCACGGCCATCGCGGCGCGCCGGCGCTGGACGTGGCCGCGCTGGCGGACCTGGTGGTGCGGCTGGGCGCGCTGCTGCGCGCGCAACCGCGCATCCGCGAGATCGACCTCAACCCGGTGATCGTCTATCCGCGGGGCCAGGGCGTGCGCGCGCTGGACGCGCTGATGCTGATCGACTGATCCGGCGCGACGCCGGTGTTCCCACCACGCAAGCAGACATGGAGCGCATGATGCAAGCAGACCCCTTCGATCCCACCCGGCTGACGCCCGACGCGCTGCACGCGCTGAGCATCGGCGCCGCCGCGGCCGCCGACGCGCCGCCGCTGCACACCTTGCCGATGCCGGTGATGCGCCAGGCCTACAAGGACGCCACCCGCGCGCTCGGCGGCGAGGCATGGCCGCTGCAGGACGTGCGCGATTTCCAGGCCGACGGCCCGCTGGGACCGATCCCGTTGCGGCGCTACGTGCCCGACGGGGCGGCGGCGCCGTACCCGACCATCGTGTACCTGCACGGCGGCGGCTGGAGCCTGGGCGACCTGGACAGCCACGACAAGGTGTGCCGGCGCCTGGCGCAGACCGCCGGTTGCGTGGTGGTCGCCGTGGACTACCGGCTGGCGCCGGAGCATCCGGCGCCGGCCGGTCCCGACGATGTGCTGGCGGCGATCCGCTGGCTGGCCGCGCACGGCGACGCGTTGGAACTGGACACGGCGCGCCTGGCGGTGGCCGGCGACAGCGCCGGCGGCGGCCTGGCGGCGATGGCCTGCCAGTTGCTGCGCGGCCAGGTGCCGCTGCGCGCGCAGGTGCTGTTCTATCCGGGCACCGACCTGTCGCCGGACGGCGACGCGCTGCCCTCGCGGCGCCGCAACGGCGCGGTGCCGCCGCTGACGCTGGAGCTGATGCAGGCCATGGCCGGGCCCTTCCTGCATCCTGGCGTGGACACGCGCGATCCGCGCCTGTCGCCGCTGCAGGCCACCGATTTCGCCGGACTGCCGCCGGCGCTGATCTTCACCGCCGAATGCGACGCCTTGCTCGACGACGGCCGCCTGTACGCCGAGGCGCTGCGCGGTGCCGGCGTGGCGGTCGACTACGTCGAACTGCCAGGCATGGTGCACGGCTTCATCGAGATGACCGGCGTGATCCCGGCCGCCGCGCAGGCGCTCGAGCGCAGCGGCGCGTTCCTGCGCGCGCACCTGGCATAGCCGGGTGCGCAGCGGTCGCGTCGCCGGCGCGTGCCGGCGATGGCCTGGACCTGCCTAGCGTGGCTGCGGGACACCGCCGCGCCCTTGCTGCGCGCGGCGGAACGCATTCGGCGCGCAGCCGGCGTTGCGCGTGAAGTAGCGGCTGAAGTACGCCGCATCGGCGAAGCCCAGCCAGGTGGCGATCTGCTGCACGCTCATCGAGGTGTAGATCAGGCTGCGCTGCGCTTCCAGCATCACCCGCCGCTGCAGCAGCTGCAGCGGCGCGGCGCCGGCATGCTGCCGGCACAGTGCGCCGAGATGGCTGGCGCTGAGTCCCAACTGGTCGGCATAGCGCTGCAGTGGCCAGTGGTCGCGGTAGTGCCGGTCCACCAGCGCCAGGAACGCGCGGACGTGCTCGCCGCAGCGGTCGTGGCCGCCGTCCGGCGCCGGCATGCGGTGCTGCAGCGCCCGCCGCGCGGTCCACACCAGCAACTGGCCGGCCAGCGCGTGCAGCATCGGCACGCGGCCTTCGCGCCGCTGCGCGTGTTCGCTGGCGAGGCTGGCGAAACAGGCATCGAGCATGGCGCGGTCGCGCCCGACGTCCAGGCACGCCGGCCGCGCCAGCGCCTGCGCCATCTGCGGCCATTGCCCCTGCCAGGCCTGCAGCAGCGCGGCGGACAGGGTGACGATGTGGCCGCGGATGCGGCGATGGAAGTCGAAGCCGTGCACGCACGGCGGCGGCATCCACACCAGCGTGGCGCGGTCCACGCGTTGGCTGCGGCCGTCGAGGTGCAGGCCGGCCGGGCCGTTCTGCACGTACAGCAGTTGCGACAGGTCGTGGTGCCGGTGCGGCCGGATCCGCCAGCCGTGCAGGCGGCTGCGCGCGGCGATCGACTCCCAGTGCAGCGCATCGGCGACCGCGCCGTCGCCGGTTTCGCCGTACAGGCGGAACGCGGGGACGGGGTGGGCCTGAACGGTTGGTTCGGTGATCGCAGCCATCGTCGAAAAGTGCAGCAAATCCCGTGGTTAGTCCATTGGCATCGGCGGTTGCCGGCAGAAGACTGGCGGAAAGTACCGTAATCTAGTCCGGGAGGACAGCATGAAGACGACCGTGGCCATCATCGGCGCGGGTCCCGCGGGGCTGCTGCTCGGCCAGTTGTTGCTGCGCCAGGGCATCGACACCCTCGTCATCGAACGGCGCACGCCGGAGCACGTGCTTTCGCGCATTCGCGCCGGGGTGCTGGAGCAGGGCACGGTGGCGCTGCTGCACGCGGCCGGCGCCGCCGCGCGGCTGCAGCGCGAGGGCGTGGTCCACCACGGTTTCGAGCTGCTGCTCGATGGCCGCCGCACGCGCATCGACCTGGCCGAGGCCAGCGCCGCGCGCGCGGTCACCATCTACGGCCAGACCGAGGTCACCCGCGACCTGATGCAGGCGCGCGCCGAGGCCGGCGGGGCGAGCGTGTACGCGGCCGAGGACGTGACGCTGCACGGCCTGGACGGCACGCGGCCGTGGGTGGAGTACGTGCGCGACGGCGCGCGGGTGCGGGTGGACTGCGACTACATCGCCGGCTGCGATGGCTTCCATGGGGTCAGCCGCGCGTCGATTCCGGCCGGGGTGCTGCGCGAGTACGAGCGGGTGTATCCGTTCGGCTGGCTCGGCGTGCTGGCCGAGACCGCGCCGGTCAACGAGGAACTGATCTATGCGCGCCACGCGCGCGGTTTCGCGCTGTGTTCGATGCGTTCGCCCACGCGCAGCCGCTACTACGTGCAGGTGCCGAGCGGGGAGCGGGTCGAGGACTGGTCGGATGCGCGGTTCTGGGACGAGTTGCGGGCGCGCCTGCCGGAGGCGGTGGCGGCGCGGCTGCACACTGCGCCGTCGATCGAGAAGAGCATCGCGCCGCTGCGCAGCTATGTGGCCGAGCCGATGCAGTACGGGCGGCTGTTCCTGGCCGGCGATGCGGCGCATATCGTGCCGCCGACCGGAGCCAAGGGGCTGAATCTGGCGGCGGGCGATGTCGGGCTGCTGGCGGCGCTGTTCGCGCAGGCGCGGGAGACGGGGAGTGAAGCGCCTTTGTCGCGGTATTCGGAATTGGCGTTGAAACGGGTGTGGAAGGCGGTGCGCTTCTCGTGGTGGATGACGACGATGCTGCATCGCTTCCCGGACGAGGAGGCGTTCGAGCGGCACCTGCACGATGCGGAGCTGGATTATCTGCTGGGCAGTCCGGAAGGGCGGGCGACGATCGCGGAGAACTATGCGGGCCTGCCGCTGGAGGCCGTCGATGGACCGCCCGCGGCCGTGTAGCCACTCAGTTGCCGCGCTGCCGCGCGTGGCGCGTTTCGAACGCTGCCGGTGAGGCGCCGCCGGCGGAATCCGCCGACTGCCCGGTGTCGAGCCGAAAGCCGGCCGGGCCCGTGCGTCACCGGAACACGCGGTGCTTCACGCCGCGCGCTGCTTGAGGCCGTTGGCGAGAATCTTCACCAGCATGCCGACCATCGCGTCGATTTGCGCGGCGTCCGCGCGCAGGCTGTCGGTGCGCCACATCAGGCTCAATACGCCATTCATCGTGGTCCATAGGACCGTGGAAGCGAGCTCGGGGTCGAATTCGCCGTCGATGACCGCCTCGTCGATGCCCCGGCCGATCAAGGCGCATAACTTGGCGTTTTGCTCCCGGATCAAGTTCGCGATCCGCTTCAGCGCCTCGGGCTCGTTCGGCGGCTCGACCAGGATGCGAAACTGGTGCGGGCGTTCCTTGGCGAAGTGGGCATAGGCCGCGGCCACCGCGGCCAAGCGGTCTTCCACCCCGCCCGGCAGGGCATACGCGGCGTCCATGTAGTGCCGGTTCTGTTCGAGCGCGCGCTCGGCCACGGCGATCAGCAGCGCCGAGAGACCGCCGACCCGGTTGTACACGGTCTGCACGGCGACGTCGGCACGTGTTGCGACCGCCTCGAGCGTGACCGCGTCGCGCCCGCCTTCCGCCAGCAGCGTCTCCGCCGCTTCCAGGATCGACAAGCGGGTCGCCTGGGCCTTGCGCCGGGTACGCGTCTCCTTTTCGGAGCCCATGGCGGCATTTATTGGAGTTGATTCCATAATTGGATTGTCTTACAGTTTTGTGGGTGACTCCAATATTCTCATGCGCCGGCATGTCGGGGGAAAGAATGAGGCAGCGCGCCAACGTGGAGTTCCCTTCGGGCCAGCGAAGCGAACGGTGTCGGGGCTGGCTCTACGAACCGGAGGGGAACGGGCCCTTTCCCGTCATCGTCATGGCGCACGGCCTGGGCGGCATCAAGGAAATGCGCCTGGATGCCTTCGCCGAACGCTTTTGCGACGCCGGCTACGCATGTCTGGCGTTCGATTACCGCAATTTCGGGGCGAGCGAGGGCGCTCCCCGGCAAGTGCTGGACATCGGCCGACAGTTGCAGGACTGGTCCTGCGCCATCGCCTTCGCACGGCGGCAGCCCACGCTGATGCACAACAAGGTCGTCCTGTGGGGCACCTCCTTCGGCGGCGGCCATGTCATCGCCTCCGCCGCGCGCGACCAGAACGTGGCGGCGGTCATTGCGCAATGTCCCTTCACCGACGGCATCGCCTCCGCCCTGGCGATGGATGTGCGCAGCAGCGCCAAGGTGACGGCGCTGGCCCTGGTCGACATGCTGCGCGGCCTGGTCGGCATGACGCCCTTGCTGGTCGGGGCGTCCGGCCCGCCGCATTCCGCGGCCCTCATGACCGCGCCCGACGCCCATGCCGGCTATCTGGCGCTGGTGCCGAGCGGCGTTCCCTTCCGCAACCAGGTCGCAGCGCGCTTGGCGGTGAACATCCTGCGCTACCGTCCCGGCCGCCGGGCCGCGGAGGTGTCCTGCCCGATTCTGTTCTGCATCTGCGAGACCGACTCCGTCGCGCCGGCCGGGCCGACCCGGCGCCATGCCAAGACAGCGCCGCGCGGCGAAGTCCGCTTGTATCGGGATGGCCATTTCGACATCTACGTCGGCGCGGCCTTCGAACGGGTGGTGGTCGATCAGCTCGATTTTCTCAAGCGGCATGTCCCCACGGAAGGATGAGCCATGTCGAAAGATGGCTTCACCACCGTGGCCGCGGCCATCACTCCGCCGGCGCCGCATCGCGCACGCCGGGTTCGGTGGCGCAAATGTCCAACAGGTCAACAACCTTCTGGAGACGAAAGTCCATGGCGACTTACGACGTGAACGGCAAGGTGGTGCTGATCACCGGCGCGGCGGGAGGCATCGGCGCCGCGACCGCGCGCGAACTCTATGCCCTCGGCGCGAGCCTGGTACTGGCCGATAGGCAGCAAAGCGCCGTGGATGGGCTTGCAAAGGAGTTCTCCGCGTCCCGGGTGCTGCCCGTGGCGCTCGACGTCACCGATGCCACGGCGACGAAGGCCGTCGTCCAGAGGACGACCCAACGCTTCGGACACCTGGATGTGGTGCTTGCCAACGCTGGCATTTCCTGGCGCAGCGGCGCCTCGACGATCTTGAGTTGCGACGAGGCCGAGTTCGAGAAGATCGTGGAAGTGGATCTGCTCGGCGTGTGGCGCACGCTGCGCGCGGCACTGCCGGAGATCGTTCGCAACAAGGGCCAGGTCCTGGTTACGTCTTCCGTCTACGCCTTTGTCAATGGCATGGGGAATGCGCCCTATGCCGCATCGAAGGCAGGCATAGAAATGCTCGCACGCTGCCTGAGAGCGGAGTGTGCGTGCACCGGCGCAACGGCCAGCGTCGTCTACCCCGGCTGGACGGCCACGTCCATCGCGAAGGTCGCCTTCGGCGGGGACGCAACCGTGACAAGAATGAATGAGGCCGGATTTCCAGGGTGGCTGCGTCGGGCCATTCCTCCCGAGCAGGTGGCGCGTGCCATCGCGAAAGGAGTGCAGCACCGCAGGCCTCGCATCCATGCGCCACGGCGGTGGATTCCGTTCTCGCTCGTTCGCGGTCTGTTCGGTGTGCTGACCGATCGCATGTTGAGTCGAAACAAGGAAATGCATGCGCTGATCCAGCGGCTCGAGGCCGAATCGCAGCGCCGAGAAAACCGCCTCTGCAGCGATTCCTTGGCGTCTCGGAGATGAGTCATGTCGAAATATGAGCTGACCAATCGCGTCGTGGCCATCACCGGCTCCACCGGCGGCTTGGGATCGGCGGTCGCAGCGGCGCTGCGCGCCAAGGGCGCCCATTTGGCAGTGTTCGACCTGGATGTGGCCAAGGCCGAGGCGCAGGCAAGGACGTTGGGCGGCCTCTCCCTTGCCCGCGGCTGGGCCGCCGACGTGCGCAGCATGCAGAGCCTGGAGGCGGCCATGGCGAAGGCCGCGGCGCATTTCGGCCATATCGATGTGGTGGTCGCCAACGCAGGCATCGACACCATGGCGCCCATGGCCACGCTCGACCCGGAAGCATTCGAGCGCGTCATCGACATCAACCTCACCGGCGTCTGGCGCACCTTCCGTGCCGGCCTGCCTTACGTGCGGGAGCGGCAGGGCTACCTGATGGGCATCTCATCGATGGCCGCCTTCGTCCATTCGCCGCTGCAGGCGTCCTACACCTCCAGCAAGGCCGGAGTCTGGGCCCTGTGCGACAGCGTCCGCCTGGAAGTGCGGCATCTGGGCGTCGGCGTCGGCAGCGTGCATCCCACCTTCTTCCCTACACCGATGATGGACGACGTGGTAGCCGATCCCGCAGGCCGTGCGTTGTGGGGCGGAAATGGAAAAGGCCTTTGGAAAATGGTTCCGCGCGAGGACGTCGTGCGCGACATCGTGGCCGGCATCGAGCGGCGCGCGGACATGGTGGTGGTGCCGAAGCGAAATACCCTCATCGCGAAAGCGCCTGGGCTCTTCCGCGGCTTCATCGAGCGCGTCGGGTTCCGTGGCAAGAACATCCAGCACGCCATCGAGCTCGCGTCGCCCACCGGCTGGAACGCGCCGGCAAAAGCGCAAGGGGATCGTTCCGGCAATGGCGACGGCTCGATGAGCGGCACCGGTCGCAGCGGCGTCGAATGAATCGGCGATGAGGTGGGAGACATCGCTGTGGCGAGCGCGCCGGCGCGTAGGACCGACCGCCAGCGGCAGGCCGCATGCAGGCCCAGGGCCTCACGCCCAGCAATCGGCACAGTCGGACGATCCTGCATCAGCTGCGGCTTGATGGCGTGATCGAAGTTCCGCGTGGGCCGAGAGTCATATCGCACTCTCCCCGATTAGGGGGATCCTCCCTGCCGCGGTGTCCACGCCAATAGGCCATGACAGTAGGCGGCGTGAGTGCGGCCCCCCGGGCGCCTCGATTGCGAAGACGGACGCGCCTACAGGGTGTCTGCGCGGTAGCCAGTGTCGATGCTGACGGTGCCGCCCAAGGCGCGCGAGACGCAGGCGCAGAGTTTGCGGTTGTCGCGGCGCTGGGCGTCGCTGAAGAAGACGTCGCGGTGGTCCAGGTCGGCGTCGGCGTCCAGGACGTCCACCTGGCACAGGCCGCATTCGCCGCGGCGGCAGTCGGCCATCATCTCCACGCCGGCCGCCTGCAGGGCGTCGAGCATCGATTGGTTCTCCGCCACCGGCACGTCCAGGCCCAGCGCCGGCAGGCGCACCACGAACGGCTGCGCCGGGGCGTTGCCGCTGTTGCCGAAGGTCTCGAAGTGCAGCCGCGCGCGCGAGCGCCCGACGGCGTGCCAGTGGCGGCGCACCGCGTCGAGCATGCCCAGCGGGCCGCAGACGTAGATCTCCGCGGTCGGCGACAGCTTGGCGATCTCGGTCTCCAGGTCCGGCGCGCCGTGTTCGTCGTCGCAGTGCAGTTGCAGGCGCTCGCCCAGCATGGCCTGCAGCTGCGGCAGGTAGGCCATCGCGCGGCGCGTGCGGCCCACGTACAGCAGGCGGAATGCCGGGTGCCGCTGCGCCAGCCGCTGTGCCATGCCCAGGATCGGGGTGATGCCGATGCCGCCGGCCACCAGCAGGATCTCCGCGGCGCGCTCGTCGAGTGCGAAGTTGTTGCTGGGGACGGAGGCCTCGAGGCTGTCGCCCGGCGCCAGCGTCCACATGTGGCGCGAACCGCCGCGACTGTCGGGCATCGCGCGTACCGCGATCAGGTAGCGGCCGTCGGCGCGCGGCTCGCCGACCAGCGAGTAGGAGCGGATGTCCTCGCGTCCCTGCAGGCGCAGGCGGAAGTCGAGGTGGCTGCCGACCGCGAACGGGCGCGTATGCGCGCCGGGGTCGAGCAGAATCTCGCGCACGCCGTCGCAGGCATCGGCGATCGCGACCACGCGGACGGGGTACCACTGGGTTTCCTTGCGCATGGCGGGGTTCCAGGTGTGGAGGGAGAAGAACGGCCGGCCGCGAACGGCGCGCACGGCGACCGGCAGGCTGTCGGCTCAGGGCGTTCCGTGGCTGCCGCGCGCGCGCGCGCCAGGCGCCTTGCGCCGGATCAGCGCGCTGCCGTGGATGCGGCCGATCGCGTGCTGGTCGCGCAGGGCATAGCGGAAATTGCGTTGCGCCAGGTGCGCGTGCTCGCGCATCAGCGCCTCGGCGCGCGCGCCCTGGCGCTGCTCGATCGCCTCGACCACCTGCCGGTGCTGGTCCTGCGCCAGGGTCAGGATCAGCCGCGCTTCCGGCACCGCCGCCTGCGCCATCACGAAGCCGTTGGGCGAGGCGAACGGCAGCTGCACCGTGCGCGCGAACTCGCGCGCGAGCAGGTCGCTGCCGGCCATCCCGATCAGCAAGGCATGCAGCTGTTCGTTGTATTGCACGTAGTCGGCGAAGTCGTCCTCGGCGAGGTCCGAGGCAAGCACCGCGTCCAGCCGTTCCAGCAACACGCGCGCCTGCTGCAGGTCGGCGGCACTGGCGCCGCGTTCGGCGGCCAGGCGCGCCGCCAGCCCTTCCAGGGTGCCGCGCAGTTCGATCGCGTCGTGCACGTCGCGCTCGCTGAAGGACTTCACCGCGTAGCCGCCACCGGGCAGGGCGGTGGTCAGGCCCTCTTCGCACAGGCGTTGCAGCGCCGCGCGCACCGGGGTGCGCGAGACCCCGAGGCGTTCGACCACCGCCAGTTCCGACAGGCGCTCGCCCGGCGCCAGCGTCCCGCCGAGGATCAGGTCGCGCAGTTCGAGCAGCGCGCGGGTGGTCTGGGCGGCGCTGGAGCGGAACGGGGGCGTGGCGTTCATGGCATCTCGGCAGTGGCGGGAGCGGTGGCGGGATCAGCCGACCATGCGCAGGTCCAGGTCGCGGCTGCGCTGTTCGCGCGCGATCATGCGCTCGATCAGCCGCCGCGCCCACATCCCGCCGGCGTCGACGTTGAGGTTGTAGAACGCGTGGTCCGGATGCGCGTCGATCGCGCGTTGCTGCGCTTCCAGCACCGCCTCATCCTCGCCGAACACGCCGGTCACGCCCTCGCGCAGCAGCGTGGTCATCGATTGCTCGTGCAGCGAGTGGTTGCGCATGAACGCCCAGAAGTAGTGGCAGCTGCCGTCGGTTTCGGGGGTGATGGTGTTGAGCACGTAGCCGTTCACGCCCTGGCTGCGGTCGCCTTCCGGCGCGCCGCTGCCGGCGATCGCCACGCCGACGTCGATGGCGATGGTGCACGGCGCCTCGAAGCGGATGATCTGCCAGCGGTCGACCTTGCCGCGGTAGCCCAGCGCGTGCTCGATCTGCCGCGCCCAGAACGGCGGCGGATCGATGTCGCGCATCCAGCGCGAGACGGTGACCGTGCGCTCGCCGTGCGCCACCTCGAACGGCGCCTCGGCCACCGCGTCCTGGCCGATGCTGGAGCCGTGCACGAAGGTCTCGTGGGTCAGGTCCATCAGGTTGTCCAGCACCAGCCGGTAATCGCACTTGACCCGGATGGTGCGGCCGTCGCCGGCCCAGGCCGGGTCGCTGTTCCAGTGCAGGTCGGGGATCAGTGCCGGGTCGGCGAGGGCCGCATCGCCCGGCCAGATCCACACGTAGCGGTGTTTCTCGGCGACCGGGAAGCTGCGCACGCAGGCCGAGGGGTTGATGGTCTCCTGCGAAGGCATGTGCACGCAGCGGCCGTGCGCGTCGTAGACCAGGCCGTGATAGCCGCAGACCACGTCGTCGCCGCGCAGCTTGCCCATCGACAGCGGCACCAGCCGGTGCCAGCAGGCGTCCTCCAGCGCCACCAGCGCGCCGGCGCCGGTGCGGTAGAGCACGATGTCCAGGTTGCAGGCCTTGCGCGGCAACAGGGCGTGGCGCACCTCGTGGTCCCAGGCGACGGCGTACCAGGCATTGAGCGGATAGCGGGGAATTGGGTCGGACATGGCGGGTCCTGTATACATTTGGCGGCGCACCCGGGTGGGTGCAGCGGAAGAATTACGCCTGCATCCGTTTTTTCCGGGTTAAGAAAATCGGATTCGGATATTTTGTATACATTGGGCCACGTCGGCGCACGCCGCATTGCAGCATCGAAAATGTTCGATTATCGATTTATATGGCCGGTAATCGAATTGACCCGGCGCGACCCTGGGCCTAACGTGTCGCTCTGCCCGGCGCCAGGACGACGGCCTCGCGAGGCCTGTTCCGCACACCGGCGCTCCGATCAACCAGGCATCACGGCGCCAGGCGCCGCTGCGCATTTGCGGGAGACAGCAGACATGTCGGCAACCCTTCACCGCCCCGAGACCGGCCTGCGCCCGGCGCCCGGGCAGGCTCGTGCAGGAATGGCGCAATGATCGACAAGACCGTCGCCTCGTTCGAGGCTGCCGTGGCCGACATCCACGACGGCGCCACGGTGATGATCGGCGGCTTCGGCAGCGCCGGCATGCCGGACGAGCTGATCGACGCGCTGATCGCCCAGGGCGCGCGCGCATTGACCATCGTCAACAACAACGCCGGCAACGGCGAGACCGGTCTGGCCGCGCTGATCAAGCACAAGCGCGTGCGCAAGATCATCTGCTCGTTCCCGCGGCAGAGCGATTCGCAGCATTTCGATGCGGCCTACCGCGCCGGCGAGATCGCGCTGGAACTGGTGCCGCAGGGCAACCTGGCCGCGCGCATCCATGCCGCCGGCAACGGCCTCGGCGCGATCTTCACCCCGACCGGCTACGGCACCGAACTGGCCAAGGGCAAGGAAACGCGCGAGATCGACGGCCGCCACTACGTGCTCGAATACCCGATCCGCGCCGACTTCGCGCTGATCAAGGCGCACCGCGGCGATCGCTGGGGCAACCTGGTGTACCGCAAGACCGCGCGCAACTTCGGCCCGCTGATGGCGATGGCCGCCGACTGCACCATCGCGCAGGTCGGCGAGGTGGTGGCGCTGGGCGAACTGGACCCGGAAGCGGTGGTCACCCCCGGCATCTTCGTGCAACGCGTGGTCGGCGCAGGAGCGTACGCATGAACCGCCTCAGCCGCGAACAGATCGCCGCGCGCGTGGCGCGCGACATCGCCGAGGGCGCCTACGTCAACCTCGGCATCGGCCTGCCGACCCTGGTCGCCAACTTCCTGCCGGCCGACAAGGAGATCTTCCTGCACTCGGAGAACGGCGTGCTCGGCATGGGCCCGGCGCCGGCGCCGGGCGCGGAGGACCCGGACCTGATCAACGCCGGCAAGCAGCCGGTGACGCTGCTGACCGGCGGCTGCTACTTCCACCATGCCGACTCGTTCGCGATGATGCGCAACGGCCGCCTGGACGTGTGCGTGCTCGGCGCGTTCCAGGTCTCGGTGCATGGCGACCTGGCCAACTGGAGCACCGGCGAACCCGACGCGATCCCGGCGGTCGGCGGCGCGATGGACCTGGCGATCGGCGCCAGGGACGTGTTCGTGATGATGGATCTGCTGACCAAGCGCGGCGACAGCAAGCTGGTCGCCGACTGCACCTATCCGCTGACCGGCCTGCGCTGCGTCTCGAGCGTCTATACCGACCTGGGCGTGTTCGCGGTCGGCAAGGACGGCGCCGCGGTCATCGAACTCGTCGACGGCGTGTCGCTGGACGAACTGCAACGCCTGACCGGCCTGCCGCTGGCGCTGGCGCTGGCCTGACCTGGAGATCGCGCAATGAGCGACGTGTACATCATCGACGGCATCCGCACCCCGATCGGCCGCTACGGCGGCGCGCTCGCCGGCGTGCGTGCCGACGACCTCGGCGCGCTGCCGATCAAGGCGCTGCTGGCGCGGCATCCGCAACTGGATCCGGCCCTGGTCGAGGACGTCTATCTCGGCTGCGCCAACCAGGCCGGCGAGGACAACCGCAACGTCGCGCGCATGAGCCTGCTGCTGGCCGGCCTGCCGTCCAGCGTGCCCGGCAGCACCGTCAACCGCCTGTGCGGCTCGGGGCTGGATGCGCTCGGCACCGTCGCCCGCGGCATCCGCGCCGGCGAGCTGGGGCTGGCGATCGCCGGCGGCGTGGAATCGATGTCGCGCGCGCCGTACGTGATGGGCAAGGCCACCACGCCGTTCGCGCGCGAGCAGCGCCTCGAGGACACCACGATGGGCTGGCGCTTCGTCAATCCCGAGATGCAGCGCCTCTACGGCGTGGAGCTGATGGGCGAGACCGCCGAGAACGTCGCCGAGCGCTACGGCGTCTCGCGCGAGGACCAGGATGCGTTCGCGCTGCGCAGCCAGCAGCGCGCCGCCGCCGCGCAGGCGAGCGGCTTCTTCGACGGCGAGATCGTGCCGGTGACGGCGCCGGGCAGCAGGCGCGGCGAGCGCGTGGAGGTCGCGCGCGACGAGCATCCGCGCGCGGACACCACGGCCGAAGCGCTGGCCAGGCTCAAGCCGATCTTCCGCCAGCCGGGCACGGTCACCGCCGGCAACGCCTCGGGCATCAACGACGGCGCCGCCGCGTTGCTGCTGGCCTCGGCCGCGCAGGCGCAGGCGCTGGGCCTGAGCCCGCGGGCGCGCGTGCTCGGCTTCGCCGCGGCCGGCGTGGAGCCGGCCTACATGGGCATCGGCCCGGTGCCGGCCACGCGCAGGCTGCTGGCGCGGCTCGGCGCGAAGATCGAGGACTTCGACGCGATCGAACTCAACGAGGCCTTCGCCGCGCAGGGGCTGGCCTGCCTGCGCGAACTCGGCCTGGCCGACGATGCCGCGCACGTCAACGCCAACGGCGGCGCGATCGCGCTCGGCCATCCGCTGGGCATGAGCGGCGCGCGGCTGGCGCTGACCCTGCTGCGCCAGCTCGAGGCCGGTGGCGGCCGCCGCGGCCTGGCGACGATGTGCATCGGCGTCGGCCAGGGCGTGGCGCTGGCGATCGAGCGGGTCTGAGCGAATACCCTGTAGGCGCGGCGTCGGCCGCGGGTGCGGCGCTGTGCACCTGCGCCTGCCAAGCGAAACAACCGCAGATGCAACAGGCTCCGTGCGGAGCCACCGGAAGGAGCAAGATGAGCGATTCCACCCACCAGGCGCTGCTCGGCTATCGCAAGCCGTACCCGGGCACGCAGCCGCCGTACATCCATCCGGCCTACGCCTCGACCGTGCGCCGCGGCCCCAGCCGCGACCCGATCGCGATCCCGGCGACGCTGTCGGAAGTCACCGGTCCGACCCTGGACCGCATCACCCTGGGCGAGCATGCCGCCGATCTCACCGCCGGCTTCCCCGGCGAGCCGCTGGGCGAGCGCATCGTCGTCTCCGGCCGCGTGCTCGACGAGAACGGCCAGCCGGTGCGCGACAGCGTGGTCGAGGTCTGGCAGTGCAACGCCGCCGGCCGCTACCTGCACGCCGGCGACCAGCACGACGCGCCGCTGGACCCCAACTTCACCGGCACCGGCCAGGTGCTGACCGACGCGCACGGCCGCTACCGCTTCAAGACCGTCAAGCCCGGCGCCTACCCGTGGCGCAACCACTACAACGCCTGGCGCCCGGCGCACATCCATTTCTCGCTGCACGGCGCGGGCATCGGCCAGCGCCTGGTCACGCAGATGTATTTCCCCGGCGATCCGCTGCTGGCCTACGACCCGATCTTCAACTGCGTGGACGACGACAAGGCCAAGGCGCGGATGGTGTCGGCGTTCGACTGGGAGAACGCGATCAGCGAATACGCGCTGGCCTACCGCTTCGACATCGTGCTGCGCGGCCGCAAGCAGACCGTCTGGGAGTGACACCATGAGTTTTCAGGCAACCCCTTCGCAAACCGTCGGCCCCTACTACCGCCTGGGCCTGGAGCCGCTGTACCGCACCGAGATCGCGCCGGCCACGGCCCGCGGCGAGCGCGTGCAGGTGAGCGGCAGCGTGTTCGATGGCGCCGGCGTGGCGGTCGCCGACGCGGTGCTGGAGATCTGGCAGGCCGACGCCGCCGGCATCTATGCCCATCGCGACGACCCGCGCCACGACGACCACGATCCGGCCTTCCACGGCTGGGGCCGCGTGCCCACCGACGCGCATGGCCGCTTCTCCTTCAGCACGGTGCTGCCGGGGCGGGTGGCAGGTCCGGCGGGCACGTCGCAGGCGCCGCACCTGGTGGTGCTGGTGTTCATGCGCGGATTGTTGCGCGCCGCCTCCACCCGGCTGTACTTCGCCGATGCCGTGGGCAACGACGAGGATCCGATCCTGGCGCTGGTGCCGCCGGAGCGTCGCGGCACGCTGCTGGCCGCGCGCACCGCGCCGGGGCAGTACGCCTGGGACGTGCGCATGCAGGGCGAGCAGGAGACGGTGTTCTTCAGCTATTGAGCGGTCCCGCCTTGTGTAGGAGCGGCTTCAGCCGCGACAGGCCTTACCGATAGATCCTGTCGCGGCTAAAGCCGCTCCTACAGATCGGTGCCAGCGACCGTCGGCGCAGCCGCCGCATCCCGTCATCGCGTAGGCGCTACCCTTGCCTGGCCCGCCGCTCCGGCGCGGCCCGCACAGAGATCCCGCATGCCTTCCAGTTTTTCCCTGCTCAATCCCCTGTTCGGCGACCCCGACATCGACGCGCTGTTCGACGACGTCGCGCGCGTGCAGGGCATGCTCGACGTCGAGGCCGCGCTGGCGCTGGCCGAGGCGCGCTGCGGGGTGATCCCGGAGGCGGCGCTCGCGCCGATCCAGGCCGCCTGCCAGGCGCGGCACTACGACCTGGCCGCGCTCGGCCAGGCCACTGCGCTGGCCGGCAATCCGGCGATTCCGCTGGTCAAGGCGCTGACCGCGCAGGTCGAGGCGGCCGACGCGGACGCCGCGCGCTGGGTGCATTGGGGCGCCACCAGCCAGGATGTGATCGACAGCGGCAACGTGCTGCAGCTGCGCGCCGCGCTGGACGCGCTGCAGCCGAAGCTGGCCGCGCTGTGCGCGGCCGTGCGCACGCTCGCCCAGCGCGAACGCGATACCGGCCTGCCCGGGCGCACCCTGTTGCAGCAGGCGGTGCCGGTGACCTTCGGACTCAAGGCGGCCGGCTGGCTGGATGCGCTGCAACGCGCGCAGCGCCGCCTGCAGGCATTGCGCGAGGACGCGCTGGTCCTGCAGTTCGGCGGCGCCGCCGGGACCCTGGCCTCGCTGCAGACACAGGGCCTGGCCGTGGCGCAGGCGCTGGCGCAGGCGCTGCACTTGCCGCTGCCGGCATTGCCCTGGCACGCCGCGCGCGACCGCATCGTCGAGATCGGCAGCGCGTTCGCGCTGCTGGCCGGGACCCTGGGCAAGATCGCCACCGACATCGTGCTGCTGATGCAATCGGAAGTGGCCGAGGCGTTCGAGCCGGCCGCGGCCGGCAAGGGCGGCTCTTCGGCGATGCCGCACAAGCGCAACCCGGTGGGCTGCGTGGCCGCCATCGCCGCGGCCACGCGCGTGCCCGGCCTGGTGGCCACGTTGTATGCGGCGCTGCCGCAGCCGCACGAGCGCGCCGCCGGGCAGTGGCATGCCGAGTGGGACACGCTGCCGGAGATCGTGCGCCTGAGCGCCGGCAGCCTGGCGCAGATGCGCATCGTCATCGACGGCCTGCAGCTGGACCGCGCGCGCATGCGCGCGCACCTGGACAGCCACGGCGGTCTGCTCTACGCCGAGGCGGTGTCGGTCGCGCTCGCCGCGACCCTGGGCAAGGCGGCCGCGCACGCGCTGGTCGAGGAAGCGGCGCGCCACGCGCTGCAGCAAGGACGGCACCTGCGCGACGTGCTGGGCGCCGATGCGCGGGTGACCGCGGTGCTGGATGGCGACCGGTTGCAGGCCCTGTTCGCCGCCGACAGCTGGCGCGGCATGGCCGACACCTGGATCGACCGCGTGCTCGGCAACGCCTGAGCGATTGCCCCGGTTTTCCTGGACCGCCATGCCTTTCCTCGACCTGCCCAGCCATCGCCTGCACTACCGTCTCGACGGCAGCGAGGGCAAGCCGTGGCTGACCTTCTGCAATTCGCTGGGCACCGACCTGCACATGTGGGACGAGCAGATCGCCGCGCTGGCGCCGCACTACCGCCTGCTGCGCTACGACCGCCGCGGGCACGGCGCGTCCGGCGCGCCGGCCGGCCCGTACCGCGTGGACGATCTGGGCGCCGACGTGCTGACGCTGTGGGACGCGCTGCGGATCGAACGCAGCCATTTCTGCGGGCTGTCGATCGGCGGCCTGACCGGGCAGTGGCTGGGCCTGCATGCCGGTGCGCGGCTGCAGCGTCTGGTGGTCAGCGCGACCGCGCAGAAGATCGGCAGCGCCGACGCCTGGCGCGCGCGCATCGCGCAGGTGCAGGCCGAGGGCCTGGCCGCGCTGGCCGCCGCCACGCGCGAACGCTGGTTCACTCCGGCCTTCGCCGCGCGGCAGCCGCAGCGGCTGGACGCCATCATCGCCAGCTTCCTCGCCACCTCGCCCGAAGGCTATGCCGCGTGCTGCCACGCCGTGGCCAGCGCCGATTTCCGCGGCCGGCTCGGCGCGCTGGCGATGCCGCTGCTGGCGATCGCCGGCGACGAGGATCCGGTGTGCCCGCCGCAGGACCTGCGCGACATCGCCGCGGCGGTCCAGGATGGCCGCGCTGCGCAGGTGCCTGGGCGCCACATCTGCAACGTGGAGTCGGCGCAGGCGTTCAACCACCTCCTGCTCGAATTTCTACAGGGGTCCTAGAGCGCAGCTAGCCCCGCTCGCAGCTTGCCGACAACCCGCCATTCGCGCGCCCTGGCGCCGCATCCTCCCGCCCTCACAAAGGAACCCCCATGGACGAGAAACAACGCTACGACGCCGGACTGCAGGTCCGCAAAGCCGTGCTCGGCGAGGAGCACGTGCAACGTTCGCTGGACGCGCGCACCGACTTCACCAGCGAGTTCCAGGAGTTCATCACCCGCACCGCCTGGGGCACGGTGTGGACCCGCGACGGCCTGCCGCGGCACACCCGCTCGCTGCTGACCCTGGCGATGATGGTCGCGCTCGGCCACGACGAGGAATTCAAGCTGCACGTGCGCGCCGCGCGCAACAACGGCGTGAGCGCCGACGAGATCAAGGAAGTGCTGCTGCAGGCGGCGATCTACTGCGGCGTCCCCGCGGCCAACCACGCCTTCGCGCTGGCCAAGCCGATCCTGGAAGAGCAGGCGGCGGAGGGCTGAGGCCGCTGGCGTTGCGCCGCTCGCATACCACGGCGGATCTTGTAGGAGCGACTTCAGGGCACCTCTAATAACCTCAGTCCGGAAGCTGCACACTGCGCGTGTCGTTTTCCTGTCGCGGCTGAAGCCGCTCCTACAGGGGCACCGCGCGCCGTTGTAGGAGCGGCTTCAGCCGCGACAGGAGGACGAAGTGGCCGTGGCACCATGCAGACCAGGGCCGTGGATCCGGCCGCCCGTCGCCATCCTCCCGCGAGGTCTGCCATGCCATTGCGAAGCGCCTGTCTCGCCCTGTTGCTGCTGGTGTCCTGCCTCGCCGCGCAGGCGCAGCCACAGCCTGGTCCCGGAACGCGGATGGCGCAGGTACGCGCCGACGACGGCCAGGCGCTGGCGGTCTGGTCGCGGGTCCCGGCGCAGCCGCGCGGCACGATCCTGCTGGTGCATGGCCGCACCTGGAGTTCGCTGCCCAACTTCGATCTGCAGGTGCCGGGCGAGGCGGTGGATGCGCGCTCGGTCCTGGCGGCGCTGGCGCGTGCCGGTTATGCGGCCTACGCGCTGGACCTGCGCGGCTACGGCGCCAGCGCGCGCGACCGCAGCGGCTGGAACACGCCCGCACGCGCGGCGGCCGACGTCGGCGAGGTGCTGGCCTGGATCGCGCGCCAGCACCCGCAGTTGCCGCCGCCGGCGCTGCTGGGCTACTCCAACGGTGCGCGGGTCGCGCTGCTGGTCGCGCAGGCGCACCCGCAGGCGCTGTCGGCGCTGGTGCTGTACGGCTTTCCCGACGATGTCGATGCGCCGCTCGCGGCCGAGGCGCTGCCCGCGCAGCCGCCGCGCGCGCGCACCACCGCCGAGGCCGCCGGTTCGGACTTCGTCACCGCCGGCGCCGCGCCGCCGGCGGTGCGCGCGGCCTACGTGGCGCAGGCGCTGGCCGCCGATCCGGTGCGCAGCGACTGGCGCGCGCAGGAACAGTTCGCCTACCGTCCCGAGCAGGTGCAGGCGGTGCCGGTGCTGTTGCTGCGCGGCGTCGACGATCCGCTCGCCACGCAGCAGGAAAACGCGCACCTGTACGCACGCCTGCGCAGCGAGGACCGCAGCTGGGTGACGCTGCCGCACGCCGACCACGTCGCGCATGTCGAGGACGCGCATGCGGCCTGGGTGGATGCAGTGGTCGCGTTCCTGCGCCGGCCGCGCTGAGCGCGATGCGCGCGCGCCATGGCTGGGTGAATCCAGCGCCAGCGCGACCGGCACCGTGCGCCGGCCGCCGCCGGCGCGCGCGCCGATGGCAGGGGGCTCAGCTGAGCAGGCCGCCCAGCCGCTGCGCGGCGTCCTTCAGCGGCGGCAGCAGTTGCGTCTGCATCGCCTGCAGGCTGACCCGGCCGGCCTGGGTGCCGATGTTGAGCGCGGCGATGACCTCGCCGCGGCGGTTGCGCACCGGCACCGCGATCGAGCGTAGGCCGATCTCCAGCTCCTGGTCGATCAGCGAGACGTCCTCGCGGCGCACCCGCGCCAGCGTCTCCAGGAACTCGCGCTGGCCGGTGACGGTGCGCTCGGTGCGCGGGCGCAGCGGATTGCGCTCCAGATAGCTTTCCAGGGTGTCGTGCGGCAGCGCCGCCAGCAGCACCCGGCCCATCGAGGTGCAGTAGGCCGGCAGGCGGCTGCCGGCGCGCAGGCCGATCGACATGATGCGCACCGTCTCGGCGCGGGCGATGTACAGCAGGTCGTCGCCGTCGAGCACGCCCAGCGAGCAGGATTCGTGCACGGTGTCGCGCAGCGCGTCCAGCACCGGCTGCGCGGCGGCGGTCATCGACGAAGACGCCACGTAGGCGCCGCCGATGCCGAGCACGCGCGGCAGCAGCACGTAGCCGCGGCCCTGCTCGCCGACGTAGCCGAGCTTGGCCAGGGTGTAGAGCACGCGCCGCACCGCTGCGCGCGAGATGCCGGTCTCGGTGCTGATCTGCGACATGGTGACCTCGCGCGCATGCTGCGCGAATACGCTGAGCACGGCCAGGCCGCGCGCCAGCGAGGTCATGAAGTCCGGATCGCCCTGCAGCCCGTCGATCTGCTGCATCAGCTCGTGGGTGAGTCCGCGCTCGGCGGGCGGCGAACCGGGGCCGGCCTTGCGCCGGCCTGCGGATGCGGGGGAATCGGCCATCAGGTGATCGTGCACTCCATCGAATACCTCGCCATGGTAAGCGCTGCGCAGAGACGCTGTCCCCGCCGCGGCGCAACCGGCCTGCGGCGGCCGGCTGCGCGGGCGCGCGCTACTTGGCCGGCAGCGCGTAGGCGATCACGTAATCGCCGCGGTCCGGCGACTGGCGCGCGCCGCCGGCGGTGACCACGATGTACTGGCGGCCGCTCCTGGGCGAGACATAGCTCATTGGCGTGCCCTGGCTGCCGACCGGCAGCCGCGCCTTCCACAGTTCCTTGCCGCTGTGGCTGTCGAAGCCGCGCAGGTAGTAGTCCTGGGTGCCGGCGAAGAACAGCAGGCCGGACTGGGTGGCCAGCGCGCCGCCCAGGGTCGGCATGCCGATCGGGATCGGCAGGCGCATCTTGATCCCGAGCGGGCCGGTGTCCTGCACGGTGCCGACCGGCACCTGCCAGACCAGCTTGCGGGTGGCCAGGTCGATCGCCGACATGGTGCCGTACGGCGGCTTCTGGCACGGGATGCCGAGCTTGGAGACGAAGCGGTCGCGCAGCGAGCCGTACGGGGTGCCGGTCTGCGAGGCCGCGCCCATCTCCACGCCGCCGGCCTTCTGGCTCTCCATCTGCTGGCGCGGGATCAGCTTCGTCCACAGGCCGATGCGCATGTCGTTGACGAACAGGTAGCCGGTGGTCGGGTCCAGCGCGGCGCTGCCCCAGTTCATGCCGCCCAGCGAGCCCGGCCACTGCAGCGCCAGGTCCTCGCCCGGCGGGGTATACATGCCGTCGTAGCGCATCTGCTTGAAATGGATGCGGCACAGCATCTGGTCGATCGGGGTGGCGCCCCACATGTCGGCTTCGGTCAGTGTCTCGGTGCCGATCTGCGGCATGCCGGTGGACAGCGGCTGGGTCGCCGCGTAGCGCTCGCCGTCGGCCTTGCCCTGCGGTGCGGCCACGTCCTGGACCGCGGCCAGCGGCTTGCCGGTGGCGCGGTCGAGCATGAAGATCTGCCCGGCCTTGCTCACCTGCAGCAGCGCGGGCACGGTGCCGCCCTTGCCGTCGGGCACGTCGGCCAGTGTCGGCTGCGCCGGCAGGTCGTAGTCCCACAGGTCGTGGCGCACGGTCTGGTAGTGCCAGCGCACGCGCCCGGTCGCCGCCTCCAGCGCCACCACCGACGAGCTGTACTTGTCGTCCTGCGGCGTGCGCTCGCCGCCCCAGGCGTCGGGGGTGGTGTTGCCGGTCGGCAGGTAGATCAGGCCCAGCGCCGGATCGTAGGCCATCGAGGTCCACACGTTCGGGGTGGCGCGGGTGTAGTGGATGTTCGGGTCCAGCGGCGTGTCCGGGGTCTCCTTGGCCAGGTCCCAGGCCCACACCAGCTTGCCGCTGTGCACGTCGAAGGCGCGGACCACGCCCGAGGGCTCGCCGACCTCGATGTTGTCGGCCACGCGGCCGCCGACCACGATCAGCTCGCCGGCGATCAGCGGCGCGGCGGTGAGGGTGTAGAAGCCGGGCTTGACCTCGCCCATGCCGGCCTTGAGGTCGACCATGCCGTCCTGGCCGAAGTCGGGGCAGGGCGCGCCGGTCTGCGCGTCGAGCGCGAACAGGCGCGCATCGACGGTGTTCATGAAAATGCGGCGGCGGCACAGCGCGGGCGCCGTCGCTGCGACGGGCGCTGCGCTGGGCGCCGGCATCAGGTTGTCGGCGGCGGCCGCCGGGGCGGCGGTCGCGCTGGCGGCATCGTAGTAGCCCAGGCCGCGGCAGCGCTGCCAGTTCGGCGCAGTGGCCTTGGGATCGAACGACCAGCGCTTGCGGCCGCTGTCCGCGTCCAGCGCGAACACCTGGTTGTGCGGAGTGCACACGTACACGGTGTCGCCGATCTGCAGCGGCGTGGCCTGGTCTTCGGCGCCGAAGCCGTTGCTGGTCGGCACGTCGCCGGTGCGGTAGGTCCAGGCCACCTGCAGCTTGCCGACGTTGTTGCGGTCGATCTGGTCCAGCGCGGCGAAGCGGGTGCCGGCCACCGTATTGCCCCAGTGCATCCAATCCTTCTGCGCCGCGCCCGGCGCCACCGGCGTGACCGGCGCATCGGCGGCGGCCTGCACGATCGGGCGCGGCACGAAGGCATAGGCCGCGGTGGCGGCCAGGCCGGCCACCAGCAGCGCGGACAGCGCGTACGCGCCGCGCCCGGCCGGCTGCCGGCGGCTGCGGCGCAGGGTCGGCCACAGCAGGGCCAGCAACAGCGCCAGCACCGCCGGCGCGACCAGGCGCGAGACCAGCGGCCAGAAGTCCAGCCCCACTTCCCACAGCGCCCAGGCCAGCGTGCCGGCGAAGGCCGCGGCGTACAGCGCGGCGCCGGCGGGCCGGCGCGCGATCACCAGGATGCCGGCGGCCAGCGTGGCCAGCCCCATCAGCAGGAAGTACCAACTGCCGCCTTCCGTCGCCAGCTGCAGGCCGCCGACCAGCAGCACGCCGCCGACCAGCACCAGCAGCAGGCCCATCGCCCAAAGCAGTCCGCGGCCCAGGGCCGAGACGTCAGATTGCGTATTCACGTTGCGTAGTCCTCTGCAAAAGCCGTGACCGTCCGCTTGCGCGCGACGGCGGTGTGCCCGGGCGTTCCGTGAGACGCAAGGGGAAACGGACGGGTCCTGACCGCAGCGGACGATGTCTTCCGTGGCTTGCCGCGCGCCGGGACAGGTGACGGCGGCCAGTCGGCCGCCGCCCTGGCGTGCGGCACCGACGAGGGCGCATTCCGAGAGGTCCGGTCGATTATCGCACTTGTGTGCGAAATTTGCGTGGTCCGCGGCAACGCTGCGCTGCGCCGGTATTGGTGTGGATTCAGCGACCGACCAACGGCCGCAGCGCATGCCATGGGCGGCACGGGGACCGATGAGGGGTGCGCACGGAGCGTGGCGTCCACGCGGTCGTTCGGGCGATTCAGGGGCCGTGCCGAAGCCCAGCCGCAGTGCGCCGGAGTGCGGCATGCGGTCGCTTGCCAGGGAGGGGCCGCATCGCGAGGCTGCCGCTGCCCACCGGCGCGGCCGGTGGGCGCGGATGCGGCGCGCCGCGCCGGCGGCCGCGTTCCGGCGAGCCCGGGAACGCGAGCTCGCCGGAAGCGCTTGCTACTTCTTCTTTTCCTTCTTGGCCGCGCGCTTTTCCTTCAGCGTCTTGGTCGGCTGCTTCTTCTCGCTTTTCTTCTGATCCATGCCCTTGCTCATGACACCCTCTGGACGATTGCACTGTGAATTGCCGACTGCGGCCGCCGTGGCGGCGATCGCGGCTGCCACTTTACTCCGCAGGCGGCCGGCCATGCCGCAGTTGTCGACCGGCATGCACGCAAGGTTGGGCCATAATCCGGCTTTCCCCTTCAAGGTCCCCCGCGTCCGATGAAAATCCCCCAGGGCCTGCAACCGCTGATCGAGGACGGCGTCATCGACAGCGTGCTGCGTCCGCTCAAGAGCGGCAAGGAGGCCGCCGTGTACGTGGTCCAGGCCGGCGACGAGGTGCTGTGCGCCAAGGTCTACAAGGACATGGCGCAGCGCAGCTTCCAGGCGCGCGTGCAGTATCAGGAAGGGCGCAAGGTGCGCGGCAGCCGCCAGGCGCGGGCGATGGGCAAGGCGACCAAGTTCGGCCGCCGCGAGCAGGAAGCGGCCTGGAAGGACACCGAGGCCAACACGCTGTATCAGCTGGTGGACGCCGGTGTGCACGTGCCGCAGCCGCGCGGCTATTTCCACGGCGTGCTGCTGATGGACCTGGTCACCGATGCCGACGGGCAGAGCGCGCCGCGGCTGGGCGAAGTGGAACTGGAGCCGGACCAGGCGCGCGCGTTCCATGCGCGGCTGGTTGGCGACGTGGTGAAGATGCTGTGCCTGGGCCTGGTGCACGGCGACCTGTCCGAATACAACGTGCTGGTCGCCGCCGACGGCCCGGTCGTGATCGACTTCCCGCAGGTGGTCAGCGCCGGCGGCAACAACGCCGCGCGCGCCATGCTGCTGCGCGACGTGCACAACCTGCGCGATTGCCTGGGCCGCTTCGCCCCCGAGCTCAACCAGACCCACTACGGCGAGGAGATGTGGGCGCTGTACGAGAAGGGTGAGTTGCGCCCGGACAGCGCGCTCACCGGCCGCTTCGTGTTCGACACCCGCCGCGCCGACGTGCGCGCGGTGCGCGAGTCGATCGAGGACGCGCGCCAGGAAGCGATCATCCGCCAGCAGGGGCGCGAGGCTGCGGCGGAGGACTGAGCTCGCACGGCTGCGCGCGTCGCTGCGGCATGGAGAGAGGCCGCGTGGGATGCGCCGAGGCGCCGGCCTGGTGACGCAGGCGGGTGATTGTCTTGGTTTCGACAGATCGGGTGCGTGCGGGGTTTGTCGCTTCGATCGTCGCGGCTGAAGCCGCTCCTACAGGGGTGGGGAAGCGGGTGTGCATGCCTCTGGCTGTTTGCGAGAGGCTTCCTTCCCGAAACATCGAAGCATGCATCGGTCGCGCTGCGGAGATGCATCGTTGCGGCCAGTTGCGATGCCATGAAGATGCCGCAGCGCTGGCACGGCACGGGACCGGTCGGCGCTCGGCAGCCATACGCGAATGCGCCCGAGGCAGCGAAAAATTCCTCCGGCGATACCGCCTCCGATACCGCCTCGTTGCAGCGCAGCAATGCCTATCTTTCGTCAATCTTTCCGCGCGCCGACAAAATTTGAAGCGGCAGCTGACTGGCATTTCGCAGCGGATATATCGCGGGAATATGTTTCATGTAGCGTTGCGCGCTTCGATCTTCCACCCCCTCGATTCGACGCTCATGTTCGACGCCTTCGCCGCGCCTCGCTGTTTCATTCTCTATGGTTCCCTGCTGGTTCTGGCGATGGCGGCGGGCTGTTCGTCCACCGCGCCGGCGCCGGCGCCGGTCAAGGTCGGCGTGCTGACGGTGAGCGCGCGGACCCTGCCGGTGGAGCAGACCCTGCCCGGCCGCACCGTCGCCTACGAAGTGGCCGACGTGCGTCCGCAGGTCAACGGCCTGGTGCGGCAGCGGCTGTTCACCGAGGGCCAGGAAGTGCATGCCGGACAGGTGCTGTACCAGATCGATCCGGCGCCGTACCAGGCGGCCTACGACACCGCGCGCGGACAACTGGCGCAGGCGCAGGCCGCGGTGCGCGCGGCGCGGCCCAAGGCCGAGCGCTACCGCACCCTGGTCGGCCTGGACGCTGCCAGCAAACAGGACGCCGACGACGCGACGGCCGCGCTGGAGGAGGCGCAGGCCAACCTGGTGGCGGCGCAGGCGGCGCTGCAGGCGGCGCGGATCAATCTCAACTACACGCGGATCGCCGCGCCGATCTCCGGCACCATCGGCACCTCGGCCTACACCGCCGGCGCCCTGGTGACCGCGCAGCAGGACGCGGCGTTGACCCGGATCCAGCGGCTGGATCCGATCTACCTGGACGTGAGCCAGTCCAGCACCCAGCTGCTGGCCTTGCGCGAGCAACTCGACGCCGGCCGGATCCGGGCCGCCGACGGCAAGATCTCGGTGCAGGTGCGCTTGGAGGACGGCCGCCTCTATCCGCAGCCGGGCACGCTCGCCTTCGTCGGCAGCGCGGTCGATCCGGGCACCGGCGGCGTCACCCTGCGCGTGGTCGTGCCCAATCCGCAGCATCTGCTGCTGCCGGGCATGTACCTGCGCGCGGTGCTGCCGATGGCCACCGACGCGGGCGCGATCCTGGTGCCGCAACAGGCGGTGACCCGCGACAGCAAGGGCGAGCCGGTGGTCAAGCTGCTCGATGCGCACGACCGGGTGGTGGAGCGCCACATCCGCACCGGCGACGCGATCGGCCACGACTGGCTGGTGGAGGACGGGCTCAAGCCGGGCGAGCGGCTGATCGTGGTCAACGCCAGCCGCGCCGAGATCGGCAAGCCGGCGCTGCCGCATGCGGTCGACGCCGCCCAGCTCGCCGCCGCGCCGGCGGTGCCGGGCGACGACGCCCAGGCCGACTGAGGACGCCCGCATGTCGCGTTTCTTCGTCAACCACCCGATGGTGGCCTGGGTCATGGCCATCGTCATCGTCCTGGTCGGCATGCTCGCCATCCATGGGCTGCCGGTCGAGCGCTATCCGCAGATGGCGCCGCCGACCATCACCGTGCGCGCCTCCTACACCGGCGCCTCGGCGCAGACCGTGGAGAACACCGTCACCCAGCTGATCGAACAGTCGCAGCAGAGCCTGGACCACCTGCTGTACATGACCTCGACCAGCGCCTCGGACGGCAGCGCGCAGGTCAACCTGGTGTTCGAGACCGGCACCAACGCCGACACCGCGCAGGTGCAGGTGCAGAACCAGTTGCAGTCGGTGATGTCGGTGCTGCCGCAGGCGGTGCAGCAGAACGGGCTGGTCATCACCAAGTCCAGCGGCTCGCTGTTCGAGGTGGTGGCGTTCACCTCCGACGACGGCAGCATGGACAACTTCGATGTCGCCAACTACATGGAATCGAACATCGACGACCAGATCAGCCGGGTCAGCGGCGTCGGCAACATCCAGCCGATGGGCTCGGAGTACGCCATGCGCATCTGGCTGGACCCGGAGAAGCTGCGCCAGTACGCGCTGATGCCCTCGGACGTGGAGAACGCGCTGCAGGCGCAGAACACCGACGTGTCGGCCGGCGAGATCGGCGGCCAGCCGGCGCTGCGCGGACAGCGCCTGGACGCGACCGTGACCACCCGCAGCCGCCTGCACACGCCGGCGCAGTTCGGCGCGATCGTGCTCAAGAGCGATCCCGGCGGCGCGGTGGTGCGCCTGTCCGACGTGGCCAGGATCGGCCTGGGCCCGGAGACCTACGACAGCATCACCCGCTTCAACGGCAAGCCCTCGGCCTCGCTCGGCATCGAGCTCAACGCCGACGCCAACGCGGTGGAAACCTCCAAGGCGATCGACGCGCGCCTGCAGGAACTCAAGCAGTACTGGCCGCACGGCTTCAACTACCACATCGCCTTCAGCACCACCCCGTTCGTCACCACCTCGATCAAGGAGGTGGTCATCACCCTGATCGAGGCGGTGCTGCTGGTGGTCGCGGTGATGTACCTGTTCCTGCAGAACTGGCGCGCCACGCTGATCCCGACCATCGCCGTGCCGGTGGTGCTGATGGGCACCTTCGGCGTGCTCGCCGCGTTCGGCTATTCGATCAACACCCTGAGCATGTTCGCGATGGTGCTGGCGATCGGCCTGCTGGTCGACGACGCCATCGTGGTGGTGGAGAACGTGGAGCGGGTGATGGGCCAGGAAGGCCTGTCGCCGAAGGAGGCCACGCTGCGCTCGATGCAACAGATCGGCGGCGCCCTGGTCGGCATCGTGCTGGTGCTGACCGCGGTGTTCGTGCCGATGGCGTTCTTCAACGGCGTCACCGGGGTGATCTACCGGCAGTTCTCGATCACCATCGCCGCGGCGATGATCCTGTCGGTGCTGGTGGCGATGACCCTGACCCCGGCGCTGTGCGTGACCATCCTCAAGCCGCTGCACCAGGGCGAGGCGCCGATCGGCTCGCATGGCCGCCTGGGCTGGTTCTTCATCTGGTTCAACACCCGCTTCCGGCACCTGTCCGAGCGCTACCGCGCGCTGGTCGAGCGGGTGCTGGGCCGGCGCGCGCCGAGCGTGATCGCCTATGCGCTGCTGATCGCGGTCACCGGCGTGCTGCTGTGGCGCCTGCCCGGCGCGTTCCTGCCCGACGAGGACGAAGGCATGCTCAACGTGCTGGTCAAGTTGCCGGCCGGCTCCACCCTGGAGCAGACCCTGGCGGTGACCGATCGGCTGACCAAGGCCGCGTTGCACGAGCCGGGCGTGCGCTCGGTGCTGTCCTCGGCCGGCTTCAGCGTCACCGGCGCCGGCCAGAACGTCGGCATGGCGTTCGTGCGCCTGAAGGACTGGGACGAGCGCGACGACGATGCCACGACCATCGCCGACCACCTCAACAAGGCGCTGGCCGACGTGCCCGACGCGGAACTGTTCGTGACCTCGCCGCCGGCGATCAGCGGCCTCGGCGACGCCTCCGGCTTCACCTTCGAGCTGATGGACTACGAAGGCGCCGGCCACGCCGCGCTGGCGGCGGCGCGCGACCGCTTGCTGCAACTGGCCGCGCACGACCCCAAGCTGCGCGACGTGCGCTATGCCAGCCTGGAGGACGCGCCGGTGTACGCGGTCAAGATCGACGACGCCAAGGCGCAGGCCCTGGGCGTGGATCCGGGCGACATCAATGCCACCCTCAACAGCGCGCTGGGCGGCGACTTCGTCAACAACTTCATCTACAAGGGCCGCATCAAGAAGGTGTACGTGCAGGGCGACGCCGACGCACGCATGGCGCCGCAGGACCTGCCGCGCTGGACGGTGCGCAACGCCAGCGGCGGCATGGTGCCGATGTCCGCCTTCACCACCGCGCACTGGACCAGCGCGCCGGCGGCGCTGGAACGCTACAACGGCGTGTCGGCGATGGAGCTCACCGGCCAGGCGGTGCCCGGGGTCAGTTCCGGCGCGGCGATGGACGCGATGGCCGAATTGAGCAAGCAACTGCCGCATGGCTTCGGCTTCGCCTGGTCGGACATGGCCTACCAGGAGAAGTTGTCGGCCAACCAGGCGCCGGCCTTGTACGCGATCTCGCTGCTGTTCGTGTTCCTGTGCCTGGTGGCGTTGTACGAGAGCTGGTCGATCCCGTTCGCGGTGATGCTGGCGGTGCCGGTGGGCGTGTTCGGCGCGGCGCTGCTGATGACCGCGCGCGGGCTGGAGAACGACGTCTACTTCCAGGTGGGCCTGCTGACCACGGTCGGCCTGTCGGCCAAGAACGCCATCCTGATCGTGGAGTTCGCGCGCGACCTGGAGCGGCGCGGCGAAGCGCTGCTGGCGGCCACCCTGCACGCGGTGCAGATGCGCCTGCGGCCGATCCTGATGACCTCGCTGGCGTTCCTGCTCGGCGTGCTGCCCCTGGTGTTCAGCCACGGCGCCGGCTCGGCCGCGCGCCGTTCGCTGGGCACCGGCGTCACCGGCGGCACGCTGGCGTCGATCACCCTGGGGCTGTTCTTCGTGCCGTTGTTCTACGTGATCGTGCGGCGCCTGTTTCCGGGGCCTGCGCGCGCGCCGCAGGAGGCCACGCCATGAGCGCGCGCGCGCGCCGCCTGCTCGGCCTGGCCTGCGCCGTGGCGCTGGCCGGCTGCAGCATGGCCCCGTCCTACGTGCGCCCGGCCACGCCGGTGCCGGCGCACTTCGACAATGCGGCCGTCGCCGCGCCCGCCGTGGACGACGCGCTGCCGGCGTTGCCGGACTGGCGCACGGTGTTCCTGGATCCGCGCCTGCGCCAGGTCATCGCCCAGGGCCTGGACCACAATCGCGACCTGCGCGTGGCCATGCTCACCATCGACAAGACGCGGGCGCAGTACCGGATCCAGCGCGCCGCGCTGGCGCCGTCGCTCGATGCCACCGCCAGCAGCGGCCGCCAGCGCACCAGCGCCAGCGCCAGCGATACCGGCAGTGCGCAGGTCGGCGGGAGCGACACCTTGCAGGTCGGCATCAGCAGTTGGGAACTGGACCTGTTCGGGCGCCTGCGCAGCCTCAAGGACGAAGCGCTGGAGACCTGGCTGGCCAGCGCCGAGACCCAGCGCGGCGTGCGCCTGAGCCTGATCGGCCAGATCGCCGACGCCTGGCTGACGGTCGGCGCCGACCAGCAACTGCTGACCCTCGCGCAACAGACCCTGGACAGCCAGGAGCAGACGCTGCGGCGCAGCCGCGACCAGCACGCCAACGGCATCGGCTCCGGCCTGGACCTGGCGCAGATCGAGAGCAGCGTGGACGCGGCGCGGGTCGCGGTGGCGCGCGATGCCGCGCAACTCGCGCAAGCCCGCGACGCCTTGCAGTTGCTGGTCGGCGCGCCGGTGGAGGCGGCCTTGCTGCCGTCTGCCGAGGTGGCCGACAACCACGTGGCGCTGGCGCCGGTCCCGGCGCGCCTGCCGGCCGCCGTGCTGCTGCAGCGCCCGGACGTGCTCGCCGCCGAGCATGCGCTGAAGGCGGCCAACGCCGACATCGGCGCGGCGCGCGCGGCGTTCTTCCCGAGCCTGACCTTGACCGCATCGAGCGGACGCGGCAGCGATGCGCTGTCCACGCTGTTCTCGGCCGGATCGCGCACCTGGTCGTTCGTGCCCAGCATCACCGCGCCGATCTTCCATGCCGGCGCGCTGAAGGCCTCGCTGGACGCATCGAAGATCGGCAAGGACATCGCCGTGGCCCAGTACGAGAAGGCGATCCAGAGCGCCTTCGCCGACGTCGCCGATACGCTGGCGCAGCGCGACCAGCTCGACGCGCAACTGGCCGCGCAACAGGCGCTGGTCGAGGCGACGCGGCGCAGCCACGACCTGGCCGAGGCGCGTTATCGCGTCGGCGCGGACGGCTATTTGCAGGTGCTGGACGCGCAGCGTTCGCTGTTCGCCGCGCAGCAGGACCTGATCGCCCTGCGGCTGCAGGACGACAGCAACCGGGTCGCGCTGTACACGGCGCTGGGCGGCGGCGCGGATGCGACGGCGCGATAAGCGCCGGCCAATGCCTTCTGTAGGAGCGGCTTCAGCCGCGACAGGCCTTACCGAGAACCCCTGTCGCGGCTAAAGCCGCTCCTACAGGGAGCGACGCCAGCACCCGCAAAAACGCGCGCGGCATCTGCCGCGCGCTCACGCCACCCGGCTGCGCCGCGCCCGCTCCAGGTGCACCAGCAGCAGCGAGATCGCCGCCGGGGTCATGCCGGGGATGCGCTGCGCCTGGCCCACGCTTTGCGGGCGCACGCGTTCGAGCTTCTGCTGCACTTCGGCCGACAGCCCGCGCACCTGCGCGTAGTCGAACGTCGCGGGAATCGGCGTGTCCTCATGGCGCTGCTGGCGGGCGATCTCCTCGCGCTGGCGCTCCAGGTAGCCGGCGTACTTGATGCCGATCTCCACCTGTTCGGCGACCTGTCGGTCGGCCACGCCCGGGCCCAGCGCCGGCACCCGCATCAGCGCGGCGTAGTCCAGCTCCGGACGCTTGATCAGGTCCAGCACGTTGGTCTCGCGGCTCACCGCCACGCCCAGCGTGGCCGCGACCTCGCGGCCCAGCGCATTGCCCGGCGTGGCCCACAGCGCGCGCAGGCGCTCGTTCTCGCGCGCCACCGCCTCCTGCTTGGCCTGGAAGCGCGCCCAGCGCCGTTCGTCGACGACGCCCAGGTCGTGGCCGATGCCGGTCAGGCGCGCGTCGGCGTTGTCCTCGCGCAGCTGCAGCCGGTACTCGGCGCGGCTGGTGAACATGCGGTACGGCTCGCTGGTGCCGTGGGTGATCAGGTCGTCGATCAGCACGCCGATGTAGGCCTGGTCGCGGCGCGGCGACCACGGCGCCAGTCCGCGCACCTGGCGCGCGGCGTTGAGGCCGGCGATCAGGCCCTGCGCGGCGGCTTCCTCGTAGCCGGTGGTGCCGTTGATCTGCCCGGCAAAGAACAGCCCGGGCATGGCCTTGGTCTCCAGCGAGGCCTTGAGTCCGCGCGGGTCGAAGAAGTCGTACTCGATGGCGTAGCCGGGGCGGGTGATGTGCGCGCGCTCGAAGCCGCGGATCGAGCGCACCAGTTCCAGCTGCACGTCGAACGGCAGCGAGGTGGAGATGCCGTTGGGGTAGATCTCGACCACGTCCAGGCCTTCGGGCTCGACGAAGATCTGGTGGCTGGCCTTTTCGGCGAAGCGCACCACCTTGTCCTCGATCGAGGGGCAGTAGCGCGGGCCGATGCCCTCGATCTGCCCGGTGTACAGCGGCGAGCGGTCCAGCGCGCCGCGGATGATGGCGTGGGTGCGCTCGGTGGTGTGGGTGATCCAGCACGAAACCTGGCGTGGATGCTGCGCGACCTCGCCCAGGAACGACATCACCGGCAGCGGATCGTCGCCGGGCTGTTCCTCCATCGCTGTGTAGTCCAGGCTGCGCCCGTCGATCCGCGGCGGGGTGCCGGTCTTGAGCCGGTCCACGCCGAAGCGGCCGTCGCGCAGCGCCTGCGCCAGCGCGGTGGCCGGCGGGTCGCCGGCGCGGCCGCCGGCGTACTGGGTCTGGCCGATGTGGATCTTGCCGGCTAGGAAGGTGCCGGCGGTCAGCACCACCGCCGCCGCCTCGAAGCGCAGCCCGGTCTGGGTGACCACTCCGCGCACGCGCTCGCCGTCCATCACCAGGTCGTCCACGGCGGCCTGGAACAGGGTCAGGTGCGGCTGCGCCTCGACGATGCGCCGGATCGCGCCGCGGTACAGGTTGCGGTCGGCCTGGCAACGGGTCGCGCGGACCGCCGGGCCCTTGGAGGCGTTGAGGGTGCGCCACTGGATGCCGGCCAGGTCCGCCGCTTGCGCCATCGCCCCGCCCAGCGCGTCGATCTCCTTGACCAGATGGCCCTTGCCGATGCCGCCGATGGCCGGGTTGCAGCTCATCGCGCCCACCGTTTCCACGTTGTGGGTCAGCAGCAGGGTGCGC
>Ga0207650_10000258_pt1 | contig 56705 bp, 54 predicted proteins | sample KBSS63metaG_FD_184325 | JGI IMG/M metagenome (GOLD analysis project Ga0207650, IMG submission 184325) | Switchgrass rhizosphere microbial communities from Kellogg Biological Station, Michigan, USA - KBS S6-3 metaG (SPAdes) (version 2) | ecosystem: Host-associated > Plants > Roots > Rhizosphere...
ACCATCGTCTTGCTGCTCTCGCTTTTGATAATCTTCGCCACGGCCAATCTCCTTTCTTGCAGAGCCTCTTGTGCTCACACGCAAAGGCTACTGCGTGGAGGTTGGCCTTCTCATCCCATCTCCAAAGCTTCGCGAAATGTGCCGCGAGCGGCGCAACCATGAATCCGTCGCCATGAATCAAAACGCGCGTTTGTAAGTGAAGACGAACGCCTTCGGCGCGCAGTTGCGGATCGGCGGCGCGAAGCGGGCGTTGCGGATTTCGCGCTCGGCAATCGCTGCCATCGCGTCGTCTTTCGTATCGTTCGAGACGACGCGCGTCGACGTGACGACGCCTTTCGCATCGACGCTCGCTTCGATCACCACCATCCCATGCGGCCCGTTTTCGGAGAACGACGGCTTCGGCGTCGTGATGAAGGAGTAATTGCTGTCGGGCGGACAACCGGTCCTCCGCGGCCGCGCGGCGGCGCCTTCGCGCACGACCAGTTGCGAGGCCACCCATCCCGTCACGCCGTCGTTGACCTTGACGTGCAGCCAGGAGCCGGAGTCGCCGATCACCGTCAGCCGCTCGCCGCGGCGCGCGTGTCCGACGATTTCCGCCGAGGTTGATGCATCCGCGCGGATGTTGAGCGTGCTCACGTTGACCTGGACCGTGCCGCTCGCATGCTCCTCCGTCGATGCCGGCGCCGGCGCGGACGCGGCAGGACGCGGCTCGGGAGCCGGCGCGGGCGCGGGCGCATTGCCGCCGCACGCGGCGAGAAGCAGGCACGCCGCAAACGCGAGGCGATGCTTCACGACGCCAACCGCTTCACGAGGACGTAGAGAAATTGCACGCTGTCGTAGAACGAGTCGATGCGCACGCGCTCGTCCCGGCCATGCGCGCGGCTGTCGCTCAACTCGCCAAAGAGGCCGGAAACGCCGTACGTCGGAATGCCGGCGTTGCGAAGATAGAGTCCGTCGCTGGCGCCGGCAGCCATCAACGGCATCACCGGCGTACCGGGCCAGAACTCGTTCGTGACTTCGGCGATCGGCGTCATCACCGACGGCGTCAACCGAGACGGCGCGCTCGGTTTCGGCTTGTCGATCCAACTGATCTCGATGCCGGGATCGTCGAGCACTTTCGCGATCGTGTCGCGCACGGCATCGGCCGATTCGCCCGGCAATACGCGGCAGTTGACGGTGGCCTTGGCCATCTGCGGCAGCGCGTTGTCCGCGTGTCCCCCTTCCAGCCGCGTGGCGACGCACGTGGTGCGCAACTGGTTGTTGTACGCCGGCGTCTCCGACAGCCGCGCCGCCGCGGCCGCATCGCCCATGGCCACCGCTTTCATGTCCGCCGCCGTCTGCCCTTCCTCGATTTTCGACATGCGCTCGAAATAGGTGCGCGTCACTTCGTTGAGCGTGACCGGGAACTGATATTTCTCGAGACGGACGAGCCCATTCGCGAGCTGATAGATCGCGTTGTCTTTGCGCGGCGCCGAACTGTGGCCGCCTTTGTTGTGCGTCTCCAGTCCGAACGTGACGTAGACCTTCTCGCTCGCGCCGACGCCGTTGTACAAGCGCCGTCCGTCCTTCAGCCGCCCGGAGCCGCCTTCGTTCAATGCGAACGCGGCATCGATCAGCGGCCGATGCTCCTTGATCAACCACGCCACGCCGTTGAATTCGCCGCCCGTCTCTTCGTCCGAGGTGAGCGCGACGATGAGATCGCGATCGGGAACGAAGCCTTCGTTCTTCAGCCGAATGAGTGTCGCGATCCAGATCGCCGCCATGGCCTTGTCGTCGCTCGTGCCGCGCCCGTAGTAGTAGCCATCCTGCTCGGTGAGGACGAACGGATCCATCGACCAGTCCTCGCGCTTCGCCTCGACGACGTCGAGATGCGCGAGCAGCAGCAGCGGCTTCTCCTTCCCCGTCCCATGCAGCCGCGCCACGAGATTCCCCTTCTTCGGATTCGCGGGCACGAGCACCTGAACATCACTCGCCGGAAATCCCGCCCCCTTCAACCGCGCCGCCATCGCCTCCGCAGCCGCCGTGTTGTTCCCAACCGAGTTCGTCGTGTTGATCTCGACCAGTTGCTTATAAATATCGAACGCAAGCCGCTTCGTCTTCGCATCAAGCGCCGGCGGCGCCGCAGATGCGGAAGTCACGAGCAGGCAGAGGAACACGATCCGTTTCATGGTGCCGGATTCTATCTGCGAACAATCTGCGTAATCTGCGGATTACAACGTCCTCCCCACCGCCGGAACGATGATGCGCAACTCGTCCATCAATCGGGCGAATTGATCGGGATACAGCGACTGCGGACCGTCGCAGACCGCCTTCTCCGGCTCGTGATGCACTTCGATCAATACGCCGTCGGCCCCCGCGGCCACGATCGCGCGCGCGAGCGGCATGACCTTGTCGCGCCGTCCGACGGCGTGCGACGGGTCGGCGATGATCGGCAGGTGCGACAGTTTGTTGATGACCGGGATCGCGGAGATGTCGAGCGTGTTGCGCGTGTACGTTTCGAACGTGCGGATGCCGCGCTCGCACAGGATCACGTCGTAGTTGCCGCCGGAGAGGATGTACTCCGACGCCAGCAGCCACTCCTGAATCGTGGCCGACATCCCGCGCTTGAGCAGGATCGGTTTGCGAACCTGTCCGAGCGCCGACAGCAGGTTGTAGTTCTGCATGTTGCGCGCGCCGACCTGCAGGATGTCCACATATTCCAGCATCGATTCGATCTGCCCGATCTCCATGACCTCGGAAATCGTGGCCATGTTGTTTTCGTCGCCCGCCGCGCGCAGCAGTTTCAACCCCTCGATGCCCATCCCCTGAAACGCGTACGGCGACGTTCGCGGCTTGTACGCGCCGCCGCGCAAAATGCGTGCGCCCGCGCGCGCCACGCGCCGCGCCGTCTCGAAAAGCTGCCGCTCGTTTTCGATCGTGCACGGCCCGGCCATCACCACCACGTCGCTGCCGCCGATCTCGATCCCGCGCGCTTTCACGATCGTCTTTGATCGCCGGAACGAGCGGCTGGAGAGTTTGTACGGCTCGCTGACGCGCACCGCCTCCTGCACGCCGTTCAGCACTTCGAACTCGCGCGGATCGACGCTGGCCACGTCGCCGACCACGCCGAGCACCGTCTGATCGGAACCGGTGGAGCGATGCACGTCGAATCCGCGCTCGCTCAGGACGGCGACCACGTGCTCGATGTCTGTGTCCGAGGCGTTCTTCTGCATCACGATGACCATGAATTTCTCCTATTCGCGCGTCGCAGCCTGGCGCTCAACGCGCCTCGACTCATCGATGATTCGTTCGAACAACCTGCGGATCGTGGCGCCGTCGAGCGGACCGCCCGAGGTCTGCTCGACATGCAGCAGCACCTGCTTTTCGCGTTCGGGCGCGTAGATCGGCATGCCGAGGATTGGCTTCAACTCGCCGATCTCGATCGCGTACTTTGCGCGCTGGTTGAGCAACCGCACGATGACTTCATCGACGCGGTCGATGGCATCGCGCAACCGGGACAGCTCGTTCTCTGCGTCGTTTCGATCCATAAACAAAAAACCTCTTCCCGCGCGGGAAGAGGTTCGGATCGACTGACGGTCGGCGCCCCTTCTCGCGGGGCGCAATGTGCCCACGCTTACGTGAAGTAGCCGTAGTAATACGCGTAGCGCGGGGCGTTGTGATTCATGTGCGCGAGAGGATAGGGCGGCGCGATGCGTGTGTCAACGTACCGAGGTTCGCAGAGTTCAGGTCCGAGCAGGAACAGACCACGGTCAGCGGAAGCCTCGGTCGCCCCCTGCGATCACCTCTTCGTCCGTGATCTCAAAAGCGCTGGTGCCGAGGTCCTGTTGAAAGATGACGAGGTTTGTACCGCCGGGTCGTCGCGCTGACGGTACAAGAAGACCGTCGTGTCCGAGCCAATTCACGGCCCCGCCGATCGTTCTGCAAGGTGAGTGATCAATGCTGGAGAGCACGTCGTCGGTGATGCCAAGCCGAGGGAGCAGATCGGTTGCGGTGAGATCAACTACGTTCTTCAAGGAAACGTGAAGCGTGAACAACGTTCGTTTCGCTCTCGGCCGCAACGGCTGCAGGCTGATGTAGTACTCCGCCTCGGCGAGTGCCGTTTCACGCTCGCAACTTGTGTAGATAGCCGCGAGGCCCGGCGCGTTCCACCTTGCTCCTTCGGTGTTACTGCGCGCCGGAGAATGCGACCCGAACATGTGACGATACACAGTTCCGTCCCATGCGGACACCGCTGCTGATTGCAGAATGTCCAACATCTCCGGCCGGTAAATCATGGTTACACGTACGCACCCGAGCGCAATTGGTCGAGCAGTGCGAAGACATCCTGCGTCTTTCCAGCCTGGATGCGGGAAGCGGCGGTCTCACCTCGCAACAACTTGTGAGGACTAAAAAGCCAGAGCTTCGCTTCTTCCGGTGAATAGAACTCTGCGAGCTCGCCTAGAAAGAATTCGAGTTCCAGAAGACGATGCAACCGATCGCGTTGCGGATCAATCTTGCCGCTACTCCAGCGCGAAACTGTTTCAGGAGTCGTGTCGAGTAGTTGTGCAACGTCACGCCCGGTGATTCCGCCTAGTTCTTTGATTTTTTCAAGTCGTTCTGCAAGCGCTGAGGCCATGATGATTCCACCTCTCTCTGTGTCTCCAACATTGACGTGAACATTGACGTGGACATTGACATTCTGAATGACAGATAAAATGACGTCAACCTCTCGTCTGAATGGTTGAAACGACCCGCGAGCAGCGCTCCGCGGGAAACGTACCTGCTAAACTCTGCCGCTCCCGAATGAATGACGCAATCAACCCGGCCGCGGCGCGGCGGTGTGCGGTTCACCAGCAGCGGCCGGCGTTCGCTGTCTGCATGCAGTGCGCGAAGACGCTTTGCCAGGAGTGCGCGACGCAGTGGGACGGCATCTGGTATTGCGCGGCGTGCCTGGCGTCGCGGCGCAGCGCGCCGGCGGCGAAGTCGCGTGTGGGCGGGTGGATCGCTGTGATCGCCGCCGCGCTGGTTATCCTCTTTTGCAGCACGCGCTTCATGGTCTGGAGCGGCGTGCTGCTCGCGGGACTCCGTTGATCCGCGCGCCGCTGTCGACGACGAGCGTGCTCGACGAGTCGGCCGCCGTCGTACGCGCGACGGTCACGCCGTGGGCCGCGTTGCTGCTGGCGACGTCGATTCCGTATCGATTCATGCAGATCGTTTTCGCCGATCGCTTGATCGAGTTGGGAAGCAACGCCTCGCAGTACGGCGATCTTCTTCGAACCACCGCCGACATCACCTGCGCCGCGTTTTTCCTTTCGCTTTGCGGCCGCGCCATCTACGCGCGCGCCTGCCGGCTGGCCTCGGAATCGGGCGTCGCTCCGGGCCGCGAAGCGCTGCGCGTTCCGTTGGTCGCGTTCGCGAGTTACGTGTTCGTCGCCTCGATCGCCGAAGCCGTCACCTACCTCCTATTCGTCACCGGCCTCGGCATCGCCTTCGGCGCGGTGCTCTCCGGTCTGGCCATCGGCACGATGGAGTTGAACACGGAGCCGGGCATTCGCGGACCGCTGCGGCGGCTGGCGCGGTATAGCGGCAGCAGCCGCATCATCGCGTCCCTGACGCTGGTCTTTCTCTGCGCATTGGTCGTGGCGCTGCTCAACGTGGCCGCGTTCGTCAGCGTCATCGTCTCGCTGGCGTCGACGGTCGGCGGATGGGACGCCGCGCGCTGGCACGTGCTGCTCAGCCTTCACAACCGCCGCTACGTCCTGACCATCATCGCCGGCGCGCTGCTCATCATCCAGCCGTTCTGGATTGCCGCGAATGTGCTGCTGGTGCGCAAATCAGGATCGGCCGAAACCGGCGACGACCTGCGCGTCTGGTTCGAGGAGCTGCAGAGATCATGAAGCGCGCGTTGCTGATCCTGATCGTGGCCTTCCCGCTGCACGCGGCGACGCTGACGCTCGATCAATACATCGCCGCGCTGACGCGGATTCGCGATCTCATCGCCGCCGGTGACGTCGTCACTGCGCGCGCCGAGGGAACGACGCTGGCAGGCGACGACGTCGTGTCGCCAAATGGACGATTCCATACCGACACGACGCTCATCGCCGAAATCAGCAACGCCAAACCGCGCGAGCTCGGCGTAGAAACCCGGATCGACGCGACCATCGCCGCGCTGCGCAACGCCGCACCGTCCCACCCTGCCGCAGTCGATCAGAGGTTGCTTCTCAAGTTGCAGCGCGATCAGACCGTTCCCGAACTGCGGCGCGGCGGCGACATTCGCGGCGTGCAGCCAAAGGTTCCATGGCTGCGCCGCGTCACGAACGCCATCCGCGACGCCGCAACCTGGATCGTGGACAAGATCACGAAGTTCGTCGACTGGTTGTCGCGCTTCTGGCCGAAGGACAATCCGAACAAGAAGCCCGCGTCGTCGGCGATGCGCTGGACTGTCGGCTCGCTCGTCGGCCTGATCGTGCTCATCCTGGCCATCCTCGCGTTCGAAGTCATTCGCCGTAGCCGCAAGCGCACGAAAGACGTGGTCGAAGAGAGCGCGCCACTGACGTCCGCGCGCGACGACGATCCGCTCTCGCGCGGCGCGAACGAGTGGGAGCGCTACGCTGCACAACTGGCCGCGGCCGGACGCCTGCGCGAAGCCATCCGCGCCTGGTATCACGCCGTGCTGGTCACGCTCTACGGCGCGAACATCCTGCACTACCGCAAGGGGCGGACAAATTGGGAGTACGTCGCCGCGGTCGGTCCGGAGCATGCGTGGCGCGCGCGATTCATCGAGCTTACGCAGCGTTTTGAAAACGAGTGGTACGGCTCCGACGACAGCAGCAGCGACGCGCTCGATGAATGCACCGCCGCCGCGCGCCAGGTGCTCACTGCGGTCCGCCGGACGAACAGGGAGGCCGCGTGAGACGCGCCCTTCCGCTGCTCCTCGCCGTCGCCGCGTTCTTCATCGCCGGCGCGATCTGGATCAACAGCAGCCGCGTCGCCAGCCACACCTTCGATGCCGGCTCCGCCCTCAACACCTCGCCCGAAGGCACCTCCCTCGCCTATGCCTATCTCTGCCATCGCGGAATGGTCAACCTATTGACTACTTCGGTTCGAGGTGCGGTGATTCCGCAGAACGCCGTGATTTTCCGATTGGATGTCGATGACGACGATTCCTCGATGGACGACGACGACCCTTCGGACAAAAAGACGGCCGTGAAGACTCCGCCGCCGCTGATCACGCCTGCCGAGGAGGAGTTCGTCCGCGGCGGCGGCCGGCTGGTCATCGCCGGCCTCTCTTCGATCCCCACTCGCAACGTCGCCGTCAAAACTGCCACGAAAGTCTTTCCGGCCTGGCCAGGCGTCGCCACGCTTTCGCTGCCGGAAACCGTCGGCTTCGCTCCGCGCTGGCTGCCGCGGGGAATGCACACGATCTTCGCCGCGAACGGCGAGTCGGTCGTGGCGCGGCAAATCATCGGCGCGGGCGACGTCATCGTGATCAGCGTTCCGGAGATGTTCGAGAATCAGCACATCGCCGCCGGTCATCATCTGGCGTTGCTCACGGCACTTGCCGAGCGGCGTCCCGTCTACTTCGACGAATACGCGCATGGCGTCGCCTCGGACGACGGCGCCCTCGCGCTCATGACCGAATGGCGCCTCGGACCGCTGCTGATCCTCCTCGGAATCGCCGCGCTCTTCACCTTCTGGCGCAACGCGCGGCGCATCGGACCTCCCGACGCCGAGGAGCGCGACACGCGATCCGACGCCATCGACCTCGTCGCCTCGCTCGGCGCGCTGTACGGCCGTTCGATGTCGAACAGCGACGCCATCGCGCTTTACCGCGCCGCGCTGGAGCGCACCGTCGCCGCGCAAAGCGGTCTGCGCGGCGACGCGTTGCACGAACGCGTGGCCGATCTCACGCACGGTCTGGTGCCCGGCGCTGATGAAAAGCACGCATTCGACCGCCAACTCAACGCAATCAACGACGCGTTCCGCACGCTGGAACGCACGGCCAGAGGAGGCCAACATGCAAACCATCGCTGACGTCGCGTCGCGATTCACCGCGCTGCGGCAGGAGCTCGACCGCGTCATCATCGGCCAGGAGCGCGTGAAGATGCTCAGCATCGCGTCGCTCGTCGCCGGCGGCCACATGCTGCTCGAGGGCGCCCCCGGAACGGGCAAGACGCTGCTCGCGCTCGCGCTGGCGCGGCTGCTCGGCTGCCGCTTCCGCCGCATCCAATTCACGCCTGACCTGATGCCCGCCGACCTCCTCGGCGCGAACATCTTCAATCAGAAGACGCAGGAGTTCGCCTTCCGTCCCGGCCCCGTCTTCACCGACATCCTGCTGGCCGACGAGATCAATCGAACGCCGCCGCGCACGCAGGCCGCGCTGCTCGAGGCCATGCAGGAAAACGCTGTCACACTCGATGGCACCCGCTACAGCGTCTCGCCGGTCTTCACCGTTTTCGCCACGCAGAATCCGGTCGAATTCGAGGGGACGTATCCGCTGCCCGAGGCGCAGCGCGACCGATTCCTCTTCAAGATCAGCATCGATTTCCCGGAGGCGGCGGACGAAGAGAAGATGCTGAGCGCGTATGCCGGTGGGGAGCGGCTGCACGATCAGATCGTGAAGTCGCTCAAGCCGGTCATCAGCGCCGCTGAACTGGCGCAGGCGCGGATCACCGTCGCCTCGCTCGTGCGCGTCGAGCCGCACATCATCAAATACATCCAGGAGATCGTGGCCCGCACGCGGCACGACGACGCGGTGCAGATCGGCGCCGGTCCGCGCGCGTCGCTGGCGCTGCTCGAAGCCAGCCGCGCCGTGGCGGCCCTCGGCAATCGATCGTTCATCACGCCCGACGATGTGAAGGCGCTGGTCGAGCCGGTGCTTGCGCATCGCGTCACGCTCAGCCCTGACGCGGAGATGGAAGGGCTGGCGCTGTCCGACATCCTTTCGCGCATTTACGAACAGGTGGAAGTGCCGCGGTAGGAGCGAACCCTGCGACCCGGCCCACTGCTGATCCGACTGACGTTGCTGCTGGCCGTGCTGGCGCTGCTGGTGCCAGTGTTCGTCCCGCTTGCGAGAGTGCTCGCGGCGGCGTTCGCGCTGCTCGTCATCGCCGCGATCGCCGAGGCGATCATGCTGCGGCGGGTCAAATTTGAGATCGAACGATCGCCGAAAGTCGCGCTCCCGCTCGATGAAGCCGACACCGCCACGATTCACCTTCGCACGACGTCGCGCCGTCCGTTGCGACTCACGATCCGACAGCGCTGGCCGGAGATCGTTGCGCCACGCTCGCAAACGATCGACGCGATCAGCCGTCCGCGCGAAGTGCTCTCGATCGACTTTGCGCTGCGCGGCATCGCGCGCGGATCGCAGTCGGTCGAACCGGCAACGATCGGGGCGACGATCTTCGGATTGGCCGAACGGATCGTCCCCGCCGGCAGCGAGACGATCGTTCACGTCCTCCCGAACCTGCGCGCTGTCAAACGTCTGCACAAGCGGCTCAACGATTTCGCGCTGCGCTCCCTCGGCGCGCGCGCCGCGCCGAAAATTGGCAAAGGACGCGACTTCGACCGGCTGCGCGATTACGTCGTCGACGACGACATGCGCGACGTGGCCTGGCACGCCTCGGCGCGTCACGGCCGGCTCATCGTCCGCGAATTTCGCCTCGACCGCTCGCAGGAAATCCTCCTCTGCGTCGACCGCGGCCACCGCATGGCCGCGCGCGTCGAGCAGATCACGCGGCTCGATCACGCGGTCAATGCCGCGGTGCTGATCAGCTACGTCTGTAACCGGATGGAGGACAAGTTCGGCGTCGTATCGTTTTCGGCCGCTGCGGAAAACGGCGTCGCCTTCGGCCGCGGCGCCGCGCAGCTTCGCGCCGTCACCGCCTACACCTCGGGCGTCGACGCCGCCTACGAACACACCGACTACCTCGCGCTCGCCGGAGCGTTACGCAGAAGACTCAGGCATCGCACGCTCCTGCTCATCCTGACCGTGCTCCCCGAACGCGAAGACCGCTTCGATCTCCTTCGCGCCGTGGAGATGCTCGCGCCCCAGCACCTCCCGCTCATCGTCACGCTCACCGATCGCAACCTGCGCGCGGCCGCGCAACTGCTGCCGTCGAATCGCGCCGAGCTCTCGCGCACGCTCGTGGCGCGCGACCTCTGGCTCGGACGCGTCGAACTGATGCGCGAGCTGCGCTCCCGCGGCGCGCTCGTCGTCGAAGCGACGCCGGAAGACGCCGGCATCGAATCGATCAACGCCTACATCGACGTGAAACGGAGGCAACTGCTGTGAACATCGAGCGTTTCATCGCCGATCGCACGCCGGTCTGGAAACAGTTGGACGACCTCCTCGTGCGCGCGGAGTCAACCGACGTCACGCGCGATGAGTTGCAGGAGCTCGTAGCGCTCTATCGCCGCACCTGCTCCGATCTCAATCGCGCGCGTTCGTACACCGCCAATCCCGACGTCCTCGGATATCTCAATCAGCTTACCGGCCGCGCCTATCGCTTCATCTATCAGGCGGCGCACGACGTTCCGGTGCACCGGGCCTTCGCGACTTTGATCACGCAGGAGATCCCGGCCGCGTTCCGCCGCCAGCGGATCGGCATCGCCGTCGCCGCCGCGTCGATGATCCTCGGCACGCTCTTCGGTGCGCTGGCCGTCATCGTCGATCCCGCCAACGGGCCGCGCCTGATTCCGGGCATGTTCTTCACGGAGAGTCCGCGCGAACGCGTGGCGAAAATCGAGAGCGGCAAGGAGCGCATCGACAACCTCGACAAGGCGCTGGTATTCGGCGCATCGCTCTACACGCACAACATCCAGGTGGCGTTTCTGACGTTCTCGCTCGGCGCGCTCACGATCGCCGGCGGCATCCTCCTGCTCTTCTACAACGGCGTGATCCTCGGCGCGGTGGCGATGATGTACATCCTCGACGGCGTGCCGATGTTTTTCTTCGCCTGGGTCGGCCCGCACGGCGCGCTGGAATTGCCGTCGATCGTCTTCGCCGGCGCGGCGGGACTCGTGGCCGGCCGCGCGCTGTTGATGCCCGGCTCACTCTCGCGCGCGGCGTCGATGCGGCGCGTGCTGCCATCGGTTTGGCGGATCATCACCGGCACCGCGCTCACACTCGTCCTGGCCGGCCTCATCGAAGGATCGTTCTCGCAATTCTCATCGCACACGTTTCCCTACGAACTGAAGATCGCCGTGGCCGCGCTGCTCTTCCTCTCGTTGATGACGTACCTCTTCCTCCGCCGCGTGAGCGCCGACTGACATGGACGAGCTGACGATCACGACGCCCGAGCACGTGCCGATCGGCCTGGAGCCGGCCGGCGCCGGCAGCCGCTTTCTGGCGGTGCTGCTCGATTCAATGATCACAACCGCCATCGCGTCGACCATCTACGCGGTACTGCGCGCGATGACGACCTCCGGCATCGCCACCGCGATTTTTCTCACGCTCTCGTTCCTGCTGACCTGGTCGTGGCACATCTGGTTCGAAACGCGCGGACACGGCCGCACCCCCGGCAAGCGCGCGCTGTCGCTGCGCGTGGTCGATGCGCGCGGCCTGCCGGTGTCGCTCTACCAGTCGCTGGCGCGCAACATCGTCCGCGTCGTCGATTTCGCGCCGGCCTTCTACGGAGTCGGCGCCGCCGTCTCCCTCTTCGATCCCGCCCGCCGCCGCCTCGGCGACATCGTCGCCGGCACCCTCGTCATCCGCGAAGCGCAACCGCTCGCCTACACCGGCCAGCTCGCCGCCGAACGCCGCCACAACTCCCTGCGCACCCCGCGCGTGCTCCGCCTCATCCGCCACCGCATCCCCCTCGAAGAACGCGAATTCCTCCTCCGCCTCTGCCTCCGCGCCGACAAGCTCACGGCAACCGCCCGCTACGACCTGATGGAAGACGTAGCCCGCTACTACCGCCGCAAACTCTCGATCGAAGAAGAACAGATCAGCGGCGAAAACCTCGTGCGCGACCTGACGGCAGTGCTGTTTGCGCCGGAAGTGAGATAGCGCCCAAGTTCGATCGCGCTGATGTCGACCTTCAAATAGCGACACGGAACGCACGCGCGCCGGCGTTGAAAATCATGAAGTTCCGACGCCGGATGGCGTCACGTACGGTAGCCGGTGGTCGCGCGCGTAGCGCGAGACCACCGGAACACGATCGCGAATGAATTTCCGACCGCGGCAGCGGTCGCGGAGAAAGTTCACGCCGCCTGGAATTGGATATGCGTCCTTCCGATCAAACCAAGGAGCAACGTGACGCTTCAGACGCCTCCTCACGCTCAAACCTTGGTAATCATCGATGCTTCATTTTGAGCTGACGCTCTTACCATGGTAATCATTGATGGTGTGTTTCAAGGCAACCGAGGTAGGTTCGGCATCATCGTTCGTTCCACCGACAGCTTCGCTACCTGGTTTCACACCACTCACTCAAACCATGGCATGATCGTGGTATCTCTGTCGAATCAATGACTCTTTCCAAGGAAAGAGCCGATGCTTCGAAATGAATCAATCATCCAAACCTCGGAAAGAGTCGGAGCTTCATTTGGGACGTCCGGAGCTTCCATTCGGATCACGCAGGCTTGGAAATGATGCTCGCGAGTCAACAAACAAAAGCATCGATCAAACCGAGGTTTGATCGAGACGTGTATCATGCACGGATGCCGCGAGCCATGCGAATCAATCCCGATGCCGCGCGCTTCGGCGCCATCCTGAAACAACTGCGCGAGCAACGCGGCTGGACCCGTCAGAAGCTCGCGCAGCGCTCCGGCGTAACGCCGACGTACATAGGGATCCTCGAGTACGGCGGCAACATCCCGAGCCTTCCGATGGTCCTCGAATTGATCGAAGTCCTCGGCGCCGACATCGGCGACCTCATGCGCCGCCTCGCCGCCGCCCGCGTCGCCCCAGCGCCCGTCCTGCCCCCGCCCGAACCACCCGCCCAAACGTAGCCGATTTGCGATCACGCGCCGAGGCTATGCCTCCAGTTCGCGCGAAAGGACGGCGCCGATGGAAGTCCCCTCCTGCCGCGCCAGATACTGCAGCATCCCTTTCTGATACCGAGGAACGCGCGCCCGCAACTCGACCAGCCGGATAGCCTCCGGCAACCCCGCGACGCCTCCCTCCCCAGCGCCCTCTCGATGACCGCCAACTCCCATCGCCCCATCGCCCCATCGCCGCCGCCACCATCTCCTCCCGCGTTTCTCATATGCTTGCTGGTCCTCAGATGGCCGGGACCTCTTAGACTGCAATTCCTCTCTCCACAATCTCTCGCCCTCAGCCGGCGTTCGGTGAAAGGGATCTTCGAGCGTCGTTTTTGTGGAACACGGCTCAAGTGCCTCGAATCCAAGCCATTGTCAGCTTCGTGCAACTGTCGTCTACCCGGCAAAGTCGGTCGACAACTTCTGGGGCTTCACTACGCCGCCGTAGTGCAAAGAGGGGCGCCTAACTTTTGCCAGAAGCTGGGCAAACTGCTTTAGCTCGCCGCTGCTTCCCGGCACTACGCCGATCCAGCGACGGCCGACGGGTGGTGTGCGAATTCTGCTGGCTCAGCTCAGCCTAATTCGGGCGGATGGAGAAACGCCGTGCTCAGCCAGGATTGCTTTCCCAACCTCCGCTGTGACTGTGAAATATCGCGTGAGCGACGCCAGATCGTCCACAACCCAATCGCCGTGCGTTTGCCGCCATTGATGATACATCCGTTCGACTCGCTGCTGAGACGTCGGATGCGTTCGTGAAGGACTGCGGGAAGGAAAGAGTTGCTCGATGAGCCAAAGCGTTCGCAATGCGAGTTCGGTTCCGGCCGTGCCTGCACCGATCCAGCCGCCGTGAAGGCTCCGGGAGAACTCCAGTGCTATCTCGGCGCCCGTGGCGTCGGCGTCAAATTCCATCTGATACGAAAAGTCGTACGCTCGCAAGCTCGCGCCGCCGTCGCCGGCGATCGTTTTAACTTGAGCCGTATCTAAATGCCCAAGAAGCGCATGTCCGTATTCATGCCCTAATACGAAGTTCAAACCGTTCGTCCACAGTCCACCGATGAGATTTCGCCTCGCAGGCGATTTGCTCCGAACGAGACCCTGCGGAAACCACTCTGGTTGACGTGTGACATAGAACATCGCCCACTGAAAGATGTGCCTGGTTGCGTCGGATAGTGTCGTCTCCGGTTCTTCGTCTGCCATAGGTGTTGCCAACGTGCACCAGTTCGCGACCTCGAAAAGAAATGTCGATAAGCCGGAGGCTATTACTACAATAGGCTCGCCGGTATCTGATTTAACGGTCGCAGCGTTGACCTTCAGGTCCGGGAGCGTGCCCACGGGTATCGAGCGTAGGCGCTCTTGCCAGACAGATGGCAGCACGCCGATCAGGCGGTCAGCATGGTGACGTGTCGCGTCTATCTCAATACCGACTGCCGCGCGCATTTCGTGAGCTTGCGCGATCTCGGTTTCGGTCAGGGAGGCGTCGGACAACATCTCGCTCAGATGCAGATCGATCTCGTCGCCGCGAAGCTTTGTTGGCATACGAGTGCGCAGCGAGGTGGTAAGTTGGTACCGCTTCAGAAACGCGGCGGCATCCTGTTGGCCCATGTTACGGTTCTCGCAAATCGAGTTCGTCGTCGTCAGCCAGAAACAGCCCTGATTGGGAAAGTATCTGGTAAAGAAACTTCGCTACCTCTGTCAGCGTCGCCGCAGCCATTGCACTTTTTAGCCAGGGTGACTCAAACCACGCTGCGACACGCTGCAGAGTTGAGGGTTCGTCCGCCTTCTCCATCAACTCAAGAAGTTCTGTTCGCACAGTGTGGTAGTGGGCAAACAGCTGTTGTTCTTTCTCCGCCGGGAGCAGCAAATCGAAAGTCTGGTCCTCTACGGCTTGTGCCGGCAGCTTGCCGTCACGAATGTCGGCCAGATAAGCGAGAAAGGCTTCCTCGCGATTCTGCTTCGTTATCTGTTCAGCTAGCTCATTCGCTCGAGCACGAAGAAACGTTATTCGGTCGCGGTTGGTCATCATGGGCCTACCTCACTAATAGGAGGGTGTCACCGGTGCCTTTCCCTACCCGCAGTAGAAACCACCGCCTAACTTTTGCCAGAAGCTGGCAAACGGTCGATACGTTGCGGCGTCACGCCGCCTGCAGATAGCTTCCTCGCATCTTGCCGTAGCATGGCAGACAGATTGGTTACACGGCAAGAACTACGGCTGCCTTCTCTAGGTTCGCCAGCCCTCGCGGCTTTTCTCCACTCCCGGTAGAAGAAATTGACACCTCGTATGAACCGAGGGAGCCTCGGGCATGGAGGTGCGCTGTGACTTTGATTGAAGAAGAGATTGACTTGATTGCTGAGTTGGAGCGGGTGGACAGGTTCTTTGATGGCGAGGAGGCGGGCGAGATTCCGTTGGAGGTTCTTCGCGCGGACGGGATCGACATACCGGCCGTGCCGCCGGAGGATCCTGCGGCGCTGCGCGCGAAGTTGTTCGAAATCATCGAGGCGATGTTCGAGATCGGGATGGTGGTCGAGTCGACCGATCATCTGAGCGATGCGGAGTTGTATCGCTTTCTCGTCGACGACGCGCTGCTGCAAGAAACGATCATCTCGATGGCCGGCGGTACCTGGCACATCAGTCCGATCGGCAGCGGGAGCGAGGAGGACAACGAGATCTATCTCCGCTACTACGCTGATGATGATTACCGCGAGCAGTGGCATCGCGACTTTGGCGAGCCGCTGCCGCCGAAGGAAAAGGCGCCGTACGATCGCGATCGGTTGCTGCCTCCGCGGGAGTGATTTTCACGGTAGGATTACGGCTTCCAAAATCCAAATCCACCTTAGCCCGAGGTTGTGATGATCTGTCGGAATCATGTCGATGTGTCGGAAGGGGTGCGCCGGTGCAGCCGGTGCGGGTCGACGTTCTGCCGCGATTGCCTCGTCGAGATCGGAGGGCATCCGTACTGCGCGACGTGCAAGACCGAGCAATTGCTCGACGTTCGATCGGGCGTCAGCGGGCTGCTCGATCTCGCAACGATCGGGCGCCGGTTCGTGGCGGTCCTGGTCGACGGCATCATTCTCTACATCTTCAACACGGCCATCGGATTCGCGCTGGGTGCCGCCATCCGCGCCGGCGGTTCTCCCCTCCTCGGCTGCATCAGCATTCTGATGAGCCTCGCGGTCAGCATTACGTACGACGCGGTCCTCATCGCCAGCACCGGCCAGACCCTCGGCAAGAGAGCGCTCAGGATCAAGGTCGTTTCCGAGACCGGCGCCGACGTGACGACGGGCCAGGCGTGGGGACGGGCGTTGGGCAAGATGATTCCGTTCGCGCAGGTCGTGGCGTTGTTCAACAATGAGCGCAAAGGGATTCACGACATGCTCGCGCATACGCGCGTGGTGAACCACGTCTGAGTTGCTAACCTGCGATGGCCGACCCCGCCCCGCTGCACGCGCACGCCTATGAAGGCCCATCGTGTCCGCGCTGCCGCGCGCGGCTGACGGCGGACTGGATCCACAGCGGGATCGTCATCTGTCCCGATTGCAACAAACCGTTCGAGGCCACGGCCTTCCGCCCGCCGCAGCGCCGGCTGGAAGTGGTCAGCGTCGCCGCCGCGCTGACGCCCGAGGGGGCGAATGCGTGCGCGAACCACGAGCGCAACGCCGCCGTCACCAACTGCGTCCGCTGCGGACTCTTCATCTGCGCCCTTTGCAATATGGACGTCGGCACCGGGCCGCACTGCCCTTCATGTTTTGACCGCCTGCGCGCCGACGACGCGCTGGCGCCTGCAGCGACGCGCTATCGCGATTACGCGTCGATGGCGCGCATCGCCATGATCGCCGGCCTCTTCTTCTCCTTCATGCTCCTCGGCATCCCTTTCGCGGCGGTGTCGCTCTTCTACTCGCGCAAGGCGTTCAAACAATTGCGCGACGAAGGGCGCTCGAACGTCGGCCTGATCATCGTCATCATCATGGCGCTGCTCGAGATCCTCGCCGGCATTGCCATGATCGCGTTGATGATCGTCAGCTTGGCGAAGGTGAAGAAATGAATCCGGGCAAACGCAAGCGCCTCGGCCGCAACGTCGGGGCGATGACGCGCGAAACGGTTTTCGAGACGGCGGATGCGATCGAATCGGAGTCGCGCGAAGGCTACGACGTGACGCGGAAGCGCGTGCTGTTCGAGGAGATCCTCCTCGTCACCATCCATCGCGAACTGGGCGTGCTCTACGTGACGCTGACGGCGGCGCTCACCGTCACCTTTGCCGGCGTTGCGTTCCTGAGCAGGAGCGTGGTGGGTGTGGCGATTTTCTTCGGCATCCTCGCGCTGACGTTTTTCATCGCCTGCGCCGTGCGGCTGGCGGCGAGAGTCGATTTCGTCAGCGTCTTCGGCCGCCGGTCGAAAGCGGTGATGCGTTTCTCGCTTCGCAAGCGTCGCGCGCGCGAGGTCTACGGCCGCATCTGCTCGCGCGCGCTCGAAGTGCAGCGGGCGATGATCGAGCCGGAACCGGAGCCGGCGCTTCCGGCGTCAGCGCCCGAGGACGTCGCGAACGATGCCGGCGGCGCGATTGGCAGCGCCTGACGGATCGCCGTCCGCAACCGCGCGGACGATGGCACTGCCGACGACGATGGCGTCGCAGCGGTCTTTGAGCGCTTCGTAGTGCTCGTGTTTTGAAATGCCGAAGCCGACCGCGAGCGGCCTCGTGACCTGCGCGCGGACTTCGTCGAGGCGCGTCAGCAATGCAGGATCGAGATCGCTGCGCGCACCGGTGACGCCGGTCGTGGAGACGTAATAGACGAAGTCGTCGCTGGCACGATTGACGGCGGCGATGCGGGCGTCGCTGGACGTCGGCGCGAGCAGGAAGATCGATCCCAACCCTCTCGCCTTGAATGCGGGCTTAACTTCGTTTGCCGCTTCCGCGGGCAGGTCGGTCAAGAGAACTGAGTCGATGCCGGCATCTTTTGTGTCGTCCGCAAATCGGTCGATGCCGTAGCGCAGGACGGGATTCAAATACGAAAAGGCGATGAGCGGAATCTCGCTCTGCTCGCGAACGGCGCGCGCGATGGTGAAGATGTCGCTGATCTTCGTTCCGTTCTGCAACGCGCGCCCCGCGGCGGCCTGGATGACGGGACCATCCGCGATCGGATCGGAAAAGGGGACGCCGAGCTCGATGGCATCCGCGCCGGCATCTTCGAGCGCGCGGATGATGTCGACGGTGGGACCATCGCCGCAGGTGACGTAGGCGATGAGGCCGCAACGGTGGGCGGCTTTCAGGCGCTTGAACAACTTCGCCACGCGCTTCACGCGGTCAACCTCAAAAGGTGCTTGCGCGACTCGCGGCACATTTCGCGAAGCTTTGGAGTGCGGTGGCGATCGAGCCACCGCTTTGGGAGGGAGGCGGATTCTCGCGACGAGGGAGCAAGCATCGCGCGCTGCGAGTCATCACGATTCCTCCGCCCTCCCAAAGCGGTGGCTTTGCCACCGCACTCCAAAGTGCTTCGCACGAAAAGGAACTGGTTAGCAGGATCAGGCACTGCAGCTTGCCGAAGCACAGACAAGAGTGTCTGTGCCACACTGGCTCTCACCTTATGAATCACCTGCTGGTACGGCAGGATCAATGTGGCACAGACACTCTTGTCTGTGCTGCTGATGCTCGGGAGGGCCATCACTTCCCCTCCAGTGCCGCGATTTGCGGGACATCTTTGTCGCCGCGGCCGCTGAGGTTCACCACCACGATCTTCTCGCGGCCGATCGAGGCGCCGTTGCGGAGAAGCCAGCCGAGGGCGTGGGAGGACTCGAGCGCGGGGATGATGCCTTCGCATTCGCTGAGTTTGTGGAACGCTTCCAGCGCGAGATCGTCGCTGCAGTCGTAGTACTCGACGCGGCCGATCTGCTGGAGGTAAGCGTGCTCGGGACCGATGGACGGGTAATCGAGGCCGGCGGAGATCGAATGCGTTTCGGCGATCTGTCCGAATTCGTCCTGCAGCACCATCGAACGCGTTCCGTGGAGGACGCCGAGGGCGCCGCCGCTGAAGCGCGCCGCGTGCTCGCCGAGGTTGCGTCCGCGTCCGCCAGCTTCGACGCCGATGAAACGGATCGATTCATGTTTCAGCATCTCGTAGAAAAGTCCGATCGCGTTCGAGCCGCCGCCGACGCAGGCGATGGCGACGTCGGGCAATGCGCCGGTGCGCTTCTGCAATTGACCTAAGGCCTCGCGCCCGATTACCGATTGAAAATCGCGCACGACCAGCGGATAGGGATGCGGCCCGAGGACCGAGCCGATGATGTAGTGCGTCGTGCGCACGTTCGTCACCCAGTCGCGGATCGCTTCGTTGATGGCGTCCTTCAGCGTGCGGCTGCCGCTGGTCACCGGCACGACTTCCGCGCCGAGGAGGCGCATGCGAAAGACGTTCAGCTCCTGCCGCGCCATGTCCACCTCGCCCATGTAGACGACGCAGTCGAGGCCGAGGAGCGAGCAGGCGGTGGCGGTGGCGACGCCGTGCTGGCCGGCGCCCGTCTCGGCGATGATCCGCTTCTTACCCATGCGCTTGGCGATGAGCGCCTGGCCGATGGCGTTGTTGATCTTGTGCGCGCCGGTGTGGTTGAGGTCTTCGCGTTTCAGAAACAGCCGCATCCCGCCGCACAACTCCGCGAATCTCTTCGCCTCGGTGAGCGCCGTCGGGCGTCCGACAAAGTCGCGCAGGACGTCGTCGAGCTCCGCGCGAAACGCTCGATCGCGGCGCAGATTTTTGTAGGCCGACTCGAACTCGTCGAGCGCGGCCATCAATGTTTCAGGAACGTACTTGCCGCCGAATTCGCCGTAGTAGCCGCGGCGATCGGGCACGGTGGCCGTCTTCATGCTCTCCTCACGCGCTCGAACAGACGCGCCACTTTGTCGTGATCTTTGACGCCCGGCGACGCTTCGACGCCGCTGGCGACGTCGATGGCATCGGGCCGCACCATGCTGACCGCGGCCACGGCGTTGTCGGGCGTCAGTCCGCCGGAAAGGAAAAACGGTTTGGAACGCTCGTACGTCGCCAGCAGCGACCAGTCGAATCGCCGGCCGGTGCCGCCGCTGCGCCGTTCATCGAACGTGTCGAACAGCAGCCATGCCGCATTGGGAGTTGCGTGCGTGTCCGGCAGCGTGCCGCCGACGTGCAGCGTTTTGATTGCCGGGATGCCGAGAGCGCCGATGTCGTCATCGCTCTCGTTGCCGTGCAGTTGCACGAGGTCGAGCGGGACAACCTTGCGAATCTCGTGAATGTAATCGGCCGATGCGTCCTGAAAAACGCCGACGATCTTCGGCGGATTCGGCAGGTCCCTCGCCCGCTTCGCGATCTCCCCCGCCTTTTCCGGCTCGATATGCCTCGGCGAGGACGGCACAAAGATGAATCCGAGAAAGTCGGCGCCCGCCTCTGCGCAAAAGAGCGCGTCCGCTTCGTTGGTGATGCCGCAGATTTTGATTTTGGTCATGATCCGACTACCAGTTGCCGCACCGCCGCGGCGCGATCCTTTTGCCGCAGCAACGATTCGCCGACGAGGAAGGCGTCGAAGCCGGCGGCGCGAAGGCGATCGATGTCCGCGCGCGTTTTGATCCCGCTTTCGGCGACGCGAAGGACGCCTTCCGGAATCTGTTGCGCCAGCCGTTCCGATGCGCCGAGGTCGACGGAGAAGTCGCGCAGGTTGCGATTGTTGATGCCGATGATGCGTGCACCGCCGCGGATCGCGCGCTCGAGTTCTTTTTCGTCGTGCACTTCGACGAGCGCGTCGCAGGAGTACTCATCGAGACAGTGGATGAAATCGCGGATCTGCTTCGCGTCGAGCAGCGATGCGAGCAGGAGGATCGCGCTCGCGCCGGCGGCGACACCGCGGATCAGTTGCGATTCTTCGACGATGAAGTCTTTCATCAGGATGGGAAGCTGGCCTGCAGCTCTGATGATCCACTCACGCGATCCGCAAAAGAAATCAGGTTCTGTGACGATGGAGATGGCCGCGGCGCCACCTTGTTTGTATGTTGCTGCGATGGCTTCGACGTCGGGGTTGTCGACGATCGTTCCTGCCGAGGGCGAGGCTGACTTGATTTCGGCGATGACGTTGATGCGGTCGTGGCGCAGTGCGGCGGTCAGCGCGAACGGAGGACGATTTCGCGCGGCAGTCTCCGCGGCGGCGCGATCGGGCGGAGGTTCGTCGCCGAGGCGCGCGCGCGTGCGGGCGACGATGTCGTCGAGGATGGTCATGGCGCGCAACCTTCGCGAAACCGGGCAGCGAGACGCAGCCCAGCCAGCCGGCGAGACGCCAGCGTTCCGAGCGCTGCGCGCCGTTGCGGGCGAGACACCCGCGTTCCCAGGTCTCTACTCATTCGTCACCGCCACCAACTCCTGCAGTTTGGCCAGCGCCGCGCCGGTGGCGATCGCTTCGCGCGCCATGGCCACGCCGTCGCGGATCGAGTCCGCAGCACCGGAAACGTAGAGCGCGGCGCCGGCGTTGGCGGCGACGATCTCCGTCCGCGCGCCGTTGCCGCCGGAGAGGATTTCGCGGGCGATGCGGGCGTTTTCGCGCGCGTCGCCGCCAGCGAGGTCAGAGAGCGAGTAACGCTGGAGTCCGATCTCTTCCGGCGTCAGCTCATAGCTGCGCACTTCGCCGTCGATCACTTCGCAGACGTGCGTGGGAGCGGAGATCGAGATTTCGTCGAGGCCGTCGCGGCTGTGCACGACCATGGCGTGGTCCGCGCCGAGGGCGAGGAGGACGCGCGCGAGGAGATCGACGAGGTGCAGCGAATAGACACCGAGGACCTGGCGCCGCGCGAAGGCGGGGTTGGTCAACGGCCCGAGGACGTTGAAGATCGTGCGCACGCCAAGCTCGCGGCGGATTGCGGCGACAGCGCCCATCGCTGGATGGAGTTTCGGCGCGAAGAGAAACGAGATTCCCGTTCGCTGGAGCACGTCGCTCATCCGCGCGGCGTCGAGATCGATGTTCACGCCGAGGGCGGCCAGGACATCCGCGCTGCCGCATGATGACGACACCGCGCGATTTCCGTGCTTGGCCACCGAGGCGCCGGCGCCGGCGGCGACGAGCGCGGCGACCGTCGACACATTGAACGTGCCGCGTCCATCGCCGCCGGTGCCGCACGTGTCGATGATGCGATGGCGATCGACGGTCAGCGGCGTGACGCGCTCGCGCATCGCCATTGCCGCGCCGGTGATCTCGTCTGCCGTTTCGCCTTTCATCCGCAGCGCGATCAGCAGCGAACTTTTCTGAACGTCGGACGCGCGGCCGTCCATGACCTCGCCGAAGACTTCGTGCATTTCGTCACGCCCGAGGTCCTGGCCGTCGACGATGCGGCGGATAGCAATCTCGATCACTGGCGCACCTCCGCCAGGAAGTTCGCGATCAGCTTGTCGCCGCCTTCCGTTCCGTACGACTCGGGATGGAACTGGATTCCGTAGATCGGCCGGTCGCGATGGGCGATGGCCATGACCACGCCGTCGTCGGTTTCGGCGTCGATGCGCAGGTCGTCGGGCATCGACTCGCGATCGACGACCAGTGAGTGATAGCGCGCGGTCTGCATCGGCGTCGGGCAGCCGGTGAAGAGGCCGCGCTTTTCGTGCAGCACGTCGCTCAGCTTTCCGTGCACCGGAACGCGGCCGCGCACGATGCGCGCGCCGAACGCTTCGCCGATGGCCTGATGGCCGAGACAGATGCCGAGGAGCGGAATCGATTCGTTGGTGCGGATCAGTTCGAGGATTCGTCCCGCGCGCGCCGGCGTCCCAGGGCCGGGCGAGATCACGATGGCCTCGGGCTCCTGATCGAGGAGAGCATCGACGTCGAAGCGATCGTTGCGGACGACCTGCAGCTCGAACGCGGAGATGCGCTCGATCTGCTGGACCAGGTTGTAGGTGAAGGAGTCGTAGTTATCGACAACGGTGATCATGGGAAGCTCCTGAACGTCGCGCGCGGAAGAGACGGGATCAGGCGCTACACCATCGAGGCGAGGTTATGGACGGGCGGCTACAGCCAAAGCGACGAGCCGACCGGACAGACCGTCGACTCGTTTACCTCGCGGGTGGGGGCGTTCATGGCGCGCGAGAATAGCACAGGTGCCACGCTCTGCTACCAGGTCACGCGCTCAAGGCCAGCAACCTCATCGAAGTGAACGTCGCGGCTAACGATTCGCAGGCTGTGTTCAGCCGCCAGCGCAGCAATCCACAGATCATTTTCGGGGATCGGTCGGCCTTTCTGGCGGAGGTCGTCGCGAATTCTCGCGTAGTGAAGAGTTGTATTCAGGTCAATCGGAAGGATGATGGATTGCGAAATCACGAGATCGAAAATGCTTCCGAGGCGAGCCTGCTGGTTCGATCTGGTCAGACCGTATCGGTATTCACCAATCACGATGATCGGAAGATGATGCTGTTGTTCGAAGGCGAGAACTTCTGCGAGGCTTCGATCACCACCGAGAAGTGCTGAAACAGCGTTTGTATCGAGGATCAACGCCAATCTGCAGGATCGACCTGCTCCAGCTCCGCGGCAATCACGTCATCGACGAGCTTGACGGCCTCAGGGTCAGCGATCCCGAAAACGCTGCGCCATCCGGAAGAATCAGATGCCAGCGGACTTGTCGAAGCGACGCGTGAAGCAAGTGCTTCCGTGATGAACTCGGGCAGCGTTTCACCCCGCGATTCGGCACTTGCCTCCGTTTTCCGGAACAAGTCGTCGGGAATCTCGATCGTGGTTTTCACAGGCCGAATTTTACTCCCGAAACGGCAGCACCTCGGCCGGCTCTTCGCTCTGCATCGTCAGGCGGAGTTTCGATGATTCCAGCGGCACCGTGTCCACCTGCGAGAGCGGCTCCAGCTCCTTGCCGCTGCCGGCCATGCGCTGCATCTCCTGACCTTTCGGCCAGAGGCGCGTGTCGATGGAGCGGATCGCTTTGTTGTACTGATCGACCGTTTTCGCCAGCGCGCCGCCGATGTCAGCGATGAGGTCCATGACTTTGACGAAGCGATTGAACAGCTCCACACCCGCGTCGTGCATCTTCTTGGCGTTTTCCTCGGTGCGTTCCGCCTTCCATCCCGCGGCGACGGCGCGCAGGAGCGGAAGAAGAACCGTCGGCGAGGCGAGGTAAATCTTCTTCTCGACCGCATACTCGAAGAGCATCGGGTCGGTGACGAGCGCGGCGGAGAGGAAGTGCTCGCCGGGAAGAAACATGACCGTGAAGTCGAGGCTTTCGCCGACGCTGGCCTGATAGTCCCTGCGGCTGAGCGACTCGATGTGGCGCCGCAGCGTGCGCGCGTGGAGCGTGAGCGCCTCGCGTTTGCGCGACTCGTCGGTCTCGTTGGCGGCCACGCTGTAGTCGGTGAGCGGGACTTTCGCGTCGACGGCGATGACGCGTTTGTTCGGAAGATGGATCACGACGTCCGGACGCAGCCGACGCCCCTCCTCGGTGAGAAACGTCTGCTGCGCGTCGAAGTCGCACAGCTCGCTCATGCCGGCCATTTCGATGCAGCGTTTCAGCGAGTTTTCGCCCCATGAGCCGCGCACGGCCGGCGAGTCGAGTGCATTCGCGAGGCGCGCTGCTTCGCGCTGCGACAACTCCTGCGCTGCCAGCAGCGAGCGGATCTGCTCCTGCAATCCGCCGTACGCGGCGTTGCGCTGGTGCTCGCTCTTGGTCAGCTCGCCGGCGTAGCGGTCGAGCATGTCGCGCAGCGGCTGGAGCATCGTGTCGATCTCGGCTTTCTTCGTATCGAGGGACGCGACGATCTCCCCTTTCGAACCGTCGAGATGCGCTTTGTTCAGTTCGAGAAAGGAACTGCTGATGGTGGCGAGCGTTTTCTGCGCGGTGGCGGCGAAGGCCTCCTCCATCTGCTTGCGGGCATCGCCGAGGAAGGCGGACTGCGTCTGGGCGGCAACGCGCGCTTGCGATTCCGCGTTCGCGACGCGTCGCGCTTCGACGGCGATGGCCTCGGCGCGTTCGCGTTCCGCGCGCGCGAGATCGCGCTCGGCCAGCGCGCGCTGGATCGCGCCGGTTTTTCTCGCGCTCGCCACCACCCACCCCACAATCGCGCCGATGAGCAGCGCGATTACGCTGAGAAGAATCGTCATGACAGGCATGAACGGATGATGAGGTCTTGACCGCAGGCGGTCAAGCGTGTAGGGCGGCGCCCCTCAGGACGTCGATGATCCGGTCGACTTCACTCTCCGTATTGTAGAAATGCGGTGAGAAGCGAAGCATCCCCTCGCGCGGCGCGCAGACGACGCCGTTTTCCTCGAGCAGGCGATGCCATTTGAGCAGCGTCGCGTCGCCGGGCGGCGGAATCGCGCCGACGATGCCGGAACGGATCGGACGCGGCGTGGCGACGCGAAAGCCGATGTCGTCGAGCCGGTCGGCGAGCAATGCCGCGATGCGCGTGGTCTCTTCGCTGATGTCGGCGATCCCGATTTCGAGCAGCAGATCGATGGCCGCGCGCAGTCCGTAGATGCCGCTGCTGTTCAGCGATCCGGCCTCGAAGCGCCGCGCGTCGGGCAGGAGGTCGATCGGACAATCGATGAATTTCCCCTTGCGCTCGATGTTCGTCCAGCCGTATTCGAGCACTTCCAGTTTGTCGCGATGCTCCGCCGCCACATAGAAAATCGCCGCCCCTTCGGACGCGCACATCCACTTGTGACCATCGGCGGCGAGGAAGGCGATCTTCGATCGCTTCACGTCGATCGGCAGAATGCCGACGGCCTGGATGGCATCGACGCAGAAGAGGATGTCCCGCGCGGCGCACAGTTCGCCGATGGCATCGAGGTCGGCCGCAAAGCCGTTGTGGAATGCGACCGCCGACACGGTGACGATGCGCGTTCGATCGTCGATGCAGCGCTCGACGTCATCGATAGTAAACGCGCCGTCGTGGCTCTGCACGACACGCACTTCCACCCCTCGCCTGTCAAGTTTTCTCCATGGTGTGGAGTTGGACGGAAACTCGAGATCGGTGGTGACGACGTTGTCGCCCGCTTTCCACCGAAACCCTTCGGCAACGAACGACAACCCCTCCGAGGTGTTCTTGAGAATGGCGATCTCGCCCGGCTCCGCGCCGATCAGCTTCGCCGCGGATGCGCGCAACCGCACGTACTCGGCGTACCACTCCTTCCAGTGCAGCGCGCCGAAGTCGCGTTGATCGCGCACGAAGTTTTCCATGGCGTCGTACGCGCGCGTCGACAACGGCCCGAGCGCGGCGTGGTTGAAGTACACGAGATTCTTCGTGACCGGGAAGAGCTCGCGCAAGGAGGATTTGTCCATCGAAACGGAGTTTAGCGTTTCGTAGCGCTGGCGGCCCGCCGGCTGGACCGCCGCCGGCTCGGCGGCGCGAACCGAAAAAGACGCCAGCGAGCCGCTGGCGGTCCGCCGCCGAGCCGGCGGCGCTACGCTCGGTGCACTAGACTTCCGCACCATGTCGCGCTTCACCTTTCTCTCCGCCGGCGAGTCGCATGGGCCGCAGTTGACGGTCATCGTGACCGGGATGCCGGCGGGCGTGCGGCTCGATCGCGAGCGGATCAATCGCGACATGGCTCGACGTCAGCACGGTTACGGCCGCGGCGGGCGGATGAAAATCGAGCACGATGAAGCCAACATCGCCGCCGGCGTTCGCGGCAGCGAGACGCTCGGCTCACCGATCGCGATCGTGATCCGCAACGACGATTTCAAAAACTGGGAAGGCGCCATGGGCGTGTGGGACGTCGACGCTGCCGAAGCGGAGAAACGGCGCGTGCACGCGCCGCGTCCGGGGCATGTCGACCTGATCGGCGGAATGAAGTACGACCGCCGCGATCTTCGGGACATCCTCGAACGCGCCTCGGCGCGCGAGACGGCGTCGCGCGTGGCGGCCGGCGCGATCGCGAAAGAGCTGCTGCGCAATTTCGGCATCGAGTTCCGCTCCGGCGTTGTCTCCCTCGGCGCGGCAGGCGATCCCGATTACGCGGCGACGTGGAACGAGCTGACAGCCGTCGACGACGACTCACCACTGCGCGCGGTGAACAAGGATGACGAAGCGGCGATGGTCGCGGAAGTCGACAAAGCGCGTGAAGCGGGCGAAACGCTCGGCGGCACGATCGTCGTGGCCGCGCACAACATCCCGATCGGCCTCGGGTCGTATGTGCAGTGGAACGAGAAGCTCGACGGCCGGATCGCGCAGGCGATCCTTTCCATTCACGCGGTAAAAGCGGTTGCGATCGGCGACGGCGTCGCTGCCGCGCAACGTGTCGGTTCCGAGGTGCACGACCCGATCTACTTCGACGGTGAGCGCCGCTATCACCGCACGACCAATCGCGCCGGCGGATTGGAGGGCGGCGTGACGAATGGACAGGACGTCGTCGTCCGTGCGTACATGAAGCCGATCTCTACGCTCCGCCGCGGCCTCCCCTCGGTGGACATCGAAACGCGCGAGCCGCACCGCTCGCAATGGGAGCGCAGCGATGTCACCGCCGTCCCCGCTTGCGGCGTCGTCTGCGAGGCAATGCTCGCGATTACGGTGGCGGATGCGATGCGGGAAAAGTTTGGTGGGGATTCCTTGCGGGAGATGCTTTCCAACTTCGAAAGCTATCAATCGCGGATATCAACGTACTAAAAGCTCATCCGCAGATTACGCAGATGGGACGGATTTCATCTGCGTAAATCTGCGTAATCTGCGGATCGGGTTCTCACGACGAGCGCGGTCCCGATCAAGAAGATCAAGACGCTGATTAGCTGCGCCACCGTGAACGACCCGAGGAATCTGTCGTCTTTGGCTCTCACGATTTCTACGAGGAACCGCTCGATGCCCATCAAAACGAGGAACAGTCCGAAGATCCGCCCTTTCGCGTGCGGGCGCTTGGCCGCGTACATCAGGATCGCGAACATCACGAAGGCGGAGGCGGATTCGTAGAGCTGCGTGGGGTGGACGCGCAGGACCTGATCGGGTGGGATGGACGGATCGACGTGGACGCCGAACTGGCGGAGGGATTCGGCGGTGGTCGGGGGTGAGCCTTTCGGGAAGGCGATGCCGATCCACGAATCGGTTGGGCGGCCGTAGTCGTCGCCGACTAAGAAGCATCCGATGCGGCCGAGGGCGTAGCCGATGGCGAGGGCTGGGGCGGCGGCGTCGGCGGCGGTGAAGAAATCGATCTTCTTTATCAAAAGGTAGGCGCTGCAGCCGAGGAAGCCGCCGATCAGGCCGCCGTACCAGACCAGGCCGGCGCGATCGAGGAGCAGGTGCCAGTCGCGGAAGAGGATCGCGTAGTAAATCTTGGCGCCGGCGATTCCGCCGAGGGCGGCGGCCATGACGATCGACGACGCGGCGTCGTCCGTGAGTCCGTAGCGGCGGAACTGCCGCGTCAGGACCCAGCCGCCGACGATGAACGCCGCGAACATCATCAGGCCGAAAGTGGTGATCTCGAACGAGCCGAGTTTGATGAGCGTTGGATACATTGCGGTGGAGTCTATCCTCGCTCAGCGGCTGTAAAGAAATGCCGCCCGTTTCGTGCGAAGCACTTTGGAGTGCGGTGGCAAGGCCACCGCTTTGGGAGGGTGGTGGAATCGTGATGATACGCAGCGTGTCATGCTTGCTCAGGCTTCGCGATGGCGACATCCCCCGCCCTCCCAAAGCGGTAGCTCGGTCGCTACCGCACTCCAAAGCTTCGCGAAATATGCCTGGAGTGGCGGCTCACGTCAGGATCGAGTCGAGGCCCGCTTTCTGGTCGCTGATGAAGCGGAAGACATCGACCTTGCCGGCAGAGTCGAGATGCTGCGAGACTTCGAAGAGCTGGACCGACAGCAACGTGTTCAGTCCTTCATCCAAAACGGCTTTCCGGCGTTCGAACGGCAGCTCGGAGATGTTGGCGATGAGCATGTTCTCGTCAAAGCGGCCGTACTGATCGAAGAAAACGCCGCTCCAGAGCTCGTCGCTTTCGGCGTTCTGCATCGCGGTGGTCACGATGTCGCGGGCCGGTTCCTCCCCCACCGCGTTCAGCAGTGCGGCGTAGAGGCGGCCGAACATGTCGTTGTAGGTCGAGATCACGCGCAGGAGCTCCGGCGAGTCTTCGACGTCGAGGAAGACGGGGCGGAACGAGCGCGTGTCGGCGACCACTTCGATCAGGCGCGCCGAGAGCAGTTGGAAAACGATGCGCGTGACTTCGAACTCCGTCATCTCCGAGCCGCCGATGAGGGCGCGGATGGAGCGTTTGCCGTCGAGCGTGTTGTAAAGCGCGATCTCGTGTTCGCTCATGTCGAGCGATCCGAAGTCCGGCTCCGCGCCCGGCACCTTCATGAAAACCATGTCCAGGCTCGTGATTTTTTCGCGGATCATGGCCGACTCGTCGAGGCGGCGGATTCCTTCCATGATCACGGTCGACGTATTGATCGACAGCACGATGCGCTCGTTCACCAGCTCGTCGGCGGTGTCGCCGAAGAGAAAGCTTCCGTCTTTCCAACTGAAGAGCGAGTAGATGATCTCCAGCGCCTGATTCTTCACGCCCCACCAGAGATCCTTCGGCGAGATCGCGCCCATCTGCACGAGCAGTTTGCCGTGGCGGGTGGTGGCGGTGACGCGGCGCTTCGACTCGTCGTACTGCTGCTGCGTGATCTTGCCGTTGCGGAGCAGGAACATGCCGAGGGAGTGCTCGGGCGAGTTGGAGGAGGCGAAGACGATCTCGCCGTCCTTCCAGTAGATGGAGCGCTCCATGCGCTCGTGTTCCAGCACCAGCTTGCCGGTGCCGCGGATCATGGAGAGGAAACTGAGGACGTCCGGCAGTTGAATGCGCGAGAGATCGCCCTCGAGGATGTGATTCTTAGGCATTAGGACTTAGGACCGGCCGCAACTGTGCCAAACAAACGGCGATGGGGCAAGGGTTTATTCAGCTATGGGCTCTTAATCTGCGTTCATCTGCGTAATCTGCGGAAAAGCTTTTTATCCGCAGATGGACGCAGATTTACGCAGATTAGGAACGGATGCAGCGCGGAACGATGTCGCGAAGAAGCAATAACGTCTGCTCAATTTCTTCGGCCGTTGTAAATCTGCTCAACGAAAAGCGGATCGTGCTGCGCGCTTCGTCGGGTGTGAGGCCCATCGCCAGGAGGACGTGGCTTGGCTCGACGCGCCCCGAGGAGCAGGCGGCGCCGGTCGAAACGGCCACCCCCGCGAGATCGAGTCCGATCACGATTCCCTCCGCATCGGCGCCGCGAAAGGTGACGCTGCTGGTGTTCGGGATGCGGGGAACGTCCGCGCCGTTGATGACGATGTTGAAGTATCCGAGACCGCGTTCGAGCGCATCGCGCAACGCGCCGACGTCGGGACGCTCGCGGGCGATTTCCGCTGCGACGCCGAACGCCACCGCCAGCGGCACGTTTTCCGTTCCGGCGCGGCGCCGGCGTTCCTGCGCGCCGCCGAGGATGTGGCGCGACAGCGCCTGGCCCCGGCGAACGTAGAGCGCACCGATGCCTTTCGGCGCGTGCAGCTTGTGCGCGGAGAGCGCCAGCGTGTCGACGGCGAGCGCGTTCACGTCGACGTCGATCTTCCCCGCGCCCTGCACGGCATCGCAGTGGATGTGAATCGATCGCTCGCGGCAGATGCGCGCCACGTCCGCGACCGGCTGGATCACGCCTGTCTCGTTGTTGGCCAGCATCATCGACACGAGGCGCGTTTCGGGACGTAGCGCGGCGATCACCGCATCCGCATCGACCACGCCGCTGCGCGACGGCGGAACGATCGTTACTGCGTGTCCACGCCGCTCCAGCTCGGCAATCGGTTCGAGTACCGAGGGGTGCTCGATCGCGGTTGTGACAATGTGTTGACGGAGATCGGAGCCGGTCGCGCCGAAGATGGCCGCATTGTTCGACTCCGTGCCGCCGCTCGTAAAGATGACGTCCCGCGCTTCCGCGGCGATCAGTTTCGCCACCGACTCGCGCGCATCCTCGATCCCGCGACGTGCGGTCTGGCCTTCTTTATGAATGCTCGATGCATTGCCAAAGACATCCCGCAGCGACGTCTCCACAGCTTCCAGCACCGCTGGATGCAGAGGCGTGGTCGCGTTGTTGTCGAGGTAGATTCGCATGCGATTCGCCTATTGTCCTTCGGTTCCCGCGAGGTTTCCCTGATGAATAAGATCCTTGCCGTTCTGATTTCCGCGTTCGTCGCCGCGACATCATTCGCGCAGGCGCCGCCAGCGACGCCCGATCCGCAGCCGGCGCAAGCAGCGCCCGCGCCGCCACCTGACGCCAAGGCGAAACCCGATCAGGGCGTGCGCAAGCTCTCCCGCCGCGAGCGCAAGGACCGCATCAAGAACCTCGGCGACAAATACCGGCAGTTCCTCAACGACGTCGATCCGATCATGAATCCGGCCGAGCTGGATACGTTTCTCGTCCTCGAGACCGATCCGCAGCGCGAGATCTACATCACCGAATTCTGGCGCCGCCGCGACGTCGCCCACGGCACCACCAACCAGGCCTTTCGCGAGCAGTACTACGAGCGGCTGGAGACGGTGAAGGAGGAGTTCACGAATGCCTCCTCCGACCGCGGCCGGATTTTCCTGATCCACGGCCAGCCGGACGAGCGCATCAAGATCGATTGCCGCCTCCTGCAGCCGGCCGAAATCTGGAAGTACCTGTTCATCCCCGGCATGGGGCACAACGTCCGATTCCTTTTTTACAAAGCGCGCAACGGCATCGACTACAAACTTTTTCAGGCCATGAATCCGGACGAGATCAAGGAACTCGTTTCGCCGGACGAGATGGGAACCGACGTCACCGGCGCGAGCACGGTGGCGCGCGTGTTCGGGCCCGCCAGCCCGAACACGACGCTGACGAACCTTGAGTTCCGCTGCCTGAACGGCGACGAATATCTGCGCGCCATGTACCAGTCGCAGATGAACAAGTACGAGTTGATGCGCGTCTTCGAGCCACCGGCGGTGAACGAGGAGGACGTCCACAAGATCCTCCGCTCCGTCGTCCTGGCTACGCCGAATGCGCCGAAGCTGTCCAACGAAGTGAGCGTGAAATATCCGGCCAAACAAGGCAGCCGCACCGACGCCGAAATCACCATTCTCGTGCCGCGTTCGCAGCTCACCGTGAAGGAAGTCAACAACGCGAAGCTCTACAGCCTCGACGTCACCGGCGAAGTGCTGAAAGACGATCAGCTCTTCGAGAACTACCGCTACCGCTTCGACTATCCCGGCGACATCAAGGACGAGAAGGTGGCCGTGGTCATCGACCGCTTCCTGCGTCCCGCCGATTACATGGCTCGCGTGCGCGTGCAGGACATCAACTCCGGCGCCGAGGCCATCGTCGAGAAGCCGATCACCGTGCCGGAGCTGTTCGACACGCCCGAACAGCAGAAGGCGAAGGAAAGCGCGACCACCGCGCTGTCGCAGCTCAAGGACGACATCGAGTCGAACACGACGCGGCTACGCATCGTGCCGCTCACCGACGATCTGCTCAGCGGCATCCAGCACATCGAGACGATCGCCTTCGGCGAGGACATCAAGGCCGTCGAGTTTTATCTCGACGGCAAGAAAGTCATGACCAAGCGCCAGCCGCCGTACACGCTCGACCTCGATTTCGGCAACGTGCCGCAGGTCCGTCGCGTGCGCGCCGTGGCGCTGAACGCCAACAACGAGCCGATCACCGGCGATGAAATCGTGCTCAACACCGGCAACGATCCGTTCCGCGTGCGCATCATCTCGCCGAGGATCGCGTTCAAACTGCACGGCCGCACGCGTGTGGAGATGTCGGTCAATGTCCCCGAGGGGAAGAAGCTCGACCACGTCGATCTCTTCCTCAACGACACGAAGATGGCGTCGCTCTTCGGTCCTCCGTACGTCCAGACCATCGACATCCCGGCGCAGGAAGGCGTCGGCTACATCCGCGCCGTAGCCTCGCTGAAAGAGGATCCGCAGCCGCCCGTCGAAGACCTGGTGATGATCAACACGCCGCAGTTCATGGAGGAGGTGAACGTTCACCTCGTCGAGCTGCCGACCACGGTCCTCCGCAATGGCCATCCGATCAATGACCTCGCCGAGACCGCGTTCAAGGTCATCGACGAAGGGAAGCCGGTCAAAGTCGCGAAATTCGAGCACGTGAACAATCTCCCGCTCTCCCTCGGCCTGGCCATCGACACTTCGGCATCGATGCAGCCTCGGATGTCGGAGGCGCAGAAGGCAGCCTCGCAGTTCTTCACGAACGTGATGCGCAAAGGCGATCGCGCGTTCCTGGTGTCGTTCGATTCGCAGCCGCAGTTGATTCAGCGCTGGTCCCCGCGCCTGGCTGACATGAACGCGGGGCTGGCGAAGTTGCGCGCCGAGGAGTCGACCTCGCTCTACGACGCGGTGGTCTATTCGCTCTACAACTTCCTCGGCGTGAAAGGTCAGCGCGCGCTCGTGCTGGTGACGGACGGCAAGGACACGTCGTCGAAGTTCTCCTTCGATCAGGCCATCGAATACTCCCGCCGCGCAGCCGTCCCGATCTACGCCATTGGCATCGGCATCCGCATGAGCGAAGTCGACACGCGCTACAAACTCAGCAAGTTCTGCAGCGAGACCGGCGGCAACGCGTACTACATCGAGACGGCCTCAGAGCTCAGCCGCATCTACACCGACATCCAGAACGAGCTCCGCTCCCAATACATCCTCGGCTTCTACCCGCCGGAAGGCGTCAAGCCCGGCACGAAGTGGCGCAGCGTGGACGTGCAGGTGAGCGACGGGAAGGCGAAGACGATCCGAGGGTACTACCCGTAGCAATCCAGGCTCTCAGATAACGCTACAAATGCTATCCTCGTGCCTCGTGCACGAGCGTAAGAAGAGTACCGTCATTAGCGCCGATGGACTGCCATCGTTTTCCTCTGAGGATAGATTACAGGAAGCTTTGGCTGGACTTCTCTGCCGGCTACCTTTTGTCAGCGACGTGCGAATACTACAAGGACGGCTCGAACGCGGCAAGGACATCGTATTCGTATACCACGGCCCATTCGGAGAGCGCATCAACTGTGCTTGTATCGTCAAGAACACTCCGATCAGCGGCAAAGCAGGCGCCTCTGGTGGTGCACGAACCATCCTTCAGCAAATCCAGCAAGCGCTCGACACTCCATACACCAATGGCGATGGCACAGACATCTACATACATCGTGCCTACGTTGTCAGCCCTCACGGCATAGGGACAGACGCGATGGAATCCATCGGTGGCGCGCTACAACGGACTAGCGGGCAGATTGCATTCATTACTGGCCACCAATTGTTCCAGCTTTTTAAGCGGTACTGGCCGGATTTTTTCAGAGACGAATGCAGCGTCACCGACCGGTATCTTTCCGACTTTAGACGCGAGCTTGTAGTGAACAACCCTCTCTCCGCCGTCTCGACGCTCTATGACTTGGGAGGCGTTAATGAGAGAGAGGCAACCATCTACGTTCGCCCCAGTTTCTTGCGCATTATCGAAGGCCTGCAAATGCGGCCCGACTTCGATAATTTCCTACCGACAGACGAGCGACTGCTTGAGCCGATGACTGGAGAAATGTTTGACAGCTATCTCAGAGGACTGCGAGAACTTTCGAAGCTGTTGAGGTTCCTCGCTGCCTGGGAGTTCTGGCCAGCGCCCTCTGCCTATAACCAGCGGATACAATCGACCGCTTCACTAATCGATGATCTCCATAGAGTATTGCGCTCAGGATGGTCGCGGCTACCGCCACAAATTGATAAACGAACCAAGGCGGAAACACGGAAGTTCGTAACGACTGGCGGCCTAGCGGTTTTTCATCCAGAGCCGGGAAAAACGATACCACTCGCCACCGCACGCGAAATGGTTGTCACGATGCTGGAGCTGATCCGATTCAGACTCCAGAACTTGAATGAAGTGCTTCAGAGAACAGACCCCTTCATTTCGGCACTGGCTGTTCCAGGTTTTGTCGAGGCGCTCGGCATTCACGACTCCCTCCATCATGCTCCAGCGAATCTATTGGATCTGAAGTCTCGCAGAGAGATAAGACTCCCAAAGGATCTGCTTTCCACCCACGCGGGGCCGTTGCTGATTGTAGGCGCGCCCGGGTCGGGGAAAACATCATTTTGTCGATGGAATGCCCTGAATGACGCAGAGCAGTATGCAACGGCTAGCTCTTCGATAATTCCAATATACGTGCCATTGCATCGACTGTCTACTGGCCCTCTCGTCTCCTTCGAGCGCGCTTTCTTATCTGCTCTGGGTGCTAGCGCCTTGGTTCATGACGACGCGCTTCAGGATTGGACTGGCGGCACCGGTCGTTTGCGACTTTACCTCGACGGCTTGGATGAAGTAGTCAGTGAACGCCGTCGCAAAGAACTGATTGACCTTCTTCGCGATGGACTTGAGCGATTTCCTCGTGTTCAAGCCGTCGTGACGGCTAGAGATTTCGCATACGGACCTTACCTGCAGTGGCTGCCGAGGGTTACTCTGAGTGGCCTGGACGGCAGCGAGATCCGACAGCTGATCAGCGATTGGCTTGCGAATGATAAGAATCGCACCGATCGGTTCATGAATCAGCTGTCTGCGACACCATCATTGACGCCTCTTATGCGTGTTCCTTTCTTAGCAACGTTGGTAATACTTGTATTTCGACGAACAGGACAATTGCCCGAAAGTATTGCACGGCTCTACAGCATGTTCGTAGATCTGCTCTGCGGCGGCTGGGACTTGGCGAAAGGCGTCGCCCGGCCGTCACGTTTTGGCAAGGACGCTAAACTTCTAATACTCACGGCGACGGCGGAATGGGCGCATCTTGACCGACGCAAAGAGTTTTCAAGCAGTGATCTTAGAGTCATCGCGGGGCGGCTGCTTCACAGCCTAACTGACGAGAGCTTTGAGGATCTCAAAGTAGAATTGACTGAGGATGGTCTTCTAGGATCGTCAGGTGGTGTCTATCAGTTCGCGCATCTATCCCTTCAAGAGTTCCTCACCGCGCGCAGTATGGTGAGCGATCCAAGCGGCAAAAAGGCACGACACGGGCTGAGAAAGGTTCTAGAGCGTGACGACTGGTGGCGGCAAGTACTGAGGTTCTACATTGCGCTCGTCGCTGATCCATCTGCGTTGGCGATGTGGCTACTCGCGGAGTTTGATCGCTATGCTAATGCGGAAGTGGACGCGATAATCGGCACGTTAGAAGAAACGTTCCCCTACTTTGATTTCGAGAGCATCTTCGGGCGGAAAATCATTGTCGCCTCGCCAAGTTAACCCTGCACTTGCTCGGCGGCATAACAACTAAGAACTGACCGATTCCTTCCGCTCCTGCGCGGTGCGCTCCCGTTCCGCGGCGCGTTCCGCGCGTCGCTGATTTGCTTCCTGCTTCAGCCGATCGCCGATCGAGCATCCGGTCAGCGTCGTCGCCAGTCCGCCCTCGGCGGTTTCGCGAAGTCCACGCGGCAGTGCGCGGCCGATGCGCACCATCGCTTCGACGATTTCGTCCATCGGAATCACCGACTCGACTCCCGCCATAGCGAGCTGCGCGGCGGTCAGTCCATGCACGGCGAAGAGCGCGTTGCGTTTGACGCACGGAACCTCGACCAAACCGCCGACCGGATCGCAGACCAGGCCGAGCGTGTTCTTCAGCGCGATCGCGGCGGCGTGGATCGACTGGCGCGGCGAGCCGTCCATCATGTACGCGACGGCAGCCGCACCCATCGCCGCAGCGACGCCGACTTCGTTCTGGCATCCGCCCGCTGCGCCGGAGATGTTCGCCGACAGCGCGATGATCGAGCCGATCCCGCCCGCGACAACCAGCGCGCGCACGGTCTTCTCGGGATCGATATGGCGCTCCTCTTCCAGCGCGAGCAGCATGCCCGGCACGACGCCGCCCGCGCCCGCGGTCGGCGCGGCGACGATGACGCCCATCCGCGAGTTCTCCCCCATCACCGACAGCGCGTAAATCTCCGCCTTCACCGTCAGCGGATCGAGGAACGTGCGGCCGGCGAGAAAGGCGTCGTTGAGAAGTTTGGCCTCGTTGCCGACCAGCTTCCCCATCGACGTGCCGCCGCCCTTGCCGCGCTCGACGCAATCGCGCATCACCGCGCGCCGGCGCCGCAGCGCTTCGAGGATCTGATCTGCGGGAACGGCATGTTCCTGCTCGTCGCTCTCCAGAAAAACATCCGCAAGGTCGCGTCCGGCAGCGAGTTGTTCGAGGTGGGAAAAGCTTTCGATCATGGGAGGAAGAACGCGAATGGAAGCGCGGCGTATTCGCGCAATGCGTAGCGCCAGCGGCTCGCTGGCTGGACCGCCGGCGGCTCGCCGGCAATGTGTGAACGTTACGTGCCGCCGAGCCGGCGGCGGTCCAGCCGGCCAGCGGCCGGCGCTCCGTTACGGAATCCGATCCAGATACCGCGCCTCGTCCACATCCGCGGTATCGCGAATCCGCTGCAGCGCCGCGTCGGACATCGGCGAGTCGACGTCGATCTGCATGAACGCATCCTTGCCGCGCTGCTTGCGCGAGCACGACAGCGACGCGATGTTGATCCCTTCCTCGGCGATGATTTTCGTCACCTCGGAGATCATGCCCGGCAGGTCGCGGTAGAAGAGCAGCAGTACCGGCGAATCGCCTTTGAATCGCGTCTGGAAGCCGTTGATCTTGAAGACTTCGATCACTCCGCCGCCGATCGACGAGCCGCTGATCTCCGCCTCGCGCGACTTCCCTCGGATCTCGATGCGCACCGTGTTCGGATGCACGTCGCCGAGGTCCTCCTCGGAAAAGGTGATGTCGACGCCCATCTGTTCGGCGATGCGAATGGCCTCGGGGATGCGCGGATCATCGACGTTGAGTCCGATCGAGCCGCCGACCAGCGCGAAGTCGGAACCGTGCCCGCGATACGTGGCCGCAAGCGGCGGATGGAGATAGAAATGCACGGCGACCGGATCTTCGTCGAGGATCTCGCGCGCCACGCGCCCGAGGCGGGCGGTGCCGGCGGTGTGCGAGCTGGACGGGCCGACCATCACCGGCCCCATCACATCGAGAATCGAGACTTTGCGGTCATGGCGGATCGGCATGGCTTGCGTGGGCTGCAAAAACTCGCGGCGTTCCGTTGTTGGACGCAATAACATCCGTTACACTAAAACCACCGCGATGACGTCCAAGCCTATCATCCTCGTCGTTGACGACGACCTTCCGATTCTCCTGCTGATGCGCAATCTTCTGCGCGAATTCGGCTTCGAAGCCGTGACCGCGGAGAATGGCGCCGAGGCGCTGCGCGAAGTGCGCAAGAGCAAGCCGTCGGTCGTGCTCATCGACAAGAACATGCCCGGCATGAGCGGCGAAGAGGTCATCCGCGCCCTGCGCGCCCAGCCCGGCCTCGACGGACTGCCGATCCTGATCCTCAGCGGCGAACCGGTCTCGCGATCCGACCTGCAGGCCCTCGGCGCCGACGGCGCAGTGCTCAAGCCGTTCGACATCCGCGAGCTGATCGCGCAGTTGCGGTCATTCGCGCCGGCTGAGCAGACGGCGTAGCGAAGGAGCGCTGTCATCCTGAGGCTGCCGGAGCCGGGAGCTGCGAAGCAGCGGAACGGCGGAGGACGCCGAAGGATCTCAAGCTTCCCAAGCTGCGTTGAATCCCAGAGGGTTTCAGCCGGATCTGGGAAGCTTGAGATCCTTCGCCGTCCTGCGGCGTTCCGCGCTTCGCGCGTCAACGCCTCCGGCGGCTCTGGATGACAGTATTTGCTACAGTTCGCCCGCTATGACCGACATCAACATCGACCAGCTCGTGCACACGGCCGTCTTTGGAGACGGCGATGCGAAGGCCGAGGCGCGCAGGACGATTCATCTCGAAGCGCGGCGCCGCGGCGCGGTCTCCTCATCCATCTATCCGCTCTACATGGCCATCGGGCGCAACGAGATCGAGCGCGCCTTCACCGTTCCCGCCTTCAACATCCGCGCGCTGACTTACGACGCCGCGCGCGCGCTGTTCCGCGTGGCCATGAAGCATGACGTCGGCGCGTTCATCTTCGAGATCGCGCGCTCGGAGATCGGCTACACCGAGCAGCGTCCCGGCGAATACGCTGCATGCGTGCTCGCGGCCGCGATCCGCGAAGGATTCACCGGTCCCGTATTCATCCAGGGCGATCACTTCCAGGCCAGCGCGAAAAAGTGGGCCACTCCGGAGGGACAGGCGGCCGAAATGAAAGCGCTCGAGTCGCTCATCGACGAAGCGCTGGCCGCCGAGTTCTACAACATCGACATCGATACTTCCACGCTCGTCGATCTCGACTTCCCGACGCGCGACGAACAGCAGCGCGCGAACTACGAGGGCACGGCGCACCTGACGAAGTACATCCGCGAGCGCGAGCCGAATGGAATCACCGTTTCCGTCGGCGGCGAGATCGGCGAAGTCGGCAAGTACAACACGCACCCCGAGGAGGTCCGTGCGTACGCCGATGGCCTCAAGCGCCTCCTCGGCGGCATCACCGGAATCAGCAAGATTTCCGTGCAGACCGGCACCTCGCACGGCGGCGTCCCGCTTGCGGACGGCAGCATCGCCCAGGCCAAGATCGATTTCGAAGTGCTGCGCAACACCACGCACATCTGCCGCGAGGAGTACGGCATGGCCGGCGCGGTCCAGCACGGCGCGTCGACGCTTCCGGAGTCCGTCTTCAACAAGTTCCCCGAAGCCGAGGCCGTGGAAATCCATCTCGCCACCGGATTCCAGAACATGATCCTCGACGCCCCGACGCTGCCGCAGGAGATCAAGGACGGCATCCGCGATTACTGCTTCGAACACTGCCTCGACGAACGCAAGCCCGAACAGACCGACGAGCAGTTCGTCTACACGACGCGCAAAAAAGCCCTCGGCCCATTCAAACGCCGCATGTGGGAAATGGACGACGCGCACAAAGGCCCGATCATCGACGAGCTGGAAGCGAAGTTCGCCTTCCTCATGGAAAAGCTCGGCGTCCACAACACGAAGGAGATCGTGGCCCGCTACGTCAAGGCAACATCGACCGACCTGCCGGAGTACGCCGCCGCGTCCGCGGAGCTCACCGCGGCAGCGGTGGTCGACACGAACGAGGGGGAGTGAGTCAGCTATTTTTCGACCGATTCACTAATCGCGCTGTGCGGGCTATCGCGACGCCTGCGAGCCAGCTCTTTTGACCGCTCGTAGATTCGGCGTTGAATAGCGTCCGTATTCAAACGCTGCGAGTGAGCCCGCAGTGTTTCGATATCAGTTGCGTCAGGTTCAGCTCCCGACGCCAGGGCTTTCGACACCATCTCTACATCGTCGCGAAAAATGCCAAAGAACAATCTTATATTCGGATCCTCAACACCATCTTCAGCGAGCACCTCAATGGCTGCCCGGACAAAGTCATCGCGATTTGGTGCTGCATCAACTGCATCAGCGGACGCAAGCGCAAATCGAATATTTGGACTTACCTTCTGTCTAGCAGCAAGCCATGTCGCCACCGCACGAGGTGTATGACCAGTTCCGCGGAGCTTCACGCCGAATCCTTCCGCTTCGAATGTTGTCAGTCGCCGCACCCAGTGTTGTACGGATTTACGAAATAGCAGAAGGGCAACGAGGACGACTATGGGCCATGCCAATACCTTCACATATTCGAGAACTATTGCCGCGATCTGCACATTGACTCCGCCGTCACCTTAATTCGAACACGAGGACCTTCAGCACCTCAGCCTTGCGAAGCGTACCAACTAACTTCGCCATCAAGAGCTTGATGCTCCTAATTATTAATAGAACGAGGGATCAGTCAAATCTCAAACTTGCTTGGTCTCTGACAAACCTGTCTTTAGGCTTATTCACGAACGGTTTTCTTAAACATACAGCGGCCGGATGCCACATCCCAACGGTCTGTTTACATCGTCAACTGCGTCCGCACCCGGGCGTCATCGAGCCCCTCTCTCACCGGCACCTTCCGCCGCTCCGACTCGATCCGATTCCTACCCCGCGCTTTCGCGCGGTAGAGCGCCTGGTCGGCGGCGTTGAACAACTCCCGCGCGCTTGTGACGGACGAGTGCGGAACGTTGGCGACGCCGATGCTCACGGTCACCTTGTGCGCGGCCGCCTCGGTGCGGATCGTCGCGCCGGCGATCGTCGAGCGAATCTTCTCCGCGAAGTGCAGCGCTTCGAAGAGCGACGTCTCCGGTAGCAGGATCGCGAACTCCTCGCCGCCGATGCGGGCCACGAAATCGCTCCGGCGCGTCTCGTGATCGAGCGTCCTGGCGACGCCGCGCAGGACGCCGTCGCCCGCCGCGTGGCCGAACTGGTCGTTGATCGATTTGAAGTAATCGAGATCGACGATCACCAGCGACAACGGACGCGAATACCGCCGCGCCTGTTCGAATCGTGAGGCGAACTCTTCATCGAACGCGCGCCGGTTGCGAAGGGAGGTCAGCGAATCGGTCAGCGACAGCGCTTCGTACCGCCGGCTGCTGGCCAGCAACTCTTTCTGCAGTTCGACGATGCGCATTCCGGCGCGGATGCGCGCCAGCAACTCGTCGATCTGGAACGGCTTGGTCACGTAATCGTCGACGCCCGAGTCGAATCCCTCGATCTTCGCCTCGGCCGTGGCCTCGCCGGTGAGCATGAGGATGTAACTCTGCGGCTGCGTGGCGCGGATGTCCGCGCAGAGGCTGACGCCGTCGCCGTCCGGCAGCCGCCGGTCGAGAATGACCAATCCGCAATCGCTGCTCCGCTCCAACTGCCGCCGCGCCTCGGCCAGCGTTCCGGCCGTGCAAACCGCGTAGCCGTTTCGCTTCAGGAATGCGCTCAGCACCGATCGAATGTTGGCGTCGTCTTCGACAACAAGGATGGAGAGGGCGGGTTCGTCGATAGGGTCGGTCATCGTCATTTCGGCGTTGCACGCGGCCGGCAAGACAAGGCTCACGCAGAGTGCTGCGATGGGATGCTCGGGACTGCCTGGACCGCGCGCTCGGATGGCGTCGATCGCTGTCGCTACGAATGCGATTGATAACTCAAAATAAGTGTCGCCGATTCCATACAACGTGTCCTCCATCTGAGTCCATCTGCGTAATCTGCGGATAAAACTCGCATGCGATAATGCCCTTCCAAATCGTCGATGCCCCTCCTCCATCTGGCCCGATACCGCGACATTGCTGCCGAGGTTGCTGAACGTCTGATTGCAGATGACGGCGTCGAGGTGCTCGTTGCGTCCGGAGGCGTGGCCAGTGCGATTGGAGCGGAGCTGTTGGGGCACAGGCCGGGCGGCTTCGCGGGATTGCGGATCGAGACGATCGAGACGTTTGCGGCGCGCGTGGTGAATGCCGCCGGCGAGTTTCCTCGCGTGGCGAAGGACGATGAGCGCCGGCTGGCCATGCGCATGGCGGTGCGCAGCATCGACGATCCGATGATGGAGAGCCGCGGGATTGCGGGCATGATCGACCGGTCGTGGCGCGACGTGCGCGATGGCGGATCAACTCTCGCGGACTTCGAGTCGCGCGCGCGCAATGCGCGGCTGCGCAATGCGGCGCGGACGAAGTTGCTCGTGCGCGCGTGGCGCGAGTACGAACGGCTCATTGCCGAGGTCACCGCGATCGATCCTGCGGATCTGCTGCGCCGCGCGGCCGCCATCATCGAGAGCGGACGCGTGACGATCGCACCGCAGATCGTGGCCGGCTTCTACGACATGACCGGCGCGCAGCGGCGCGTGGTCGAGGCGCTGCGCACGACCGGGAAACTCGACGCTGTCTACGTTCCTGCGGCCGAGGGCGAGGCGTATCGGTTCGCGGAACGATTCGTAGCGAGCTTTGATGAACGCGCGGACAACCCGGCGCCGAAGCAGACGCAATGGGAGGTCGCGCAATACGACACGCGCACCATCGAGCTTCGCGAGACTTGCCGCGCTGCCGGCGAGCTGCTCCGGTCGGGCGTTGCCGAGCGCGACGTCGGCATCGTCGCGCGAATGCTCGATCCGTACGACGTCGCGCTGCTCAATCGCTTCGCTGCCGCGGAGGGATTCGCGATCTCGACGGCCGACGAGACTCCGCTCGTCGCACATCGCCTCGGGCGCGCCATCGCCACGCTGCTCCGCCTGCGCGAGAACGGCTTCCCGCGCGGCGACGTCATCGAGCTGCTGCGCGGCGGATTCATTTCGAAACGTAGCGTCAACCTCGATGAGATCGACATGGCCACGCGTCGCTACGGGATCGCCGGCGGCACGAGCGCGGAGCTGAAGTCGATCTCGCGCAACGCCGCGGTCGACGCGTATGTCGCGTTGCTCGCGGAGATCGAGCCGCTCGCCCCCGAGGCAACGTTGAGCGCGAGCGAGACGGCGGACTTTCTGACGAATGCGCTGGGCAGGTTTGCGATCGAGACGGAGTCGGACCTCGCTGCCGCCGAGGCGATCGATGACATCGCGGCGACATTCCGCCGCACCAATCCCTGGAACGTCCGATTCGACGCCGCCACGATCATCGACGCGCTGCAAAACGAATCGACCCGACAGCCGACGGCCGACAGCCGACAGCCCGTTTTCCTCTCCGACGTCATGCGCTTCCGCGGACGTTCCTTCGCGCATCTCTTCGCCGTCCGCATGCAGGACGACGTTTTCCCGCAGCGGCGCCTCGACGATCCGCTCCTCCCCGATTACGACCGGCAGCGGCTCGACGTTCGGGAGATCGGCGACGGCCGCGATGAAGAGCGCATGCTCTTTCAGCTTCTGCTCGACGGCGCGGAGACGGTCCACTTCTCCTTCGCCGGCGGCGACGGATTCGGCAAGACGCTCCGTCCATCGCCGCTGCTGAAGAGTTTCGTCATCGCGCAGCAACCGGAGCGGAAAACGGAGCTGCTCAAGAATTTCGGCAGCAGTTTCATCCGGAGCGCTGGCGTCCCGCCGTCTGGCCTGGCGGCGTCTCGCCGCCAGTTGCAACTGCTCGCGAAGATGGGAACGAAGTCCGTCTTCGACGGCTATCTCTTCGCCGAGGACGATGACGCCACGCTTCGCGCCAAACTGGCCAACGCCATCACCTCCGTCTCCCCTACCCAGCTCGAAGATTTCGGCGAGTGTCCGCAGAAGTTTTTCTACAAGCACATCCTCGGCGTGCGCGACGTCGACGATCCCGAGCACGAGCTGCAGCTCAACGCGCGCGACAAAGGGAAGCTCGATCACGGCATCCTCGAACGTCTCTACAAATCGCTGACGGACGCTGATTTCGAACGCGCCGTCGCCGCGCTGCCGCAACTCGATGAAGCCATCGGTGATCGTCTCGACATGCTCGTCGACGAAGCGTTCGCCGCGATCGCCAGCAACATCCCGCCGTTCAATCCGACCATGCGCGAGATCGAGCGCACCGCCACCAAGCGCATCCTGCGCGAGTTCGTCGCGCACGATCTGGCAGATCTCGCGGAGACCGGCTTCCGTCCGAAGCATTTCGAATATCGCTTCGGAAAAACGCGGCACAGCGGCGTCCCCGATCATCCCGAGCCGTTCGTGATGGAGGTGAGCGACGGCGTCGATCTGCGCGTCGACGGCACCATCGACCGTATCGACGCCGCCGCGGACGGCTACCGCATCATTGATTACAAAGGCGGCAAGGCCACGCGCCACAAGGACCTCGGCAAGAAGATCGACCGCGGCGTGCGGCTGCAGCTCGCGTTGTACGCCATGGCCGTGTCGCAATTCTTCGACGCGGTTCCGACGAGCGTCCGCGGCGCGATCAAGCCGCTCGTCACCAGCGACACCAACGCCACGCGATTCGCATTCGAGTTGTCCGAGAAGGAAGCGGAGCTGCGCGAGACGCTGAACCTTTTCGTCTCGTCGATCATCGACGGCGTCTTTCCCGCATTTCCGGCGGACGACGACGCCGACTTCAACGCCTGCAAGTACTGTCCCGTGAATCACTCCTGCCGCACGCGCCACGACTTCGCCGAGAAGTACCTGATCACGCGCCACAACGAGCCGCGCACGCTCCTCGGCGGAGGCGCCGGTTGAGCGGAGTGGCCGTCCAGTCGGCATTCGCATTCGACAGACCGCGCCGCCGCAACATCGTCATCGAAGCGGGCGCCGGAACCGGCAAGACCACGGCCATCGTGGCCGAGGTGCTGAAACTTCTCCTCGGGGATGAGGCGTTGTCGCCGGAGCGCATCGTCCTGGTCACGTTCACGGAAAAGGCCGCCGGCGAGATCGCCGATCGCATTCACCAGGCGCTCACCGAGCTCTCCCTGCGCTTCGATTCCGGCGAAAGCGTTTCGTGGCCGATCGGTTCCGCCACGCCGCTGTTTGAAGTTCCGAACGGACAGCGCGACGCCTATCGCCGCGCGTGCATCGCGCAACTCGGGCGCATCGAATCGCTGCGATCGCAGACCATCCACTCGTTCTGCCAGAGCCTTCTGCGCCAGTTCCCGATCGAGGCCGGACTCGATCCGCAGTTCACGATCATCGAAGGTTTCGAGCGCGCGCTGCTGTATGGCGAGTTGTACGACGCGTGGGTCGACGACGAAACGCGCCTGCATCCGACGCCCGAGGCCAAGCGCGATTGGGAAGTGCTGCTCGAGCACGTCGGCTATCTCTTCCTGGTCCGCAACATCATCCTGCCGCTCCTCGACCGGCGCGATCTGCTGCTCGACGAAACTTACGACCTCGGCGCGCTCGATCTCATCGAGCACGAGCTTCTGATCGCGATCGAGAAGCTGCGCGGATGCGATTCCGTTCCCGGCATTTGCGATTACCTGCGCGAGCATCGTCCGCCGCCGCGCGGAAGCACGATCGAGGCGTGGCTCGATTATCTGCGGCCGATCGCGAACGAGATTCGCACGACCGATCTCCCGCGCGGCAAGGTCAACGAGCAGTACAAGCAGCCGCTGCGCGTTCTGCGGGCCTCGGACAAGAAGAGCCATTCGGTCTACGACCAGCTTTCGTCGCATCGCGCGGCCGTTTCGCTGCTCGCGCTGACGCGCCGGTTCGCGGCGTTTCTAGAAGAAGAGAAGAAGAAACGCGGCGTGGTCGACTTCGACGATCTGCTGCTGCGGACGCAGAGCGTGCTCGCCGATCCGGTCGTGCTGCGCCGCGCGCGCGAGCAGTTCGACTACATCTTCGTCGACGAATTTCAGGACACCGACCGCGTGCAGGCGAACATCATCGACCTGCTCGCGCGCAACAGCGACGGCATGGTCATCGACGGCCGCACCGTCATCGTCGGCGATCCGAAGCAGTCGATTTACGGTTTCCGCCGCGCCGACCTCGAAACGTACGGCGCCTTCACGCAAGGCCTCCTGGCCGCGGACGCCGAGCATCGCAAGCTGGAGATGCAGTTTCGCAGCACGCCGCAACTGCTGGCCGCGATCAATGCGATCTTCGCGTACATTTTCCCGGAGAGCGATCCCGATCCGAACGTTTATCGCCCCGTCTATCACCGCCTCACCGCGGCGCGATCCGACACGCAGCGCGATGCCTCGGTCACCTTTCTCGACGCGCCGGTCGGCAACGATCGCGAGGATCGCTTCGTCGCCGAGGCCGAGGCGATCGCCGCTTGGATCCAGCAGCGAGGCGGCGATCTGCGCAAGTACGCGCTGCTCATTCGCCGCACGACCAAACTCGACGACTATCTCGACGTCTTCGACCGCCGCGGCATCCGTCACGTGTTGCCGGCTACGCGTCTGTTTCTCGATCGTCCCGCGCCGGTCGATCTGCTGGCAGTGCTGCGGGCCGTCGCCTTTCCGTTCGATCGCGGCGCCGAAGTTTCGGCGGCACGCACGCCGTACTTTGCGCTGACGGATACGGAGATCGCGCTCGGCGACGATGCGTATCAACAATTCACCTCGGTGCTCGAATCGCTGCGAAACGCGTCGCGCCATCTCACCGTCGCTCAGTTGATCGATCTCGTCATTCGCACCTGTGGAATCGAGAACGTCTACGCGGCCTCGGCGGACGGAAAGCGTTCGCTGCGCCATCTCGAGCATGTGCGCGCGATCGCCTTCGCCTACGACCAGCGCGTCGGCGGCTCGGTGCGACAATTCGTCAGCGAGATTTCGCGCCGCCGCGCGCAGCCGGACGAGATGGAGCCGTCGCTCGCCGACGATACCGACGACGCCATTCGCATCCTCACGGTCCACACGGCCAAAGGGCTGGAGTTCGACACGGTCATCCTCCCCGACCTCGAATTTCCGTCGCCGCCGCCGAACATTTTTCTCGTCGACGAGCCGCGAAGCCTGGTGCTGACCGGACAGGTCGAGACGTTGTCCGCAAGCGACACGCGCTCGGGCACGAAGTCGCTCAAAGACATCGGCGCGCAGCGCGAGGAGGCCGAGACGCGGCGGCTGTTCTACGTGGCGGTCACGCGCGCGAAAGAAGAAGTCGTCTTCGTCGCCGGCGCTCCGCAGAAACGTGGCTTCTACAAGTACGTCGACGAGATCTTCAATCCATCGTCGATTAACTGGCCGGACGGGCCGTCCCGGATCGTCAACATGTTGACGATTGGCAGCGACAGCGTTCCGATCGCGTTCGAACGCGTCACTGGCGAAGGCGCGGGCGTCCGTACGCGGCGACGATTGGCAGATGCGAAGTTGGAAGCAGAGCTGGCTTCGATTCCGATCGTCGAGCCGTCCCTTCCCTCCCCGATCGCTCTTCCCGAAATTCTCCCGCGCGCCGACGTCCTCACCCGCCGGGCCTCCGCGCAGAAGCGCGCCGCCGGAATCCTGCTCCATCGCATCCTCGAAGTCTGGGATGGCCGCGCGCCGGTCGAGCCGCTGCTCAAAGCGCTCGCCGCCGAGCAAGGCGTCGACGCCGCGACGGCGATGCTGGTCCGCAAGCGGCTGGCGATCGTCGCGAAGTCCGACACCTTCATTCGCATGACGAACGCCGAGCTCCTCGGACGCGAAGTCCCGTTGCTGACCGCCAACGGCGAACGCCGCATCGACCGCCTCGTCCGCGAAGGCGACGGCGATCTCGTCATCGATTACAAAAGCGGCCAACCCTCCGAGGCGCGCATCAAGCGCGATTCCGAACAGGTCGCGAATTACTGCACCGCAATGTCCGCGATCACCGGCCGCCCGTGCAAGGGCCTGGTCTGGTACATCGACGTCGACGTCGATCGCGCGGTCGATGTCCCGCTATAGCGTCGGCCGGTTCAAGAAGCAGTTACCGACGCCGGATGGCGTCACGTACGGTAGCCGGTGGTCCGAGCGTCAGCGAGCGACCACCGGAAACGCGAACGGCCCGATTCACGACCCCGGCAGGGGTCGAGGAGGGAACTCGCGCCGTCTGGTATTTGATACGCGACCCCATCCGGGGTCGAATCAAAATCGCGCACGTTTTCCGGTGGTCGCTCGCTTCGCTCGGACCACCGGATACCGTACGTGACGCCTACCGGCGTCGTCGCGACGGCTTCGCCGGCAGAGGCGTCATCACTCCAGTTCTGTGCTGGTGCTGACACCCGCGCAATAATCACCGCATGCCGCTGTACAAAGTCGCACTCCTCTCCTTCGTCGCGCTGGCGACGATGGTCAATCCGCTCGCTGTCGCGCCGTCGTTCATCGCGCTGACGGATGGCGCGTCGCGCAAGACGCGCGCGAGCGTCGCCTTCGTGGCCGGCGTCTCGTGCATCGCCGTCCTCACCGTGTTTTTTCTCGCAGGCAACTACGTCTTCAACTTCTTCGGCATCACCGTGCCGGCGTTTCAGATCATGGGAGGAATCCTCTTCCTGACGAACGCGCTGCGCAGCCTGATCGCGGACGATCGCCGCGCGTTCAACATCGGCGGCGAGAAACGGATCGAGGACAGCGACGTCGAAAAGGCCGATATCGATCCGTCGTCGATCGCCATCGTTCCGATCGCCGTGCCGATGCTCTCCGGCCCCGGCGCGATCACCTCGGTCATGGTCCTGGTCAACCTCTATCCCGAAATCGAGCAGCGCCTCGCCGTCATCGTAGCTATCGTCGCCGTCGGCGTCGTCTCGTGGCTCGTGCTGCTTTCCGCGCTCCCGCTCTCGCGCATCATCGGCGACCGCGGCCGCGCCGTCTTCACCAAAATCATGTCGCTGCTCCTCGGCGCGATCGGCATTCAGTTCATCATCAACGGGCTCAAGCCCGTGATCATCGAGATGATGAAAGCGACTCCGTGAAAACGCTCTTTCTAGTCAACGCGCGATCGGGATCGAATCGCCGGCGCGATGCCGCGGGTCTCATCGCGAAAACGTGCGATTGGGATCACGAGATCATCGCCTGCGGATCGATCGCCGATCTCGATGGCGTGATTCGCGACGCCGCATCGCGCGGCGTGAAGGCAGTCTTCGCCGTCGGCGGCGACGGAACGATTCACGAAGTGGCCAAGCGGCTCATCGGCACCGACATCGCGCTCGGCGTCGTCCCCACCGGCTCCGGCAACGGCTTCGCGCGCCACCTTGGGCTGCCGATGAATTTTCGGAAAGCGATCCGCGCTTGCTGCGGATTGCGCGTCGAGATCATCGACACGGCCACGGTCAACGGCACGCCCTTCATCAACATGATGGGCATCGGCTTCGACGCCTGGATCGCGGACGCCTTCGCGCGCGCCGGCACGCGCGGCCTGATCACGTACGTGCGCGTCGCGCTGCGCGGCTTCGCGAGATACGCAGCGGAGGAGTACGAGGTGACGGTGGATGGATCGATGACGCGGCATCGCGCGTTCGTGGCCGCGGTCGCGAACGCCAGCCAGTACGGCAACAACGCGCGCATCGCGCCGCTGGCGTCGATGCAGGACGGAATTCTCGACGTGACGTTGATCGAGCAGAAGCCGTTCTTCCGCCTGCCTTTGATCGCGGCGCAGCTCTTCGCCGGCAACCTGCATCGCGCGCGCGGCGTGGTGACGCTGCGCGGACGCAACATCGTCATCCGCGGTTCATCCGAGGGCGCGGCGCATCTCGACGGCGAGCCGGTCACGCTGCCGTCGTCGGTGACGATCGACATCGTGCCGCGATCGCTGCGGGTGATCGTGCCGGATTCCGCGGGGACGATTTAGGCGTAGTGCGGACGTCCCCGTCTGCATCCGTCGTGGCGTCTCGCCCGACGGTGGTTTCCGGGATTCAAGCGCAGGACGCGCAATGACTCAAGAAACCCCCGCCGGGCGAGGACGCCCAGCGGATGCAGGCGAGACGCCCGCACTACAATTCGCGCCATGTCCGACAAGAAACGCATCCTCTTTCTTTGCACCGGGAACGCTGCGCGGAGTCAGATGGCCGAGGGGCTGATGCGGGCGTTTCATGGCGATGTGGTGGATGTGGTGTCGGCGGGATCACGTCCGGCGGGATGGGTGCATCCGCTGGCGATCGGCGCGCTCGCGGAGATCGGCATCGACATCCACGACGCGCAGTCGAAATCAGCAGAGCAGTTTCTCGATCAACACTTCGACATCGTCGTCACCGTCTGCGATTCCGCCGCACAGGACTGCCCGCTCTGGCCCGGCGCGAAGCGCATCGAGCACTGGCCGATCGAAGATCCGACCTGGGGCAGCGGGAGTGGGGCGGAGCGGTTTCGTGCGACGAGAGAGGAACTGTCTCAGCGCATCGAAGAGTTGATGAAAAGCGAATGTTGAATGTTCAATGTTGAATGTTCAATGTTGAATGGGCTGCGCTCGGCCTTTCATTCATTCAACATTCAACATTCGCCATTCAACATTCAACATTTGCCTTCAGGGTGAAAGCCTCTCCACAACCCAATCCTTCACATCGCTCCGCAGCCGATACCAGAAGCGGTCATGCAGCCGGTCGGTTCGGCCCTGCCAGAATTCGAACAGCAGCGGGATCACGCGATATCCGCCCCAGTGCGGCGGACGCGGGATGGGGACGTCTTTGTACGTCGTCGACAGCTCCTCGAATCGGGCGTCGAGCGCGCCGCGGCCGGCCAGCACCCGGCTCTGTTCCGAGGCCCAGGCGCCGAGCTGGCTCCCCCGAGGGCGGGTGGCGAAATAGGCATCGGACTCTTCTTCCGTCGTCCGCACTACTGCCCCTTCGATGCGCACCTGGCGCTCCAGCGACTGCCACCAGAACACCAGCGCGGCACGCGGATTGTCGTGGATCTGCTTGGCCTTGCGGCTGTTGTAATTCGTGTAGAAAACGAAGCCGCGATGGTCGAAGGACTTGAGCAGACTCACGCGCGCCGATACCTCGCCTTCGAGCCCCGACGTGGCCACGGTCATGGCCTCGGGCATGCTGATGCCGGCGGCTTTCGCGGCGTCGAACCACCGCTCGAACTGCACGAACGGATCGGGATCGAGGTCAGTCTCCATCAACTGCGTCACAGAAATCTCCTTCGCGGAAGATATCGCACGTCACGCCGGCGGGTACCACTGGTAGAGAAAAAAGTAGACCAGCACGCCGGTCACCGAGACGTACATCCACAGCGGAAACGTCCACTTCGCGATGCGGCGATGCTGCGCCACGCGCATCTTCAGTCCGTTGCGCACGGAGAGGATGGCCATCGGCACGATGGTGATGGCCAGAATCGTGTGCGAGATGAGGATGGTGAAGTAAAGCGGGCGAATCCAACCGGTGGCCGTGAAGCGCGTGACGACGCCGTGGCGAAGGATGTGATTGAGAACGTAGCAGGCCAGGAAGATGAGCGACGTCGTGCACGCGGCGAGCATGAAACGCTTGTGCATCGCGATGTTGCGGCGGCGGATGAAGACGTACGCGATGAGCAGCAGGACGCCGCTGGTGCCGTTGAGCGTGGCGTTGATGGCGGGAAGGATCTGCATCGGCGCGCGACTGTAGCAGACGCGACGGAGCGCCGGCCGCTGGCCGGCTGGACCGCCGCCGGCTCGGCGGCAAATACCGCTCAAGCACCGCGCCGGCGAGCCGCCTGCGGTACAGCCGACGAGCCGTCGGCGCTACGACGCCTCAATCCTCGCGAAGAAGCTCGTTGACAGTCGCGGCCACATGCTCCACAGCATCGTCGTTCGTCGCGCTGTAGTACTCGCGGATCACGCCCTTTTTGTCGGCGACGGCAAACTTCACGCTGTGCAGGACCGACTCATTCGCCGATCCGGTCGAATCGCCGGCGGCGAGCTTGAATCCCTTCACCGACAGGTCGACGATCGTCTGCCGGTCGCCGGTCAGGAACGTCCAGCGCGGATCGTTGCGCGCGTACATGGCGTAGCCCCGCAGCACCTCGGGCGTGTCACGGATCGGATCGACGCTGATCGAAACGAAACGCACCGGGGCCTGCCTCGGAAACTTCTTCGTCAGCTTCTGCATCGTGGCCGTCATCATCGGACACGTACCCGCGCAGTGCGTGAAGATGAAGTCGTAGACGACGACGTTCCCTTTCATCTCGCTGATGCGCACCGGCTTGTTTGCCTCGCTGACCAGTTGCGCGTCCGGCAGCACGAACAATTTCGGGAGGTCCGATTCGTGGTGGCAGGCCAGTGCGATGAGAACTGCTGGAAGGAGGAGGCGCCGGAACATCGGCGCGAAGCGTAGCACGTGACGGAACGCGTCTCGGCGCTTACACGCGAGCGTGATATGAGTGCGCGTTCATGGCCTCGCCCCTGAAAAACAAGACGGTCGTCGTCACGGGAGCCTCGAGCGGGATCGGACGCGCGGCGGCGCTGGAACTGGCCCGGCGCGGCGCGAATCTCGTGATCGCGGCGCGGCGTGCCGAGCTGCTCGAAGAGGTCGCCGTCGCCTGCCGCGCCCTCGGCGTCGAATGCCGAACCGTCGTCACCGACGTCACGCTGCGCTCCGACTGCCAGCACCTCATCGACGTCGCCGGCGAGGTCGACGTCCTCGTCAACAACGCCGGCTTCGCCATCTTCGACGCATTCGAATCGGCCAAACCAGACGACCTCGAGTCGATGATGCAGACCAACTACTTCGGCGCGGTCTGGTGCGCGCAGGCCGTTTTGCCGCAGATGCTGGCGCGGCGGCGTGGCACGATCGTCAACGTCGCCTCGATCGCCGGCATCATGGGCTACGCGCGGATGGGCGGCTATTGTGCAACGAAGTTCGCGATGATCGGCTTCTCCGAAACATTGCGCGACGAAGTCCTCGGGCGCGGCGTTCGCGTAGCCATGGTCTGCCCGGGCACCGTCGAGACGCAGTTCTTCGAGAAAGCCGAGCGCGGAAAGATGCCTGGCGCGTCGCGGCTGGTCCTGGCCATCAAACCGGAGCGCGTGGCGAAGGCGATCGCCGATGCCGCCGAGGATGGGAAGTACCGGCGAATTCTGCCGATCGGGGCGATGCTGTTCATGCGGCTCAAAGAATTCTTCCCGCGATTCGCGCACGTGCTGATGCGCCGCGTGTCGTCGATGATGGAGCCTCGCTGATGCGGCGCAAAGCTCCGGTGACGAAGGCGCTGCTGGCGATCATCGCCATCGTGTTCGCATTCGAGGTGCTGACGAACGCATTCAACGACGGCGACAAACTGATTTCCATGGGCGCGATCTCGCACGAGCTCGTGCTGCGCGGCGAAGTGTGGCGGCTGATCGCCTACATGTTCCTGCACGGCGGCTGGCTGCACTGGCTCTCGAATTCGTGGGCGCTCTACCAGCTCGGAACGCTGTACGAAGTCCTCTTCGGCTCGAAGCGCTTCACGCTGATCTTTTTCACCACCGGCATCGTTGCGGGATTGGCGAGCGCGATCCTGCATCCAGGTCCCGCGGTCGGCGCCAGCGGCGCGGTCTTCGGACTCATGGGCGCGTTCATCTTCTCGATCCGCCGCTCGCCGCTCTACCGCAACCAGCCGTGGACGCGCAGCCTGATCGGCCAACTGGTTTTCTGGATCGCCGTCAACATCGCCATCGGCTACAGCCTCCCCTTCATCGACAACACCGCCCACCTCGGCGGATTAGTGTCCGGCCTGATTTTGGGATTGATCCCGCATCGCGTCCCGCCGCCCCCGCCAAGGGAGAGCGTGATCGATGTGGGGACGTTCGATGAAGCGCCGCGCTGAAAGGCGTTTCACCACAAAGACACAAAGATCACAAAGGGGTCTTCTTTGTGTCCTTTGTGCCTTTGTGGTTAAAGCCTTTTGAGGATCAACCGCAGATCCTGCCCGCCAAAAACGCGTTCGTTGAGCGCATCCACGAGGCCGCGCATCTCCTCGCTCGACGCGACAAACCGATTCGACTCCGGGAACGGATGGATCGCGCGAATCTCGTCGATCGCGAATCCGTACTCGCGCGCCAGCAACGTCAGCGCGGCGGGATGGCGCGGCGCGAGGTGGGTCGGATCGCGCCAGAACTCGGACGCGCTGACGGCCAGCGATTCGGCGTTCGGCGTTTCGATGATCAGCAATCCGCCGGAACGGAGAACGCGCGACGACTCGGCGAACAGCGCGAAGAGCGCGTCGACCGGCAGATGTTCGACCACGTGCATCGCCACGACGGTTCCGATGGACGCATCGCCAAGGTTCGCGAAGCAACCGGGAACACCAGCGACGGAGGCATCGATCCCGCGCGCGACGAGATCGGCAACCGAGCGTTCATTCGTATCGAATCCGTGCGCGGCGATCTTCGCGTCGCGGCAGGCGATCAGAAATTCACCACGCCCGCATCCGACGTCGATGACCGGCTCCTGCGCGAGACCGATGTAATCAGCCACATCGACAGGACCGCGAAGCCCGTCCTCCAGCCGCCGGTAGAGAAAATCGGATGCGGTGGACGATGACGCGATCACCGGATTCGTCACATCGCGCACGCGCACGGCCACCGTTTCGATCTTCTGATCGAGCGCCGCGATGAGCGAGTCGTTGCGTTTTGCGGCGATCGGGATCAGCTCACGGATCTTGCGAAGCTCGTCCGCCAACGCCTCGTCGGCGACGCGAACATCGCGCTGCACCGTCTCGATGTCGCGCTTCAGATCGTCGCGAACGCGTTCGATGTCCGAGCGCAGATCGCGAACGAGGTCGAGCAGCGCCAGATTGAAATCGCGCTGCCGGTCGCGTTCCCCACGCGTGGCGCGGTCGAGCAGCCGCTGAAAAATCCGCAGCAGAAAGCCGAACGCCGATTTGCGCGGACGGAACCGCAGGTCGTTCTGCCAGACGTCGCGCCACCCCTCGGCACCAGCCGGCGGCGTGTCGACGAAACGGTCGTCGCTCATGTGGTCGGGAGGATAAAGGCTTTTCACCACAAAGGCACAAAGAACACAAAGAGCATTTCTTCGTGTCCTTTGTGTCTTTGTGGTGAAAAGCTTTTAGACCGCCGGCGCGAACACCGGCGGTCCAAATCGAAAACTACGCTTCGGCTTCCGCTTCCGCCGCGGGAGCGGCAGGAGCAGCAGCGACCGGCGCTTCCTCGATCGATTCCTTCCCCTCGGGGACGACTTCGACCTGGATTTGCGCGGCTACTTCGCGGTGCAGGCGGACTTCGACGTCGTGGACGCCGACGCTCTTGATCGGATGCGCCAGCTCGATGCGGCGCTTGTCGACCTCGATGCCCTTCTTCGTCAGCGCGTCGGCGATGTCGTTGGACGTCACCGAGCCGAAGAGATTGCCGTGATCGCCGACGCGCTTGTGGATGACGATCTTCGTCCCCTTCACGCTGTCGGCTGCCTTCTGGGCGGCGGCCTTTTCCTGATCGCCGAGCGCAGCCCACTTCTTGCGCTCCTGTTCGATCGACTTGAGGTTGCCCGGGGTTGCTTCGCGCGCCAGTTGCTTCGGAATCAGGAAATTGCGCGCGTAGCCATCCTTGACCGTGACGACGTCGCCGCGGCCGCCAAGGCCGCGGATCTCGTCAATGAGAATGACTTTCATCTGAGTGATCCTTTCGATTGAAATGTCGGAAATCGAAAAACGAGTCGAACAGCCCCGCCACGCACAAGAGCAGCGGCGAAATGCCGCCCAGCGTCAGCAGAATGAGCAGCATCCATGCGAACAGAGATCCCATCATCCCCACGCCCGTCGAGGCCACGAACGATCGGAAGATCGCCAGCCCTTGCAGGAAGTAGAGGAACGAGACCATCGCCAGAACGTTCGCGCCGATCTGCTGCGGCATGCCGCTCAGCAGCGGCGAGATGCCGCCGATGACGAACGCGAACAGGAGCCATTCGGGGAGTGAGAGATAGCGAAAACGATAGGGATTGACGATGACCGCATCCGCCGTGCGGCGGACGAGGAAATCGCGCCAGGCCCGGAGCCGTCCGAGCATGACCAGGCTGAATACGAACACGATCGTGACGTCGATCAGCAGAAACGCCGGTAAACAGTAGGCGCCGATGTCCATCCACTTCCGGAGAAATGCGACGGCATCGGCCGGAAAGCCGGCCTTCGCGTAACCAGCCACGAGGTTCGCCGCCGTCTGATGCGCTTCCGCCACCTGCGCCGCGTACGGCGAAAAGTGCGCGAAGCTGCGCATCGTCAGTTCGGTGACTGCCAGGCCGGCGATGCTCATCACCAGCGCGTACAGCAGCACGCGGCCGAATTTCTCGCCGCGCTCCACCATCGGCAGCACGGCCAGTCCCGGCACGGCGATGGCGAGAAAGAGTCCCAGCAGGAACCCGTAGCTCGCCGACGCTTCTGCCGCGGTCGACGCGACCGCCGACGGATAGATCAGCAGCGCCGCCGCGGCGGCCGAGAGCACCAGCAGCAGCCACGCCGCGCGCCGTCCGATGCGGATTCCGCAATGGAGCAGCGACGCCGGGATGAAGACGAACAGCGGCGACACGAACATCAGCGCCGTCACGAGCGTGTAGCCGGCCATGCTGCGGGCCTGCTTCCCGAACGTGCGCACCGGCATCGCCACCGGTTCGTCCTGCTGCAGAGACATCTCGATCATCGGTCGTATCAGTCCGTCGCGAACGGAAGCATGGCCGCGATGCGGGCCCGCTTGATCGCGTTCTGCAGCTTGCGCTGGTGCAGCGCGCACGTGCCGGAG
>Ga0207650_10000259_pt1 | contig 56695 bp, 47 predicted proteins | sample KBSS63metaG_FD_184325 | JGI IMG/M metagenome (GOLD analysis project Ga0207650, IMG submission 184325) | Switchgrass rhizosphere microbial communities from Kellogg Biological Station, Michigan, USA - KBS S6-3 metaG (SPAdes) (version 2) | ecosystem: Host-associated > Plants > Roots > Rhizosphere...
GCATCACCGTTGAGCGCCTCAAGGGCCTGCGCGAAGTGCTGGCCGAACACCCGCAGGTGCACGTCGAAGTCCAGGCCGGCGACTACACGCTGATGCCCTCCTACCTGCACACCCTCGACTACCTGGCCGAACACTCGGCGCCGGACGCGATCATGGGCTTCAACCAGTTGATCACCCTCGGCGCCCTGCGCGCGCTGCGCATGCACAACATTCCCCACGACAGCCTGACCATCTGCGGCATCGACCGCCTGCCCTTCGCCGATATCTTCGGCGTGCCCATCGCGTGTGTTGCCCACGATGCGTCCCTGGCCGGCAGCAGCGCGGTCCGCCTGCTGCTCGACCGCCTGGAGGACCCGTACAAACCTCGGGACAAGGTGGTGATCGCCGGCCAGCTGGAAAACGGCTAGCGGCTGGTGTAGCCGCCGTCGATGGGCAGGCTGACGCCGCTGATCATGCTTGCGGCGCTGCTCAGCAGGAACAGCACCGGCAAGGCCACTTCTACGGTTTCAGCAAAACGCCCAAGGGGAATGGCCGCCAGCGCCGGGTCGCGCTTGGACGGGTCGGACCACGCCATGGCCGCCATCGGCGTGAGCGTGACGGTGGGGTTGACGCTATTAACGCGAATGCCGAAGCGGCCCCACTCGGCACATTGCACGCGGGTGATCGCATCCAGCGCCGCCTTGGAAGCGCAGTAGCCGAGGTGATCGTCCAGGGCTACCAGTGAGGCCTGGCTGGAGACATTGACGATGCTGCCAGCAATGCTCGCCTCGATCATTTTCGCCGCCACACGGCTGCCGACCTGGGCGGCGGCGCGGGCGTTGACCTGCATCACCTGGTCGAAGGCCTCGGCGCTGATCGCGGCGGCGGGCTCCAGGCGCGAGATACCGGCGCAGTTGACCAGGCCGTGCAGCGGCGGAAGGGCTTGCAGGGCTTTGTCGAGGGCGGTGCTGTCGGCGATATCCAGGCACAAGGCGTGGCAGCCGAGTTGAGCCAGGGCCTGCGCGTCGCGACCGAGGGCGAAGACTTCAGCGCCGCTGGCGATCAGTTGCAGGGTGATTTCCCGGCCGATGCCGCTGCTGGCGCCGGTGACGAGGATGCGGTGGTGGGTGAAGTTGAAGGCTGCGTTCATGAATAGAGATCTCAAAAACAATGAAGATCCAATGTGGGAGCTGGCTTGCCTGCGATGGCGGTGGTTCAGCCAGTACATTTGCGACTGATACACCGTTATCGCAGGCAAGCCAGCTCCCACATTTGGACTGTGTTGGATCAGTGGGTTTGTAGGCTGTGCATGATCGGTTTCAAAGCGGGGTACAGTTTCAAATACTCGGCAAACGCCCGCTCATACGCCTCGACATTTTCCGCATTTGGCTCAGCCCGCAACGCCAGCTGCACCCACCCCTTGTCCATCTCGTCATCACTCACCAACCCCACCGTATGCGCCGCCAGCAACGCCGCGCCCAATGCCGCTTCCACCTCTTGCACGATGGTGTAGACCGGGTAGCGCGTAACGTCCGCGATGATCTGCATCCACAGGTCCGAATGGCTCGCCCCGCCCACCACAATCAAGTGTGAATCCAGCGAATGCGCGCCGCGCGTGCCCGCTTCGATGTTGTGACGCAGGGCGAAACTCACCCCCTCCAGCACCGCGCGGTACAGGTGAATGCGGCTGTGGTAGAGGTTCAAGCCGACAAAGCTGCCACTGGCACGGTCATCCCACACCGGGCTGCGTTCGCCCATCAGGTACGGCTGGAACAACAGGCCTTCGCTGCCCGCCGGGATGTTCATCGCACGCTGTTCCAGCAGCACCAGGCTGTCCTGGCCGGTGGCCTTGGCTTGCTGTTCCTCGGCCTGGCAGAACTGCTCGCGAAACCAGCTCACCGACGCACCCGCCGTGATCGCACCGCCGAAGATGTACAGGTCGCGGTGGCCGTTGTAGACGTGGGGCATGCTCACCAACCCATGGTGCGCGTCCACCTGCTGGTTCAGGTAACCCCAGCACATGCTGGTGCCGATCATCGCCACATGGTTGCCCGGTTGCGTAACGCCTGCGGCCAACGTGGCCATGGCCGCGTCGACACCCCCGGCCAGGATCGGCGTGCCGGTCTGCAGGCCCAGGCGCGCCGCCCACTCCTCCAGCAGGCCGCCCACCACCTCACCGGAATACACCAGGCGCTCCGGCATCATCGCTTGCGGTATACCCAGCGCGTCGAGCATCTCGCCCGACCAGCCGCGCGCCGCCACGTCATACACCCCGCCGATATTGCCGGCGCTGCTATGGTCCACCGCCAGCTCACCGGTGAGGCACGCGTTGATATAGCTGTTAGGCGGCAGCAGATAACGGGTCTTGGCCCACACTTGCGGCTGGTGCTGCTTGAGCCAGAGCATCTTGGTGAAGCCGTAGTAGCTGTCCACCGAGTTACCGGTCACCGCGAACAGCCGCTCCAGGTCCACGTGCTCACGCACCCAGGCGACCTGCTCACCGGCGCGGCGGTCCATCCAGATCAGGCACGGGTGCAGCGGTGTGAGCGCTGCATCCACCGCAATCCCCGAGCCGCCGTACAGGCTGCTGATGCACAGGGCTTTCACGTGTTCCTTGGCCACGCCGGCCTTGGCCATGCACTGCGCCACGCACGTCTCGACCGCATCGAGCCAGACCTGCGGCCATTGTTCGGCCCAGCGCACTTTTGGGGTATCCACGCGATACCCCTGGCTGTGCTGCGCGATAATCGTACCTTGAGCATCCACCAGCAGCGCCTTGGTGCTCTGGGTCCCTATGTCGACACCCATCACGTAGTTCATCTTCAGACCACCGGCTTCAGCAGCACCTTGATTGACTGGGTCGAGTTGGCCAGCTCAAACGCTTCGGCGTAGTCATCCAGCGGGAAATCGTGGGTGACGATGCCCTTGGAGGTGACCAGGCCGCGTTCGAACAGGTCGATGGCGATCGGGTAGCAATACGGGCCGAGGTGAGCGCCGCGCACGTCCAACTCCTTGCGGTCGCCGATGATCGACCAGTCGACGCTGGTCTCGGCACCGAACACGCTGAACTCGACAAAACGCCCGAGCTTGCGGATCAGGTCCAGGCCTTGGGTCACGCCGGCCGGTACGCCGGTGGTTTCGATGTAGACGTCGCAGCCATAGTTATCGGTGAGGCTGTTGATGATCTCGCGGGCGTTGTCGCGTGACGGGTTGATCACCACGTCGGCGCCGAAGTGCTTCGCCAGTTCCAGGCGCTCGTCGACCATGTCGATCACCACCAGTTTCTTCGGGGTCTTCAACGCGGCGACCTGGACCATGCACAGGCCGAGGGTCCCGGCACCGGCAATCACCACCACGTCGTCGAGCTGGACATCGCCACGGTTGACGGTGTGGATCGAACACGCCATCGGCTCCACCAGCGCCGAGTCTTCCAGCGACACCGACTCGGGAATCTTGTGCACGATGGCGGTCTTGGGGATGCGCATGTACTGGGCCATGCCACCTTCGGCCACTTCACGCTGGAAGCCGAAAATGTTGTGCACCTCGCACATCCAGTATTTGCCGGATTTGCAGAAGCGGCACTTGCCGCAGGGCACGATCTGCTCGGCGATCACCTTGTCGCCCACCGCGACTTCAAAGTGCTCTTCGGCGCCCTCGCCCGCTTCCACCACATAGCCGAAAAACTCATGCCCCGGCACCACCGGTGCCTTGACCCACGGGTTGTCGCCGCCCCAGAACATCGCCGCGCCGGAGTGGCACTTGCAGTCACTGGCGCAGATGCCGCAGGCGGCAATGCGGATCACCAGCTCATTGGCGCGCGCCTGGGGTTTGCCGATGCGTTCCAGGCGGTAGTCTTTAGGGCCGTGGCAGACGACGGCTTGCATTTCGGTGTGCTTGTCCATGGTGTTCGGTCCTGTCTTGAGTTTATTTATGGCGCTGACGGCTGATGAAAATCGCCAGCAAAATGATCCCGCCCTTGATCACGCTCTGGACGTAGGGCGAAACGCCGAGCATGTTCAGTCCGTTGTTCAATACGCCGAGCAGCATGGCGCCGAGCAAGGTGCCGACGATCACGCCGCGCCCGCCGGCAATCGACGCGCCGCCGAGTACCACGGCGGCAATCGCATCCAGCTCGAACGACACGCCGGCATTCGGCTGGCCGCTCATCAGGCGTGAGGTCAATACCAGCCCGGCAATCGCCGCCGTCAGGCCACTGATGCCGTACACCAGCAGCTTGAAGCGCGCGGCGCGCACGCCGGACAAGCGCACCGCTTCTTCATTGCCGCCGATGGCGTAGATGTAGCGGCCGATGCGCGTGTGTTGCAGCAGCACATAGGCGGCCAGGTAGGTGAGCAGCATGATCAGGATCGGCACCTGGATGCCGAACAGGCTTTCGCGGCCGAAAAACGCAAACCAGTCCGGTAACCCGGAAATCGGGTAGCCGTCGGTGTACATCAGGCCCAGGCCACGGGCGATGCCCATGGTCGCCAGGGTGACGATGATCGGCGGCATGTGCAGGTAAGCGACGAAGAGGCCATTGCCGATGCCGAAGGCCACGCCGATCAGCATCCCGGCGCCAATCGCCAGGCCGGGCGGCAGGCCCGCGACCATCAAGCCGGCCGTGAGCGTGCCGGACAACGCCATCACCGGCCCCACCGACAAGTCGATGCCGCCCGTGAGGATCACGCAGGTCATGCCCACCGCGATAATCGCGTTGATCGACACTTGGCGGGCGATGTTCGACAGGTTGCTGGCGGTGAGGAAGGTGTCGCTGGCGAGGATCATCACCACGGTGACCACCACCAACCCGACAAAGGGGTAAAACGCCGGCGAGCGCACCAACCGCGCCAGGTTGAGGCGCAGCCGGCTGCTGTCGACGGTATTAATGGACGTATTCACTTGAGCCCCCTGTTGCATGGCGCATGACCTCTTGAGGATTGACGGCGGACGCTTCCAGCAGCTTGACGATGGCGCCCTTGTGGAACACGGCGACCCGGTCGCACATGCCGATGACTTCGGGCAGTTCGGAGGAAATCATGATGATTGCGTAGCCCTGTTCGGTGAGGCTGCGCATCAGCGCGTAGATCTGCGCCTTGGCGCCCACGTCGATGCCACGGGTGGGTTCGTCGAACACCAGCACGTCGCAGTGGTGGTTGATCCAGCGGGCGATCACGACCTTTTGCTGGTTGCCGCCGCTGAGGTTGAACACCCGGCTTTCGCTGCTCGGGGCTTTGATCGACAGTTGCTTCATCAGGCTTTCGACGCTGGCGCATTCACGACTTTTGTCGATCAGGCCCGAGGCGTTCTGGTACTTGGGCAGGTTATTCAGGGAGATGTTTTCTCGAATGCTGAAGTCGGTGATCAGCCCTTCGCTCTTGCGGCTTTCCGGCAGTAGGCCGATGCCGTGGGCCAGCGCCTGGGCCGGGTCGTCGAGGGTGATTTTTTCACCGCGCAACCACACGTCTTTGCTCACCGACGGCAGCGCGCCCATCATGCCCAACGCCAGTTCGGTGCGACCGGACCCGACCAAGCCGGCAAAGCCGAGGATCTCGCCCTTGTACAGCTGGAAGCTGTTGTGGGGGCCGTTGCGCACCAATTGAATGTCCTTGACCTCCAACAACAGCGGGCCGCGTGCGCTGCTCGGCTTGGGCGGGAAACTGCATTCCAGGCGGCGCCCGACCATCATCTCGACCAGCCGGTCGATGTCGCTGTCAGCCACATCGGTGACGCCCACATTGCCGCCGTCGCGCAACACGCTGATGCGGTCGCACACCTGGAAAATCTCCTCCAGGTGATGAGAGATAAAAATCACCGCCACGCCCTGGCGCTTGAGTTCGCGCATGATCTCGAACAGCAGCTCGGCCTCGCTGGGCGTGAGGGTGGCGGTGGGTTCATCCAGCACCAGCAGACGCGCATCCAGGGCCAGGGCCTTGGCGATTTCGACGAACTGCTGCTCGGCCACGCTCAGGTGCTTGACCGCGCATTGCAGGTCGAGGGTCACGCCCAGGCGCTTGAACAACGCCTCGCTGGCCTCGACCATATCGCGCTTGCGCAGCAGGCCGAAGCGGTTGCTCAGCTCGTGGCCGAGGAAGATGTTTTCCACCGCCGTGAGGTAGGGAATCAGGCTGAACTCCTGGAACACGATGCCGATACCGGCAGCAATCGCATCACGGTAGGTCGCGAAATGCTGCGCCTGGCCATCGATCAGGATCTGGCCTTCGTCTTGATGCTCGACGCCGCCGAGGATCTTCATCAGCGTCGATTTGCCCGCGCCATTCTCCCCGAGCAAGGCATGGATCTCGCCGCGCTCGACCTGCAGGTTGATGGACTTGAGCGCCTGTACGCCCGGGTAACGCTTACAGATGTTTTCCAGCTTCAGAAGACTGCTCATACCGCCGACCTCGTATTCAGAAGGAGACCTCAAGCCCCACGGGTTAAGTGGGGCCTGGGTGATTTACCAGCTGAAATCCTTGGCCTTGGCCTGGTCGATCAGGGTGATGTCCACCGGGATCGTGGCGGGCACTTGCGAGCCCCACTTCTTGGCCAGGGCGATACCCAGCGCAAGGCGGATCTGGTCACGTGGGTATTGGGCCGAGGTGGCGATGAATTTGCTGCCGGGCTTCTGGATCGCCTTGATCGCTTCCGGCGCGCCATCGACGCTGACCAGCTTCACGTCCAGGCCGCTGGCTTCGATGGCCGAGAGCGCACCGAGCGAGCCGTTGTCATTCACGCTGAAAATGCCCTTGAGGGTGGGCTGGGCCTGCAACATGTTCTCGGTGACGGTCAGCGCCTGGTCACGTTCCTGCTTGCCATTCTGGATGCTGACAATCTTGATGTCCGGGTGCTTCGCCACGGCCTCTTTGCAGCCGCGTACGCGTTCCAGGATCGGCACCACGGCAATGCCGTCGAGGATGGCGATATTGCCTTTGTCGCCGATGTGCTTGGCCAGGTACTCGCAGGCCTGGAAACCGGCGTCGAAGTTCTTCGAGCCGACGAAGGAATCCAGCGGACCGTCCGCCTGGGCGTCCACCGCGACGACCACGACACCGGCGGCGTGGGCGGATTTGACCGCCGATTGCACGCCCACCGAGTCGGTGGGGTTGATCAGCAGGATATCGATGCCTTTTTGCAGCATGTCTTCGACGTCACTGACCTGCTTGGACACGTCGTGACGGGCGTCGGTGATGATCAATTTCGCGCCGATGGTCGCCCCGGCTTCTTCCAGGGCGTTTTTCATGGTGACGAAATAAGGGTTGTTGATTTCCTGGAAGGACGCGCCGATGCGGATGGGTTTTGCAGCGTCGGCAAAAACAGGGGCAGCGGTACCGAGGGTGATGCTTACAGCCAATAAACACAGGGTTTTCGGGAGCATTTTCATGGCGTGGTTCTCTGTTTTGTTTTTATTTTTAGAGCAAATGTTATCGTTAACATTTTGCGAGAAGCTAGCAAGGAAATTCGGCAGGCGCAAGGGGCCGCTGGTCGACTGCCGTCGAAATGTGGGAGGGCGCTTGCTGTGGCGAGGGCGCTTGCTCCCGTTCGACAGCGCAGCTGGAGTCGGCTTTTTGGCGGCGCTCCGCACCCCAGCGGGAGCAAGCGCCCTCGCCACAGCACGCCCACATTGGCGCGTTAAAACTCGCACATTCCCCACCACCAACTAAGCTCAGCCTCCAACAAAAAAATCCGAGCTGCCCGCCATGTCCCACCCCACCGAGACCTTTCGCGCCCGCTACCGCGCCAGCGTCGCGCCACACTACAACCCCTGGCTTCACGCCAGTTTTGTGTTCGGCTACGGCATCGTCTGCATCACCCTGGCCTGGTCATCGACGCATCAAATCACCGCACTGCAATGGCTGAGCGTGCCCGCGACCCTGGTGTTCTTCAACCTCTGCATCTACCTGGTCCACCGCCACCTCGGCCACCATAAACATGGGTTGGCCCGGCTGTTTTATGCGCGCCACACCGGCGACCATCACAGCTTCTTCACCCCCGGCCATATGACCTACGACAGCCCTCGGGATTGGCGGGTGATCCTGTTTCCAGCCTGGCTGATCGTGCTGCACAGCCTGGCTATCACCCTGCCCGCCTGGTGGTTGCTCAAGCAATGGAGCCCCAACGTCGCCGGGCTGTTCGCCGGGTGCATGATCCTCGGGTATTTGCTTTACGAAGTGTTTCACGCCTGCGAGCACCTGCCTGTCGGCCACCCGGTGGCGCGCCTGCCGTGGCTGCGCCAGATGCACCGCTTGCACGCCCTGCATCACCGTCGTGAGCTGATGCAGGGGCGTAACTTCAATATCGTCCTCCCCCTGATGGATTACCTGTTCGGCACCCTGCACTGGGAGCCGAGCGCCCACGACAAGCAGGAACCGTCATGAGTACCCGTGCAAAAAAACTGCGTCATTGGCTGTTTGTGTTGTTTCTGGTGGTGATCGCCTTTTTGCTGCTGATGCCGACCAAAGTACAACCGGTGAATTGGGTACCGCCAAAAGCGCCGTCGATGAAAGACGGCCCTTACGCCGAAAACCAGCGCCTCAAGGGCGTGCAGAAAATCGGCGCCCAAGACATCGCCGGGCCAGAGGCCTTGCTGTTGGACGCCCAGGGCTATCTGATCAGCGGCTTGCATGATGGTCGCATCATCCGCACCTCGCCCGACAGCCGTAGCCTGGAAGTGCTGGCCAACACCGGCGGACGCCCCCTGGGCATGGCGCCGCACCCGGACGGGCGCTTGATCATTGCCGATGGGATCAAGGGCCTGCTCGCACTGGCTACGAATCGCCAACTGACCACCCTGAGCACCGGCGCCCATGACCTCCCCTTGGGGTTCGCCAATGACGTCACCGTGGACGCCAGCGGGCGTTACGCCTACTTCAGCGATGCATCGAGCCGCTGGGGTTATGGGCAAGACGGTGAAGCGGTGATCGAGCATGGTGGTGATGGCCGACTGCTGCGCTATGACTTCAGCAACGGCACCACCGAGGTACTGCTGGACCAGCTGCAATTCGCCAACGGCGTAGCCCTGGGCCCCGATGAAAACTACGTGCTGGTGAATGAAACCGGCGCCTATCGCATCAGCCGTTACTGGCTCAAAGGTGAGCGCGCGGGCACTCATGACTTGTTCATCGACAACCTGCCCGGCCTGCCGGACAACCTCAGCTTCAACGGCCAGGACCGCTTCTGGGTGGCGCTTTACTCACCGCGCAATCCACTGCTGGACAGCTTTGCCGGCTACCCGCTGCTGCGCAAGGTGATGGTGCGCGCGCTGATGGTGGTGCCCAAGCCGATCGAGCGCAAAGCCTTCGTGCTGGGGCTGGATACCGAGGGCAAGGTCATCGCCAATTTGCAGGACGGCAGCGCGGGGAATTACTCGCCCATCACCACGGCCCGGGAGTATGGCAACTGGTTGTACCTGGGTTCGTTGAAAAGCACGAGCATGGCGCGCGTGCCGTTGGCGCTGGCGTTGGCGCCCTGACGCAAAAAGGGCACACAGGCGCTCGGCCTGTATGCCCTCATTGCTTGCGGCTACACGCGTTTAGCTCTTGGTGCTGCTGAGCAGGGTTTGGTTGCACAGGTGACCAAAGCTGACGAACTCGGTGTTTTCACCGCCGACGCCAATGCCTGGATACTCCAGCACCTCCATGCGCCACACGCCGTAGTTGAAGTCGGTACGCCAGGTGTTGTTGTAGCCCTGGGAGTAATCGACAAAGGTGGTCTGGAAGTCACCGAAGCACGTGCCCACGTTGATCGTGCCACCGGCTTGGCCGGAGCTGTCGGTCGCCGCCGAATACGCCTTGTAGACGATATTGCCGGTGTCCGGGTTGATGTGCTGGTCGAGATAAACAATCGGGTGCAGCCCCACCAGTGGCGCGCCGGTGCTGTCGGACAGGTTCATTTTCCAGGTCAGGTTTCGATAAGCCTGGGTGGTCATGTAGCCGTAGCCCACATCAGACGCGGAATACGGGATGCGCAACACGTTGGCCTCGCCTTTCATATCCGGGTTGTCGACACGTGGGTTGGAACCAAAGGACAGGGTGTATTTGCCCGTCGCGCTCCACGGCTCGTTCGGGTGCTGGTTCGGGCGCACCCGCACCTTGACCACACCGCCCACACCCGGACTCGGGATCGACGTCGAGACGATATTGGCACCTACGGTGACCCACTGGCTGCCATCGAAGCGCTCAAGGATCCATTTGCCACGGGTGCTGCCGCTGGCGGCATCGGCCGACAGGGCAATGCCCACGCTCTGGCCACGCACGGCGGTGAAGTCGAAGTAATCGACATCATCGAGGCTGTCGGCGTTGCCGCTGATGTAGTTCAGGGTGTCCGGCAGTTGGAAGGCCGTGTCCGGCGTGTCATTCGGTTCGAAGGCATCGATATTGGCATTGACCGCCACACCGAACTGGAAGCTCGAACCCGAGACCGCCGCATTGGCTTCCATGAACCAGTAGTAGTCACCCGCCGGCAATACGCCGCTGAGGCTTTCGTCACCGGTACCGGGGTTATTGGAAGTGCCCAGCGGGATCGGATTGCCTTGGCCATCGTCCTGGAACAGGGTCAAGGACATGTCGGTACCGGCCGTCTGACCGACCAGCAGCGCATTGATACGGGCCGTCTGCGGCAGGTTGAAGTGGTAGCACAGCAGGTCACCGGTTTGCACACCATTGACCGTGTACAACTCATTCACGTCCAGCGTGGTTTCACAGCCTTGGACCAGCGCCGCTTGCACGGCGGTGGCTGGCTGAGCGCCGGCTTTCTTGACTTGGGTTACCGGGGCAGGTGCGCTGTGGTCTTCCACTACCGAGTCGGCCTTGGCCTTCGCGGCGAACACTGGCTTTTTCAGTTGGGCGCCTGCGTTCAGTTGCTTTTTCAGCGCCGCCGACGCCTTGGTGGCCGGGACTTTGCCAGCGGCTTTCAGGCTTTGCTTGATGTCAGGTTTAACGGCTTGCGCAGCCAGGTGAGGGTATTGCTCGGCCAGGGCAAAGGCCGAAACGAAGCAGGAGGCCGCCATGGCCGCGCCCAGCATAAAGGCTTTTTTCGATTTCATTTTTTATCCATCCATAGTTAAAAAGTGAAGCTCAGGTGACATCCGGTCACCTGGGATGGAATCTAGCCAATCACTGTATGCATGTCCAGTATTTTTACAGGAAATTTTCCGAACTAATACCCGGTCATCTCGAGGTACCCCACTCCCCCCTCAAACCGCACCGGCCCTTCCCAGTACGGAATACTCAGGTTCATCCAGGCGTTCGGGTTGACCGCCTGGGGGGTGATGTCCAGCTGTTTGCCGGGAATTTTCAGCGACCAGCGTGTAGGCATCTTGCGCCCGTCAATGGTGGTGGTTTCCAGGGGTGTCAGCTGGATATCCGCGTTGTGCAACGTTTGTGTCTGGCCCTCGCGATCAATCGAGGTGCCGGTCAGGTAAGACGCGCCGTCCGTTTGCCGCACTCGGAACAGCATCAACTGCTCGCCACGGTCCAAGTGCAGGGAGAACCAGTCCCAACCGGTCTGGCTGGCGCTCAGGGGTTGGCTGCTCCACTCGCGGTCGAGCCAGGCCGGGCCGGTGACTTGATACACCTTGCCGTCAATGCTGACGCTGCCGCTGGCGTTGAAAAAGGGCTGGCTGTAGTAATAGGACGCCTGGCCCTGGTCGGATTTGCGGCTGTAGCCGTTGTCGCCCTGCAGCACCACTGGGCGGCTGGACGTCAGGTGCAAGTCGTAGGCGAACTGCGCGCCGCTGGCCTTGAGTTGCATGTCCGCCAAGGGGCTGGTGGCACCGGCGCGGGTGGCGAAATTCCAGTCGTCGATCCAGGCGTTGAACGGCACCGCCTCGGCCCCGGCCTGGCCGACGCCGCCACGCGCGTAACGTTCGGCGGCGTAGTGGTGGGTGGCGGAGGTGACGGCCGCATGGCCAAGCCAAAGGGTCGAGTCGTGCCAACCTGCTTGCGGCGGCCCCGCCTTGAGGGCGTTGCGGAACAGCGTCCATTGCACGCCGAATACATTGCCCTGCGCGTCCTTGAGGTTGGCGGTGACGTACCACCACTCGATACGAAAACCCTCATGGGGGCCATGATCCTCAGGGAAACTGAACACCTTGCCAGGCAGCACTTGGGCAAAGTCGGCCGCGTCACTGCCCAGACCGGCGAAGCTCTCCTGCGGCGCGGGGACTTTGTCGCAAGCGGCCAGTAACAAGCACACGCACAGCAGCAGGCCGTTAATCTTCATGGGCAAATGTCCTCAACAAGTCCGCAGGACGGCTGCGATACAACTGCCACAGGGGCCAAGCCGAAGCCAGCAAGGTCGCCAGCATCGCCAACCCGAGCAATTGCGCGAGCTGCCACGGAAACACCTGCAACGGCAGGCGCCAACCAAACGCCTGCACATTGATCACCGCATCCAGGCACCAGGCCAGCAGCAGCCCAAGCGGCAACGCCAGCACCAGTGTAAGCACCGCCAGCAGCCAGGTCTGGCCCAGGTTAAGCAGCATCAATTGCCGACGCGTGACGCCCAGTGCCCACAGCGGCGCCAGTTGCCCAAGGCGGCTCTGGCTTTGGGTCAACAGGCTGATAAACAGCGCGACACCGGCCACGCCCAGCGTCAGGCTATTCAGCGCGGCCGTGGCGGCAAAGGTGCGTTCGAACACCTGGCTCGACCAGCCTTTGAGTTGTTGTTGATCGACGATACGGCTGTCTTCCAGGGCAAAGGCGCGTTGCACCTCGCGCACCAACGGCGCCACATCCGCCGGCGCTACCCGCAGGTTGAAACGGGCCGGTGACAGCGTCGGCCAGTGGGCCAGCAGGTGCTGGGCATTGACCAGCACATGGCCCTTGGGGTTGCCGTAGTCGGCGTAGATCCCGACCACTGTCGGCGCCCACTCACCGTGTGGCGTGGGAATGCTCACGCTATCGCCCAGCCTCACGTCGAGCCGGCGCGCCAGTTGCTCGCTGAGCATCAGGGTGTCGCCTTGTTGCAACTGGTCCCACGGCTCGCTCGCTGCGTCCAGCAGCGGCCAGTGCTGACGATAGGTAGGGTCGTCGATCACGCCAAACAGGTCCGCCGGCCAGCCCTGCAATTGCACGGCGACCTGCCAGGTGGGCAGCACGGTTTGCACCAACGGTTGCCGGGCCAGCCAAGTGCTGAGTTGCTGCGCCTGGGCCGGGTTTTGCGGGTTTAGGTACAGCTCGGCCGTGAGGCGTTGTTCCAGCCAGTTATTGAAGGTGTGCCGAAAGCCGGAGGTCATGGAGCCCGCGCCGATATTTGCGGCCAAGGCCAATAGCAGCGCCATCAGCGCCAGGCTCAAGGCCGGCAATTGCTGGCGGCAGTCCGCGAGAAACCATTGGCCGAGCACCGAACGGCTGCGCCCCAGCACGGCCTTGAGCAGGCCATTGAGCACCACGGGTAAACCGAGGGCGGCACCGAGCAACAGCGCGGCCATCAGCACAAAACCGGCGGCCAGGCTGTTGCCCAACCACAGCGCCAGCACCGCAACCAGCAACGCGGCACCGGCCACCCAACCTTGACGGCGCAACCAGCGCCCATGAGCCTCATGCCAGGCCTGGGCATTGGCCAGCGCCAGCAGTGGCAGGCGCGCCGCCCGCCAGAGGCTGCCGGCACCGGCGAGCAAGGCACCGAGCAAGCTCAAGCCCAGTCCCGCCACCCACCACCACGGGCTCAGGCTCAACTGCCCCGGCACCTCGGCGCCATACAACCCGCGCAGGCTGGCGGCCACATCCGGCAGCAACAGGCTGGCCAACAGGTAACCGCTGGCGACACCGAGCACGCCCCCCAACAACGAGAGCACGCCCAGTTCCACACTCAGGCTGACAATCAACATCCGCACGCTGACCCCGCAGGCCCGCAACGTACGCAGCAACCCGCGCCGTTGCTCCAGGGCCAGGCCGATGGCCGCGTGCACGATAAACAGCCCCACCACAAAGGACAGAAAGCCCAGCGCGTCGAGGTTCAGGTGAAAGCTCTCGGTGAGGCGCGCGAGGTTATTGTCCTCGCCCTGCTTAAGCTGCAACCCGGCGGGCGGCGTCGGATGGCCGGCGGCGAACGTTTTGTCCACCAGCAGGCGCGACAGGCGCTCGGGCATCTCCAGCACGGCTTGGGCAAACCCGATATCGGTGAGCAACAGGCCGGGCGCCATATCCGCCTGGGCTTGCAGCGGCGGCAAGGTGTGCCCATTCAGCGTGGTCGGCCGCTGCCCTGCGTGCAGCCCCAAGGCCTGCAAGGTCTGCGGCGCGATCCAGGTGCGCCCCGGCGGCGAAAAGAACGCCAGCATCTGCGCCTGGCTCAAGCGCTGCCCTGCCACCGCGCCACTGCCGGGCAACGACACCGGGTCGATGCCCATCAATTGCAAGCGTACTGCCTCATGCCCCTGGAGCTGCACCCGCCCCTGCACCACCGGCGATACCGGCCAGCCAGCGCGGCGCAATTGGGCAAACACGGCTTGGGGGAAACTCGAGTCGTCCGGCGCATTGAGACTGGCCTGGGGTTCACCGCCGATCAACTGGCTGGCGCGGGCGTAGCTGTCGCGCGCCTGGCCGTTGAGGGCCTGCACGCCAATCAGCAGCGCCGTGGCCAGCCACAGGCCGGTGAGCACGCTGAAAAATTGCACGGGATGCCGTCGCCAGTGGCTGAGCAGCGCGCGTAATGTCCAGTAAAACACCGCCATCTCAAGCGGCGCCTGCAGGGACGACACGCCCACGCTGCAGCACCACCTGCCGGTCCAGCCGTGCGGCGATGCGCGGGCTGTGAGTGACCATCAACAGGCTGGTAGGGCTGTCGCGCAGCAGGTCCAGCAGCAGTTGCAAGACTTCGTCACTGGTGGCTTCGTCAAGGTTGCCGGTGGGTTCGTCGGCCAACAACAGGCCCGGTTTTGAGGCTAATGCGCGCCCGACCGCGACCCGCTGCTGCTGGCCCCCGGAGAGTTGTTCCGGGTAACGCTTGAGCAGATCGCCCAGGCCCAGGCGTTCAACCAATTGCGCTTGCCACTGCGGGTCAAACCGCCCCGCCAACCGCGCCTGGAACGCCAGGTTGTCCTCGACCCGCAAACTGCCGATCAGGTTGAACTGCTGGAACACCAGGCCGATTTCGGTGCGCCGCCAGTGGGCCAATTGCGCTTCGCTGAGCTGGTCGAGGCGTTGCTCGCCCACTTGGATGCTACCGCCGTCCAGCCGGTCGAGCCCGGCCACCAGGTGCAACAGGGTGCTCTTGCCGCTGCCCGACTCGCCCATCAACGCCAGGCTGCTGCGCTCGGCCAAGTGCAGGTCCACACCGGCCAACACCGCCAGCGGCCCTTGCGGAGTGACATAGCTTTTAAACACGGCGTGCACCTGCAACATGACAACTCTCGTTTGATGGGTGGCCATCGAGAATAACGGCTGCCGCCCAAGGCCATGCAAATTTTTCACATGGATTTCACCGACTGCCCACCCATGGCTGTTTAGATTACCGGCCATCGGTCATTCGTCGGCAACTTGTTAGTTGCCCTGCCTGACAACTTTTAACCGCAACATGTTCAGCGAAAAGACAGCCACCCTGTGACAGCCTCCTGCGTCACTGAGGCATTCGCCCACACGTTGCGCCTAACTAATTACAACGCTGCCAACAGTGCCCATGGTGAATGAAGTGGTTGACCTTACCCTGACCAAACCACGCTCGCGGCGAGCCTTTTTCAAGCGCTTGCAACCGCTGTGGCTGGGGCTTTTCGTGGTCGGCCTGCTGCTCGCCGGCAGCCTGTTCTGGCACGCCTCGCCACGCGACCTGGGCGTCGGCAACCGCCTGTTGAACTCCCATGTGCTGCCCCTTTGGCGTGATGGCGACCTGATCGTGCTGGTGCGTCACGAAGAACGCTGCGACCGCTCCACCAACCCCTGCCTGGGGCCTGTCGAAGGCCTGACGATCAGTGGCAGCCAGCACGCGGAAAACCTGGGAAAAGCCTTTAAAACGTTGGGCATGGAAGGCAGTGACGTGCTTGCCAGCCCGACCATCCGAACCGCGCAGACCTTGCGCTTCATGTTCGGCAAAAACGAGTTGACCTCCGGCCAGCAAGCCGTCTGCGGCGCGGCCATGGGCGAAGAACTGCTCAGCCACAAAACCCCGGGACGCAACCTGGTCTTCGTCACCCACAGCGGCTGCATTGCCGACTTCGAAAGCACGCTGGGTTTCCCCCACGCCACATTCCCCCAGTACGGCAGCGCCCTGTTCGTGCAGGTATTGCCCAACGGCAAGTTCAAGGCATTGGGTATCGTCAATAACCCGGATTGGCCCGCCGCGCTGAAACAACTTTAATAACTCCCCCCTCCTGCCTGTTCAGCAAAAAGACAGCCCGGTTCTGGCATGTTTAGTTGCGCCTTTTAATTAAGGACCTCATGAATATTTTGTGTAATTCAGTGAACGTCGTGACTGTCTCCGCTACTTCATTACTTCAAACATCCATCACTAAACGTCAGGGAGCGACGTTTTCATGACCCGATTAAAACCGCTGCCGATATTGTTGCTGGCCTTTGTCGCGTTTTACCTATTGCCGCTGGGCCTGCACGGTTTGTGGATCCCCGACGAGACCCGCTACGCCCAGATCAGCCAGGAAATGCTCCTGAGCGGCAATTGGGTCACGCCACATTTCATGGGTATCCGCTACTTCGAAAAGCCCGCCGGCGGCTACTGGTTGATCGCCCTCGGCCAGGCCGTGTTTGGCCAGAACCTGTTCGGTGTGCGCATCGCCTCGGCCTTGACCACCGGCTTAAGCGTGCTGCTGGCCTACCTGATCGCCCGTCGCCTGTGGAATGACCCACGCAAAAGCTTCGCCTGCGCCCTGCTCTACCTGAGCTTCGGCCTGGTGGCCGGGCAAGCGGGTTATTCCAACCTCGATCCGCAATTCACCCTGTGGGTCAACCTGAGCCTGGTGGCCCTGTGGTTTGCCCTCGACAGCACCACACTGCGGCGCCGTCTAGGGGCGTGGGCCGTGGTGGGCCTGGCCTGCGCCCTGGGTTTCCTGACCAAAGGCTTCCTGGCCTGGGTGCTGCCGGTGCTGATTGCCGTGCCCTACATGCTCTGGCAACGGCGCCTGGGAGAATTGCTGCGCTACGGCCCGCTGGCAATCGCAGTCGCCGCCGTGGTCTGCCTGCCGTGGGCGCTGGCGATCCATCATCAGGAACCTGACTTCTGGCGCTTCTTTTTTTGGAATGAACACATTCGCCGCTTCAGCGCCGACAACGCGCAACACGTGCGGCCGTGGTGGTTCTTCCTACCGATCATCGCGGTGTCTTGCCTGCCCTGGGCCGGGCTATTGCCCGCCACCCTGCGCGCCACCTGGCAGCACAAACGCCAGCCGGCAATCACCTTCCTGGCCCTGTGGCTGCTGCTGCCGCTGGTTTTTTTCAGCCTGAGCAACGGCAAGCTGCCGACCTACATCATGCCGTGCCTGCTGCCCCTGGCGTTGTTGATGGGGCATACCCTGGTCGACCTGATCAGCACCGGCCGTGCCCGCACCCTCTGCCTCAACGGCCTGCTCAACTTCGTGATCGGCATGGTCGCCATGGTCGGCCTGATCTACCTGCAGATCGCCCGGCCGCTGTACAGCAACAGCCACGCCGAAATGTTCAGCCTGTCGCTGGCCTTTATCGTGCTGTTGGCATGGATCCTCACTAACCTGCTGCAAGCGTTCCGCCCGTTGACGCTATGGGCCACGCCGACGCTGGGCATCGGCCTGCTGGTGATCCTGTTGCCGGCGAGCATGCCGGCGTGGATCGCCGACAACGAAATGCCCGACCAGTTTGTGCTCGAGCACCTGGAAGAGTTGCAACAAACCCAGGCACTGCTGAGCAACGAACTGGAGAGTGCCAGCGCCCTGGCCTGGCGCCTGCAACGCCCGGCTGTGGCGCTGTATGACACCGAGGGCGAGTTGCGCTACGGCTTGCAGTACGCGGGTTCGGTGCAGCGCAAAGTCGCACTGGAACAGGTGCAGACGTGGCTCAAGGACGCGCGCCAACGCGGCTCGGTGGGCGTGCTGATGCGGGTCAGAAGCACCAGCGAGATGCGTGAGGCGGGGCAACTGCCGCCGGGGGGCAAACGCTACTACAAGGGCGCCCTCGAACTGATCATCTACCCGAAATCGCCCTGATGGCGGCCTTCTGGAAAACCGAACGCGGCGCCCTGGTGGTATTGCTGGGTGTCACGGCCGTGCTGCTGCTCGCCGGCCTCGGCGCACGCGACCTGTGGGGCCCCGAAACCCGCTGGGCCAACATTGCCTTGCAGATGCTGCAAAGCGGCGACTACTTCGACCCGTATCTCAAAGGCGTGCCCTATTACGACAAGCCCCTGCCTTCCTACTGGCTGATCACCGCGACCGCCCACGCGATGGGCGGCCTCGGCCCGTGGTCGTTACGTTTGCCGTCCGTGATCGGCGCCTGGCTGAGCGTGTGGCTGATCTACCTGATCGGCGAACAACTGTTGCGCAAGGGCACCGGGCTGATTGCCGGCTGGATGCTCGCCACCACCTTCTACTTTCTGTTCTGGGCGCGCGTCGCCACGGCGGACGTGCTCACGGTATGCGGCGTACTGGCGGCCGTGTGGTGGTATTGGCGCGGGCCGCAGGACACACGGCTTGGGCGCTACACCGTGTTCTTTCTGTTGTTGGCCGTGACCTCCCTGTTCAAGGGCTTGATCGGCTTTGTGCTGCCCGGCCTGGTACTGCTGCCGCACCTGCTCAGTGAGCATCGCTACAAACGCCATCTCAACCTGCGCCTGCCACTCGCCCTGCTGATGGCGGGCGCGGTGTATGCCGTGCCGTTCATGCTGTCCCATGTCTACGGCGCACCCAGCTACGGCGAAAGTGGCTTGGCGCTGGTGTTCCGCGAAAACGTGGTGCGCTTTTTCGACCCGTTCGACCACATGGGCCCGATCCACACGTACCTGATCTACCTGCCCGCCTACACCCTGCCATGGGTGCCGTGCTGGCTGCTTGGCCTGTGGCTGGCGTTGCGGCATTGGCGCCAGACCCCGCCCAACGTACGTTGGCTGGTGTGGGGCCTGGGGTTGCTGTTCGTGTTCTTCACCGCCAGTGGCAGCCGACGCAGTTACTACGTGCTGCCGTTGGTGCCGTTCGCGCAGTTGCTGGGGGCCTGGTGGGTGAGTGAACGGCTGGCGAAAAACCCGGCGAGTTGGCCGCGCTGGCAGAAAGGTTTCGCAAGCGCCGCCGTGCTGATGCTACTGGTGCTCGGGGTGCTGTATCCCTGGACCAACGGCAATGGCGGCGTGACGCGTTTCGCCGAGGACGTGGAAACCCAGGCGACCCAAACAGCACCGTGGAACCAATGGCAGATGGTGCTGGTGGAAGTCGACAACAAACTCCCTCTGTACCTGCAAAACCACGGCAAACCCTTCTACTACGTAGCCGAAACCCAGGACTTCCCGCGCCAGGGCGACAGCGCCGCGTTCATGGCCTGGCTGGCCAACACCAGCGGCCAGGATTTCGACCCGCAACACACGATTATCGTTGCGCAATTCTCCAAGGACGACCCAACGCCACTGGCCTACCTGGGTGCGGATCATCACGTGATTACCACCCAGCCGGACAACGGCGAGCGGTGGTTTGCGAAGCGCGAGGGAGGCAGCGTGGCGTTTATCCCATCGCCGCGCTGATCAGGTCTTGCGAGCCTTGCCGGGGTCCACGGTGCCGATAGGCCCCAGGCTACCCCCCAACCCGGCCACGTGCTCCTGTACCGCCCGCCCCTCCGCCCGGTTGCGGATAAACCCGGCGCGGGTAAACCGCTCCAGAAACGGCACCGGCAAGGCCTTGTCAGGGGGCACCGCAGGATGCCCGGCCACTTCCCCGAACAGGGTGTACGCCGCGCTCGGCAAGTGCCGGGTATTGAGATCGCCGGTCAGGCGTCCGGCTTGCAACACGAGCGCGCGGTTGGTGACGCGTTGCAGATCGGACAAGCGCTGGGAGATGTAGAGGATGGCCACACCGCGTGCGCGCTGGCTGTCGATCAGGCCGAGCAGGCGTTCGGCGTCGGTTTCCGACAAGGCCGCCGTCGGTTCGTCGAGGATCAGCAGTTTGGGTTGCTGGGCAAAGGCACGCGCCAGTACGAGCAGTTGACGGTCCGCCTGGCCGAGGCGTTCGACCGGGTGTTGCAGCGGCAGGTCCAGGCCCAGCCCGGCGGCGATGGCTTCGGCACGTTGCAGGAGGCTTTTGCGGTTGAGCAGAAAATCCGCGTCGGGCTGCCCCAGCTCATCGAGCAACAGGTTCTCGGCCACGCTCAGGCCGGGGGCGATGGCATCGTCGGGCCGTTGATGCACGGCGACGATGCCGAGCCGGCGTGCCGACAACGGCGAGGTAAAGCGTTGGCGCTGGCCCTCGACCCACAGTTCGCCGCTATCCGGCGCCAGGCTGCCGCTGAGGACCTTGACCAAGGTCGATTTGCCCGCTCCCGTGGCACCGAGCAAGGCCACACCCTCACCCGGGTAAATATCCAGGGTGACTTGATCCAGCGCCTGCTGGGCACCATACGTCTTGCACAGGCCAACCAGACGGATCAAAGGCTCGGGGGCAACGGGGTTGCTCATGGCTAATCTCTAAGGCGCAACGATGACTCATTACAACGCCAGACAGCGCTGATTTATTCCGAACAACAATGAGTTAGGTCCCGAATTAAAGGCATTACCTCATGAACAATCCAATAGCTGAATCGCATAGCCGAAAACATTCGAGTTATAAGGCCTTTGCCCGCAGTGTGTTGAATGCTTTCAGCCAGCGCCTTCAGGGCCCGCCCGCCACTTCAGATCCTGCGACGGCGATTGAGTTGAGGAATGGCGGTTTGCGGGATGTCCACACGCTTTACCTGCGTCAAGGTACACGCCGCCAGTTGCGCCAACGTCGGCTGGCTGAACACGCTCCGCGCATCCACCTCCAACCCGGCCTTGCGCATTCGCGCCACCAGGTTCACCGCCAGCAACGAATGCCCGCCCAGTTCAAAGAAATGGTCATGCCGCCCTACCCGCTCCAACTTCAAGACCTCCGCCCAGATCCCGGCCATCACGGTTTCCACTTCCCCGATCGGTGCGGCATACGCTCGGCTCACCACCGCCTCCAACCCCGGCGCCGGCAATGCCTTGCGGTCGAGTTTGCCCGCAGGGTTGAGGGGCATTTCATCAAGCCGCACAAACGCCGCCGGCACCATGTACTCCGGCAATTGCTCCAGCACATGAGCGCGCAACGCTTCCAGGCTCGGCGCGTCGGCACGCACAGTGAAATACGCCACCAGCCGCTCTTCCCGAATCAACACCGCCACTTCGCGCAACGCCGGATGCGCCAACAGCCGTGACTCGATTTCCCCCAGTTCCAGGCGTACACCGCGCAGTTTGACCTGGAAGTCATTGCGCCCGAGAAACTCAAGATTGCCATCCGGCAGGTAACGCACCAGGTCGCCGGTGCGGTACAGCCGATCCCCTTGCACAAACGGGCTGTCGATAAAGCGCTCGGCGGTCATCTGCTCAAGCCCCAGATAACCACGGGCCACGCCGACGCCACCGATATGCAGCTGCCCGCTGACGCCCATCGGCACCGGCGAATCCTGCGCGTCGAGCACATACAGGCGGGTATTGTTGATCGCCCGGCCGATCGGCAATTGCAGCGCGGGCACCGGTGCGCCCGGTTCCAGCGTCCAGGCGCTGCTGTCGACCGTGGCCTCGGTGGGGCCGTAGACGTTATGCAGGCGCACCTTGGGCAGTCGCGCCTGCACGCCACGGGCCAGGGCTTCGGTGAGCTCGCCGCCGCCACACAATACGTCGGTGAGGCTGGTGCACAGGGCCGATTCTTCCAGTTCAAGGAACTGCTGCAACATCGCCGGCACGAACTTGATCACCGTGATCTGCTGCTCACGAATCACCTGCGCCAGGTAGGCAGGCTCGCGATGCCCATCGGGGCGTGCCAGTACCAGGCGCATGCCATTGGCGAGCGGCCAGAACAGCTCCCACACCGAACCGTCGAAGCTGAACGGCGCCCGTTGCAACAGCGCACCGCCTTCAGCGTTGGGGCACAGTTGAGAGCCCCAGTGCAGCAGGTTGCCGAGGCCGCGATGCTCGATCATCACGCCTTTGGGCGTGCCGGTGGAGCCCGAGGTGTACATGACGTAGGCCAGGTTGGCGACGCTCAAACCCGGCACCAGCGGGTTGCCGATGGGCGCCTGGCGCCAGGCACAGTGGTCGAAGTCGATCACCGGGATCGACACCTCGCCCGGCAAATCGCGCGTCGCGGCGTGTACCAGCAGCGCCACCGGTTGGCTGTCGTGAAGCATGTAGACCAGACGCTCACGCGGGTAGCCGGGGTCCAGCGGCACATAGGCGCCGCCCGCCTTGAGGATGGCCAGCAGGCCCACCACTAGGTCCAGTCCGCGCTCGACGCACAGCGCCACGCGAGAGTCCGGTTGAACGCCACGTTCGCGCAAGTGGAAGGCCAGCTGGTTGGCGCGTTCGTTGAGTTCGCGGTAGGTCAGTTGCAACGCGCCGGCCTGCACCGCCACGGCGTGGGGGATCTGCCGCGCATGGGCTTCGAACAGCGCCTGCACGGTGAGGGTGTCGGGGTAGTCGGTGGCCGTCGTGTTGAAGTCCACCAGCAGGGTTTTCAGCTCACTGGCGGGCAGCACCTGCACCTCGCGCAATGGCCTTTGCGGCGTCTGCTCCAACGCGTCCACCAAGTTGACCAGTACGGTTTCGAGGTAATCCAAAAGGCGCCCGGCGCCCACGGTGCGCGGGGCCTTGGCCTTGATTCGGAAGCCGCTGGCGGTATCGTCCACGGTCAGCATCAGCGGGTAGCTGAGGACGTCTTCGCTGCTGAGCAAGGCGATGCCCGGCACCAGGGTCAGGTCGCGCTCGGCGTCGGTGTGCCGGTAATTGAGCAGGCTGTTGAACAACGGCGACGCGCTGCTGCAGCGTTGGGCCAGTGCAAGGGAGGCTTGTTCATGGGCGAGCAAGGCGCTGAGCTGGGTGTGGGTGTCCGTGAGGGCATCGGCCACCGTCCGCCCGGCCAGGCGCACCCGCAGCGGCAAGGTGTTGATGAACATGCCCAAGGCGCGGTCGGCGCCCTCACCGGCCTGCAAACGGCCGAGCAGCACGGTGCCGAACACCCCATCATCGCGGCCCGCGACACGGCTGAGCACCTGGGCCCAAGCCAGATGGAACAGGCTGGCGGCGCTCACGCCCAGCCCACGCGCCTGTGCCCGCACGCGCTGATGCAGACGCTCGCCCAGTGCGCGTTCGGCTTCGTCGGTTTGCGCCCGATCCGCCTGGCGCGCCTGTAGACCGAACGCCAGGGTCGGCTCGTCCACATCCCCCAACTGCTCACGGAAAAACGCTTCATGCCCTGCCTGTCGCGCCGGTGAACGGGCTTGCACCACCACATTGCGATACGGCACCGACGCCGGCAGTTGCGCCTGTTGACCGAGCAAGTGGGCGCGGATTTCCTGCATCAGCAGCGTGGTCGAGGTGGCGTCGTTGACCAAGTGATGGAAGCGCAGCCGCGCGACCCAGCGTTGCTGCTGCGGCTCTTCGGCATAGTCCAGGGCCATCAGCGGCGCCTGGCGCAAATCCAGCGGCTCATGCCCCTCGCGCAGCGGTTCGACGCGCAACTGCGCCTGGCGCCAGACCACCTGCATCGGTTGCTCCAGGGCTTCCCACGCCAGGCTGGTGCGCAGGATGTCGTGGCGGTTGATCACCTGTTGCAAGGCCTGGGCAAACGCGTCCAATTGCTCGCGTCGCGCAAAGCTGAACAGCGCCTGCTGCTGGTAGGGGTCGTGCTCATCGGTGAGGTGGTGGTACAGCAACCCTTCCTGCAACGGCGCCAGCGGATAGACCGCCTGCACATTGGCCGCGCCACCGGGGATGCCGGCGACGATCAGCGCCAGGCTGGCCTGATCCGGTTCGGCCAGGTCCGCCTCATCCACCTCGCTGTATTCACTGGCCGCCGCCAATGCCGCCAGGGTCGGCTGGCCGAACAACACCTGCACATCGGCGCGCAGCCCGACCTGGCGCATGCGTTGCACCAATTGCACCGCCAGTAAGGAATGCCCGCCGAGTTCGAAAAAGTGGTCGTGGCGGCCCACCTGATGCACGTGTAACAGCTCGGCCCACAGCTGCGCCAAGACGCTTTCCACGCCCGCGTGCGGGGCTTCATACCGGCGTGTGACGAAGGCGTCCTGGCTGGGTGCCGGCAACGCCTTACGGTCGAGTTTGCCGTTGGCGGTCAGGGGCAACGCGTCCATTGGCTGGTAGGCGGCCGGTAGCATGTAGTCGGGCAGCGACGCTTGCAGGTGGCTGCGTAAGGCCTCGATCGGCACGGCTTCACGCGGCACGAACCAGGCCAGCAATTGCCCCTCGCGCGACTGCACCACGGCCGCTTGGATATGCGGGTGGGCGGCCAGCGCGGATTCGATTTCGCCCAGCTCGACGCGAGGGGCAATTGCTGGCCCCTGGTCGTCATTGCGCCCCAGGTATTCCAGGTTGCCGTCCGGCAGCCAGCGCGCCAGGTCACCGGTGCGGTACATCCGGCCCTGGGTGAAAGGGTCATCCAGAAAGCGTTCGGCGCTGAGATCGGGGCGGTTCAGGTAGCCGCGCGCCACCCCTTTGCCCCCCACGTACAACTCCCCTGCTACGCCGATGGGCACCGGGCGTTGCTGTTCGTCGAGCACGTACGCGGTGGCATTCGCGATCGGCGCGCCGATATGCAGCGGCTTGCCCACGTCCATGCGGCCGGAGGTGGCGACCACCGTGGCTTCGGTGGGGCCGTAGTTGTTGATCACGGCAAAGGACTGCGCCTGGGGGAAAGCGCGCAGACGGTCGCCACCGATCAGCAGGGTGCGCAGCGTTGGGTGTTGCAGGCCCTGGCTGAAGGCGTATTCGGCCACAGGCGTCGGCAGGAAGCACACGTCCAGCGGCTGCGCGCGCCACCAGCTGAGCAGCGCGTCGATGTCTTCGGCGCCGTCATGGGCGGGCGGCAGGTGCAGCGTGGCGCCCACACACAGTGCCGGCCAGACTTCCCAGGCCATCGCATCAAAACCAAACCCGGCGACACTGGCGGTGTGGCTGCCGGCGCGCAGGTCAAAGGCCCGGCAATGCCAGTCCACCAGGTTCGAGACAGTGTGGTGTTCGACCATCACGCCCTTGGGCAAGCCGGTGGAGCCTGAGGTGTAGATCACGTAGGCAAGGTGGGAGGGGCTGACCGCTACGCGGGGGTTGGTGCCCAAGTGAAAGGTCGGGCGGTCCAGTTGGAGCACAGGCACATCCAGCGCAGGCAGACGGTGCAGCAGGTCATGCTGGGTCAGTACCACCACCGGATCGCTGTCTTGCAGCAAGTAGTTCAGGCGTTCGGCCGGATGGGCCGGGTCGACCGGCACGTAGCAGGCGCCGGACTTGAGAATCGCCAGCAACCCCACCAGCGTGTCCAGCCCGCGCCGTGCCAGGATCACCACGCGGTCGTCCGGCTGTACGCCACGCTCCAGCAGTTGATGAGCCAGGGCGTTGGCCTGCTGGTTGAGTTGGGCGTAGCTCAGCTGCCGGCCTTGGTAAACCGCCGCCACCGCGTCCGGTGTGCGCGCGGCCTGGCCTTCGATGCGCGCGTGCAGGGTCTGCGGCTGCGTACCGGGCTGGGCGGTGGCGTTCCACTGGTGCAACCGGGCCTGTTCGGCGGGCGTCACCACCGAGAAATCACTGAGCTTCAACGCAGGGTCTTCCAGCCCTTGCTCCAGCAGCCAGGTAAAGCGTTGCGCCAGGGCGAGCACTTCGTCGTGCTCGAAGTACGCCTCGTTGTACACACAATGCAGGCACGCGGTGTCCTGGTAGCGGTTGCTGCGCAAGTGGATCGCCAGCGGCAGCGGCTCATGGTGGTTGGAGACTTTGACCGCACGCGCCGCGGTGGCGCCGTAGCGCAGCTCATGGTCGTCTTGCTCGAAAGACACCGACAGGTCGAACAACTGGCCGCGATCGCTGCGGCGCACGCCCAACTCACGGTTCATCTCACTCAGGGGAAAACGCTGGTGGCGGAAATCCTGCTTGAGCTGGTCGCGCACGCCACGCACCACGGCACTGAACGGCAACTGCTCATCGAACTGCAACCGTACTGCGCTGACCTGGGTGAACAGCCCGACGGTCGAACGGAACTGCGCATTGGAACGGTTGAGAATCGGCAGGCCCACCACCCACTCCTGGCGCTGGGCGGTGCGCGTGAAATACACATACATCGCCGCCAGCAGCACATGAAATGCCGACGCCTGGTAACGGTTGGCCACCTGCTCCATGCGGTTGAGCAGGGCCGCCGGAAACGCTTGCACCAGGGTGTTGCTGGACGTCTTGGCGGCGTGCCGCGGGGTCAGCAGCGGTTCCGGCAGCACCGGGTACTTGGCCAGCCAATAGGCGCGGTCGCGGGCATAGCGGGCCGAGGCACGGTAGCGCTCGTCCGCGTCGATAAAGTCGATATAGGACGGCGCCAGCGGCTCCGGCTGTTGGCCTTGCGCCAGGGCGGTGTACAGCCGCGCGAGGGATTGCAGCATTTGGCCGAAGCCCCAGCCGTCGAGAATCAGATGGTGGGCCTGGGTGCCGAGGCGGTAGTGATCGGCATCCAGCTTGACCAGCAAGAAGCGGAACAGTGGCGCGCCCTGCAGCGCGTACGGCAAGGCCATTTGCGCCTGCATCAGGGCGTGGCAGGCGGCGTGCGGGTCGGAGGCTGCACTCACGTCATGCCGCGTCAGGTCCACGGCCACCGTGGCGGCGAAGGTCTGCCGAGGCAGGCCGTTGGCGTCGCTGTGCAATTGCGTGCGCAACGCATCGTGCTTGGCCACCAGCAGCTCGATGGCACGCTGCATCAGGTTCGGATCGACGGCGCCGGCAAAGTCCACATAACCGCCGATGTTGTACAGCGGTGAGTCACCTGCACGCAGTTGGTCGAGCCAGATGTCCTGTTGGGCGGCGGTAAGGGGGAAGCTGGCCGGCAGGCGGGAGGAATGCTTCATAAGATCCTTCTCATGGGGGTCAGGCACTGGCCGCGCAGGGAGGCCCATTACGACGAATGGGCCGGATTGGAGCATGGGGCCCCGGGGCTGTCTGTCACCCTAAACCCGGACACCCAAACGCACGGAACGGGCTTGGCTGAGGGTTCATTGCTGAAACGATTAAAGAGATGTAGGAGATTGGCTATATCTGGCCGATGCCAGGTCGGGGGGAGGTTTTTTAAAAATAATTATTTTCCATATTTATCAAGCAGTTAAATAACTCTAAAGACATCTACTGATTTTTCGTGGCCGGAATCATCGCTCAGAAACGTCGAATTAATGACGTTGTTTTTATGGCACGTTGTGTCCCTCGTTTCCGCTACATACGTAGGACGAATCCCCTGGCTAAATACAATTTCGAATACCGACTCTGGTGGGTGAGCAACGGATCGCCCCCGCAGAGGCTCAGAGAATCTGTTGACGGTTTTCGACATCAAGGATGAGATGGCTATGAGTTTGATCAGCACTACCGCCAACACGCAAAGCCCGAATTTTTATGCAGAAATGGGCGAACTGATTGCCAACAGCGGTCACCCGGACTTCGCCGCGCACATGCTGCACCTGGTGGACAAATGGGTACCGATCCACCTGGTGGATCTCAGCGAATGGACCCTCGACGAGCTGCGCGACCGCGTGCTCGATATCAAGCTGCTGGGCAGCGCCGGCCAGAAGCAGGACCTGCCACCGCCCCTGGCCCTGAACTCCATGGACGATCACCCGCTGCTGCGGGAAATGCTCGGCATGCACGACCCGCTGCTGATCCAACTGAAGGCCAAGGCCAAGAGTGCATACCCTCGCGGCACCTCGCACCAGTGCAACCTGGTGTCGCGCCAGGGCAACCGGCGCTGTGTGATTTCGTTCTACCGGCCGCCAAACCACCGCGGGTTTTCCCTGCCCGAGCTGTCGTTTCTCAAATGCCTGTCGGACACCCTGCTGCCGCTGATGGAGTGCCACGCCCAAAGCCTGCGCCAGGCACCGCACCCCGAGACCGAAGCGGCCCATACCCTGCTGGAGCAATCCCAATTGCAGCGTGAGTTCTACAAGCGCCTGTCCCTGGGCGACATCACCCTGTCGGCACGCGAGCAAGAGGTGTGCCTCGGCCTGCTGACCGGCGGTACCGTGCCGCAGATGGCGGAAAAACTCAGTGTGAAGAACAGCTCCATCGAAACCTACCTCAAGCGCGCCGCCGCCAAGCTGGGCGTGAGTGGCCGGCATGGCCTGGCCAAATGGATGGTGGGGGCCTGATGCGCACATTGAGTACTTTGGCGATGGCATCGATGCTCAGCGGTTGCTCGCTGATCCCGGACTACCAGCGACCGCAAGCGCCGGTGCCTGTGCAGTATCCGCAGCAGGGTGTGTATGCACAGGCGCAGGCCGGCAGCGCTGACTGGCAACAGCTGTTCCACGACCCGGCGCTGCAGCAGCTGATTCGCGATGCCTTGGTCAACAACCGCGACCTGCGGGTGGCGGCGCTGAACGTCGAGGCGTTCCAGGCGCAGTACCGTATCCAGCGTGCGGATCTTTTCCCCGCCGTGTCCGCCACCGGGGCCGGCCAGCGTCGGCGTTTGCCCGGCGATGTGAATGGCACGGGCAAGCCGGCCATCACCTCCAGCTACTCCGCGACCCTGGGTATCAGTGCCTACGAACTGGATTTTTTTGGCCGCGTGCGCAGCCTCAGCGAACAGGCCATGCTCACCTACCTGGGCACCGAGGAGGCCCGACGCAGCGCGCAACTGAGCCTGGTGGCGAACGTCGCGAATGCCTACCTGACCTGGCGAGCCGACCAGGAATTGCTGGCCCTCGCCCAGCAAACCCTGGTGGCCAACGACCATAGCCTGCGCCTCACCAGCCGCAGTAAAACCGCGGGCAAAGCCTCGGCTCTGGACGTGGTCCAAGCCCGTACCAGCGTCGAAAGCACCCGCGCCAGCGTGGCCCGCTACGAGCGCCAAGTGGCCCAGGACCTCAACAACCTGGCCCTGCTGGTGGGCGGCCCGGTGGACGAACAACTGCCCGCGCGCCCACTCGCGGCTGACTGGGTGGCGCGCGTACCGGCGGGCCTGCCCTCCGACCTGCTGCAACGCCGCCCGGATATCCTCCAGGCCGAATACCAACTGCGCGCCGCCAACGCCAATATCGGCGCCGCACGCGCGGCGTTTTTCCCTTCGGTGAGCCTCACCGCGAATGCCGGCAGCGCCAGCACCGAACTGTCGGGACTGTTCAAGGGAGGCTCGGGCAGCTGGACGTTCCAACCGCAGATCAACCTGCCGATCTTCAACGCCGGCAGCCTGCGCGCAAGCCTCGACTATGCCAAGTTGCAAAAAGACATCAGCGTGGCGCAATACGAAAAATCCATCCAGACCGCTTTCCAGGAAGTCGCCGACGGCCTGGCGGCGCGGCAGACCTTTATCGACCAGTTGGACGCGCAGCGGGATTTCGTCGCGGCCAACCAGCAGTATTACAACCTGGCCGAACACCGCTACCGCAGCGGCGTCGACAGCAACCTCACCTTCCTGGATGCGCAACGTGCGTTGTTCAGCTCGCAGCAGGCATTGATCGTGGACCGCCTGGCCCAGTTGGTGGCGGAGGTGAATTTGTATACGGCGCTGGGGGGCGCGTGGGGGGATGGCATGCCTGCGCCCATGGCGAGCGCGCGGGGTGATGAAGCCGCCCCAATCGGACCACTGCGGCGTATCAGGTGAATGTACAGGGGGGGGGTTTGGGGCTGCTGCGCAGCCCAGCGCGGGGCAAGCCCGCTCACTACAAGATAGGCCATCATTTGTGACAGGGAGGTGGTGATGCGCCAGATATCAGTGACTGCTTTCACATTTACCGCCTCCTACGGTCCGAGCCAGGCTACCACTGCCCCATCGCCAGACTGAACGGCGAAAACTCCGCGAACTGCCACCGCAACGCCAGCGCCGCCGGGCGCCGCACCACGTGTTCCACGCTCACCGTCCACAAGCGCTGGGCGCCGGCGAACAGGGCCACTTGCGGGCCGTCCAGGATCAACGCGGTGCGCCCGGCCACGTGCAGCACGTCCCCCGATTCAAAATCGATGAACAGCAACCCCGCCACCGGGTTCACCTGCAGGTTGCCCAGGGTGTTGAAGAACAGGTTGCCGGCGAAGTCGGGAATGGTCAGCAGGTTGCCTTCAACCCGCACAAAACCCGTGTTGCCACCCCGATGAGAAACGTCCACCGAGCGTTGGCCGTCGACCTCGACGTAGCTGGCGACGAAGAAGGTGTCGGCGTTGCGGATTGTCGTTTGAGCGGCGTCGTCCAGGCTGTCGGAACGCTCGACGAGCGTGCCGGGTTTGCGGGCGACGGCGTCGACGGGCCGCAGCTGGATGTACTTGGGGCAGTTGCCGAAGCTCTGCACCACATCAATCGAAAAGCCCTCGTGATCGAGCGCGCCGATCCGTCCGTTCATACGGTTGCGGCGGCGAGTGTTGAGGTCGATGCCCAGCAGGCCGACGGATGCGCCGTCTCGCAGTGCGCTGCGGGCTGGGTCACCGGCCGACGGCAGACTGTCGATCTGCAAGGTCTGTGGGTCCGGCGAGTGGGCAAAGCCTGGGGCGCCTTCAATCATGGTCGCCCAGGGAATGCCGCGTTCATCCACCACGCCCAACATCAGGTACGGCAACAAGGGGTAAAAATCCCGATGCTGCCCAGGCAGGTGATCGCGAATCACTTTGGGCCCGACCACGGCCATGCGGTCGGCCACGCCAACAGTCTCTTGCAGGTGACGCTCACCGGCATGCCAGGGCGTTTGTTCGATCGGGTTCATGGCGAGTACCTCATGTGGGATAGACCGATGTTGCGCCCTGCCAGCCGTGGCGGCAGTTCGTAGCCTAGCAAAACACGACGTAACTGCCAGATACGCTAGCTTCCTGTGGCGAGCGAGCTTGCTCGCGCTGGGCGGCGAAGCGGCCCCCAAACCCGCCAACGCGAATTGTCTGAAAAAACGCGGAGACCTGATTGGGGCTGCTACGCAGCCCAGCGGGAGCAAGCTCCCTCGCCACAACAAGCGCCCTGACCGCACAATGGCCACCCTGGGGGAGCTGTGGTGCGCTTCAGCGCTCCTCAAGCCTGTCCCGCAAGAATCGATGGCTGCTGGAAAACAGTCGCCGGTAGGTGAGCAACACCGCACCCACCGTGCCCAGCGCCGATGAGGCGGCGATCAGAAACATGATCACGATCTGATACCGCACCGCATCCACCGGGCTCTCCCCGGCCAGCACTTGCCCGGTCATCATGCCCGGCAGGCTGACGATGCCCACCACGGTCATCTGGTTCAGCGTCGGAATCATCCCCGCGCGCACCGCCTGGCGGATGGCTTCCTGCGCCGCTTCCCAACGTGAGCCGCCGAGGGCCAGGATCATCTCGATGGTGTTGCGCCCCGAGGTCAGCTCCTGGGTCATGCGTTCGATGCCCAGGGAGACGCCGGTCAGCGTGTTGCCAAGGATCATGCCGAGGATAGGGATCGCGTATTGCGGCTCGTACCACGGGTGGATACGGATCACCGCAAACAACCCCACAGCGGTGACCAGCCACGAACTGCCCCATACCGACAGCACGCTGTCGGCGCGCTGCCCCCGGTAAGTGCGCCGCCCACGGCCTGCAGCCGAGAGGCCGGCGATCAGGGTCATCGCACACATCAACGGCAGCACCACGTACCAGTAGGCGAACTCGAACACCCAGCCCAGTAGATAACCGATGGCCAACAGTTGCACCACGGTGCGCACCGCCGCCCACAGCAACTGGCGGCCCAGACCCAGGCGTAGCAGCAGCGAGAGTGCGCCGTTGATGAGGATCAGCGACGCGGCGATGCCCATGTCCAGCGCGGTAAGGTTCTGATAATTCATGTCTGGGTCGCTCCGCTCAATACACCCGCATCCATTTGCCAGTGGATGTCGCTCATGCGCCGGGCCTGGTCCAGGTCGTGGGAGACCCAGATACAGGCACGGGATCGATCAGCGGCAAACCAGGCATCGATCAGCGCTTCCACCTCACGGGATGAGGTGGGGTCGAGGGCGGCGGTGGGCTCGTCCAGCAACAGCACTTCGGGGTTGAGTTGCAGGGTGCGGATCAACGACACCACCTGGGACTCGCCGCCCGACAGGTCGGCGGCGCGCTTGGCCAAAAAATCCGGCGCCTTGCCGGCATGCCCGAGCAGCGTGGTGACGGCCGCCAGATCGAAGCGGCGCGTGCGCAAGGTCTTAAGGCTGAAGGGAAAGCACAGGTTGTCTTGCACCGAGCCCTCGAGCAGCGCCGGGCGTTGGGACAGGTAGCTGATATGGCTGCGGTAGTGGGGAATCTGCGCGTTGCCGATCGGCTGGTTGTTCCACAGGATCTGCCCGGACGTGGGCGCATCCAACAGCGCCAGCGCGCGCAGGAACACACTTTTGCCGGAGCCGGACGCACCCGTGATCGACACGCGGTCGCCGGCGTGCAGGGTGAAATCGGTGGGCTGGAGCAAAGGCACCTGGCGGCGCTCGTCCAGGCGCGTGAGGGCGCGGGTTTCGATCAGTGCGCTCATGGACGCGGGTTCCTGTTAAATCCTGTTGGGCGTAATGGTGAGGCAGGCGCACGAAGTTTTCATGAAAAAATTCAAACTATCGCACCCCACGTCGTTCACACCTTCACGTGCAACGTTAAGTAGGAGGCGACATGCAATACCGACAACTGGGCCATTCCGGCCTGCTGGTGTCCGAAATCATCCTGGGCACCGTGCCTTTTGGCGGTCGCGCCGAATTTGAGCAGTGCGGCGCGGTGGACGTGCCCCAGGCCAAGCGCATGTTCGATATCGCGTTCGACGCGGGTGTGAACATGGTCGACACCGCCGACCTCTACTCCCACGGCCTGGCCGAAGAAGTGGTCGGCAACGCCTTGGGCGCCAAGCGTAACGATATCCTGCTGGCCACCAAGGGCCGCAGCCCCGTGGACAACAACCCGAACAATTCCGGCTCATCGCGCTACCACCTGATTCGCGCCTGCGAAGCCAGTTTGAAACGCCTGGGCACCGACCATATCGATCTCTACCAACTGCACAATTGGGACGGCATGACGCCCATCGAGGAAACCCTCGAAGCGCTGCGGCTGCTGGTGGGCTCGGGCAAGATCCGCTACTTCGGCACCAGTAATTTCACCGCCTGGCAAATGATGAAAACCCTGGGTAAGGCTGAGCTGCACGGCATGCTCAAACCCATCACCCAGCAGATCTATTACACCCCGGAATCCCGCGAGGCCGAATACGAATTACTGCCCCTGGCACTGGACCAATCAGTGGGCACGCTGGTGTGGGGACCGATGGGCGAAGGGCTGCTGACCGGCTCCACTCGACGCGGGCACCCCGCGCCGGCCAACACCCGCCAGGGCAGCGGCTGGCCGGAACCCTACGTGCATGACCAGGAGCGCGCGCTGGACATCATCGAAACCCTCGCCGCCGTCGGTGATGAGCATGGCGTCTCGGTCGCGCGCACGTGCCTGGCGTGGCTCAAGGACCGGCCGGGGATCACCTCGCTGATCGTCGGCGCCCGCACCGAAGCGCACTTGCACGATAACCTCGCCGCGACTGAACTGAAGCTGACCGAGGAACAGTCTTCGCGTATCGAAGCCGTGACGCGGCGCCAGCCGTTGTACCCGTACTGGCATCGCTTTACCGCCGGGATTGATCGTTTTGATCCCGCGGAACAGCCGTTTTTGGCCGAGCACCAGAAGACCCTGGATGCGCGCAAGGACAAATAAGCCCTGAACACCGCCACTCAACCTGCGGGAGGGGGCTTGCTCCCTCCCCCATTGGGTCCGAGTACAGCCACAACAAAGGAGCCTGCCCTTGATCGCCCAAATCATGATCGCCGCTCTCGGCGTCGTCGCCATCTGGTTCAGCCAGAGCAAACGCCTGAAGGTGCGCCGCTACGCCTGCCTGTTCGGCATGGCCGGCCAGCCGTTCTGGTTCTGGTCGTCGATCAATGCCGAGCAATGGGGCATCGTGTTGCTGAGCTGCTTCTACACCGTGGCGTGGGCCAAGGGCATCAAGACCCATTGGATTGATCGCCAGCCGGACGCGCAGCTATGAAGTGGGCACAGGGCGTGGGCAATGGTCAGCTGGGGTATGACACGTATCAGCAAACGCCAGACTGAACCAACAGCGTGCAGGCAAACGCCCGCACGCTCACCCCGCTTACGGTAACGGTTCGAACTTCAACGCACTCAAGCTCTGCACCTTGTCCTCGCGCACCATCTTGTACTCGGTGTTCGGGCCGATCCAGCGGTCCCAGATCGCGTCAATCTCCCCGGCCTTCTCCATCGCCATCAACGACTCATTCACTTTGGCCAGAAACGCCGGTTCGTCGCGACGCATGCCCGCACCAATCGGTTCCAGGGCCATCGGCTCTTTGGCCAACGCCAGTTCAACGCCGCCGGCCTTGGCCTGGTTGACCAGTTTGAGGGCGGTCATGGTGTTGGTGACCAGGCCCACTACTTTGTTCTGTTGCAGGGCCATGTAGGCCGAGCCGGTGTCCTGGAAGGTCACCGGGGTAGCGCCGGCGAGGCGGATCGATTGCTCGGACGTCGAGCCCTTGGTGGAGCTGATGCGCTTGTCCTTGAAGAAGCTTTTCGGCTGGTCGGCATTCGCCGCGCGCACCACCAGGGTTTCCTTGGCGATGTAGTACGGGTCGCTGAACTGGATTTGCTCGGCACGGGTCTTGGTGTACGCCAGGTTGGCGAAGATCACATCGACGCGGCCCATTTTCACTTCGGGAATGCGCGCTTCAACCGACAGCGGCTTGAGTTCCAGGGCCACGCCCATGGTCTTGGCCAGGGCCTTGCACAGGTCGACGTCCATGCCCACCAGCTCGCGGGTCTTTGGGTCTGGCGCGGAGAATGGCGGCACGTCGGCGTACACTCCGCAGCTCAGGGATTGCTTGGCCATGATGTCGCTCAATTGGTCGGCCTGCGCGATGGCAACCGCCAGTGGACCCAACGCCAGCGCAGTAAACAGATGCTTCATACCCATGGGAAATCTCCAGTAAGTTGGACCAGCAAAAATGGCAGGGGGAGCAAAGCCGCCGCAGCTCAATGGGCCCGCAGGTCGGCGATAAAACGTTGCGCTCGCGGGTGCGAAGGCTGGGCGAAGAAGGCCTCGGGGCTGCTCTTTTCCAGAATCTGCCCCGCGTCCATGAACCAGATGGTGTCAGCCACTTCGCGAGCAAAGTTCATCTCGTGGGTCACGCACATCATGGTCATGCCGTCCTTGGCCAGGCCCTTCATCACGTTCAGCACTTCACCGACCATTTCCGGGTCGAGGGCACTGGTGGGCTCGTCGAACAGCATCACCGGCGGCTCCATCGCCAATGCCCGGGCAATCGCCACGCGTTGTTGTTGGCCGCCGGACAACTGCGCCGGGTAGGCACCGGCCTTGTGGGCCAGGCCCACGCGGTCGAGCAGTTCCATGGCCTTCTGCTTGGCCGCCGCGCCCTTGAGGTTGCGCAGCTTGTTCGGTGCCAGGGTGATGTTTTCCAGCACGGACAGGTGCGGGAACAGGTTGAAGCTCTGGAACACAAACCCTACGCGGCTGCGCAGCCGGTTGACCTGGGCGTCGGTGCCGTGCACGTCCTGGCCATCGAACAGGATCTGGCCGGCCTGGATGTCTTCCAGGCGGTTGACCGTGCGGATCAAGGTCGACTTGCCTGAGCCCGAGGGGCCGCACAGCACCACCACCTCGCCGGGTTGCACCTCGGCGGTGATGTCGGTGAGCGCCTGGTACTCGCCATACCATTTATTGATTTTCGAAAACATGATCATTGGATGCATGAGCGCAGCCCTCTTCAATTATCGGTGGCCGGCAACGGATCGCCCGGCACGGTTTGCCCGCCGTCGCCCAGGCGCTTGCGCGCAATGCGCTGCTCCACCCAACCGGCCAGGCGGGTCAGGCCGAAACACAGCAGGTAGTAGATGATCGCCAGGATGAAAAACACCTGGAACGGCTTGGTCAGCAGCTGGTTGTTGACCTGGTTGGCGGCAAAGGTCACTTCCTGCACGTTGATCACGTAGCCCAGGGAGGTTTCCTTGATGATCGAGATGAACTGGCTGATCAGGCTCGGCAGCGCGTTGTACAACGCCTGGGGCAGGATCACCCACACGGTGGTACGCACGTAGCCCAGGCCCAGGGCGCGGGACGCTTCGTATTGCCCGGCCGGCAATGCCTGGATGCCGCCGCGAATGATTTCGCACAGGTAGGCGCTCTGGTAGATCACCAGGGTGCAAAGCATGGTCATGAAGCCGGTGATGTTATGGCCGATCAGCAACGGCACCAGGAAGTAAGTCCAGAAGATCACCATCAGCAACGGAATACCGCGCAGCACGTAGACCCACACCGTGGCAAGCAGGTACAGGCCCTTCCACGGCGATACCCGCGCCAAGGCCAGGAGCAGCCCGAACGGGAACGCCAGCAGCAACGCCAACGCCGCCAGGATCAGGGTACTCGCCAGCCCCCCCAGCGGGCCGTGGGGGTATTGGCCGATAAGGAACAGCGTCCAGTTCCGTTGCACGATCGAAAACATATCGAACATCGTCGTCTACCTCGCCAGGGCTTTGCTGAAGTGCCGGGCGAGCAATGCCCCGGCGCCCATCAGCAGCAGTGAAAACACCAGGTAGAACACCGTGGCGACCAGGTACGACTCGAAGGTGCGGAACGTGTAGTTCTCCACTTCGCGGCTGGCGTAGGTCAGTTCCACGACCCCGATGGCCATCGCCAGGCTGGTGTTCTTGAACAGCAGCACCGTGTGGTTGATCAGCGAAGGCAGGCAGTTGCGCACACCTTGCGGCAGAATCACGTAGCGCATCGAACGTACGTAACCCAGGCCCAGGGCCCTGGACGCTTCGGTCTGCCCGGCGGGAATGGCGCGCAGGCCACTGCGGATGTCTTCACAGAAATACGCGGCCTGGCACAGGCCCAGGGCGATCACCGAGAACAGGTATTCGGTGTTGTGGTTGGCAAGCCACAGTTGCGCGGATTCGCTGAGCAGCGTCGGCACGCCGAAGTACCACAGCATCAGTTGCACCAGAGTCGGCACATTACGGTGGTATGACACGTACCCCGCCACCAGGCGGTCGGCCAGCTTATTGCCGGTCAGGCGTACCGTGACCAGTGTCAACGCCAGCACCATTGCCAGCAGCCAGGCGAACAACGCCAGCTGCAAGGTCATTTCGATGCCCTTGACGATCAGCTCGGCATATTCGCCTTGCAGAATCGCGGCCAAATCGAAGTCTTGCTTCATGGTCAATCCCTATCGGCATTGGGCTAGGGCAGGAATCAAATCACCCGGCATGGCCGTGGCGGGGGTGCAGCGATGACGGATCGGTCCGTTCTTTTGAAAGTAGCGGGTGTTCAGCCCTGATAGTCCTGGGGCCGTGCGGTGGAGAGCCCGCCCGGCACTTGCAGGGTCGGGGTGATTTCCATATGTCCGATGTTCACTGCAATCGGCGCAGCAATCGCAAAGGCGATCGCGTTGGCGATGTCTTGCGCCTGGGGCAATTCAAAGCCCTCGACAAAGCGTTTGTAGGTCTCTTCGGAGTCGCCGTGCACATGCGCAAAGATGTCGGTAGCGACCCGGCCCGGGCAGATCTCGGTGACGCGCACGCGCTTGCCGAACGCGTCGATACGCAATTGGCGCGAGAGCATGCTCACCGCTGCCTTGGTCGCGTGATACGTCGAGTTGCCGCCAAAGTTGTAGGCCGCCGCAATCGAACTGATGTTGATGATGTGCCCGCAATCGCGCTCGACCATCCCCGGCAATGCCAGGCGTGCCAGGTGCAGCACGGCGCGCAGGTTGACGTCGATCAGCAGGTCGATGCCCGCGGCGTCGGCCTTGAGCAAGGAGCCAGGTTTGTCGACACCAGCGTTGTTCACCAGGATGTCGAAGCGGTGTTCGGCGAACAGCGTGGTCAGCCCGGCGAGGTCGGTCACGTCGATGGCGTGGGCGATGCAGCCGGTCCTGGCCGCCAGTTCCTGCAACTTGTCGGCGCTGCGAGCCAGGGCATGCACCTGCACGCCTTCCTGGCATAGGCGCTCGACAACGGCAGCGCCGATACCTGAGGAAGCCCCGGTGACCAGCGCGGTTTGGTAGTCGGAAAATGGCATGGGGGTGGTCCTTGTGCGACGGGTTATGGTTCGACTCTATCCAGCGTTCGGACGCTGGACCAAGACGCAATGGTTGTGTGGCAATAAGGCCTGCTTATGACGCCGCCAACAGCTGGGAAATCGGTGTAATGCACCCGCCCATGCGCTCGATTTCCTCGCGCAGGGTGCGTGCCAGTTCGACCGCGCCGGGGGTGTCGCCGTGCAGCAGGATTGAATGGGCCGGCACCCGCAGCACCTTGCCGCTGAGGGCTGTCACCGTGCCCTCCTCCAGCAACTGGCGCACCCGACGCAGCACGGCCGTCGGTTCCTTGATCACTGAGCCCTCGACCTTGCGCGGCACCAGCAGGCAGTCATCGTCATAGGCGCGGTCGGCGAGAAAGGTGGTCGCGACGCGCAGACCGCACTTCTCGGCCGCGCCCTCGATGGCTCGGCTGCTGGAAGAGCTGATGATCAGCGTCGGGTCAAAGGCCGCCACCGCCCGCACCAGCGGCTCGGCCAGCGCGGCATCGGCCGCGACCATATTGCCCAGGGCACCGTGGAAGCTCATGTGGGTCATGCGATGGCCGTTCACTGCGGCCATCCCGGCGAGCGCGCCGAGCTGGTAGATCACGTACGTGGCAAGCTCCTTGACCTCGATGTTCATCTGCCGACGGCCAAAGCCCATCAAGTCCGGGAAGCCCACGTGGGCGCCCAGGTCGATGCCACCGGCTTTGGCCAGGTGCACCGTGTTGTGCATGATCAGCGGGTCGCCGGCGTGGAAACCGCAGGCGACGTTGGCCGATGAAATCAGGCGCATCAATGCGTCGTCCTCGCCCATGCGCCACGGGCCGAAGCCCTCGCCCAGGTCGGCGTTCAAATCGATCTTCATACTGGGTTCTCCATACCGAGGAACGCTTCGCCATAACCGACGTGGGTGCCGCAGGGCACACGTACATCGACCACGCGTGCGGCCTGGGGGCTGCGCAATGGCAACAGCAACTCCCCGACTTGCAGCAGTGCGACCAACTGGCCGGCGCTGAGCTGATCGCCCACCGCGACGAACGGCTCGCTGAGTTCGGGATGGGTCAGCAGCAAGCGGCCCAGGCCCGTGGTGCGCAGCATGTTGTCCTCAACCGCGACGGCCGCAGGCGCAGCCACAGTGACGGCCGGGATACCGCGCTTGAGCGTCAAGTGCACACCGGGGCGGCTCATCTCGACGCCGGCCAAGTGGTGTTCCTTGAGCCACAGCGCCAGTTGGCGAATGTCCGAAAGGGTCATGCGTTTACTCCTTCACGGTGCAGAGCCACCAGGCGGCTGACTTCGCGCAGGTAACGGCGGTTGGTGTCCAGGGCTTCGACGGCTTCCAGATAGCTGCACTCGATAAAGCGCACCTTGCTGCCAATGGGCGCCTGGCCCAGGCGCCACAGGTCGGCCTCGATCACACTGCCGAACTTGGGGTAGCCGCCACTCGGCTGGGCATCGCGCATCTGGATAATCGGTTGGCCACCGTGGGGCACCTGGATCACGCCCGGCACGATGCCATGGGAGCGAATTTCCATCGGGGCGACAGGCAGCAGCGGCTCGCCTTCCAGCCGATAGCCGTAGCGATTGCTCTGGGTCGTGACCTTCCACTCACCTGCCCAGAACGCGGCGCGAGACGCAGGCTGAAAACGCTCGTACTCGGCAGCAGGCAACACGCGCATCGCGGGCACCCCATCGACCTGCAGCGGCAAGGCCAGGCTCGGTGCCAACACGCCAAAATCCAGCGCCAACGGGCTGATCCCTGGGCGCATCGCTCCCAGCCGATCACCTTGTTGCAGCGCACGGCCGTCCAGGCCGCCAAACTCACCGCGCAACTGGGTACTGCGTGAACCGAGCACGGCCGGCACATCCACACCGCCTGCCAGGCATAAGTAAGCGCGGCTGCCGGAGGTGGGGTAGCCCAGGCTCAGCACCTGGCCTTCGCGGCCTTGGTACACCCAGTTCGGTGGCAGCGGCTGGCCGTCCAACGTGGTGTCGCAAGCGGCGCCGGTCACGGCGAACGCGCAGTCCTGCAGCAGGCGTACTTCAAACGGAAACAGTGGTATTTCAATCGCGGCAGCGTCTTCGGGGTTGCCCAGCAACAGGTTGCCCAAGGCCAGGGCCAAGTGGTCCATGGCGCCCGACGTGCCCACGCCGTAACCCAGGCTGCCGAAGCGGCCGAAGTCCTGCACGGTGGCCAGGGCGGTGGCCGATAGAATCTCGATCATCGAATGATCCTCTCGATGCGCAAGCGCAGGAAATCCCCCGGCCGCAAGATGGCCGGCGGGGTTTGGGCCGGGTCGAAAAACGCCATCTCGGTGCGGCCGATGGTGTTCCAGCCGCTGGGGCCGGCCGAGGCGGACACCCCGGTCTGCACACCCCCGATGGACACCGAGCCTGCGCCGATATTCAGCACCGGCACCTGCCGCCGTGGCGTGGCCAGGCGTGGGTCCATGCCGCCGAGGTAGCAGTAACCGGGGTGGCTGCCCAGGGCATACACCGGGTACAGCGGTTCACAATGCAGGTTGGCGATGGTCTCGATATCCAGCCCGGTGTGGGCAATCACGTCCGCCATGTGCGGGCCGAACTCGCCGCCATACACCACCGGCAACTCGACGATGCGCCCTTCCAGGGGCAATGGCTGGCTCTGTTCCCAGGCCTCCAGCAGGCGTTGGTACAACCCGTTGAGTTCACGCGGCGGCGTGAGGAAGGTGAGCATCAAGTTGTTCATGCCGGGCACGGCTTCGTGGATCTCGGGCCATCCGCCGGCTTGCAGGGCCAGGCGCCAGATACGCTGCTGCGGCGCCAAGTCGAGTTCGCCCGGGGCCTCGAAAAGCAACGCGCTGGAGCCCAGCAGGCTGATGACAGGGGCAGTGCTCATGTGGAACTCCTTTGCTGCAACCAGCGCTCCAAGTGATGAATGTCGACGCCGCCAGCGCAGAACGCCGGGTCGTCGAGAATGTCGCGGTGCAGCGCGATGTTGGTGCTGATGCCCTCCACGCGCATCTCGCTCAGGGCCAGGCGCATGCGCGCCATGGCTTCTTCACGCGTGGCGCCATGGGTGATGACCTTGGCCACCATCGAGTCGTAATACGGCGGCACGCGATAGCCGGTGGTGACATGTGAGTCGACCCGCACGCCAAAGCCGCCGGGCACTTCCCAGCGCTGGATCAGGCCAGGCGTGGGCATAAAGGTGATCGGGTCTTCGGCGTTGATGCGGCACTCCAGGGAGTGGCCGTTCAGTTGTACGTCTTCCTGGCGCACGCTCAACACTTCTCCGCGCGCCATGCGCAGTTGCTGTTGCACGATATCGATGCCGGTGGTCATCTCGGTGACCGGGTGCTCCACCTGCAGGCGCGTATTCATTTCGATAAAAAAGAACTCGCCGTCCTCGTACAGAAACTCGAAGGTGCCTACGCCTCGATAGCCGATCCGGCGGCAAGCCTCGGCGCAGCGTTCGCCAACCTTGGCGATCAACGCCGGATCAATGCCCGGTGCCGGCGCTTCTTCCAACACCTTCTGGTGGCGACGTTGCAGCGAACAGTCGCGGCAACCCAGCCAGATCGCGTGGCCATGGGCATCACACAGCACCTGGATTTCCACGTGCCGGGGGTGGCCGAGGAATTTCTCGATATAGAGTTCAGGGTTGCCGAAGGCCAGTCGCGCTTCTTCACGGGTGAGGCCGATGGCGGCCAGCAAGTCGGCCTCGGCCTGCACCACGCGCATGCCGCGACCACCGCCACCGCCGGCCGCCTTGACGATCACCGGGTAGCCGATTTCAGCGGCAATCGCGAGGATGCTGGCGTCGTCGGTCGGCATTGTCGAGTCCGGCCCCGGCACGCAGGGCACACCGGCTTCGCGCATCGCCCGTTTGGCCGCCACCTTGTCACCCATGGTGCGAATGCACGCGGCGCTCGGGCCGATAAAGGTCAGGCCCGCCGCTTCGATACGCTCGGCAAACCCGGCGTTTTCCGACAGGAACCCATAACCGGGGTGGATGGCCTGGGCGCCGCTGACCTTGGCGGCAAACAGCAACGCCGTCTGGTTCAGGTAGCTCAGGCCGGGCGCGGCTGGGCCGATGCACAGCGATTGATCGGCGTTTTGCACATACTGCGCCTGGCGGTCCGCTTCGGAGTGCACCGCCACGGTCTTGATGCCCAGGCCATGACAGGCACGCTGAATGCGCAGGGCGATTTCGCCACGGTTGGCGATCAGCACTTTGTCGAACATTGAATTCACCTGAATTACGAATACGCGAGAGGGTCAACCCAGGCGGAACAAGGCCTGGCCGGCTTCGACTTCAACCCCGCCCTGGGCCAGGATCTCGAGGACTTTGCCGGCAGCCTTGGCCTTGACCGGATGGAACATCTTCATTGCCTCAATCACCGCCACGGTCTGGCCGGCTTCGATGACTTGCCCTAGCGCTACAAACGGCGCTTCACCGACGGCCGGCGTCAGGTGCAGCACGCCGTAGAGGCTGGCCTTGATGTCCACGGCCGCCGTTGGCTGTGTCGGTGTCGCTGCCGGCGCTGCAACCGCCGTCGGCACGACGCTGACGGCCACCTCACCGGGCTGTTTGAACAGCCGCAACGTGCTGTCGCCTTCGGTGAGGCTCAGTTCCAGCAAATCGGACTCGGCCAGCAATTCCATCAACCCCTTGATACGTGCTGAATCCATGTATGGCCCCTGCCTGTCGAGCGTGTCTTGAGTGGATGGGCCCAATCTACCGAGCCCCTCGAAAAGCGGCCAAGACGCTTTGGCTTTGGGGTGATAAGCCGACCTTATGACCCTTCAAATCAGACTGCCACGCATCTGCGCCACCAGTTCCAGCAAGATCGCCTTGACCGCCTGGGCCGGCACCGACAACGGCAAATGCCCCGACAGGCACAGCGCCAGCGGCGCCTCCACCTGGGGCTCGACGATGCGGCACATATGCACCGACGTCGCGGCCACCATCACCCGCGCCGACGACTCCGGCAGGATGGTCGAACCGAAATGATCGGCCACGGCGGCGGTGAGGGTGGTAGACGACTCGATCTCGGCCACCACCCGCGCACTGAGGCCGATACGCAGAAAGGCTTCATCCACCAGCCGGCGCATGACGTTGTAGGGACGCGGCAGCAGCATGTCCATGTCCGCCAGTTCGGCCAGCGGGATGTCTTCACGGGTAGCAATGGCCGGGTCGGCACTCACCAGGTACAGCGGCTCGCGCAACAGCGAGACAAAACTCAAGCCATGCACCTCGCGACCACCGTAGAGCACCGCCATGTCCATGCGGCCGTTCATGATCAGCTCACTCAAGGTGGTGCCGAAGTTCTCATTGAGATACAGCAGGATGCCGGGATGCCGCTCGCGCACCGTGCGCAGCAACGGCAACGACAGCGCCGAAGCGGCAGTTCCCGGCGCAAGCCCCACCGACACCTGCCCGGACAACGCCTGGCCGGTGGCGTTGATATCGCTCTGCGCCTGTTCGCACTGGCGCAGAATGATCTGCGCATGGCCATAGAGCACCTTGCCCGCCTCCGTCGGCGTGACGCCACGCTTGGTGCGAATCAACAACTGTTGCTGCAACTCCGCTTCCAGCGTCGCCAACTGCTGACTCAACGCCGGTTGCGCCACGTGCAGCACATCGGCAGCCTGGGTCATGCTGCCGATGTCGACCAGTTTCACGAAATACTTCAATCGACGCAGGTTCAAAATGGCGATGCCCTTGTGCTGGAGGTGGACGTTTTTTGCTTGTTTCTGCTCTGCTTTTGCTCTGCTTTTGATCTTGATCTCAAGCGCCCCGTCAACCACGCTGGCCGAACGCAGGCTTGAATCCGTGGGTAACCCGGCAGGACGCCGGGTTAGCCGTCCTGGGCCACGGATGGCCCATGACGGCGGCCCACGGATTCAAGCCGGAGTGAGGGCATGCCGAGCCTAGGCGAGGCACCGAGTGGTGGGGCGAAGCGTTTTTGGTTACTTTTGGCGCTCTTCCAAAAGTGACCCGCTGTAAGAGCGGAACCCTAAGCCGCCGTTACCGCAGCAACGGATATGCACACCGCCCGACCGCCCCACAGCCCCGCCTTCGCAGACAAGCCAGCTCACACAGAGACCTGCGATGTTTTGCAAAACCCAGGCCACTCCCCACAACCAGCCATAAGCCTTCGCTATGACTCCCCCAAAATCCCCCTCCCAGGCACCCACGCGGCGCACCCAGGGCTGGACGCACCCATTCAGTGCGCGCCCAGCCATAAGCACTTCCTATCAAACCAGAACAAACTCATCTTATGACCCGCTCCCCCACCCCTCGTACTGTGGCCCCTGTCAACGCCATCAACGAGGAACGCCCGTGACTGCCTCCCGCATCGCCGCCCGTGTGCAACGCATCAAACCATCGCCCAGCAGCGCCGCGTCCGACCGCGCCAACGAGCTGCGACGCCAAGGCCAGTCCATCATCAACCTGGTGGTAGGCGAACCGGACTTCGATACGCCCCCCCACATTCGCCAGGCCGCCAGCGCCGCCATCGAGCGCGGTGAAACCCGCTACACCCAGAACGCCGGCACCCCGGAACTGCGCCAGGCCATCGTCGACAAGCTGGCCCGCGAAAACGCCCTGACCTACACCCCCCAGCAAATACTGGTGACCAGCGGCGCCAAGAGCGCGATCTTCAATGCCTTCGCCGCCACCCTCGGCACGGGCGATGAGGTGTTGATCCCAGCACCGTACTGGGTGTCGTACCCGGACATGGTGCTGGCATGCGAAGGCGAGCCCGTCACCCTCGCCTGCCCCGAACACAACGGTTTCAAACTGACCCCGGAACAACTGCGCGGCGCCATCACCCCCCGCACCCGCTGGCTGCTGCTCAATTCGCCGAGCAACCCCACCGGCGCCAGCTACAGCCGCAGCGAATTGCGTGCCCTGGCCGATGTGCTGCTGGACTGTCCCCATGTGTTGCTGATGACCGATGACATCTACGAGCACATCCGTTTCGACGGCCTGGACAACCCGCACATCCTGGCCATCGAACCGGCCTTGAGCGAACGCAGCCTGGTGGTCAACGGTGTGTCCAAGACCTACGCCATGACCGGCTGGCGCATCGGTTACGCCGCTGGCCCCGCCGACCTGATCGGCGCCATGGCCACCCTGCAATCGCAGTCCACCAGCAATGCCTGCTCAATCAGCCAGGCGGCGGCGGTGGAAGCGCTCAACGGTGACCAGTCCTTCGTCAAGCAAAGCGTGCAGGTCTACCAGCAACGCCGCGACCGCTGCCTGGAGTTGCTCAATGCGATTCCCGGCCTGAGCTGCCGCAAGCCGGATGGCGCGTTCTACCTGTATGTGAACTGCGGTGGCCTGCTGGGTAAAACCACGCCCGAGGGCAAGGTCCTGGACAGCGATGGCGAGGTGGTGATGTACCTGCTGGAAAGCCAGGGCGTGGCGGTGGTGGCGGGCACGGCGTATGGGCTGGCGCCGTTTTTCCGCATGTCGATCGCGACTGCGATCACCACCCTCGACCAGGGCTGCGCGCGTATTGCTGCCGCCGTCGCCGCGTTGCGCTGAGGAGCGACGATGACCGTGGCAGCCCACCCTCCCCTGAGTTTCCAGCAAGCCTTGCTGGCCATGCTCGGCATCTCCCTGGTGCTGATGCTTTCGGCACTGGACCAGACCGTGATCGGCAATGCCTTGCCGAGCATCGTCGCCGAGCTTGATGGTTTTGAACTCTATGCGTGGGTGGCCACCGGTTATCTGTTGGCGTCCATCGTCACTATCCCGATTTTTGGTCGGTTGGGTGATTACTACGGGCGCAAGCCGTTCGTGCTCGCCGCCACGCTGATTTTCACCCTGGCGTCCCTGGCCTGCGCCGTGGCCAACGACATGCTGGTGTTGGTGATTGGCCGCGCCCTGCAAGGGGTAGGCGGCGGCATGCTGATCGGCACCGCGTTCGCCTGTATCCCCGAATTGTTTCCCGATACCCGCCAACGTCTGCGCTGGCAGATGCTGCTGAGTGCGCTGTTCAGCGTGGTCAATGCCATCGGTCCGGGCCTGGGTGGTTACCTGACCGGAGCCTTCGGCTGGCGTTCAGTGTTTTACCTCAACCTGCCGCTGGGCTGCCTGGCGCTGCTGATCGCCTGGCGCTTTCTGCCCTGGTACCGCCCGCAACAGCGCAGCGGTATTCGCCTGGACTGGCCCGGCGCGCTGTTGATCGCCCTGGCCCTGGGCAGCCTGCAATTGTTTGTGGAATGGCTGGGGCATTCGAGCCTGGCGCTGAGCACCGCGTTGGGCCTGGGCTGCATCGCCGCGATCATCGCGTTGTGGCACTGGGAACGGCGCTGCCCCCATGCCCTGTTGCCTGCGGCACTGTTCAGCGTGCCGAGCCTGCGTGTGCTGTTCATCCTGTCGGTGGCCGCCGGTGCAATCATGTTTTCGCTGTTGTTCTACTTGCCGCTGTTGCTGCAAGGCGCCTATGGCTACTCGCCCCAGGACGCCGGCCTGTTGATCACACCGTTGGCGTTGAGCATCACCCTGGGGGCCATCGTCAACAGCCGGATCGTCACCCGCTTGCGCAACCCCAACCGCTTGCCGCTGGCGGGGTTTGTCGCGCTGTTGCTGGCGTGCCTGGGGCTGGCAGTGGTCGGGCGCGGGGCCTCGTTCAACCTGTTGCTCGGCTTGATCCTGCTGGCCGGCGTGGGGCTGGGCTTTATCCTGCTCAACCTCACGGTATTCACCCAGACGTTGGCCGAACGGCAGTTCCTGGGGATTGCCACCGCACTCACCCAGTCCCTGCGGTTGGTCGGCGGGCTGCTGGGCACGGCGGGCATGGGGGTGCTGGTCAACCTGCTGTACAGCGCCAACGTGCAGCGCGTGTTTCTCGCGGCGGACCACGCCGAGGGGATTGCCTTATATGCCGACCCGCAAGCGCTGTTGCACTCATCCCTTGACGCCTCGCCCTGGCTGAACCTGGCCCGCGATGCGCTGGCCCAGTCGGTGGGCGTCGGCCTGTTGCTGTGCGCCGGGATCGGCGTACTCGCCCTGTTCATCCTGTACCGCTTGCCGCCGGTGCGACTGCATGTCGGGCCCGCCACCGTTGCTCCTGAAAAACCTGCTCCTGAAAACAAATAGAAAATTTCACTGCCGCTTTTGACTGCCCTCAAAAAAACCAAACACTTATGGGGATGACACCGATGGAGCTTTTCAATCGCGCACCTAAAGTAATCGCCGGCCTTTGCGGTCTGATGATCGCTCAGCAGGGCTACGCCGCCGGCCTGGTGGAAGACAGCAAACTCAACGTGCTGGCCCGCAACTTCTTCAGTAACGCCGATAACCGCAGCGGCGCGGCCGACCCCAACTACACCCAGGAATGGGGCCAGGGCTTTATCGCCAACTTCGAGTCGGGCTACACCCAGGGCACGGTGGGCTTCGGCGTCGACGCCATCGGCATGTTCGGTGTGCGCCTGGACTCCGGCAAGGGTCGCCACTACAACCCACAAAGCACCGCGTTTAACGGCAACGTATTCCCCACCGACAGCGATGGCCGCGCAGTGGACGAGTTCGGCAGCCTGGGCCTGACCGCCAAGGCGCGTTTTGCCAAGACCGAGCTCAAATACGGCACCCTGGTGCCGATGCTGCCGGTGGTGATGTCCACCGACCGCATGCTGCAACAGACTTTCAATGGCGGGCAGGTGCAGTCCAAGGACCTGGACCACTTCACCTTCACCCTCGGCCAACTGGAACACGTGAAGGGCCGTGGTTCGAGCGACCAGATGGGCATGTCGATCCCCGGCGCCAACAACGCGCGCACCGGTGAGTTCGTCAACAAGTTCTACTACGGCGGCGTCGACTACAAACCCACCAAAGACCTGACCTTGCAGTACTACTACGGCAACCTGCAGGACTTCTACAAACAGAACTTCCTGGGCCTCAAGTACGACTGGCAGATCGGCCCGGGCACCCTGCGCACTGACCTGCGCCACTTCGACAACCGCTCCGATGGCGCCAACGGCAACGACCCGGCGTTCTACACCTTCGGCTACTACGGCGACGGCGTGACCAAAGGCAAGGTCGACAGCCGCCTGAGCAGTGCCCAGTTCACTTACCTGGTCAACGGCCACACGATTGCCGCCGGCCTGCAACAAGTCAGCGGCGACAGCGATGCGGTGTGGTTGAACCAGGGTGATGGCTCCACTGCGTATTTCATGACCGAATCGATGATCGGCAAATTCCAGCGCGCCGGGGAAACCACCTGGCAGGTGCGTTACGGCTATGACTTCGCCACGGTCGGCGTACCGGGCCTGAGCTTTATGGGCATGTACGAAAGCGGCTCGAACATCCGTACCCCCACCGGTGATAAAAGCGAGTGGGAACGCAACCTGACGGTGAGCTACGTGATCCAGCAAGGGCCGCTGAAGAACCTGAGCATCGCCTTGCGCCATGCCTCATTGCGCACCGAAGTGACGACTCAGCGTGACAGCGATGAGCACCGGGTAATCGTCAGCTATCCGTTGAGTATTTTGTAAGGCGAAGCAAGGTGGTGTGCTTACGCAGAGCACATCACTCGCCTCCCATGCAGGTCGAATGTGGGCGCAGGCTGGAAACATCTCACAGCGTGGTGAATCAACGCCGGATTAGGCTAAGGTGCCGCTCATGCGTCCTTCCCTACGAGACCTCACCATGCGTAACCTGCTCTTCGCCAGCCTGTGCCTGCTGGCGGGCTGTCAACACACCCCGCCGGCCAACGACCAACTCGACGCCGTGCTCTGGACCCAGACCTCCATCGAGCACGAGCTGATATACCGCCAACTGTTCGCCAACGCGACCCGCCAACTGGACGTGGCCCTGGCCGATCCCACCTGGGACGCCCTGCCCTTTCCCCCGCGCAACCTGAACGGGCTACCGCCGGCGCTGGTGGTGGATATCGACGAAACCCTGCTGGACAACGTACCGCTCAACGCCCGCGACGTGGTCAATAACCAAGTGTATTCCTATGACCGCTGGAACACCTGGGTCGATCAGGCCAAGGCCCAGGCGCTTCCCGGTTCCGTGGCGTTCCTGCAAGCGGCGCAGCAAAAAGGCATCAAGGTTTACTACCTGACCAATCGTGAACACAGCCAGGTCGCGGCCACCGTGAAAAACCTGCGGCTGCGCGGTTTCCCGATTGAGAGCAATGAACAAATACTCGCCGCCAGCACACCCACCGGCCACTGTGAAAGCGCCGGCTACGGCAAGAACTGCCGCCGCCAGTGGGTCGCCACCCATGCCCGTGTGTTGTTGATGGCCGGCGATTCCCTCGGCGACTTCGTACAGGCCGAGCACAACAGCCTCGCGGCGCAACGCAAGGCCGTCGAGCCCTACGTGAACTGGTTGGGGCAACGCTGGTTCCTGCTGCCCAACCCGACCTATGGCAACTGGTACAGCGCGCCCTATGGGGATGATGAGAAGTTGCCGTTCGAGCAAAAGCGCCAACTCAAGCAGCGCGCACTGGACCTGCAGTAAATCGCAAAACATATAACTGAAAGCGCACTCGTCAGCACTTTAAATCATTAAACAGAAAGCATTTATCGCGTTTAAATATAAAAAACTCGCTTGGATGCTTTTTATGAACTTACGCACTGCTGCCGCCTTCAGCCTCACTTTCCTTCTGGCCAGCCCGGCCGTGTTCGCCGGGCAAACCCTGGACCGCATCACCCAATCCAAGCAGTTGGTCGGTGTGCTGATGGAGAACTACCCGCCTTTCTCTTTCCTCAACGAGCAAAACCAGCTGGATGGTTTTGACGTGGACGTGACCAAGGCCGTGGCCGACAGACTCGGCGTGAAATTGAAACTGGAAACCCCGTCCTGGGAAGTCATCGCCGCCGGGCGCTGGAATGGCCGCTATGACGTGTGCATCTGCTCCATGACCCCCAGCGCCGCCCGTGGCCAAGTCTTCAACTTCCCGTTCGAGTACTACGCCTCGCCCGCCGTGGTGGTGGTGAATGCCGACGACAACGCGATAACATCGGCGGCCGACCTCAGCGGTAAAAAAGTCGGCGTGGTCAGCGCCTCCACCTACGAAGCCTACCTGGCCAAGGACTTGGTGATCGAAGGCGCGAGCAAGCCCATCGACTACCCGTTCAAGGCCGTACAGGCCGTGCCCTATGACAACGAAACCATCGCCTTCCAGGACCTCGCCCTGGGCACCGGCAAGCGCCTGGATGCGATGGTCACCAACCTGGTCACCGCCAAGGAACGCATCGACCACGACCCACGCTTCAAGATCACCGGCGATGCGCTGTACGCCGAGCCCAACGTGGTGGCCACCGAAAAAGGCGACCCGGCATGGGACGCCAAGCTGGCCCAAGTCCTGGCCGAGCTTAAAAGCGACGGCACGCTGGCGAAGATCTCGCAGAAATGGATCGGCTCAGACATCACCCAATGAGTGTTTTCCCAACCCCACCCGCCGTGGTGAAGCCGCCGCCGGTGAAACGCACGCTGTTGTCGTTCCGAGTACGCCTGTGGCTGACCTGGGGCGTGATGCTGTGCCTGTTCGCCGGGATGTTCCTGAGCTTCGACCTGAAGTTCGCCATCGTCGCCGACAAATGGCAGAACCTGGTGGGGCTGCACCTGTCGCCCCAGGGGTTTCTGCAAGGCGCGGCGCTGACGCTGTTTTTATGCTTCTGCTCGATCTGGCTGTCGCTGGCGCTGGGCTTCGCCACCGCCCTGGCGCGGTTGTCGAACAGCGCGGTGGCGTTCGGCATCGCCAGCTTCTACGCCTCGTTCTTTCGCGGCACGCCGCTGCTGATCCAGATCCTACTGATCTACCTCGGCCTGCCCCAGTTGGGGGTGGTACCAGGCGCGATCAGCGCCGGGATCATCGCGCTGTCGTTGAACTACGGGGCGTACCTGAGCGAGATCTTTCGCGCCGGCATCCTCGGCGTGTCCCAAGGCCAACGTAACGCCGCTTCCGCACTGGGCATGGGCCGGGCGGTGACGTTCTGGCAGATCGTACTGCCCCAGGCCATGCGCACCATTATTCCGCCGACCACCAGCCAGTTCATCTCGATGCTCAAGGACTCCTCGCTGGTCTCGGTGATGGGCGTGTGGGAGGTGATGTTCCTGGCGCAATCCTATGGCCGCTCGTCGTACCGCTACATCGAAATGCTCACCACCGCCGCCGTGATTTACTGGCTGCTGTCCATCGGCCTGGAACTGATCCAGGCCCGGCTGGAGCGGCACTACGGCAAGGCCTATCTCCACGGGCGATAGTCAGTCGCCCCATCTTTTTTATTGGCAGGAAGCACCATGTCCGATCCTACCCCGCTGTTATTCGGCCTCTACGAACAAGCCAGTGTCGGCTGCGGCGGCGCGCCCAGCCTGTGGACCCACCCGGCCGATGAAAGGCTGGGCATCAACACCCTCAAGTACTGGTCGAACCTGGCCCGCACGGCGGATGAAGCCCACCTGGACCTGATGTTTTTCGGCGATGTGCTGGGCTTTTACGATGTGTTCGGGGGCAACGAGGCTGCGGCCTTGAAATGGGCGGTGGAGGCCCCCGCCAATGACCCGCTGACGATCATTCCAGCCTTGGTGGCCCTCACCGAAAAACTCGCCTTCGGCGTCACCGTCACCACCACCTACGAGCACCCGTTTACCCATGCCCGACGTTTCAGCACCCTGGATCACCTGTCGGACGGGCGCATCGGCTGGAACATCGTCACCTCCTACCTCTCCAGCGCCGCGCGTAACTTCGGCCTGGAACAGATGATCAAGCACGACGACCGCTACGAACGCGCCGAGGAGTTTCTCGACGTGGTCTACAAACTGTGGGAAGGCAGCTGGGCCGATGACGCAGTGCTCGCCGACAAGCTGGCGCACACCTATGCCGACGGTTCACGGGTACGGCCGATCCAGCATGCCGGGGAACATTACCGGGTGGCCGGCCCGCACCTCACCTCGCCGTCGCCGCAGCGTACGCCTTTGCTGATCCAGGCGGGCTGGTCGGCGCGGGGTCGGCAGTTCGCGGCCAAGCATGCGGAGTTGGTGTTTATCGCCAAGTCCAACCCACTGGAAATTCGCCAGGGCCTGGAAGACATCTGGCGCCAGGCCGAAGCCCGTGGCCGCCAGGCCGCCGATGTGAAATCACTCACCGTGCTGCGCATCGTCACCGCACCCACCGCCATCGAAGCGCAGAAAAAATACGACAGCCTGCAAAGCAACTATCACCTGCAAGCACAACTGGTGAGCTACGCCGGCGACACCGGCATCGACATCAGCCGCTACGCCGACAACGAAGCACTGTCGACCCACACCGAGGGCATGACCTCCTACGTGATGAAACCCGATGGCAGCGGCAAGCCCCTGACCGCCGGCGAAGTACGCCAGCGCTTTGCCAACGTCACCCGAGGCAGCGACCTGATCCTGGTCGGCACCCCGGAACACATCGCGGACAAGATCGAAGAACACGCGCGCATTTCCGGCACCAGCGGCTACATGCTCAACCCACTGATCAGCCCCGGCTCCCTGAATGACTTTGTCGAACTGATCATCCCCGCCCTGCAAAAGCGCGGCCTGTACCGCACCACCGCGCAAAGCGGCACACTGCGCTCGCGCCTGAGCGCCGACGGCAGCGATCGCCTGCCAAGCTCAGCTCATGGCGCCTCGTTCAGGTTTGCCTAGCGTTTGCTTTGCTTTTGATCTTGATCTCAAGCGCCCCATCAAACACGCAGGCCAAACGCAGGCTTCCACATTTGAATGGGGTTTACACACGATCAAGCAAGGTCACCTGATCGGCAGGCAACCTCAATGCCGCAGCAACTTGCGCAACGGCACACCATCCTTGAGCACCGGCGACTTAATCACGATGTAACTGAAATACTTGGAAATCCCAATATTCTTATCCAACAGACTTTCAACCACCTCTTGATAGTGCTGAATGCTGCGGGTCATAAAACGTACCAGGTAATCGTAGCCACCGCTGATCAGGTGGCACTCCAACACTTCATCCACCAAACGGATATTGGATTCAAACTTGGCGAAATCTTCGCGCTTGTGGTCGCTGAGGGTAATCTCGGTAAATACCGTGACCGAATCGGTGATCTTGGCGAGGTTCAAATGCGCCTTGTAGCTGGAAATATACCCGGCCGACTCCAACCGCTTGACCCGTTGCAGGCACGGGCTGGCAGACAGGCCCACGGCGTCGGCGAGGCTGACATTGGTCATCCGGCCGTCCTTCTGCAATTCAACCAGAATGCTGATGTCGATCCGGTCCAGCTTTACGAGCCCTTCCATTGCGTACCTCTTGACTGCCATTTTTAAGACAATCTTCTAGCAAAATCAGCGCCGTAAAGACAGCTGATGCTGCGCCACCAGATCCGCCATGCTGTTGATGCAGTAGTCCGCCGCACAGGGCGAAGGCTGCCGCGCCCGGTGGCGGCCGATCAAACAGCGGTCCAGCGCCGCGTGTGCAGCGACCGACGGTCGCGTGACATGCAGCACCGGTTGCAGCTGCGCGCCTTGATCCGTGAGCCATTGCGGGTCTTCGGCCAGGGAAATGAAATCTTCCGGTGCAATCCCCAATCGCTCGCACAACCCCCCACGATCCTCGGCGTCGCGGTCGCCGCGCACCAGCAGGCGATAAAACTTGCGCAGGTACAGCATCGCCCCCGGCGCATCCTCGAACAACGACCAATTGCCCGCCGAACGGGCGAAGCTCATGCCCTCCTCCCAACTGGCGTGCAGACCCCAGGCTTCCGCCAGTTGGCGATGGGCGAAACACAACACACCACTGAAGCCTAGCTCAGCGAAGCGCGGGTAGAGTTTGGCCACCACCGCATTGAACTCGGCCAGCACCTGCTCCCTGGACGGCTGCCCGCCACGGCTGTCGAGCAACGGCTGCAGCGCCGCCCACACCCCGGAATCGCGATCCACCAGCACTTCATCGCAATCGATCAGCAACGCTCGATAATCTGTCAGCCCCATGGTGGGTCAAGCCTCCTTTGATGCGTTTCGCCCCGAGCGGGCACAGCCTCAGTTCAAGACCCGTGCCAACGCGGCGTCGAGAATCTGCAGCGCTTCGTCAACCTGGGCCTCGGTGGTCACCAGCGGTGCGAGGAAGCGCAGCACGTTGCGGTGCACGCCGCACTTGATGACCAGCAAACCACCGGCACGGGCCTCATCGATGACCCGTTGATTGAGGTCGGCATCCGGGGTACGCGCCGCGTCATCCTTGATCAACTCGATGGCCAGCATAAAGCCGGTGCCGCGCACGTCGCCGATGTTCGGGTAGCGCGCCTGCAAGCCGAGCAAGCCGTGGCGCAGGCGCTCGCCCAGCACTTGGCTGCGGGCCAACAAGTGTTCGTCTTCGAATGCCGTGATCACCGCCAATGCTGCCGCGCAGGCCAGCGCGTTGCCGCCGTAAGTGCCACCCAGCCCGCCGGGCAGGGGTGCGTCCATGATCTGCGCCTTGCCGACCACACCGGACAACGGCAGGCCACCGGCCAGGCTCTTGGCCACGGTGACCAAATCGGGCTGGATGCCGGCGTGCTGGAAACCGAACCAGGTGCCGGTGCGACCGAAGCCGGTCTGGATCTCGTCAAGAATCAGCACGATGCCGTGCTTGTCTGCCAAGGCACGCAGCGCCTGCAGGAACGCCGGCGGCGCGGTCAGGAAACCACCGTCGCCCTGCACCGGCTCGATGATGATTGCCGCCACACGTTCCGGCGCCACCTGGGTTGCCAGCAACTCATCAAGGGCCTTGAGCGCGACCTCGCTGGTCACCCCGCGATACGCGTTCGGATAGGGGGTATGGAACACTTCCGGCGCAAACGGCCCGAAGTTCTGTTTGTAGGGTTGGCTCATGCCGGTGAGCGTGGTGCCGAGCAACGTGCGGCCGTGGAAGCCACCACGAAAAGCAATCACCGCCGAACGATTGGTGTGGGCGCGGGCGATCTTCACCGCATTTTCCACCGCCTCGGCGCCGGAGGTGAAGAACGCCGCTTTATAGGCCTCCTGACCGCCGATCATTTCGCACAGGCGCTGGGCCAGGTCGAGATAAGGCTGGTACGCCACCACCTGGAAGCAGGCGTGGGACACCTTCTGCAATTGGGCCTGCACGGCGGCGACCACCTTGGGGTGGTTGTGACCAATGTTGAGCACGCCGATACCGCCGACAAAATCCAGGTAACGCTTGCCATCCACGTCCCACAACTCGGCGCCCTGGGCGCGGTCGATCACCAGCGGGTGCGCGGTAACCAGCCCACGGGGCACGAACTGCTCGCGCTGACGGAGCAAATGAGGGGTTTCGTCGACTTTGCTATTCATGGCATTTCCCATCGTGAGTCCGGCAACCTGGAGGTGGTTGCGATGCTGTCCAGATTACGGTGTGCCCACAACGAACTCAGCCGAACTTGGCCCGTGAGAAATTCGGATCGACTGTTTTGGCCCTGCCTTTCAACAGATCCTGCGCCAGGCTTTGGGCGATGATAATCGCTACCTTCATCCAGCAGGAAACACCCATGGCCTTGCTCTACAAAGCTGACCCGGTGCGCGGCCGACACTGGCAGGCACTCTTCGCCGAACACGCACCGGACATCGAATGGCGCGCCTGGCCGGACATTGGCAACCCCGAAGACGTCGAGTACCTCGCCGCCTGGCAGGCGCCGGAAGATCTGGCGCACGTGCTGCCCAACCTGAAAGTGTTGTTCGCGTTGTCGGCCGGGGTCGATCAGCTCGACCTTTCCCGTTTGCCACCGGAACTGCCCGTAGTGCGCCTGCTGGACCCTGGCATCACCCGTGGCATGTGCGAATACGCCAGTTGGGCGGTGCTCAGCCTGCACCGGGACATGTTGCGCTACCGCCAGCAGCAGGTTGCACGGTGCTGGCAGGCGCATCTGTTACAGCCGGCTGCGCATCGACGCGTGGGGGTGATGGGGTTGGGTGCCCAGGCTCAGCAGATTTTGGCGACGTTGGCGCCGTTGGGGTTTGCGTTGTCGGGCTGGGCGCGCAGTGCACACCGGGTGCCGGGGGTGGCGTGTTATGCGGGGGAAGCGCAACTGCCGGCGTTTCTCAGCCAGTGCGATATTGTGCTGTGTGTGCTGCCGTTGACGGAACAGACCCAAGGGATTCTGGATCGGCGGCTGTTTGCGCAACTGCCTCGGGGAGCGGCGCTGATCAATATGGGGCGCGGGGGGCATTTGGTGGAAGAGGATTTGTTGGAGGCGCTGGGGAGTGGTCAGTTGAGTGGCGCGGTGTTGGATGTGCTGCGGGAGGAGCCGGCGGCGGCGGATCATCCGTTTTGGGGGCATCCGCAGGTGTTGTTGACGCCGCATATTGCGGCGATGACGCAGCCGGAGAGTGCGTTTGGGGTGTTGCTGGAGAATATTCGGCGGTTTGAGCGGGGGGAAGAGATGGTGGGTGAGGTGGATCGGGGGCGGGGGTATTGATTGGGGGGTGTCCGTTGTTTGGGTACATATCCGTGTTGAGTACATATCCGTTATTTGGGTCGCGGCTGGTATGGGTTCCGCTCTTACAGCGGGTCACTTTTGGAAAAGAGCCCCAAAAGTAACCAAAAGGGCTCTTGCCCCAA
>Ga0207650_10000262_pt1 | contig 56131 bp, 51 predicted proteins | sample KBSS63metaG_FD_184325 | JGI IMG/M metagenome (GOLD analysis project Ga0207650, IMG submission 184325) | Switchgrass rhizosphere microbial communities from Kellogg Biological Station, Michigan, USA - KBS S6-3 metaG (SPAdes) (version 2) | ecosystem: Host-associated > Plants > Roots > Rhizosphere...
GTTCGCCCTTCCTGATACTCTCTGTTTGCACCGTTTTGTCCCTTTCGCGCCCGTGTTTTCTTCGTCGAAACCATCGTAGCGACTGGGCTTACAAAACGGTGCTTCTTTTCTTCTGCGGTTTTCACGACAGACACTCTTGTCTGTGCTTGGGAGGCTTGGCAGGCTGTGGCCTACCGCCCCGCCGCCTCCCGCACCGTGCGCACGAACGTCATCGGATCCACTGGCTTCAACAGGTGAAAGCCGAAGCCGCTGGCCTGGATGCGCATGCGATCCTCGGCGCGCGCGTAGGCGGTAAGGGCGATGGCGGGGACGTTGATCGATCCGCCGGCGGCTCCGGAGCGGATCTTCACCATCATCGTGCAGCCGTCTTCGCCGGGCATGCCGATGTCGCTGACGACCACGTTCGGTTGATAGGCGCGAAGGGCATCCATGGCCGCGGGTGCAGAGGACACGGAGGTGACGTCAGCGCCGAACTTCTCGAGCGCGGCGGCGAGCATCGTGCGCGTGTCGTCTTCATCTTCGACCAGCAACACCGAAACGCCCGCGAGCGACATGGCTGGACTCGCCGCCGCCGTTGCTTTCGACGCCGCGTGCGATGACGCCGTCGTCAGCGGCAGCGTGATCGTGAACGTCGCCCCTTTTCCTTCGCCCTCGCTCTCCGCCACGACGGTGCCACCGTGCAACTCGACGATGTTCTTCACGATCGCCAGGCCCAATCCGAGGCCGCCGTGTGCGCGGGTCGCGCTGCTGTCGGCCTGGCGAAAGCGTTCGAAGATGTAGGGGAGGAACTTGCGGGCGATGCCGGCGCCGGTATCGCGGACGACGATGCGCGCGCCGGACGTCGTTTGGTCGACCGAGATCGAGATCGCGCCGCCGGCGGGCGTGAACTTCACCGAGTTCGAAAGCAGATTCCAGATCACCTGTTGCAGGCGGCTGGCGTCGCCGAGGGCCACGCCTTCGATCTTTTCGAGGTTGAGCTGCAAGTCGATCGACTTCGCATCGATGCTGGGGCGGATCGTTTCCACCGCGGCTTCGACGACGTTCGTCAGATTCACCGGCACCATCGTCAGTTGCAGCTTGCCGGTGACGACGCGCGAGACGTCGAGGATGTCGTCGATCAGCTTGGCCTGCGCGCGGGTGCTGCGCTCGATCGTTTCGACGGCGAGGCGGAAATTGTCCGGCGAGAGATCGCGCATCTGGAGCATCGTGGCCCAGCCGAGCGTGGCCGTCATCGGCGTGCGCAGCTCGTGCGACAGCGTAGCAAGGAACTCGTCCTTCGCACGATTCGCTTCCTGCGCATGGCGGTAGAGCCTCGCGTTGTCGATCGCGTAGGCCGCGCGGCGCGCCAGCTCGACAGCGGTGCGCAGATCGTGGTCGTCGTAGCGGTGTTCGGGCGATGACGACACGAACGAAATCGCGCCGAGCGTGCGGCCCGCGACTGCGAGCGGCACGATCATCATCGACTCCGCGCCGAGGTGGCTCATGATCGCGGCGAGGTCCGGCACCGCTTCCAGCCTCGGCCTCAGCTCTTCGCCGAAGGAGCGAATCATCACCGGCTCGTTGAGGGCGATGACGCGTTCGACGTATTGCTTGCGCAAATCCGAGGGCGGCAGATTTTTCAGCCGCGCCACCCACTCGGACTTCTCCGGATCGCGATGCACGACCGCGATCCGCTGAACCGCTCCTTCGTCGTCGAGGAGGTCGATCACGCACCAATCGCTGACGTCGGGCACGATTAATTCGGCGACGCGCTGCATCGTCCGCTCGTAGTCGAGCGACGACGACAGCATCGCCGACGCCTCGGCGAGAAAGCGGAGGCGTTCACGCTCGCGTTCCAGCGCCTGCTCCGCGCGGATGCGCGCCACGCCGAATGCGATCTGACCGGCGATCGTTTTCGCCAGCTCGATTTCCTCGGGATAGAACTCGTGCCGCTCGCCGTAATACAGCATGAACTTGCCGATGACGTGATCGCGATAGTTCAGCGGGAAAAATCCGAATGCGACGATGCCCTCGGCTTCAAATGTCGCGGTGTACGAAGCGAGCGACGCGTCCTCGTGAAAATCAGGAACGCAGATCGGCTCCGGATTCGACGTCTCAGGCCTCCACGGCGAATGGCCGGTCACGGCGGCGCGATACGCATCGGAGATTCCGCGCCACGCCACGAACTGCATGACGCCGGCGTCGTCGAAGAGCAGCACCGAAGAGCGGTCCACGCCGAGCGTGTTCTGCAGCGCGTCGAGAGCGACTTTGTAGACATCATCCAGCGTCTTCGTGCGGCTCAGGGAATCCGTGAGTTGCGAGACCGCGATGAGATGGTCGATGTCCATCGGGAAGTGCGCAATTGTACGCGAAGGACATCTGCTACACTCCGCCGTCCAAATCGGCTCGCGTCGTTGCGTGCGCCAACCCCATCAGTCACGAGTCAGCATTGAACCAAACACCCCAGTACGTCCTCAGCGGTCTCCGCCCCACCGGCCGCATCCACCTCGGCAACTATTTCGGCGCGATCCGGAATTGGGTGCGTCTGCAGGATTTGTACGATTGCTATTACTTCATCGCCGACTGGCACGCGCTGACGTCCGACTACGCGGATACGTCGCGCGTCACGAATGCGACGTTCGAAGCGACGGCTGATCTGCTCGCCGCGGGACTCGATCCTGCCAAGTCGACGATCTTCGTGCAGTCCGAGGTCAAGGAACACGCCGAGCTGCATCTGATCCTGTCGATGGTTACGCCGCTGCCGTGGCTGGAGCGCGTGCCGACGTTCAAGGATCAGCAGGCGCAGCTCGAAGACAAGGATCTGAACACGTACGGATTTCTCGGCTATCCGCTGCTGCAGACGGCCGACATCATTATCTATAGGGCGAACTTCGTTCCGGTCGGTGAAGACCAGGAGTCGCACCTGGAGTTGTCGCGCGAGATCGTCCGTCGCTTCAATCGTTTCTACGGCGACGTCTTTCCCGAGCCGCTGCCGCTGGCCACGGAAACGCCGAAGGTGCCCGGCCTCGACGGACGCAAGATGTCGAAGTCGTACGGCAACACGATTCCGCTGACGGCGAGCGCCGACGACATTCGCGCACTGGTGATGACGATGTTCACCGATCCGGAGCGCATCCGCCGCAAGGATCCTGGCCGGCCGGACGTCTGCAATCTCTTCCAGTTCCACAAGCTGTTCTCGAACGCGGAGACGATCGCGCGCGTCGACCGCGAGTGCCGCACCGCGCAGATCGGCTGCGTCGACGACAAGAAGCTGCTGGCCGAGATCATGATCGAGTCACTGCGGCCGATCCGCGAGAAACGCGAAGAGATCGATCGTGATCCGTCGATTGTCTGGGACGTCCTGCGCGAAGGAAATCGCAAAGCCCGCCAGCGCGCGCAGGAGACGATGCAACTCGTGCGCGACGCGGTCAAAATCAACTACAGCGGGCTGAAATGACGACGATGGCTGACGAAGAGAAAGTGTCGCAGCCTGCCGATGATCGTCCCGCCGATGAGCAGGACGAAAGCGCCGGCGCGCTGAAGGTCACGCTGCCGTCGTTTCACGGGCCGCTCGATCTGCTGCTGCATCTCATCAAACAGCACAAGATCGACATCTACGACATCCCCATCGCGCTGATCACCGAACAGTACAACGCGTACCTCGATGCGATGGAGGAGCTGAGCCTCGACGTCGCCGCCGACTACATCTACATGGCCGCGCTGCTGATCCACATCAAGTCGAAGATGCTGCTGCCGCACGATGAAGATGCAGTCATCGAGGATCCGCGCCAGGAACTCGTCGACCGGCTGCTCGAATATCAGCGCTTCAAGGCCGTCGCCGAATCGTTCGCGGAGCTCGACGTGCTGCGCATGGGCGTCTGGCCGCGTCCGGCCACGCCGATTCCGGGCACCGACGCGTCGGAGATCGACATGAGCGAGGTCGGACTCTTCGATCTGATCGACGCATTTCGCGGCGCGCTCAATCGCTACAAACAGAATCATCCGCAGGCGATCGAACTTCGGCGCACGGTTCACAAGATTTCGGACAAGATGCGCGAGCTGTACACGAAGCTGCAGGAGAAATCGCCGATCCGTCTGCAGTGGTTCCTCGAAGGCCGCGACCGCAATGAACTGATCGCGATCTTCCTGGCCACGCTCGAACTGGTCCGCCTCGGCGGCATCTCGCTCAAACAGAGCGGCAACTTCGGCGAGATTCTGATCGCCGGCACGGAGAAGACGATCGACGAATCGCAGTTCGCGGTTTTCGACAATAGTTAGCGACCACACAAATGCCAATGGAACCAAACGAATTACGAGCAGCCCTCGAGGCCATCCTTTTCGTCAGCAATGAGCCGGTGAAGCTCGACGAGCTTGCCGAGGCGTTCGCGGATGAGGGAAGGGAAGCGGTCATCGCGCAGCTCGAAGAGATCAAGCGCGCGCTCGACGAACACCTCGGCGGATTCATGCTCGAACAGACCGCGGGCGGATGGCGCCTGGCCACGCGCGCCGAGCACGATCCAATTTTGAAGAAGTACTTTGCGAAGAAAGGGGAGAACCGTCTCTCCATCGCCGCGCTGGAGACGCTGGCCATCGTCGCGTATCGCCAGCCGATTACCGCGCCGGAGGTTTCGGAGATCCGCGGCGTCAATTCGAATCAGACCATTCGCACGCTGCTGGAGCGGCGCATGATCCGCGTCGCGGGACGCAAGAACGTCGTCGGCAGTCCGTTTCTGTATCGCACCACGCGCGAATTTCTCGTTCACTTCGGACTCAACGACATCCGCGACATGCCGCGCCTCGAAGAATTCGGCGACCTGATCGGAGAACAGATCAACGAAGATCTGGTGATGGCCATCGAGTCGACGCCGATCGCGGAAGGTGTCGAAGTTCCGCTCGAACAAGGTGAGCAAATCGACGACGCGGTGAATGCGGAATTGAGCGACGAGAATGTTGCGAGCGAAAATTCTGCGAGTGACGAGGTACAATCCGGCGTCGTCAACGATCAATCAGAGTGATGCAAGAGCGATTGCAGAAGATCATCGCCCACGCCGGCGTTTCGTCGCGCCGTGAAGCCGAGGCGATGATCCGGGAGGGACGGGTCACGCTGAACGGGCGTGTCGTCTCGGAACTCGGCACGCGCGCCGACCCCGATCGCGATCACATCAAAGTCGACGGCAAACTGATTACCAAAGCCGAACCGCACCGCTACATCCTCCTCTACAAACCGAAAGAAGTGATGACGACGGTCGAAGACCCGCAGGGCCGCCGCACCGTCATCGATCTCGTGCGCGGAATCCGCGAACGGATTTATCCCGTCGGCCGTCTCGACTTTCATTCCGAGGGGCTGGTTCTGCTGACGAATGACGGCGAGCTGGCGTTCAAGGTCTCGCATCCGACGCACGGCTCCATCAAGACGTACAGCGTGAAAGTGCGCGGCGTCCCCGAGGAACGGCTGGTCGACAAACTCCGCCGCGGCATCACCATCGACGGCAAGCGCACGCTCCCGTGCGATATCGAGCGCATGCACACCACCGGCAAACGCGACGACGAAGGCAACAGTTGGTTCGAGGTCAAGTTGCGCGAAGGCCGCACGCAGCAGATCCGCAAGATGTTTCAGGCAGTCGGTCATCCCGTTTCGAAACTGCGCCGCGTCGCCATCGGCCCGCTCTCCGATCCGAAGCTCACTCCCGGCGTCTGGCGTGAGCTGACGAAGCAGGAAGTGAAGATGCTGGAGACGATGAAAGAGCCGAAGAAGGTCGCGAAGCCGCGCCGAACGTCGGCGCGTCCGGTGTCGCGCAAGAAACCGGCGGCCGCGGCGTCGCGAAAACCGGCAGCATCGCGTGCGAAACCGGCTTCGAAGCGATCGGCATCAGCGCGAACGGAAACGCGAAGCTCCACGCGCCGCACGCCATCGCCGCGTCCAGCCTCACCGCGTCCGAAAGTTGCGGCGGGCAAATCGAGCGGATCGAAAAAACCTGCAGTGCGCCGCGCCGGCGCGCGTCCGTCGCGCAGCAGCGCGAGGCGATAACCGGCCATGCCTTCGAGGATCATCGCCATCGACGGTCCCTCGGGCGTCGGCAAGACAACCACCAGCCGCGCTGTCGCCCGCGAACTTGGACTTCCGCACATCGATACCGGCGCGATGTATCGCGCGCTCGCTCTCGCCGCCACGCGCGAAGGGATCGACACGCGCGATGAGCAGAAACTCGAAGACCTCGCTTCGCGCACGCGCATCGACTTCATCCCCGGCGAACGAGCCCGCGTCCTGCTCAACGGCGAAGACGTCACGTCGATGATCCGGACGCCGGAGATGAGCATGGCCGCGAGCAATGTCTCCGCCGTTCCCGCCGTCCGCCGCGTCCTGGTCCGCCTCCAGCAGGACCTCGGCCGCCGCAGCGGAGGCGTCCTCGAAGGCCGCGACATCGGCACGAAAGTCTTCCCCGACACGCCCTACAAATTCTTCCTGACTGCCCGTCCCGAGGTCCGCGCCCGCCGCCGCCACGCCGAACTACTGGCAAAAGGGGAGGGCGCGTCGTACGAAACGATCCTCGCCGCCACCATCGCCCGCGACGAACAGGACTCCACCCGCGCCGACTCGCCGCTCAGCTACGACGACTCGTACACCGTGATCGACACGTCGGATTTAACGATTGAAGAAGTGGTGCAGCGGATCGTGCAACTGTCATCCTGAGGCTGCCGGAGGCGTTGGAGCGCGTAGCGCGGAACGCCGGAGGACGGCGAAGGATCTCAAGATGCCCAAGCGTGAATTGAAACCCGGTTTTCGAGCGAGTGCCACGTGAGCCGATTGGAAACCGGGTTTCAATTCACACTTGCCTATCTTGAGATCCTTCGCCGTCCTACGCGACGTCGGCTTCGCCTCCATCGCTCCGGCAGGCTCAGGATGACAGCTCAATCCACCGTATGTAGAACATTTGTTTGGAAGAAAGTACCGAGGGAAAATCGCCGTCATGCGATGGACTTCGTATGGTGACCTGCGTCTTTACTCCACCTACATCCTCTCGAATAATTCAATGACGCTCTACATCGGCATGACGAACAATCTTGCACGGCGCGTCTCTGAACACAAACGCGGCGAGGGTTCGCAGTTCACGTCGCGTTATCACTTTGATCGTCTTGTTTATTTTGAGCAGACGACGGACATACGCGATGCAATCGCGAGAGAGAAGCAGCTCAAAGGATGGACGCGAAAGAGGAAGATCGAGCTGGTCAAGACAATGAACCCGAAGTGGGTCGATCTGAGCGCGGAATGGGAGGAGTGATTCGCGCGAACGGGTTGATTGCCGGACGCACCGAGCCGCAGCTGAATCCCAGAGGGTTTCAGCCGGAGTTGCGCAACTTGAGATCCTTCGCCGTCCTCCGGCGTTCCGCGCTTCGCGCTCCAGCGCCTTCGGCGGCTCAGGATGACAGCCGCCCGTAATTCCTTGACTCCCCTTCGCCCTCGCCGCTAAACTCCGCATTTCGACTAGTATCAACAATTTACGCCACGTGCGCCTCCGGGCGTATGCGCCCGGAAATTCCAGGAGGTAGCCCGTTTCATGCCGTCGAGTGACGATCCGAAAAACCTGAATCAACCGCTCCGAAAAGGGGGGGAGCCCAATGACCTCGAAGGCCTCGGCATGGACGAGTTGCTCGACATTTACGACCGGAAAATGTCGAACTTTGCCGAGGGCGACATCATCCGTGGGCGTGTCCTGAAAGTCCTCGGCGCCGAAGTCGTCATCGACATCGGCTACAAATCTGAGGGCGTTCTGCCTGTCCATGAGGTCACCGGCTACGACGGCAAGATCACGGTCAAGCCCGGCGACGAGCTCGACGTTTACATCGAGCGCCTCGAAAACAACAGCGGCTACATCGTCCTCTCGCGCGAAAAAGCGGAGCGGATGCTGGTCTGGGACCGCATCGAAGCCGCGTTCAAAGCGGACGAGCCGATTGCCGGCCGCGTCATCGAGCGCGTCAAAGGCGGACTGGCCGTCGACGTCGGCGGCGTCAAAGCGTTTTTGCCCGGATCGCTGATCGACACCAAGCCGGTCAAGAACCTCGACGCACTGCGCGGACACGAATACAAATTCAAGATCGTTTCGTTCGACAAGAAACGGAACAACGTCGTCCTCTCGCGCCGCGCCATCGTCGAAGTGGAACAGGCCGCAGCGAAAGCCGACACCTTCAGCCGGCTTCAGGAAGGGCAGCACACGCACGGCGTGGTCAAGAACATCACCGACTACGGCGTTTTCGTCGACCTCGGCGGCGTCGACGGTCTGCTGCACATCACCGACGTTTCGTGGGGCCGCGTCAACCATCCTTCCGAATACTTCAACGTCGGCGATGAGATCGAAGTGGTCGTTCTCAAATTCGATCCGGCCGCGGAGCGCGTTTCGCTCGGCTACAAGCAGAAGAGTCAGGATCCGTGGACGGACGTCGTGCAGCGCTATCCGCTCGGATCGAAGGTTCACGGGCGCGTCGTTTCGCTGACCGACTACGGCGCGTTCATCGAGCTCGAAGAAGGCGTCGAAGGACTGATCCACGTCTCCGAAATGTCGTGGACCAAGAAGGTCCGCAATCCCTCCAAGCTGCTGGCGATGGGCACGGAGGTCGATGCGGTCGTCACGGACGTCAACGTGCAGAACCGGCGCATCTCACTGTCGCTGAAAGCGCTCGAACAGAATCCGTGGGACACCATCGCCGAGCGTTATCCGATCGGCGCCGTGGTCACAGGCAAGGTCCGCAATCTCACGGACTTCGGCGCGTTCGTCGAAGTCGAAGACGGCATCGACGGACTGATTCACATCTCCGACATGTCGTGGAATCGCCGCCTCAAGCATCCGAACGAAGTGCTGAAGAAGGGCGACGCCGTGCAGGCGCGCGTGATCAGCGTCGACGGCGAGAATCAGCGTCTGTCGCTGTCGATCAAAGAGTTCCTTCCGAACGAGTGGGACAACTTTGCGAAGTCGCACAACGTCGGCGATGAACTGATCGGCACGATCGCCAAGATTACAGACTTCGGCCTCTTCATCCGCGTCGCCGATGGCGTGGAAGGACTCGCGCACATCTCGGAGATCTCGCGCGATCCGAAGGCGAAGCTCGACAAGACGTTTCATGTCGGCGAGGCCGTTCGCACGCGCATCATCAAGATCGACTGGACCGACAAGAAGATCGGACTTTCCACGCGCGACGTCGAGCCGCTGACCGAGGCCGAGATCGCGCAGCACGCGCAGTCGGCACCGGCGGCCGAGGAGCATCCGGCGGAACCGGAAGCCGAATCGGAAGCGGAAGCCGCACCCGCGGAGACCACGCCGCAAGGCTGATCGCATGACGGAACTCGATCCCGTTGCAACTCCCGGTGAGGCAATTGCCGACCCGGCTGCCGTGCCGACGCCGCGCAAATCGCGCGCGGGCGTTTTCTTTCTCGGCGCGTTCAGCGGTTGCCTGGTGGTTTTTATTGGAGTGCTCCTCTTCGGCATCCTGATCGCGATGATGGCCAACAACGACACCACCACGCGCGGCGACGTCTTCGGCTCCAAAGTGGCCATCATCCCCATCGACGGCGAGATTCTCGGATCGCGCGACACGATCGACGCGCTGCACCGCTACGCGAAGAACGACAGCGTCAAAGCGATCATCATGCGCATCAACAGCCCCGGCGGAGCGATCGCGCCGTCGCAGGAGATTTACGAGGAGATCCGCAACGTCCGCGCGCGCAGCGGCAAGCCGATCATCGCCTCGCTCGACAGCGTCGCGGCCTCGGGCGGCTATTACATCGCCTCCGCTTGTGACCGCATTGTCGCCAATCCCGGCTCCATCACCGGCTCCATCGGCGTGATCCTTCAGTGGATGGAGACGAAGGATCTGATCGCGTGGGCGAAGTTGAAGCCGCAGACGATCACCAGCGGCGCGATGAAGGCGGCAGGTTCGCCGTACCAGGATCTGACCGACGCGGAACGCGCCTATTTTCAATCGATCGTGATGCAGTTGCATTCGCAGTTCGTCCGCGCCGTCGCCGCGGGACGAAAAGGAAAGCTGAGCGAGGCCGAGGTCAGCAACATCGCCGACGGCCGCGTCTTTACCGGCGAGCAGGCCCTCGGCATGAAACTCGTCGACCAGCTCGGCAATCTCGAGGATGCCGTGCGCGTGGCCGGCAAACTCGGCGGAATCTCCGGCAGGCCCGGAACCATCTATCCGAAGAAGCGGACACGCGGGATTTTCGATGCGCTGACCAGCGATGACTCCGATACGGAGACCGCCATCAGCCGCATCCTCACGCGCCGTCCGCGGTTTCTGTTTCAGTGGTGAGCGTCATGAGCGAGGAGGCACCTTTGGATCACCTGGAACCCGAAGAAGAAAGCGCGGACAAAGCGGGCGTGATGACCAAAGCGGAGCTCGTGGACGAGGTCGCGCGCGTCGTTTCGCTGACGAAAAAACAGGCCGAGACCATCGTCAACATCGTCTTCGATTCGATCGTCGACTCCCTCCGTTCCGGCCAGAAAATCGAGCTGCGCGGATTCGGCAGCTTCCGTCTTCGCAGCCGCAAGTCGCGCACCGGCCGCAATCCGAAGACCGGCGAGAAAGTGGACGTGCCGTCGAAGAAGATCCCGTACTTCAAGCCGGGGAAAGAGTTGAAGGAGTTGATCAACAAGGCGCTGGAAGCCGTGTCCTCGGAAGGCGGAGGCGCTTAACCGTCTCTGTGGTGAAAAGCTTTTCGAATGGACATCCTCTTCACACCCTGGAGATATCCCTACTTGACTGCGCCCAAGAACGAAAGCCAATCGTGCATCTTCTGCAATGCGGTCAAGTCTGATGCACTCCGCGACACGCTCACCGTCTTCCGCACCGACGACGCCCTGGTGATGCTGAACCGCTATCCATACACGAACGGCCATCTCATGGTCGCTCCGGTCGCGCATGAAGCGCTGCTCTTTCAAAGCCGCGACGATTCACTCAAATCACTCATTCGCCTCACCGCGGAATCACAGCGCATCCTCTCCGACGTTTACCGTCCGGACGGTTTCAACGTCGGGATGAATTTCGGACAGGTGGCCGGGGCGGGCGTGGCTGATCACTACCACATGCACATCGTTCCGCGCTGGAGCGGCGATTCGAATTTCATGACCGTCACCGCCCGCACGCGCATCGTGCCGGAGGATCTCGACGTCACCTACGACAAGCTCCTGCCGCACTTCACGAAACTCCGGAAGGGATCGACCACCGAACAATGAAAGGCCGCACCGTCACTGCCATGCTGCTGGCGTACCTCGTACCCGGCGCGGGCCATCTCTACCTCGGCCGCCGCGCGCGGGCCATCACGTTTTTCTGCATCGTCGTTGTGCTGTTCGTGATCGGCGTGGCCATCGACGGCGATCTCTACACGGTCAATCACGCCAACGGCTCGGTGCTGCGCATGCTGGCGGCACTCGGCTCGCTCGGCTCCGGCGTGATCTACTGGATCGCGGCCGGCATGGGCGTGCACGGCGACATCACCTCGATTACGTTCGAGCACGGCACGGCCTTCACCATCACCGCGGGTCTCATGAACCTGCTGCTCGTCGTCGACGCATTCGACATCGCCGAGGAGCGAAAAGAATGAGTCTTCTGCGCAACCACATCGTGCTGATGTTCCTCTACGCGATGGCCACCGGCATTTTCTTCGCGCTGCTCTGGAAGGAGACGCGCGCCGAACGGATCCGCACGTTCCTCGTCATCTTCTGCTCGCTCTTTTTCGGCGGCATCGCGCTGGCGTGGCTGATGTTTCCGTTCCCGCTGCGATGAAGCTGGCCATCATCGCCGGTGAGGCCTCCGGCGATTTGCACGCCGCCGAAGTTCTGCGCGAGCTGAAGCGCCTCGATCCAACGATCGAGACCTTCGGCATCGGCGGCGATCTGCTCGCGCGCGAAGGGATGCGCCTCGTGCATCACGCGCGCGAGATGGGCATCGTCGGCTTCTTCAACGTCCTGCGCCATCTGCGCATGTTCCGGCGGATCTTCGATGAAACAGCCGCCGAGATCGCGCGCGAGAAACCGGATGCCGTCCTGCTCGTCGACTATCCCGGCTTCAATCTGCGCATGGCCCGGCGCTGCAAAGAGCTCGGTATTCGCGTCGTCTACTACATCTCGCCGCAGCTCTGGGCGTGGAAGAAAGGGCGGGTGAAGCAAGTCGCTGAGTACGTCGACCGCATGATCGTCATCTTTCCGTTCGAGGAGACGTTCTACCGCGAGCACGGCATCGACGCGGCCTACGTCGGCCATCCGTTGATCGAAGAGATCGGGCACATTCAGCGGCCGCCGAAACGCGACGAGACCGTGCGCATCGCGCTGCTACCGGGATCGAGGAAGGCCGAGGTGAATTCGCTGCTGCCGGCGATGCTCGATGCCGTGGCGATCCTGGCGCGCGAGCGCAGCGTCGACGCGTACATCGTTCAGGCGCCGACGATCGCGCGATCGTTGCTCGACGAATATGTGAGCGGCAGAAACGTCCGCATCGTCGAACACGACAACGGCGAGGCGGTGGCGGCAGCGGATATCGCGTTGTCCTCCTCCGGCACAGCGACGCTCGAATGCGCCGTCCTCGGCACGCCGGTAATCGTCATGTATCGCCTGTCGTTCGCGAACTACTGGCTCGGCAGAATGGTCGTGACCATTCCGCACTTTGCGCTGATCAACATCGTGGCGGGGAAGAAGATCGTCCCGGAGCTGATTCAGGGCCACGTGAACGGAGAAACGATCGCGAACGAAACGCGGCGCCTGCTCGAACCGGCAAATTACGCCACGGTCGTGGAAGAGCTGGCAGCCGTGCGGAGTAAACTCGGCGACGCCGGCGCGTCGCGACGCGCGGCAGAAGTGATCATGGAAACGATCAAACGATGAAGCTGCTCCGCCGCCTCTACGGCTATCTCCGGCGCTACAAAGCGTGGGCAACGGTGGCGTTTTTCTCGATGGTGCTGTTTGCCGTGACGCAGACCACGATGATCGCGCTGGTACAACCCATCTTCGACATCGTCCTCGCTCCGCCGGCCAGACAGGCCGTCGAGCCGAGCCACCTGTCGCGCGAGGCCGCCGTCAAACAGCGCATTCTCACCACCATTCTTAAACGCGATGTTCCGGAAGGAAAACGCGGTCCCGTCGTCAACGCATTCGATCGAGCGGCGCGGCGCTTCCAGATCTGGTGGCGGGTCGATCACGAGCGGCAGGCCAGGCGCATCCTGATCGCGCTCATCATCGTCTTTCTCATCAACGCCTGTACGTCGTTTTTCTCCGAGTATGCCTTCCAGAAGGTGGGCCTCTCCACGGTTCGCGATCTGCGGAACGACTTGTACGAACGCCTGATCTACCAGAGCCACCGCTTTTTCTCCGAGCGGTCGACGGGCGAGATGGTCAGCCGCATCGTCTCCGACGCCGATCAGATTCAGGCCGCGGTGTCCACGCGCATGGGCGATCTCTTTCAGGAGTCGCTCACGCTGCTCGGCCTGATCGTCTACGTGTTCTTCACCAATCTCGAGCTGGCTCTGATCTCGATGATCGGCGCGCCCGTGCTGGTCATTCCGGTCGTGTATTTCGGGCGGCGGCTGCGTGCCACGACGCATCGTTCGCAGGAGCGGATGGCGGACCTCGCCACGGTTCTGGAGGAGACGATCCGAGGGGTGCGCATCGTCAAGGCCTTCACTATGGAGCGTTTCGAGATCCGGCGGTTCTTCGAAGCCACACGCCGCCATCTCGGCTCGAATCTAAAGGCGCAGAGGATCCAGGCACTCAATTCTCCGGTGATGGCGTTGCTGTCCGGCTGCGGCATGGCGGCGCTCTTTCTGTACGCGCACCGGCGCATCGGTGCCGGCACGCTGACGCTCGGTCAATTCATCAGCTTCTTCGCGGCGCTCCTGGCCATGTATCAGCCGATCAAGAAACTGAATAAGGTGAATCTGTCGGTCAACGCTGCGCTTGTCGCGGCGGAGCGTGTTTTCCGCATGCTCGACATTCCGAACGACATTGAGGACAAGCCGCGCGCGGGATCGATCGCCGCGGTCGGCAGCGGCATCCGCTACGAGAACGTTTCGTTTCAGTACCAGGCCGAGCCGGTGCTGCGCGGGGTCGATCTGACCATTGCGCCGGGCGAAATCGTAGCCATCGTCGGCGGCAGCGGCGCGGGAAAGTCGACCTTCGTCAACCTCCTGCCGCGCTTCTACGACGTCAACGGCGGACGGATCACCATCGACGATCGCGACATCCGCGACGTCACGCTCTCCTCGCTGCGCGGCCTCATGGGTCTGGTCACGCAGGAGGTCGTCCTTTTCAACGACACCGTGCGCAACAACATCGCGTACGGGCGCGGGGACGCCGAGGAAGCGCGCGTGATCGAAGCGGCCAAGGCTGCGAATGCGCACGAATTCATCACCGCGCTGCCGAATGGCTACGACACAGAGATCGGCGAGTCGGGCGTTCTGCTTTCGGGCGGACAGCGGCAGCGCCTGGCCATCGCGCGCGCGCTTTTCAAAGATCCGCCGATTCTCATCCTCGACGAAGCCACTTCCGCGCTCGACACTGAATCGGAGCGGCTCGTGCAGGGCGCGCTCGAGCGTCTGATGCAGGGGCGGACGACGCTGGTCATTGCCCATCGGCTCTCTACGATCCGTAGCGCCGACAAAATCGTGGTCCTCGACCGCGGTGCGATCGTCGAGAGCGGTCCGCACGAGGAACTGCTGGCCAAACGCGGCGTCTACCGCAAGCTGTACGATCTCCAGTTTGCCGACGATGCCGTTCCGGCCGGAGCGATCGCTTGATCAACGTGTTGTCCTTCCTCGGCTATCTCTTCCTGCGCGCGCTCAACGCCACATTGCGCGTACGCCACGTGAACGTGGAAAACCTCACCGGGACGCCGCGCTACATCCTCGCGTTCTGGCACCGCCACATCCTGCTGTCGCTGCACACGAAGTGGCGCAAGCCGACGATGGCCATCATCTCGCGCTCGAAAGACGGCGAGATCGTTTCGGGCGTGCTGCGCCACTACGGAGCCGAGACCGCGCGCGGGTCGTCGACGCGCGGCGGCGACGTTGCCCTTCGTGAGATCCTGCGCGCCATTCAGGCCGGAAAGAACATCGCCTTCACTCCCGACGGTCCGAAAGGTCCATCACAGGTCGTGAAAGATGGCGTCATCTACGTTGCGAAAGTGAGCGGGCTTCCCATCGTGCCGTTCGCCTTCGCCGCTAAAAAAAAAAGTTGCTGCGCTCGTGGGATCGGATGGTCGTCCCGATGCCGTTCACGCGTGCGCTCTATCTCTACGGCGCGCCGATGCTCGTGCCGCGCGACGGCGACACGGAAGAGTGGCGCCTCCGGCTACAAAACACGATGAACGAGCTTGCGGATGACGCAGAACGGTAGGTAAACGAATGATCACTTCCATGACCGGTTTCGGCCGGGCAGCCGGCGCGCTTTCGGCGCGCTACTTTGTCGCGGTGACCGCGAAGAGCGTCAATCACCGTTTCCTCGAGACCTCGGTGCGCATCCCCGACTATCTATGGGAAGCCGAGGCGATGGTCCGCGGTCTGACCTCGGAGATCTTCGCGCGCGGCAAGGTCGACATCTCCATCCGCGTGCAGCGCACCGCGCAGCCGGACTACAACGTGCGCATCAACACGCAGATCGCCAACACCGTCGTCCCGCAGCTTCGCGCCATCGCCGAGGAGCTGGGACTCGGATCGACGTTCTCCGGCAGCGATCTGCTCCGCGTGCCCGATCTTCTGCAGGTCGAAGCGATCGATTCCGAGATCACCGAGGAAGAACGCGAGTCGCTCGCCATCATCGTCCGCGAGGCCCTCGGGCAGATGCGCTCCATGCGTATGCGCGAAGGGGAGTCGCTTCGCGCCGATGTCATCGCGCGTCTGCAGACGATCCGCGAATTGCAGCAGCGGCTGGCCACGCATCGCGACGAGATCCGCAATGAGCTGCTCGCGTCGTATCAGCAGCGTGTGCAGGAAATCGCAAAAGTGGCCGGCGTCGACGTCAACCAGGACCGCATCGCCCAGGAAGTCGTGATCATGGTCGAGAAAGGCGACGTGGCCGAAGAGCTAACGCGGCTTGCGCATCACGTCGAGCAGGCCGAGAAAGCCGTCGGTGGCGCCGAAGCAGCGGGGAAGAAGCTCGATTTTCTGTCCCAGGAGATGCTTCGCGAAGTGAACACGATGGGCTCGAAGTCGCGCTCCGCGGCGCTGCGCACCCTCGTTGTAGAATTGAAAACCGAGGTCGAGCGGATCCGCGAACAGGTCCAGAATGTCGAGTAACTTCCACCCCGATGGGACGTTGTTCATCGTCTCGGGCCCGTCGGGTGCCGGGAAGACGACCCTCATCAATCGAGTCCGCGAGCAGCTCGAGCCGATCGGCATCACGCTCTATTTTTCGGTCTCACACACGACACGTAAGCCCCGTACCGGGGAGATCGACGGCATCAGCTATCACTTCGTTCCGCCGGCCGTCTTCGAGGCCATGGTGGCGCGGGCGGAATTTATCGAATGCGCGTTCGTTCATGAGCAGCGGTACGGGACTTCGAAGGCCGAGGTTCTGGATCGCCTCAAGAGCGGCAAAGACGTCATTCTCGACATCGACTATCAGGGCGCCCGGCAGATCGCGGACGATCCTGAACTGAAACCGCGGTCGCTCAACATTTTCATTTTTCCGCCGTCGTTCGATCATCTCGAACAGCGGCTTCACGACCGCGGCCTGAACAGCGAAGACGAGATCCAGACCAGATTGCAGAAAGCAGCCGACGAGATCGACGCCGGCAAAGAGTTTTACGACTACGTCATCATCAACGATGACCTGAACGTCGCCGCCGAATGTTTGAAGGCGGCGATCATCGCCAAGAAGCTACAGACGAAGACGGCGCTCGAAGCGATCACCGCGATGGCCGAGCGCCTGAAGGAGGAGCGAGATGGAAGGTTTGCCAGAGGGCATTGACAGCAAGTTCCGCTACGTGTTGCTCGTGGCCAAGCGCGCCGAGCAGCTCGTGCAGGGTTCCGCGCCGAAGAGCAAGAGCAAACACGCCAAGCCGACGCGCATGGCCATGGAAGAGATCGAGAAGAACCAAGTGAAGTGGCAGCTCACGCCGCCGGAAGAAGAGACCACGGCGCTGGAAACGGAGTAACTGCGGCGTCGCGGCCGCGCGGCCATCATGCACATCGTCCTCGGCGTCACCGGCGGGATCGCGGCGTACAAGGCGCCGGACGTCGTGCGGCGCCTGCGCGACGTTGGCGCGGACGTTCGCGTCATCCTTACTCCGAATGCGGCGCGGTTCGTTTCTCCGCTGTCGCTGGCCGCGGTCTCTGACCACGGCGTCATCATCGAGCAGTGGGGCGATTCCGGCCACGGCGGCGTCGATCACATCGAGCTGGCGCGCTGGGCCGACCTGCTCCTGATCGCGCCCGCGACGGCCAACATGATCGCCAAGCTCGCCGTCGGCCTCGCGGACGACGCGCTGTCGACGTATGCGATCGCGCATCGCGGCACGATCGTCGTCGCGCCGGCGATGAATACGTCGATGCTGCAACATCCAACGGTTCAGGCCAACCTGGCCACGCTGCGCGAGCGCGGCGTCATCGTCCTCGATCCCGACAGCGGCATCCTGGCCTGCGGCGATGAAGGCTCGGGACGGATGCCCGATCCGCCCGTGCTTGCCGATTTCGTCAAGCAGCAGTTTGCGAAGCGCGATCTCGAAGGGCGCGCGATCCTCGTCACCGCAGGCCCCACGCGCGAGCCGATCGATCCTGTCCGCTACATCTCGAATCGCTCGTCGGGAAAGATGGGCTATGCGATCGCTGAGGCGGCGAGGAGAAGGGGAGCGAACGTGACGCTCGTCTCCGGACCGACCGCGATCACGCCGCCGGGCGGCGTTGCGCTGACGCGCGTTACCACCGCCGCCGAAATGCACAAAGCGGTGATGGATGCGCTGCCATCGCAGCAGATCGTGATCAAGGCCGCTGCGGTTTCCGATTTCACGCCGGTATCCGTCGCCGATAGCAAAATCAAGAAGCGCGACGAGATGACGCTGGCCCTGCAGAAGGCGCCCGACATTCTGGCCGACATCGGCGCCTCCTCGCCGCGCCCGTTCATCGTCGCCTTCGCCGCGGAAACGGATGACGTCGAGTCGAACGCGCGCGAGAAGCTGGTGCGCAAGAACGCCGATCTCATCGTCGCCAACGACGTCGGCGACGCCTCGATCGGTTTCGACTCCGATCAGAACGCGGTCACGGTCATGGCCCGCGACGGCTCGTCGACGAAAATCGAACGCGCCCCGAAGATCGTGATCGCTAATCGCATTCTCGACCTGGTAGTCGAGCGTTTGGGCTCATAATTTCGCATCGATGAACGACGCCCTCCGCAACGAGCTGACCCTTCTTCGCGACCTCGGATTCACGCACCTCGACGTCCCAAAAATCACGGCGGCACCGGCGGCTGAAGACGCAAACGGCAAGACGCTCCTTGCCGATTTGCAGGCGATCGCCATGATTTGCGAGAAGTGCAAGCTGTCGAAAACGCGCACGCAGGTCGTTTACGGCGTCGGCAGTCCGAACGCGGATCTGATGTTCATCGGTGAAGCGCCCGGCCGCGATGAGGACATCAAAGGCGAGCCGTTCGTCGGCCGCGCCGGCCAGCTCCTCACCGACATCATCAAGGCGATGAAGCTGACCCGCGACAACGTCTACATCGCCAACGTCGTGAAATGCCGTCCGCCCGAGAACCGCAATCCCGAACCGGACGAACTCGACGCGTGCCGGCCCTACATCCGCCGCCAGGTCGAAATCATCCAGCCGAAAGTCATCGTCACACTCGGCAAGTTCGCGCTGCAAAGCCTCACCGAAAAGTCCTACGGCATCACCGCCACGCGCGGCCAGTGGCTCGAATACAACGGCGTGAAAGTGATGCCGACATACCACCCCGCCTATCTCCTGCGCACGCCCTCGGCGAAGAAGGACGTGTGGGCCGATATGAAAAAAGTGATGGCGGAGTTGGGGATGGCGGGTTGATGTTCTCAGCTCTCCCGAGCCTCAACAGCACAGACAGGAGTGTCTGTGCCACATTGATCCTGCCGTACTTGCGACGATGCAGTTACCGGCAAAGCCGGTGTGGCACAGACACTCTTGTCTGTGCTTTGGCAAGATCCAGCGCCTGGTCCTGCTAACCCAAGTGGCCCAACTCTCCGTCGTCATCCCCACCTTCAATACCGCGCAGATGACGCTGCGCTGTTGCCGCGCGGTGCTGGCGTCGCTGCCGCCGGAGTCCGAGGTGATTGTGGCCGACGATGGATCGACCGACGGCACCGCCGAGCTGCTCGCACGCGAAGCGCCCTCGGTGCACGTAGTCCGGATGGAGACGAATCGCGGCTTCGCGCCGGCGGCGAATCGCGGCGTTGCCGCGTCGAGCGGAAAGATCATTCTGCTGCTCAACAGCGATGCGATCGTCGACGGCGATGCGCTTCAAGCGTTCGTAGCTGCTTTCGACGCTGATCCCAAACTCGGCGTAGCCGGAGCGCGGCTGTTGAATCCCGATGGCTCCTCGCAATGGAGCGGCGGTGCGGCGCCGACTCTGCTCTGGATGATCGGCGTCGTCAGCGGTGCGGGGCATCTTGCGCGACTTGTTCGCCGCAGCGGAAACAAGCGCGACGTCGATTGGGTCAGCGGAGCGGCGATGGTGTTCCGGCGTGAGGTGTGGGAGCGCGCCGGCCCGCTCGATGAACGCTTTCGCTTCTATTGCCAGGACATCGAGTTCTGCCTTCGCGCGCGCGATGGCGGCTGGCGCGTGGCGATCATCGACGAAGCGCGTGTCGTTCACGCCCTCGGCGGAACGGTGGCAAACAGCGCGCTGCACCACGATCCGGCGCGGCTCTGGCCCGATCTGCTCACGTGGGGAGGCAGACATTACGGGCGTGTCTGGAGGTTGTTCGCGCGAATCGCATTGGTGCTGACGGCGATTCTTCGCATCGCAGGACGCGCAATTCGTCGCCGCGACAATTCGGCGTTCCTTCGCGCGGCGAAAGCGCTTCTTCAGAGCGATTCGTAAAACTTCAAAAGCCCGCGCGCGAGTACGTCGTTGTCGTAGCGACTACGCACTGTCTCCCGCGCCGCGTTGCCGATTCGCGCTGCCGTTTGCGGATCGCGCAACAGAAGCGCGACGGCGTCTGCAAACGATGCGGCGTCGTCCGAGATGAGAATGTCCCGTCCATGCTCGACGTGTAGTCCGCCCGCGCCGAGTGTCGTCGCGACGATCGGCTTTGCCAATGCCATCGCTTCGAGGACTTTGATGCGCATGCCGCCGCCTGCGAAAAGCGGAGCGATCATCACTGACGTCGAATTCATGAACGCCGTCGCGTCGTCGACCCTGCCTCGAAAGTCGATGTTCGTCATCCGGCGTCGTAGCCACTTCGGCGCCGAGCTTCCCGCAATCGACAGCCGCGCATCCGGTACGCGCTCGACGACGCGCGGCCACAACTCGCCGGCGATCCACTCCACCGCCTCCTGATTCGGACGGAAGTCGAGCGAGCCGATGAAGCCGACGCTTTTTGGAATCGGCGTTCCGCCCGTTGCGTCGGGCACGGTCACCCCGCACGGCGCGACGTGCATCGGACGCGTGCAGCCGAGGCGGCGAAAGTCATCCGCGTCGTCCTCGGAGATCGGAACGATCGCATCAGTCGTGTCGAGGTGCCGAACTTCGTATTTCCGCAGCGATGCGGCGATGCTCCGAAGCGCAATTCGGCGAAAAGGGTTTCGTTCGATCCGCGCCAGCCCTTCCCATATTCGGAACTCGACATTCAGCGATCGTAGGACGATGCGCGCGTCGCTTTCGTTGCGCACGGTGTCGACGTACGGAAGAAGAAAAGGACTCTCAATCTGCACGACGTCCGGCTTGAACCTGCCCAACGTCGTTCGCAATGCGTTCTGGAACTCACTCGAAACGAATCGTCCGACGATGAACGGAATGCGCATGGAGAACGATGGAATGCGCGTATCGATATCAATCGCCTGCAACGGCATCGACGCGGTTGCCGCCGCGCGATGCTTACGTGGATTCAGCGACAAGATTTCAACATCTGCTCCGCCATGAACGAGTCCCTCCGCCAGCCGTGCCATGGCGATCCGGCCGCCGTCGATGGGCGGCCACGGCAATCGCGGCGTAAGGATGAGGATGCGCATGAACTCTTCAGGCGGAGACGCGCGAGATTCTGATGAAGAGTCCGATCGCGAGAAGCAACAGCGTCCCAACTGAAATCGCGCGGCCCCATACGAATGCGTCGGGAAGGTAGTCGACGCGAATGTGGTGATGGCCGGGCGGGATGCGGATCGAGAGGAATGCGCGGTTGGCTTGTTCGATCGTGACGCGCGTGCGGTCGATGGTCGCGCGCCAGCCGGGCCAGTTTGCTTCGCTGATGATGATGCGGGAGGCGCTGCGCGCGTCGGCGTTGATCTCGTAATGCGATCCACGGCATTGCACGTGCAGCGTCGCTTCGCCGTTTTCGATCATCCTCGCCGGCCCTTCCGCGCGCACCCACGCCTCCTCGGCGAAATCGGTGGCGACGGCCATCTCCTTCAGCGTCGTGTCGTCGCTGTCGGTGAAGCGGATGCGGCGCGGGACGAAGACGCGCGGAATGACGCGCGAGTTTTCCATGAGGCGCGACGAGCGGTCGTCGGCGACGACGCGCCAGCCAGGCGGCGGCTCCGTCGTGCGCGGCGTGATGGCGTGGCGGACGCCGAGGAAGGAGAGGAACGGGAGGGAGAGATCGGAGACGTCGTGGTAGGTGCGCTTCTGCGCGGACCAGAGTCCGAGCGTTTCGATGTATGGGTAAAACGTCATCGCCGAGTAACCGCGCACGTCCTCGAGGCCGTACATCGTGGCCACGTTCGGGATGACCATGTTGTCGATGGCCGTGAAGCGAAATAGCGGATCTCGCGGGACGGCGGCGATGAGCGGAACCGAGGGGTAGAACATGCGGCGGGGGAGGGTCGGGTGGATGTTGCCGTCTTCCACGACGCGTTGCGCGGCGATGGCGAAAACGACCATCGCCGCTGCCGCGCGTTCTGATCGCGTGCCGCATGCTGCGAAGAGAATGACTAGACCGAGGATCTCCGCGGCGGCGCCGGCGACGAGGAGCTTCGGATCGACGCCGAGAGCGAGTTGCATGTGCCACAACGTCGCAGTCGCAATGGCCAGCAATGCCGCTATGGCGATCACCATGCGGCGATCGAATCGCGGCACCTTCGCATCGAAGGCCATGGCCGCAAGCAGCGACATCGACAATGTCGCGGCGAAGCCGAGGCGGTCGTTGAAGGCGATTTTGAAGAGCGGAAGGAGGCGAAGGAACGGATCGACCGGCGGCGCTTTCCAACTGGCGAGAAGGCCGACCGCGCCGAGTGCGGCGAAGAATCGCGCGTCGCGGCGGCGCAGCAGGCGGAACGACGCGATCAACGCCAGCCCCAGAATCACGCTGCCGACGCGGGCCAGGCCGAAGTCCCATTCGCTGGTCGGCGTGTGCCACGACGCGCCGCCGTAGTAGGGGAGGAACGTCGCGCGGATCGCTTTCGAAATCTCGTGCGTGGTGGCCGGCGGCGGCGGATTTTGACGGATGCGATAGTCGAACGACCACGGCAGCGCGGCGATGAACGGCAACAGCGTGATGGCGGTGAGCAGCAGCGCGATGATGCCGGCGGAGATCGCGAGCAGCGTCGGGCGCAACGCTTCGCGCCGGATCGGGATCAGCTCGAACACACCGTAGATCGCGCCGATGGTGACGACGTGCAGCATCGTTTCGGGATGCCCGAAGACGATCAGCAGGACGAAGGCGGTCGTCAGCAGTGCCGCTGCGCGCAGATCGCGATTGCGCACGATGCGGCGGACGCCGAGCAACACGAATGGCAGCACGCTCCAACTTCGTCCGTGCGGCCATGTGCCGAAGAAGGCCATGCCGCTGCAGAGCGTGTAGCCGGCCGCCGCAATTAGCGAGGCGCCTTCGCTGCGTTCGAGCTCGCGCGCGAAGGCAAACGTGAAGAGCGCGGCCAGAAAAAAGACCATCGACGCGGTGAAGGTCGTGGCCAGATCGAGCGGCAGCAGCAGTGCGAGCAGGTTGATCGGATTCAGCGGCGCGGCCTGCATCCCCGCCGCGAGTACTTCGCCGGAATCCATGGCCGGATTCCACAGCGGCCAGCGGTGCTGCGCGAACGACTCCCGCACCTGCCGCTGCCACGGAACCATCTGCAGGACGTGATCGAGCAGAAACCCGTTGTGCGCGGTGGTGAAGCCGTAGTCCTTCGCGTAATCGCTGAACGGCGCGCTGAGAAAGAGGATGTCGTATCCGCCATAGACGCGATTGGTGAGGAGCGCCTTGCCGGTGAATAGAAACGGAAGGAGAACGATGACGATGGCCGCGGCGCGCGAGATCGGCGTTACCCATCGCCGCCAAATTACGAGCGTTACGACGGCGACGATCAGATAGAGCAGCAGCGACACAGGCTACGTTGCCCGCGTGAACAGTTGCCGCTGGCTGACCTGGTACGCGCGGGCGCGGATCATCTCCCGGATTTCGCGCGGCCTGGCGATGCCTTGCAGCACCGTCGTCGGGAACGCTTTGTCGGACGAGATCAGCGTCACGTTGCCGATGCCGAGGAGACGATCGGCGACGGACTGGAAGAATTGGGTGTCGTCGATGTAGCGGAGATCGATCTCGTTCAGACTCTTCGACAGCATCCCGCGCTCGATCATCACGCGCTGGTTTGTGATCGTGTAGATCGTGCTCTGCAGGCGGACCATCACGATCAGAAACGTGACCACCTGCCAGAAGACGGCGATGGCCATGATCAGCCAGCCGTACTTCGTAATGCGGCCGGACATCTCCATGTCGTTCGTCTGCCCGGCGAGGAAGTTCGCCGCGACTGGGATCAAGATCGCGGTGAGGATGATGACGATGAGCTTGCCGAGGAGCACGCGCCACGATGGCGATCCTCGCCAGAGCGTTTCCTCCGCCATCGCCGGCGCGGCCGTCGCGACGGGCGCCGCATACGCTACCGGCGACGATGGCCGTCCGCAGTGCGGACAGGCCATGGCCATCGTGGAGACATCGCGTCCGCAATCGGGGCAGGTGACGACAGGCATGGCCGGCGATTGTAGCGTGTACGGAAGGCGGGCATCCCGCGATGGTAAAATCCACGCCATCTAACGCTCACTTTCGAAAACGGGCCTTGTCCATGCGAAGACTCCTTCTGCTTCTCCTGTTCGTCGTGTCTCTGCCTCTCGCCGCGCAGACGCCGTATCTGGTCAAAGACATCAACACGACGTATTCGGACGACACGAAGTCATCGGCGCCGTCGGAATTCGCGGCACTCGGCAGCCGGACGTTTTTCGTGGCCACGACGGATGCCGCCGGAACGGAGCTCTGGAGCACGGACGGCACGAGCGCCGGCACGTCGATCGTCTCCGACATCATTCCGGGAACGGCCAGTTCCAGTCCCAGCCTCCTGCAAGCCGTCAATGGCGTTCTTCTTTTCGATGCGCGCGACGTCAATCACGGGACCGAGCTGTGGGCGACGGATGGGACAGCCGCCGGAACGCACCTGTTGATGGACATCAATCCCGGAGCGAACTCGAGCCAGCCCGGTACGAGAATTCTCTACAAGAACAGGCTCCTCTTTTCCGCCGACGATGGAACGAATGGTCGGGAATTGTGGACTAGCGACGGCACCGCCGCCGGCACAAGGATGGTCAAGGACCTCAATCCCGGCAGTGCATCGTCCAATCCAACGGCATTTGTTCTTTTCGGCGACAACGTCTACTTTTCCGCGACCGGAGGCCTCTGGAAAACGGACGGCACCGATACTGGTACTGTGAAAATCGCCAGCGTTACGCCCCGAAATCCGGTCGTATCGGGATCGCAATTCTTCTTTGAAGGATTCACGTCAACGACCAACTGGGAGTTATGGGTCAGCGACGGGTCCGACGCCGGTACACACATGGTGACGGAGATTTATCCTGGAACCAACGGCGCGCTCAACAGCACGTTCAATGCGAACAATCTCGCGCCATTCCACAATGGCGTGTTGTTTGCCGCCAATGACGGTGTTCACGGACGCGAGATGTGGTTCAGCGACGGCACCGTGGCGGGCACGCGAATGGTGCGCGATTTTCTTCCGGGCGCAACCGGAATGTGGGATGGGAGCAACGCCTACATCACTATATTGGCCAATCGCGCCTATTTCGTAGCCAGCGACGCGGAACATGGTCAGGAAGTATGGTCCACGGATGGAACAGACGCCGGCTCCGCTCTTTTCGCCGATCTGGTTCCAGGTACGCAATCGTCATTTCCGCTGGGCTTGACGGTTGCCTTCGGGAAGCTCTACTTCCTCGGCGGCGGCACGTATCCCATTCAGCCGTTATTGTGGGTGACCGACGGCACTCCGGGCGGCACACAACCCGTCAGCGCGGCCTTTGGCGTCGACTGGTTCTATGTGTTCAACGTGGTCTGGCCGATCAATGGAAAGTTGTACTTCTCCGGATCGACGCCGGTGAGCGGCAGGGAACCGTGGGTAAGCGACGGGACTGCAGCCGGCTCGCGGATGATCGCCAATCTCGCGGTAGACCGCGTGCCGTCGGCCGATCCGTTCTGGCTCACGGCGGCAGGGGATCTGTTGTTCTTCGAAGCGACAGAGGGATTCCTGTCGCCGTCGACGAATATCGCCGAATCGTCATTGTGGAGAACCGACGGGACGGAAGCAGGCACGTTCAAACTGAAGGAAACCGGACAGAACCCCGGCATGTTGATCCCGACCGGGGCACCGCTGGTGTTTTTTCAGGAGGCCGAAAACAACACGGGCGTCATGAAAATGAGCGACGGAACGGTCGCGGGGACGAAGGCGGCCGCCGATTTCATGCTGCGATTCGGACCCTACCAATTCACGACGCTCTTTCCCTTTGGCGAAACTCTCTTTGCGGCGGTCAGTGACGACGCGTTGTGGAAGACCACCGCGGCGCCGAACGGCACTGCGACGAAGCTAGGCGCGCGGAAGCCGCGTGCAATGATCGAATTCAATGGACAGTACGCGTTCTATGCGCAGGGGCCGCAGGCTTCGTCTAACTACGGCTTGTGGGTTACCGACGGGACACCGGCCGGTACGTACGCGGTCGTGCCCGACCTCGGCGACATGGGCGGCCAGAACCCCGGCCCGCTCGTCAATGCTCAGGGGACGCTGTTTTTTCTCAAGACATTGCGCAACGGCAAACTGACATTGTGGAAGAGCGACGGAACATTCGACGGCACGGTTGCCGTCAAGGAGCTGCCCACGACGATCGCATTCGACGCGAAGCTCAAAGCGGCGGGGCGAAACGTATTCTTCTATACGCAAGGCTCGATCTGGTTCAGCGACGGGACCGAAGGTGGTACGAGGGAAGTGGCGAAGATCGCGGGTGCTTCCTCCGATTACGACGGTATCAGGGTCGCAGGCGATCGCATCGTGTATACGACTGCTGCCAGCGCGAGTAATTACGAGTTATGGGGCAGCGACGGCACAACGGCCGGCACACGCCTCCTCAAGGTTCTCGGAACGAATTACACGACGCTTACCAGCATCGACGGTGTCGTCTATTTTTCCGGTAACGATGATGCGCATGGCTCGGAGATCTGGACGACGGACGGCACGGTGGAGGGAACGAAGCTGATCGCTGACGTGAATCCAGGTCCGGCCAGCTCGAATCCATCGCAGTTTACGAAAGTCGGGAACCTCATCTACTTCACCGCCTACACGGATGCCACGGGCACCGAGCTCTGGGCCTTGCCGTTGACGACGCCCGGCCTGTCGATCGCCGGCGCGCACGGCACGGAAGGCGACACGGGAACGGCGCTGATCCATTTCACCGTGTCGCTGGCGCCCGCCGCGAAACAGACGGTGACCGTCGACTACGCGACCTCCGACGGAACGGCGAAGGCCGGCGACGATTACGACGCGGCCTCAGGCACGATCACTTTCGCCGCGGGAGAGACGGTCAAGACGATCGACGTGCGCGTGCGCGGCGACGTCACGCCGGAAAACAACAAGACCTTTTTCGTCACGCTGCGAAACGCCGCCGGTGCGTCGCTGATTAGCCCCGTTGCCTCCGGCATCATCGACGACGACGATCAATTCGCCGACCTCAGCATCGCGCCGCAATTCGGCGTCTTCGCGAATGAAGTCGCCGACGCCGCGCGCGTCTCGAACGCCGGCCCCCGCGCGGCGACCGACGTTGTCGTAACGCTGACCACGACGCCGAGGACGCTTTCGTTTACGACCTGTTCGAATTGTTTGGTCGGGCAGCTCAGTAGCGGCGCGTCCGCCTCCGCTTCCACCGACAGTGGGGAGTTCTCGCAACAGGTGTACGTCAGCGCGACGGCGTCGGCGCGGCAACGCGATCCGCAGCCGTCGAACAACGCCGCGGCGTGGACGGTGAATGCGTTCCGCACCATGGCCATGAACGCGACGTATCTCACGCCGGGTGCGACGGCGACGATTACGGCAAGCGTCTCCTCTTCGGGTGCGGCCGTCACGTCGTCCGATCCGACCGTCGTCTCCGTTCCGTCCCAGGCCACGAACGTGACGTCCACGCTGGCAACCATCGCCATCACCGCGCTGAAGCCGGGAACGTCGACGATCTCGGTTCAAGGCAACCTCCGTCCGCTTCTGGTCACGGTCATCGCCCCGGGCACGCAACCGCGCTGGCCCGGCGGAGTCACGATGGCGGGCGATTTCACCGCTCGGTCTCTCGACGAACCGCTGATGGTGACCGTCGCACCGTCCGGCACCGCACCGTTCTCCGCTGCTAAAGCGACAGGAACCGTCGTCGTTACCGCCGCCGGCAGGGAGCTGGCGCGGGCAGCCGTCGGCACGGGCTCGATCAAATTCCCGGTGTACTTCCAGTCGCTCGGCTCCGTTGCTTACGCCATCGACTACAGCGGCGACGCCAATTTCCTGCCGCAGACCACTAATGCGACGGTCTTCGTGACTCCCGGCCGCGTCACGATCACGGGAGGTCTCGAACGAACCGCTGGAACCGCGGGGACCTACACGCTGACGGTACACGCGGCAGGATCGCCGGCCGTCGCGCCGACAGGCACGTTGTCGATCTTGAATGGCGCAGTCGAGGTCGCGACAGTGACGCTCGTGCCGTCGGCCGGAGGAATCTCGACTGCGCACGCGACGCTCACCAATCTCTCGACCTCTCCGACACTGACCATCAACTATGCGGGCGATGCGCTTTATCAATCGGGATCGCAACAGGTGCGCGTGGTCGAAGCGCGCCAACGCTCCGCACATCACTGATGAGACGAATCACTCTTGCAGTTGTGGCGACGCTCGTGGCGTCAATGTCGCTACACGCACAGTCGCCGTACCTGGTCAAAGACGTCAACTCCACGACGACCGCCAGTCCGCTGTCGTCGACACCGAACAACTTTTTCCGTTTCGGGTCGCGCATCGTCTTCGCCGCGTCCACTCCTGCGTTCGGAAGCGAATTGTGGTCGACGGATGGCACGGAGGCGGGCACGACACAAGTCGCCGACATCAACGCCGGTCCCGGATCCTCATCGCCGTCACACTTCGCCGTTTTGAACGGAAAACTGCTCTTCAACGCCACCGATCCGCGATCGGGAACCGAGTTGTGGACGTCGGATGGAACGGCGGCCGGCACGCGCCTTCTGGCCGATATCAGGCTCGGCACCGCGTCGTCCTCTCCCGGCGACCGGATCGTCTTTGGCGACAAGATGATCTTCGCCGCCGATGACGGCGTCCACGGAAATGAGCTCTGGGTCACCGATGGAACTTCGGCCGGCATACGGCTTCTCAAAGACCTTTTTCCCGGTCCCGTCGGCACTGACCCGTCAGAGTTCGTCCTGTTCCATGGCGCGGTCTACTTCTGTGCGAGCAACGGCCTTTGGAAAAGTGACGGCACCGAAGCCGGTACCGTGCAGGTGAAGGAAGGCTATGCGTACAGCCTGGTGGTGGCCGGCTCGCAGATGTTTTTCGGCTCCCAGAACGATGCGACGGGCGATGAGCTGTGGGTGAGCGACGGAACCCCGGCGGGGACGCGGATGGTCCCGGAAATCAATCCAGGGCGAGCCCCCTCCATCGCCTTCCGCGCTCCCCTTACGGCGTTTGGGGACCGCGTTTTGTTCAATGGCGTGGAGTCGCAACATGGCGTCGAGCTCTGGATCAGCGACGGTACGGCGGCCGGAACGCATCTCGTGCGCGACATCGCCGCCGGAACCGCCAGTTCGCGCCCCGGTCCGCACGCCGTCACCGATGGCGGTGTTGCGTTTTTTACGGCGACCACCGAGGGCAGCGGGGAGGAACTCTGGAAAACCGACGGCACTGAGGGCGGCACTCTCCCCGTAACCGACATCGTTCCGGGTCGGGCCAGTGGCGGCATCAACAGTATCGTTGCGCGCGGAAACAGGATTTACTTCATCGCGGCCGGCGGACTGTGGACGGCGGACGGAATCACGGGAACGAAGCCTGTCCAGGCCAGCGATGCGGTTGTTGCCCTCGGCAGTTCCGGACTCACGATCATCGACGGCATCCTCTACTTCGCGGGCGCGAATCATCTCAACGGCTACGAGCCGTGGAAAAGCGACGGAACGGCGGAGGGGACGTCGATGATCGGTGATCTGGCGCGCGATGCGGCGCCGTCATCGAATCCGTCGAGCCTGACCGCGGCCGGAGATTGGGTCTACTTCACCGCGTGGGACGGCACGCCGCTGGCTACATCCCCGAATTCGATCTGGCGCAGCGACGGCACGGCCGAAGGTACGCTGCGGCTCGGCAACTTCTTCGCAGAGAATCTCAGGACTGCCGGCCACTCGCTCTACTTCACGAGGTCGAACGTGGGGTGGACGAGCGATGGAACTCCGGAAGGCACGGTTCCCTTCGTGTCGAAAAACGTTTCGGGCCAGGCGTCGGTGGCCTTCGCCAACGGCGGCACGCTATTCATCAATGGGACCGATGGGTTGTACGTGGTCAGCCAGACGGCGAATGCGGTGCCGGAGCCGCTGGGCGGCGTCACCGGTTCCCGATTCATCAATCAGGCCGGCCGTACATTCTTCATCGCGAAGGGCGCCGTGTGGTCCAGCGACGGCACGCGCGCCGGAACCTACGCCGCAGGGCCCGCGTTCAGCGAGGACATCATCGCGATGGCAAGCATGGGCGGCAGCATTTACTACGTCACCCGATCGGCGAATGGAACAACGAAGCTCTGGAGAAACGACGGCACATTCGAGAGCAACGTGCTGGTCAAGAGTCTCGCCGCATACGATGCCGTTCTCGCGGCCGGCGAGCGGCGCCTGTTCTTTCTCTCCGGCGGACAGCTCTGGGTGAGCGACGGTAACGAAGCCGGCACGCAGGTTCTCATCTCGGGAGCTGCGTACTTGTCGACGTTGGCGGTGGCCGGCAACCGGGCCATCTTCGCGGCGAACGATCCCGCGAACGGAACGGAGCCGTGGGTGAGCGACGGGACGGTGGCCGGCACGCATCTCCTGCGCGACATCTCCCCAGGCACACTCGGCTCGTTTCCTTCGGACCTGACGAGCGTGCGCGGCTTCGTTTACTTCAGCGCGGCCGACGACCTGCACGGCAACGAAGTGTGGGTCACCGACGGAACGCCGGAAGGGACAAAACTGGCCGCGGACGTGGAGCCTGGGCCCACAGCCAGCTTCCCGCACCAATACGTTGAGGCAGGCGGCCGGCTCTTCTTCACGGCGACGACGACGGCGACCGGAAACGAGCTCTGGGCATTGCCGCTTCCGACGGCGCTGCGCCTCACCGTCAACGATATCGGGATCGCCGAAGGGGACTCCGTATCAACGACTGCCCGCTTCACCGTCACCTTGTCCGCCCCATCCACGCAACCGGTGACCGTCGACTACGTGACTTCGGACGGAACCGCGACGTCGGGCAGCGACTACGATGCGGCGTCAGGAACGCTGACGTTCGCGGCAGGGGAGACTTCGAAGACGATCGACGTGCGCGTCCTCGGCGACTTGAGTCCGGAAGCGAACGAGACGTTCTTCCTCACGCTTCGCAATCCCGCCGGTGCGGCGCTGCAAAACGCCTCGGCCGTCGCAATCATCGACGATGACGACCAGGTAGCCGATCTCGGTCTGTCACTCGATTTCTCGAGCCTTACTTCTCTCGACGTCACTGTCAACGCGACGAACAACGGACCGCGCACTGCGACGAATATCCGCGTGGCGCACACCATAACGCCCGCTGATTATTCCGGTCCGTGCCAGTTCGGTTGTATCAGCACGCCGGCGCTCCTCGCCGCCGGCGCAACGGAGAAGGTTTTTCAATATCGCGGGTCCGGGTTCCAGCAGTACCTCACCACGACGGCGACGATCCGCGAGCGCGATACGCAGCCATCGAACAACAGCGTAGGATGGGTGACCAACGCATACGTGGCCATGGATGCGTTGTTCCTCACTCCCGGCTCTCAGGCGAACGTCTGGTTCATCGCGTACAACGCAACGAGCGTCATCATCACATCATCCGATTCCTCAGTCCTGTCCGTTCCATCGACTCTGGCCGTCACCGGCGGCCAACCCGCGACCTTCGTCGCGCGCGGCGTCAGCGTCGGAACAGCGACCATTCGCATCTCCACTCCGTCCGGCATCGCCGGCACGCTTACGATCGTCGTCGTCCCGTCCGGAACGACGCCGCGCTGGCCGGGAGCAATCCTTGCGTTTCCCGGCACCGGCGGCGTTCCCTTCGACAGCCCGCTCTTGTTCTCGATCGTGACCGGCGCGACGGCGCCTTATACGGGCGCAAAACCGACCGGCATCGTAACCGTGTCGGCAAACGGACACGAGCTCGGTCGCGTGCCCCTCGATCCCGACGTGAACTGGCAGGACATGAATTACTACCTTCCTGACTTCGGCAACAACACGATCCGTTTCGACTACTCGGGCGACGCGAATTTCCTTCCGATGTCGACCACGGCAAGCGTGCAGGCTACGACCGGCCGCGCGACCATCCTCGGCGGCGCCGAACGAATCGGAACCGCGGCCCGAGTCCATGTGCGCGTCGCCGGTTCACCCTCCGGCGCGCCGACAGGGTCGATCACCATCTCCGAACCGGGCGTCATCGCCGCGAAAACCGTCACGCTCACTCCCGGCGCACCTGGCGAATCGCAGGCGGACATCGACCTGACCAACGTCTCCGCGGCGCCGCACACGCTCGTCGTCACGTACGCTGGCGACGCCCGCTACGCTCCTTCGAGCCAGAGCATCCGCATGACGGACGCACGCCTGCGATCGGCGAAGCACTGAACGGAAACTCCGATCCGGCGTATCGTCCGCGGTATGGCTTTGTTCGACTCGCTCCTCGGCTGGCTCGTCTCCGTCGTCGGTGTCGCCACCGGCGCTGCCTATGTTCCGCAGGCGCTGCGGATCTGGAAGCGCCGCAGTTCCGACGACGTCTCGATCCTGACCTATCTGCTCTTCCTCGCCGGGCAGATCGTCTACCTCGTCTACGGCGTCCGCATCCGCCAGTGGCCGCTGATCATCGGCATGAGTGCGAACATCGTCGGCAGCGTCGCCGTGATCGTGAGCGCGCTTCGTTTCCGCGCCTCCACAATATCGGCACCGCCTCAATCGTCTTCAACGATTGATGAGGGACGCGAGTCTGGCGCAGATGGCAGTCGAACAGGATGAGCGCATCTCCGACGTCGTGACGCGGGAGCAGTCCCGGCTTCGCGACTTCATCCGGCGGCGCGTTCCCGACCCGCGCGACGCCGAGGACGTTCTGCAGGACGTCTTCTACAAACTGGTTGAGGCAAACCGGCTGCTGATGCCGATCGATCACGTCACCGGCTGGCTCTTTCGCGTGGCGCGCAACCGCATCACGGATCTCTTCCGGAAAAAGAAGCCGGAGAGTTTCCCCGAGAACGAGCTTCGCTTCGAAGATCTGCTCCCATCCGCCGACGCCGGCCCCGAAGCGCTCTACGCGCGCGGCGTGCTGCTCGATGAGCTCGACCTCGCACTCGACGAGCTTCCCGACGAACAGCGCGAAGTTTTCGTCGCGCACGAATTGGAAGGACGCAGTTTCAAAGACATCGCCGCCGCGACCGGCGTGAACGTCAACACGCTCCTCTCGCGCAAACGCTACGCGGTGCTGCATCTCCGCGAGCGCCTCCACGACATCTACGACGAGCTTAAGAAAGGATGAACTTCAAATGACACGACGACTCCGCCTGCTTCTTTTTTCGCCGCTGGCACTTCTGGGACTGGCGTTCTTCGCCTTCCTCGGCGGCGAAATCGTCCGCTACCTCTGGAACGCGCTCATGCCGCAGCTCTTCGGCTGGCACGCCGTCACTTTCTGGCAAGCCCTCGGCCTGCTAGCCCTCTGTCGCATCCTCTTCGGCCGCCTCGGAGGCCCGCGGATGAACTGGTCCGACAACCGCCGCCGTTTTGAAGCCCGCTGGAAGACGATGACCCCCGACGAACGCGACCGCTTCCGCAAAGGCATCCTCGGCCGCTACGCGCCAAGCGACCCGGAGCCGAAGGAGGGATGACCAAGGATGTAGCGCCGTCGGCTCGACGGCTGTACCGCCGCCGGCTCGGCGGCGCGTACCCAAAGCGCCAGCGAGCCGCTGGCGCTACGTGAAAAAACGAAAGGGCGACCGACGTCGCCCTTTCGTTTCGATGATTACGTCATTTGCCGCCTAACTGCACCCCGTCGACGAATACATCCACGACCGGCGTCACGCCGGGCGATCCGGAAATCGTGAACGTGTAGGTGCCGAGCTGATTCTGATCGGCGGGAATCGCGCTGCGCAGTCTTCCTCCGCTGCGGACGACCGCCTTCACCAGCGGCGCGTAGCCGGGTCCAAAGTAGTTGCCGTAGCGGTCGCGCGGCGTGAGCGTGAGCGTCCAGACTCCTGACGCGTCGCCGGTCAGCGTGATCGGTGTTGCGGCGGAGTCGGCGCGCGGCTTCACATCTTCTTCGAGGCGCTCCTGGCGCGACACGTGGCCGGTGAGCGGCACGTCCCAGTCGAGGATGGCCTCGAAAGCGTACGTGCCCGGAATCGACGTTCCGCCGAACGATGCCGAGTAAATCCCTTTTCCCTCCTCTGCCAGAGTAATGACGGAGACGTCCTTCGGCGTCGTGCTGTCGATCAGAGATTGCCCGAGCGCTGAGATCTTGTAATCGAATGGCGTCTGGATGTCGCCGGTTGGCGTAACGGTGTTGCCGCTGGGCACCTTCACGTTCGACGCGTGCAGGATGTTGCCCATGCCGTTGGGCTGCCGCAGAACGCGCACGCGGATCGCGCCGGCGGGAAGGCCGGTGAGCGGCTTGCCGTCCCAGTCGACCAGCACGCGGACGCCGAGCGAGTCGCCCGTCACGGCGTGCATGTTGTCCATCGAGAACTGATAGTCGAGGTGCTTTTCGAGGAACATCACGTTGAGCGTGTACGGCACCGCGTCGGCGCTCTTGAGGTCGCGCTTCACGCGCACGCTCCACGCACCCGTCTTGAATTTCCCCGTGCTCATGTCGAAGGCCTGGATCGAGGACTGCGGCAGCTTCTTCGCAGACGTCGGGATCGCCGGCGTCGAGTAGCCGGGAGGGAAGACGTCGAGGTCGAGCATCTGGCGCGCCGGCGGCGCCCACTGCACCGACGCCACCACGCGCTGCGGCGAGCGGTCGACGTTGAACGGCACCGATGCGCTCGGACCTTCGCCGGTCAGCGTGTCGATCACGCTCGTGGCCACCGAGGCCGTGTTGCCTTTCAGGATTGCCACCAACGTCTTGCCGAAGACGTCGAAGATCGTGTTGGCAGTGACGGCCTGAAACGAAATCCCCGAGGTCTCGAAGGAGATGTTGCGGAGGAGCGTCTCATCGACCTGCGCCGGAGTTCCGAAGGCGATGGTCTGGATGGGGATGAAGCGCTTGCGAAGTTCCTGCGGCAGGCCGGCTACCGGCGTCAGGCCGAGGAAGCCGGTTCCGGTCGGCGTGATCAGCGGCGCCGTGTTCTGCATGCCGTCGGTGATGACCACGACGTTGAGGTCATTCTTCGGATCGGCCGCCCACTGGCTCATCCCTTCGTTGATGCCGGCGCCGATGGAGGTGCTGCTGCCCGGCACGAGAGAGTTGGCCTTGCTGATGATCGCGTCCCACGCGTTCGCTGGGCCACGCTGCAGGAAAAAGTTCGCCGGAGGATCGGCGCCGACCAGCGTTTGCGGCTGCGCGGTCGAGTCGAAGAAGACGAGGCCCATGCGATCGCCCGACCATTCCGGACCGCCTCCCGGCGGCGCGTCGAGCAGCTCCCACTGGCCGACGAAGTTCTGCACCGCGGTCTTGAGGATGTCGATCTTCTTCGGGCCGTTCAACGATCCCGGCGGAAGATCGTTCATGCTGCCCGACTTGTCGAGCACCAGCGCCACGTCGAACGTGTTGCGTCCCTTGTAAATCGCATCGAGTGCCGGCGCGACGCCGTCGTCGTTCGGAAGCAGGCTGGCCGGCGTGTCGCCGGTGTGCTTCGAAACCTGCGAGCACTCCGCCATCGGCGCGGCCACGATGTACGTCGACATCCGGTAGGCGGTGATGTCCTGCGCGCCGACGAAGCGCATATTGATGTTCTTGTCGATCGCGCTGCCTCCGGCGCAGAAATCGGCGCCGAAGTTTGATTTCGGCACGTACGAGATGCGGACGTTGTTGCCGGTCAGCGCCTCATACGTCACCGTGTCGCCGCTGGGGAGATTGGCGCTGGCGCCGAGGTTGACCGTCGTCCCGTCGACCACGAGTTGCGAGCCGGCCGGCGCCGAATCGAGCTCGAGGTTGACGCGCACCAGGCCCGATTCCTGATTGGGGATGCCGCGGACCGGAATGTTGAGGATCCATGCCTCGCTCGCTGCCGCCGTGGATGGCAGCAGTGCGGAGGCAACAACAAGTACAGCGAGAGCGATTGACGCTCGTTTCATAGGGACTTCCTTTCTTCGTCAGAGAGAGAGTGACTGGGCGCCGCCGAGGACCGGAGATGCCGGTTGCACGAACGCCGTCAACAATCGGTCGCCCGCCTTCCGCCGACCGTGTTCCAAGTCACAACAGCTCGCACATACCGGATTTGTGCGCCACCTCTTCAATACAAGCGATCGGTGTGGCACAGACACTCTTGTCTGTGCTTTGGCAAGGTGCAGTGTCTGCGATTGAAGAGCAGTGGCTTTGGGGCAGCGGGTTGATTCTGTCAGCTCGCGCTACCTTCACAGCACAGACAAGAGTGTCTGTGCCACAAAACGTTCATCGGCCGCCCGCGGAAAGCGCCGAACTGATGGCATGCAGCAGATCGGCGGCGCGGAAGGGCTTCTGGAGCAGAAGATCGGGGGCCGCCTCGTTCATGCGCTGTTTCGTGTAGCCGCTCATTCCGATGATGCGCACGTGCGGATTGAGCTTCCGGAGCGCGCGAATCGTGGTCGGGCCGTCGAGCACCGGCATGAGCATGTCGGTGAGCACGACCGCCACGTCGGGATTCTGCGCGTACAGCGCGATTCCTTCGCTGCCGTCGGCCGCGGTCAGGACGCGGTAACCGAAACTCGTCAGCGTTGCGGCGGTGACGTCGCGAATCGCGATCTCGTCGTCGATCAGCAGAATGAGCTCGCCGTTGCCGCGCACGACGGGTGGCGGTTCGTCTTCATGCTGACCGGCGGCAGTCTCGAAGACCGCCGGCAAGTACACCTTGAACACCGTCGTTCCCGGCTCGCTGTAGACGTTCATGAATCCGCCGTGGCTCCTGACGATCGAGCGAGCGGTCGCCAGCCCGAGACCCGTACCGGCGCCGGCGGCTTTCGTGGTGAAGAATGGCTCGAAGATTTGTTCGATGATTTCGGCCGGAATGCCCGAGCCGGTGTCGGATACCGACAGCAAAACGTACGCGCCCGGCGTGGCTCCTGCGTTCATTTCCGCGTACTGCGCGTCGATCTCCACGTTCTCGGCGTGAATGGTGACGGTGCCGCCATTCGGCATGGCGTCGCGCGCATTGAGTCCGAGGTTCAGCAGGATCTGAAGCACCTGCGTCGCATCGCATGCGATCGTCCACAGGCTCGCGCCGACGTCGGTTTCGATGCCGATCGACGGCGGAGTGGTTTCGCGAAGCAGCCGCTCCACTTCCGCAACGATCCGCTCCGGCTCCGTCATCTCGTTGTCGGAATGTCCGCGGGCGAACGTCAGCAACTGCCGGATGATGTCGGCGCCGCGCCGCGAGCTGCTCATCATCCGTTCGAGGGTTTGCTCCGCGGCGGGAGGCAGGCCGAGGCGGCGCAGATATTCGGCGCCCATGAGAATCGGCAGGAGGATGTTGTTCAGATCGTGCGCGATTCCGCTGGCGAGCATGCCAAGAGTCTCGATGCGCTGCGCGTGCAGAAGCTGGCGCTCGAGCGACTTCCGTTCGGTAATGTCAGTGGTGATGATCAGCATCAGCGGCGCCTCGCCATACGCGGAAGGAATCAGCGAGAAGCGGCTGTCGACGACGATCGGTTTGCCGTTCCTGGTTTGCTGCTGCAGCTCGCCCTGCCATTCGCCACGGGCGACGACGGATGCGTCGATTGCGAACGCCGTGGAATCCCCACTCGTGCTGATCAGATCGGCCATCCGTTTTCCGACCGCCTCGCCGCGTCTCCAGCCATACAGACGCCGCGCGCCTTCGTTCCAGAAACAGATGACCCCATCCATGTCGCGCAGGATGATCGCGTCGCGCGCGTTGTCGAGAAGAAGCGTCTGATTTCGCTTCTCCACTTCCGCGCGCCGCGTCCCCGTTTCATCGACGACGAACGTGACGATCTCCTCCGGCGTCTGTTGCACGACCGCCGACGCGAGCAGGACCGGCACCGTGTGGCCGAGGCGGTGCACGAGGTCGGCCGGCAGTGGCGGGAGAACTCCGTGCTTCCGGATGTCGCGCAGCCGCGCCGCGTGAATGGCGTGCGCTGGCAGCCCCATGACGTCGCTCAGCTTGAGCCGCCGCCTGGAGATCGCGGTCTCGTCGTGATCGACCATCTCGAGAAAAGCGCGGTTCGCTTGCGTGATCACGCCCTCGGAGTCGCAGAAGAAGACGCCGACGACGTTGGACGCGAAGAGCGTTTCGTACCGCGTCTGCGCGCGAACGCGGTCGGTGATGTTGCGCAAAACGACGACCACCGAACGGCTCTCCGTATCCACGAGCGGCACGACCGAGACGTCGAAGCGAAACGACGCGTGAATCATCCCGGCCGTATCGAAACGCTCGGCGACGCCCGCGGTCAGCGCACGTTCGAGCATGGCGCGCCATTGCGGGCGGTGGATGGCCGGAACCGCCAGTTCATCCACGTGCATCCCGATGCGCACCATCGGCATGTCGCGTCTGGCGGCGTGATTCAGATATTGCACCCGGAGGTTGTGATCGAATCGGAGAATGCGGTCCGGTACGGCCTCGAGAATCCGCTCGATCTCCTGCTGGCTGCGACGCAGCGCTTCCTGCATCGCATTCCGTTGCATGGCCGCCGCGACGATGTTCGCCATGGCGTTGAGAAACGCGGTTTCGTGTTCGCCGAACGGGTGCAGTTCGCGTCTCCAGACCACGATCGCGCCCTCGGGTTCCGTAAGCCTGGTGCGTACCGGCACGGCGGAGACGCTGACCGCGGCAACGTCGCGGAAACGCTTCGCCGTAGCGGGCTCCGTGAATTCGCGGACGTCGTCGATGCGCACCGTTCGATTCGTGCGGACCGCCTCGGCGATCGGACCCGCTTCACCGATGCCGATCGGCAACCACTGTCCGGTCGTACAGCCGATGGTATGTCTTGCCAGCAGGACGTCATCGCCGGTGCGCTCCATGAACATCACTCCGTCGGGGTGCAGTACGTCCGCGATCACGTCGCAGAGGTGGCTGCGAAGTTCCTCGGTGGAAATGTTGCCGAGCGCGAGCTGGCCGAATTCCGCGACCGCCGTCTTCTGCGAATCGCGCTCGGCGGCTTCGACGCGTTCTCTGGAATGGCGCATCGCGTAGCGGACCACGCGATGAATGGCCGCGGGAGGGATGAGAGCCTTCTGGAGGTAATCGTCAGCGCCGAGGCTGATGGCCTGTTCCGCGATGGACTGGTCGGTGGCGGCGGTCAGAACGATGACCGGCACCGGCGCAAATCGGTCGAGGACCGAGGTGAGCGTCGACAGACCGTGGCTGTCCGGCAGGTCGAGGTCCAACAAAACGGCGTCGACGTTCTTCTCGTGTTTTTGCGCCTCCTCCAGCGTCTTCGCGACATGCACTTTGATGTCCGAGGAAGACTCCTCGAACAGAGACCGCAACGCGTCGCTCTGCCGGGCATCGTCTTCGACAAGTAGCAATAAAGTCAGTGGCATGGCGTCCTCCGGTACTGGATGGAAGATACGCAGCCGGCACACCGGTCGAAGGGCTGGAAAAGGGGTCGCTGTCCGATCGAATCGTCGGACAAACTCCGAATGGTGAGCGACGCTCAGCGCAGACCGCTGAGCGTGACGTAATCGACGATTTCGGCGTTCGTGGCGAAGCCGGTTTTCGCGAGGATGTGCGTGCGATGCGTGCTCACCGTTTTCACGCTGAGGTTCAGCGTTCGCGCGATCTCGGTCACCGACTTTCCCGAGCCGAGGAGGCGGAAGATCTCGAACTCGCGATCGGAAAGGCGTTCGTGCGGAAGGGCGCGGCCCTCGCCGCGCGCAAGGCTGAGCTTCAATCGACCGGCGATGGCCGGGCTCAAGTACGTGCCGTGTGCCGCAACCCGGCGCACCGCGTCAACCAGCGTCTCCGGCGGAGCGGACTTCTGGATGTAACCGTCGGCACCGGCCCGCAACGCGCGGATCGCGAAGATCTCTTCCGCATGCATGCTGATCATGAGCACCGGCATCGTCGGAAACTCCGAACGGATGTGTTTGAGCACCTCGATCCCGTCGCGCTCACCGAGAACGAGGTCGAGGATCACCGCGTCGGCGCGCCCGGAGCGGAGAAACGTCAGCAGCTCGTCCGCGGAGGCTGCCTCGCCTGCGATTTCGATCCCCTCGGCGTCCGCGAGGATGAGACGAAGGCCTTTGCGGACGACAGCATGATCGTCAGCAATCACGATCCGCGTCATGCGCAAGAGGATGCGCCAATCTGAGGAGAAGCGCCATCTGCTGCCGATGATTCGCAGTATCGTTTCCGCGTGCCGCCACGAACAGTCGTCGCGCGCAGAGGCGGCGTACCGCCTGCACGCAGAGATTTCCTGCTCATCGCTCTGATCCTCATCGTCATTGATGCGGTCGCAGCGCTCTTGCTCATCTACGTTTATTACCCGCCGCGGCGCGAAGAGGCACTGGCCAGAGCTCGTGGGCAACTCGCGCTTCTGGCAAGAGATCGTCAGAACGAAATCGAGGGATGGGTCGCCGAACGGCTGGCCGACGCGGAGCTGACGGCGTCGCTCCTGAGCGCAAACGGAATCGACGCGCGCGCGTCCGACCTGCTCGATCACTACTTGCACGCGTATCGATACGAATCAACTGCCATCCTCGGTGATGACGGAGCGCTGCTGCTCCGCCGCGGCAGCGACAAGACCGACCTCCCGACCATCGCAGCGTTCGTTCGACAGGTGCCGGCAAAGCGAGGCGCGTGGATCGACTTCCGGCGCACCGCGAAAGGCGAGCCGAAAATTCTCACCGCCTGCCGGCTCACAGGATCGCGTCCCGCGGCAGTCGTTTTCGTTTTCGATCCGTACGACTACATTTATCCGCTCTTCAACACCGTGACCGTCGCTTCCAGAACGGGCGAGACCGTTCTGATCGGCCTGTACGGCGAATGGGGGGTCGCACTCAGCCCGTATCGATTCGGCTCTGCGCCCCCGATGACCGTGCGCGCGAAGATTCCCCCCGGACTCGCGGCGCAGCAGGTCGCGCGCGGAGAGCAAAGCATCCGCATGGTGGACCGTCGCGGAATGCCGATCATCGGTGTGGTCAAGGTGATCCCGCGCACGCCGTGGGTCGTCTTCGCAAAGATCGATGAAGCCGAGGCAGTCGAGGGAGCGGTCGAGGAGAGCATGCGCCTCGGAGAGATGTTCGCATTCGGCTCGCTGATGCTGGCCATGACGGCGTTCGCGATCCTCCGATCGCGGCGCGTTTACCAGATGCGCGCGGCTGAAGAGGCGGTACGTCATCTGTCCGCGCGAGTCCTGCGCGTTCAGGACGAGACGCAGCGGCGAATCGCGCGTGAGTTGCACGAAACCGTCGCCCAGAGCCTGGCCGGTCTGCGCATGAACCTCGGGATGATGCAACCCACCGAAATCGTCGCCGACAGCATCGAGATCGTCGACACCGCGATGAACGAGGTCCGCACGATGTCGTACCTGCTGCATCCGCCGATGATCGACCAGGCCGGACTGATCACGGCACTGCGCTGGTACCTGGAAGGATTTCAACAGCGCAGCGGCATCGCCACGACGCTCAACGCTCCGGACGACCTCGGCCGATTGTCACGAAGTCTCGAAACAAGCGTCTTCCGGATCGTGCAGGAGAGCTTGACCAACGTGCAACGCCACTCCGGCAGCGCGGCCGCACGCGTCGCCGTGCAGCGCGACGGCGATCGGTTGTCGATCGAGATCGCCGACGAGGGCCACGGCCTGCCGCCCGCGCTCCGCGACGACTCGAGCGCCCTCTTAGCCGCAGGCGTCGGCATCGCCGGCATCAACGAGCGAGTCCACGAACTGCGCGGCGAAATGAATATCCGCTCCTCGGACGCCGGAACGACGCTTACAGTAACTCTCCCGATTGCGGCGCAGGCGTAACCGTTCCGACGAAACCTTGATGAATACCGTGCGTTGAGCATCGCATGAGCATGCTGAGACTTGCGGCAGTAACGGCGTTGCTAACGAGTTCCCTCTTCGCACAGAAACCAGCGCAAACGTTTCCACTTCGCGACGCATCCGGCCTGAGTGCTCCGAAGGTGAAGCCGGAAGCAGTGACCTACCTCGGACGCAAATGCGTCCGCCTCACCGTGGAAGGGGAGGACAACGCCGGCCTCGTGCTGCTGCCTGGCACCGACTTTCAGGACGGCGTGATCGAGGCCGACGTCGCGCTGAAGATCACCACGCCGCCCGGCGTTCGCTACCCCGGATTCATCGGCATCGCCTTCCGCGCCCGTCCTGACGCATCGCACTACGAGTTGTTCTACGTCAGGCCGGGAAACTCCGATTCCTCCGATCAGGTCCAGCGAAATCACTCCCTCCAATACTCCTCGGAACCCGACTTCGGCTGGTATCGCCTCCGCCGCGAATGGCCTGCGGTTTACGAAACCCACGAGTCGCTGGCGTTCGAGACGTGGATAAAACTCCGCATCGAAGTCTCCGGCCGCGCCGCGAAACTTTTCCTGAACGGATCATCAAAACCAAGCCTGATCGTCGACGGCCTCAAAGGCGAAGACCTCCACGGCGCCATCGGCCTCTGGGGCTACACAAACGAGGAAGCGCATTTCTCCAATGTGCGCATCACGCCATCCGCCCCGCAGCCGATAAAAAACGGCTCCGAAGTCGCCGGTGCGTGGGAAATGCGTTACTCCAGCGACGCCGGCAGCTTTCCCGCGACGATGGACCTGCATCGCGACGGCAACAAGATCTCCGGCACCTGGTCCGGCCCCCTCGGCACGAACCTCCCGATCACCGGCACGTGGCGCAACGGCTACGTCGAGCTTTCCTTCACCGGCGACTGGCCGCAAGGCAGCCGCCAGGGCGCCCCCGCCCCCGTTCGCACGTTCGTGGCCGGCTGGATCGACGGCGATGCAGGCAAGGGAAAGATGCGCGTGGAAGGACGTTCCGATGGAACATGGGTAGGGAAGAGGAAGGAGTAGAGAACCATTCTCACGCGGAGCCGCGGAGCACGCGGAGGAAAGTTTCTATCTCCGCGATCCCCGCGTCTCCGCGTGAACACGGTTCTCCTTGACAACCTCACCACGCGAACGGAGAAAATCCTTTCGTGGCAGACGAAGACATCCTCGTTTTCGAGCTCATAAGCCGAGGCGAGTCGAAGTGCGACGAGTGCGGCCGCGAGCTGTTCAAGGGTAACTTCCTCCGCAAGGAGGGACCGCGCGGACTCTGCATCGACTGCGGAGACCTCGGGCATCTCGTATTCGTCGCAACGGGCGACGCCTGCATCACGCGCCGCGCCTCGAAGTATTCGCCGCTGCGCGCCATCGTTCTCCGCTTCAGCCGCTCGCGCAAGCGATACGAACGGCAGGGTATCCTGGTCGCGGAAGAGGCGCTTGCGCGTGCCGAGGAGGAGTGTCTCGACGATGCGGAGGTGCGCGCGCGCCGCCGCGAGGCCGCAGCCGGGCGCCGTGCAGAGCAGGACGCGGAGTACGTGCGAAAGTTTGCGGAGGAGATTCGCCGCCGCTATCCGAACGCTCCCGCCGAGGCCCCCGATAAAATCGCTGCGCACGCCTGCCAGGTACACTCGAATCGGATCGGGCGGACGGCGAGTGCCAAGGACTTCGATCCGGCCGCGATCGATCTCGCCGTCCAGGCCTATATTCGCCATCGTCACACCGGATACGACAAACTGTTGTCAGCGGGAGCCGATCGCCTCGACGCGCGTTCAGAGGTCCGCTCCGCAATCGACGCCGTCCTCGGAAACTGGCGGAAAACCGCCTGACCGCTCCCTTCGCCGTGCGTGTTGGCCCGTTTTCCGCGCACGCAGGCCGGAATTCCGCTCGAACGAGCTGATTCACCGTGTGATCCGGTGATTCACCGCGTGATCCGGGTGATTCACCGTGTGATCTTCGTGACTCACCGTGTGATCCGGCTGATTCACCATGTGATCCTCGTGACTCACCGTGTGATCCTCGTGACTCACCGTGTGAGCCGGGTGATTCACCGTGTGAGCCGGGTGATTCACCGCGTGAGCCGCGTGATTCACCGCGTGAGCCGGGTGATTCGCCGTGTGAGCCGGGTGATTTACCGTGTGAGCCGCGTGATTCACCGCGTGAGCCGGGTGATTCACCGCGTGAGCCGCGTGACTCACCGTGTGATCCGCGAGGGTAGGCTTTCGTTTACGGCAGCTCGATCGTACAGAGGTTGAAGTCGCTGTTCAGTGCCCGCGTGACCGGCACGTCGAACACAGTCAACGAGACTTCGAGTGACGCCCGGACCGTCATCGACACGACGTGTCCGCCGATCAGCGTCCCGCCCGGGCCGGCGAGCACGGCGTGTGCGTGCACGCGCTGGCAATTGTCGGCCGGCGTGGCCAGGTTGCCGAGGAACGAGACCACTTCGAACTGGCCATCTGCGGGATACTTCTCCACCTGATTCGTTTCGTTGTTCCACCAGGCCAGCGTCGCCGATTGCACCGAGCCGACCGCCTGCAGCCGCCCCGACGCGATGTAGTGCTCCGCCGCGAATTCGTTGATCGCTGCGATCACCTCGTCCGGGTCCGGATACGTGAAGACGAGCAGATATTCGTTTGGCGCGAGTTGGATCGATTGCATGCGGTCACTGTACGCCTGTCAGTAGATCAGTGATCTACTGATCGACTAATCCTGATCTCCTGATCCACTAATCTACTAACCTACGAATCCACTCATGTCGCGTGTCGATCCTCCGTCTGTCGTCAACATCGCTGATCTTCGCGCGATCGCGAAGAAGCGTCTTCCGCGCGTTGTGTTCGACTACATCGATGGCGGCGCGGGTACCGAATGGACGATGCGTGAGAACGCGCGGGTGTTCGATGATGTGATGTTTCGTCCGCGTTCCGCTGTGGCCACGGCCAGCGTCGATCTGCGGACGACGGTTCTCGGGGAGAGCATTGACGTTCCGTTTCTTCTCGCACCAGTGGGGAGCTCGCGGCTTTTCTGGCCGCGCGGCGAGGAAGTGGCGGCGCGTGCGGCAGGGGAGGCGGGAACGATCTACACGCTGTCGACGCTTTCCGGCTGCACCGTTGTCGACGTGAAGAAGGCCACGCGCGGGCCGGTCTGGTATCAGCTCTATCTCGTCGGAGGACGCGATGTCGCGCTGGCCGGGATCGAGCGCGCGAAAGCGGCCGGCTGTTCCGCGCTGGTCGTCACTGTCGACACGCCGGTGGCCGGAATGCGCGAACGCGACGTGCGCAACGGCACGAAGGAGCTCGTGTCGGGTGCGCCGTTCACGATGTTGCCGTTCGTCGGACAGTTTCTCGCACGTCCGCGCTGGTTCGCCGCGTTTCTCCGCGACGGCGGCTTGATGCGCTTTGCGAACGTGGTGCTGGCAGACGGTCCGATGCCGTACGCCGACGTCGCCGCGGCGCTGGAGCAGTCGATGGTTTCGTGGGCCGACTTCCAGTGGATTCGCGACGCCTGGCAAGGTCCGATCGTCGTCAAGGGCGTGCACACGGCGGACGATGCGCGCCAGGCCATCGATCACGGCGCGAAGGCTGTCGTCGTTTCCAATCACGGAGGCCGCCAGCTCGACGGCGTTGCGCCGACGCTGCGCGTGCTGCCGGAAGTGCTCGCCGCGGTGAACGATGAAGCCGAGGTGTTGCTCGATGGCGGCATTCGAAAGGGGAGCGACGTCGTGAAAGCGCTCTGCATCGGCGCGCGCGCCGTCCTGATCGGACGCGCTTACGCTTACGGCCTCGGCGCCGGTGGCGCGGTCGGAGTCACGCGAACAATCGACATCCTCCGCTCCGACATCATCCGCACGATGAAGCTCCTCGGGTGCGCGTCCGTGAGCGATCTCGATCCGTCGTTCATCGAGATTCCGGCCGAGTGGCCGCGATAAACTTCGACGCCAACATGCCGCGACCCGAATATCTCGTCATCATCACCGGCCTCTCGGGCTCGGGGAAAAGCTACGTGCAGTCGACGCTGGAAGACGTCGGCTTTTACTGCTCCGACAACCTGCCGATCGCACTGATCGAGCCGTTTCTCGAAGAGGTTGGCGAGCACGAAAACGCAGAGCGCGTCGGCATCGTCGTCGATGTGCGCACGCACGACTTCGCGAACGTCTTCCCGACGTTCTATCGCGAGCGGATTCAGAAACTCGTGCCGCACACCGTCCTCATTTTTCTCGAAGCGAGCGACGAAGTTCTGGCGCGGCGCTACTCGGAGACGCGGCGTCCGCATCCGCTGGCGAAAGATCAGCCGCTGATCGAAGCGATCGCCGCCGAGCGGGCGGCGCTGACCGAGGTCAAATCGCTGGCGAACATGGTGCTCGACACGTCGCAGTTCTCCGTGCACGAACTGAAGGCCGAGGTCATGCGGCGGTTCGAGTTGAAGGACGAGAAAGTGACGATGCTGGTCACGATCGTCACCTTCGGCTTCAAGTACGCGATGCCGTACAACGTCGACCTGCTCTTCGACGTCCGCTTCCTGCCGAACCCGCATTTCGTCGAATCGCTGCGGCCGAAGACGGGACTCGATCCCGAGGTCGTCGCGTATCTGAAAGCGCAGCCGGGATACGACGTCTTCTACGGCAAGCTGCTCGACTTCGTGACCTACCTGCTGCCCGAGTATCAGAAAGAGATGAAGAGCTATCTCACGATCGGCATCGGTTGCACCGGCGGAAAACACCGCTCCGTCGCCATCGGACAGCGCCTGGCCGAGGATCTCGCCGACCGCGGCTACGCGATCGAGATCGTTCACCGTGACTGCAAGCGCTAGGTCATCTGCGTAACATCTGCGCCATCTGCGGATGACGTTTTATCCGCAGATGACGCAGATGTCGCGCAGATTGACGGTTATCATTCGCGCGCTGCGAGAGGAGAGTTGATTGATTGGTGCCCTGATCGTGACGCACGGGAATCTGGCGAATGAGCTGCTCAGCGCCGCCCGCAAGATTGAATCGACGGATGTGGTCATCGAGGCCGTGCCGCTGGAGTGGACCGACAGCGTCGACGAGGCGCGCGAAAAAATCCGCGCGGCGCTGGACCGCGTCGGCACCGACGGCGGCGTCATCATCTTCACCGACATGTTCGGCGGCACACCGAGCAACATCAGCCTCTCGTTTCTGGAGAAGGATCGCGTCGAGATCATCACCGGCGTCAACCTGCCGATGGTGGTGAAGTTCGCCACGCTGCAGCAGGACGGCAAGGACCTCACATCGGTCGCGCATGCGATCAGCGAGAAGGGGTCGAAAGCGATCCGCGTAGCCTCGGAGCTGCTCACGGCGGAACGGCGGGCCGCGTCGTGATCGAGCACGACATCGAGATCAAGAACAAGCTCGGTCTGCACGCCCGCGCCGCCGCGAAACTCGTTCACTGCGCTGCGAAGTTTCGCTCCGACATCAAGATCCGCAAGGGCGACGAAGAGGTCGACGGCAAGTCCATCCTCGGCATCCTTCTTCTCGCCGCCGCGCGCGGCACGGTCATCACCATTAAAGCGAATGGCGAGGACGAAGCCGATGCCGTCGCCGCGATCGAGAAGCTCATCGACGCCAAATTCGATGAAGTAGAATGACTTGCGGCTCGCGCTGAGCCGCATTTCATGCTCATCGAAGGCACTTCCAGACTCGCTACCGCTTCGCGAAGCGCCATCCGCACGTACAAAGGGATCGGCGTTTCGCCCGGCATTGCCATTGGCCGCGCGGTGATCATCGAGCGGCGCGAGGCGGCCATTTACCGCGTTCCGATTCGCGATGACGAGGTGCCGTCCGAGGTCAATCGATTTCTCGAAGCGGTCGAGAAGGCGCAGGCGCAGCTTCAGGAGCTGAAGCAGCGCGTCAAGCGCTCGATGGGCGACGAGTATGCGCAGATTTTCGAAGCGCACGCGATGATGGTCAGCGATCCGTCATTCTCGGACAAAGTCATCCAGAAGATCGAGGCCGAGCAGGTCAACGCCGAGTGGGCCATGTCCGAGGTGCAGGAAGAGCTACAGGCGCGATTTCTTAGTTTCGACGACGTCTACCTGCGCGAGCGCGTCGCGGACGTGAAAGACGTCGCCGACCGCGTGCTCAAAAACCTGCAGGGCATCGCACATCACGACGTTTCGGAGATCACACACGACGTGATCATCCTGGCCGATGATCTGACGCCGTCCGACACGATTCATTTCAATCGCCGGCCGATCGTCGGATTCGCGACCGAGGCCGGCGGACGGACGTCGCACACGTCGATCATCGCCAAGTCGCTCTTCATGCCGGCCGTCATCGGAGTTCCGCGCCTCACCAAGGTCGTCGACAACGACGAGATGGTGATCCTCGACGGCTACGAGGGAACGGTGCTCGTCAATCCGACGCAGGCGATGATCGCCGAGTACCAGACGCGCGTTATCCGTCACGAAGAAGCGGAGCGGCGGCTGCTCGAAAATCGCGACCTCGTCGCCGTCACGAAAGACGAGCGCCGCATCACGCTCCAGGCGAATATTGAGCTCGTCGAAGAATTGAAGGATGCCATCCGCTTCGGCGCCGAGGGCATCGGTCTCTATCGCTCCGAGTTTCTCTACATCTCGAAAAGTCCGCTGCTGCCGAATGAGGAAGAGCACTTCCAGCTTTACAAGGCGCTGGCCGAAGCCACCGCGCCGCAGTGGTGCGTGATTCGGACCTTCGACCTCGGCGGGCGCAAGCTGGCCAAGGAAGTCATTGGCAGCAAGGAGAACAATCCGGTCCTCGGCCTGCGCGGACTGCGGCTGTGCATGAAGCACCGCGACATGTTCCGCACGCAGTTGCGCGCGCTGCTTCGCGCCTCCGCGTTCGGCAAGATCAAGATCATGTTCCCGGTCGTGACCAGCGTGCAGGAACTGCGGCAGGTGAAAACGCTCGTGCGCGAGCTGCGCGCGGAACTCGAGGCCGAGGGGATCGCCACCAATCCCGATGTGCCGATCGGAATCATGATCGAGGTGCCGTCCGCGGCGATCATCGCGGACATCCTGGCCACCGAATCGGACTTCTTTGCCATCGGGACGAACGATCTCATTCAATATTCGCTGGCCATCGATCGCTCGAACGAAAACGTCAGCTATCTGTACGAGCCGCTGCATCCGGCATTGCTGCGATTGCTGAAGATCGTGATCGACGCCGGACACAAGGCGAACATCCCGGTTTCGATGTGCGGCGAAATGGCCGCCGACCCGCTCTTCGCGGTCGTGCTCCTCGGCCTCGGGCTGGAAATTTTCTCGATGAATCCGTCGTCGATTCCGGTCATCAAGAACATCGTGCGCTCGGTGCGCTACAAAGATTGCCGCCGCATCGCCGAGGTCGCGCTGACGAAAAAAACGGCGCAGGAGATCGAGGAGTTCGTCATCGAGAGCGTGGCGATGCGGTTCCCCGAGGGGCTCGTCAACAAGACACTATGACCGCGAATCCGTTTGCGAACCTGCCGATCAAACGCGTTCCGAAGCCGTGGGGCTACGAGCTGATCTTCGCGAAGACGTCGCGGTATGTGGGCAAGATTCTGCACATCAATCGCGGCGAGAGCCTGAGCCTGCAGTACCACGAAATCAAAGAAGAGACGCTGTTTGTTGTGGCCGGGGAACTGAAGCTGACGATCGAAGTGGACGGCGATCGCCGCGAGTTGCCGCTGCGCGCCGGCGAGGCCTTTCACATCGCGCCGCGGATGATTCATCGGATGGAAGCAATCGAAGATACGGACGTCGCCGAGGTCTCCACGCCGGAGCTGGATGACGTGGTCAGACTTGAAGATCGATACGGACGCACCGGAACGAACGCGCCATGAAATTCGCCATCGCCATTTTCCTGATCGCGGTTGCGGGATTCGCGGACGATTCGCCGCTGGTGAAAGCAGCGAAGGCGAACGGCGGTCCGAAGAAGTCGAAGTCGAAAGTCATCACCAACGCCGATGTGAAGAAGTCGACGGGCAAGATTGTGACGACTCCGGCCGCGACGACCAGCGCACCCGCGGCGCAGGCGCCGATGACTGTCGCCGATCAGGACAAGCTCCTTCACGATCGCGCGGCCGCGCAGAAGCGCACGGACGCGGCGCAGGCGAAGGTGAGCGATCTCGACAAGGAGCTCGATCGCCTGGAACAGGCGTACTACGCGGAAAACGATCCGAACTATCGCGACAAGACGATCGCGGAGCGGTTCGAACAGACGAAGAAACAACTCGAGTCGGCGCGGAAGGATCTCGCCGAGGCGAGAGAAGCGCTGGAGAAGTTGAAAACGAAGTTGTCGTCATGACCAAAACCTTCTTCATCGAAACCTGGGGCTGTCAGATGAACGATCTGGACAGCCAGCGCCTGTCCGGCAGCCTGAAGCTGCGCGGATACCGGCGCGTGGAGACGGAAGGGGAGGCGGACCTCATCCTTCTCAACACCTGCTCCATCCGCGACAAGTCGGAGCAGAAAGTTTTTTCGCACCTCGGGCGGCTCCGCGAGATGAAGAGCGAGCGCGCGCTGCAGATCGGCGTCTGCGGCTGCGTGGCGCAACAGGAAGGGGAAGCCATCCTCCACCGCGCGCCTTGGGTCGATTTCGTGATGGGGCCGGGCAACGTCGGCCATCTCGATCAGATCCTCTCCGGCGATCGCCGCGTGGCCATCGATTTTCCCGACGACCGCAACTATGACTACCTCACCGTCGACCGTCCCTCGGCCACCAAAGCGCAGGTGACGATCATCGAAGGCTGCAACAAGAACTGCACGTTCTGCATCGTGCCGACCACGCGCGGCCGCGAGGTGTCGCGTCCGTTCGACGACGTGTTGCGCGAAGTGCGCGCCGCGGTTGAAAGCGGCCGTGTCGAAATCGAACTCCTCGGACAGACGGTCAACGCGTATCGCTGTCCGATCTCCGGCCGCGATTTCGGAGCGTTACTATCGGCGGTCGCAGAGATCGATGGCGTGGCGCGGCTGCGCTTCATGACCTCGCATCCGGCCGAGGTGAATGAGTCGATGATCGCGGCGATGCGCGACCATGAAAATATCTCGCGCTATCTCCACCTGCCGGTGCAGTCGGGATCGTCGAAGATCCTGCGGCGCATGAAGCGGCTGTACACGCGCGAGCATTACCTCGACACGATCGCGCGCATCCGCGCCGCGATTCCGGAGATTCACTTTTCCACCGACGTTATAGTTGGCTTCCCCGGCGAGACCGACGACGATTTCGAGCAGACGCTGTCGCTGATCGAGGAAGTCCGCTACGGATCGATGTTCGCGTTCAAATACTCGCCGCGCCCCGGAACGCCGGCGCTGAAGATCGGCGCGCCGGTTGACGATGCGATCGCCTCGGAACGGCTCACGCGCGTTTTCGACCTGCATGAGCGGATCAAACGCGAGTATCTGGAGTCGTATCGCGGCCGCATCCTGCCGGTTCTCGTCGAGGGTCCGAGCAAGCACGACGCGACGATGCTCACCGGCCGGACTGACTACAACATCGTCGTCAATTTCAGCGCAGTCTCCGCGCCGACTGCGGTGCCGCCCGGGAGTATGCTGGGCGTCCGCATCGATCAGGCGCAGCATCACACGCTGCGCGGGGAGGCCGTCGCATGAGTGAGCTCGTACCGATGTCGATCAAAGGGTTGATGTTGGACCCCGTTTCCAATTCGCCCATCGTCGTTTTGAAAGATGACGAAGAGAAGTTTTTCCTCCCGATCTGGGTGGGTATCTTCGAAGCCAACGCCATCGCGCTGCAGCTCGAAAACGTCGAGACGCCGCGGCCGATGACGCACGATCTGCTCAAGAGCGCGATCGCCCAACTCGACGGTCGCGTCACGCGCATCGTCATCCACGACCTGCGCGACTCCACCTTCTTCGCCCAGATCCGGATGATGGTGAACCGCGCCGGCTCGGACACGATGCTCGAGCTCGACGCGCGTCCGAGCGACGCCATCGCGCTGGCGCTGCGCACCGAGGCGCCGATTTACGTGGCGCAGTCGGTTCTCGATCAGGCCCAGACCATCACGCCCGACTCCGAGGATCCGGACGAGAAGAACAAGAAGTGGTTCGAGAGTCTCGATACCGAGGACCTCGGCAAGTACAAGATGTAGCGCTGCGCAGCAGGTACAATCCGCCGCAGTCCAGATGATCATCACCGTCGCCAATCAAAAGGGCGGGGTCGGCAAGACCACCACCGCCATCAATCTCTCCGCCGCCGTCGCCAACAAAGGCAACAAGACGCTGCTGATCGACCTCGATCCGCAGGCGAACAGCACGATGAGCTACGTCGATCCGCGAACGATTTCGCGGTCGATGTTCGACGTGCTGGTGAGCGAGGAGCTCGGATTCAACGACGTGATCGTCCCGACGCCGCTGCCGAATCTTTTTCTGGCGCCGTCGAAGATTGCGCTGGCCAAACTGGAGTCGAAACTGATCGGCGAGATGGACGGGCCGTTCCGACTCAAAGACAAGATGAAGGACGCCGCCACCGAGTACGACTACATCTTCATCGACACGCCGCCGACGTTGGGCATGATCACAGTGAACGCGATGGTGGCGTCGACGCACGTGCTCGTCCCGATCCAGTCGTCGTACTTCGCACTGGAAGGGACCGACGATCTCCTCGAAACGATCGAGAAGATCAAAGCGCGTCCGAACCCGAACCTGCAGCTCCTCGGCGTGGTGATCACGATGCACGACAAGCGCACCACTCTGGCGAAAGACATTCACACGCAGATCGGCCAGGTCTTCGGCGAGCGGCTGTTCAACACCGTCATCACGAAGTCGATCCGGCTCGAAGAGAGTCCGGCCTACAAGGAATCGATCTTTACCTTCGCCCCGAAATCGAGCGGTGCGATGGAGTACTACTCGCTGAGCGAGGAAATCCTGTCCCGAGTCTGAGGAACCCGATGAGCATGAAACGCGGATTACCGGAGCGAGCGTCGATGCGCCATGACGCGCATTTCGTGGAGGAGCTGACGCGCCGTTCCGGACGGCATATCGGGTCGATGATCCCGCTCGAATTCGTGGAACCGAACTCCGAGCAGCCGCGCACGAACTTCGGCAACATCGAGGAGCTGGCCGCGTCGGTCCGCGAAAAGGGCGTGCTCGAACCGATCCTGGTGCGCGCCATTGGCCCCAATCGCTACCAGATCATCTCCGGCGAACGCCGCTTCCGCGCCGCGTCGCTGGCAGGACTGGACGAGATTCCGGCGATCGAGCTCGACGTCGACGACAAGGAGCAGCTCGAGATCGCGCTGATCGAAAACATCCAGCGCAAGGACCTGACGCCGTTCGAAGAGGCGGAAGGCTTCTACGTTCTGCAGCAGAAGTTCGGCTACACGCACGAGAAGATTTCGCACGTGATCGGCAAGTCGCGCACGACGATCACGGAGACGCTGTCGATCAACGACATTCCGCAGCGGATCCGCGCGATGTGCCGCGAGGCGGGCATCGCGAACAAATCGATCCTCGTGCAGATCGCGCGCGCCGGCGACGAAGAGGCGATGGAGGACGTCGTTCGCCGCTACGCCGCCGGCGAGCTGACGCGCGACGAAGTCCGCAAACAGACGGCGAAGCCGGAACCGAAAAAAGCGGGACGGCCGAAGAACTTCACCTGGCAGGTGAAGGACAAAGCGCTGCCGTTCAGCGTGAATCTGAGTTTCCGCAAAGCGAATGTGGATAAGAGCGAGATTGTCTCGGCGTTGCAGGAGCTGCTGCGGCGCATCGAGAGCGAGTGATCCTGTCATCCTGAGGCTGCCGGAGGCGCAGAGCCAAAGGCGATGACGCCGGAGGACGCCGAAGGATCGCAAGATGCGCGGCATTTGCTGGAACCGGTTTCAGCACAACTCACGAAGCTTGAGATCCTTCGCCGTCCTTCGGCGTTCCGCGCTTCGCGCTCCAACGCCTTCGGCGGCTCAGGATGACAGCGTTTGACATCGCGCAATCGAATCTCTATCCTGCGCGGCCATGTCACGCCGCATCACGCGCCGAATGTTGATGCCCCGCCCGGGCGCGGACGCGTAGACTGACTGCCTCCTCGACCCGGGTCCCTCATTAGCTTTTCTCCCCGACATGTCAGCAGCGTGAGGTCCGCCGCATTCGTGCGGCAGGAGGGGAAACATGTACCGCTTCGACACACTCGCAATCCACGCCGGGCAGCCGAACGATTCCGCCACCGGCGCAGTCACCATTCCGATCTACCAGACTTCCACCTTCGAACAGCTCGAGCCGGGTGTGCACCGCGGCTTCGGGTATGCGCGCACCGAGCATCCGACGCGGCGTGCGCTCGAAGAATGCCTGGCCTCGCTCGAGGGCGCGCGATACGGGCTCGCGTTTGCCAGCGGCATGGCCGCCATTCACAACGTGCTGTCGCTGCTGCGGCACGGCGATCACGTCGTTTCGACGCAGGATCTCTACGGCGGGGCGTGGAGAATTTTCACGAAGTACTTCGCCAAATTCGGCATCGACTTCACCTTCATCGACAGCAGCGACGTGTCCGCGGTCGAACGCGCCATTCGTCCCGAGACTAAGCTGCTCTGGCTGGAGACGCCGTCGAATCCGCTGCTGAAAGTTACCGACATCGCCGCGTGCAGCGCCATCGCGCGGCGGGCCGGAATCCGCAGCGTCGTCGACAACACGTTCGCCACGCCGGTGCTGCAGCAGCCGATCGCGCTCGGCGCGGACATCGTGGTGCATTCGACGACGAAGTACATCAACGGACACTGCGACGCGCTCGGCGGCGCGGTGATCACCGACGACGAGTCGCTCTTCGCCGAGTTGAAGTTTTTTCAGAACGCCATCGGCGCGGTGCCGGGACCGCAGGACTGCTTCCTCATCCTGCGCGGACTCAAGACGCTGCCGCTGCGGATGATCCGGCATTGTGAAAACGCAAGGGGAGTGGTCGAGTATTTAACGGATCACGCTCAGATCGCGCGCGTTCACTATCCCGGCTTTGGCGCCATCGTGTCGTTCGAGATCGATGCCTCCGTCGACGACACGATCGACTTCACGAAGCGCTTGAGGTTATGGACGCTGGCCGAAAGCCTCGGCGGCGTGAAGAGCCTGTTCTGTCATCCGCCGACGATGACGCATGCCTCGGTCGAACCCGAGGTCCGGCGGAAAGTCGGGATCGCAGATGGATTGATCCGGCTGTCGGTGGGACTGGAAGACGTTCGCGATCTCATCGACGACCTCGATCAGGCGCTCGAAGCGATCGCGCCGAGGAGGGCCGCATGCGCAGGATAAACATCGGCCTCCTCGGCTGCGGCACCGTCGGCCGCGGTTTCGTCGATCTGCTGGCGCGCGAGCGCGAACGCATCCGCGGACGCGACGGCGTGGACATCGCCGTGCGGCGAATTCTGGTTCGGGACGCGGACAAACCGCGTCCCGGCATCAATCCGGCGCTCTTCAGCACCTCGGCGATCGACATCCTCGACGACGGTTGCGACATCATCGTGGAGCTCGTCGGCGGCGTTCACTCGGCCGGGGCGTTCGTGAGACGAGCGCTGGCGAACGGGAAACACGTCGTCACCGCGAACAAAGCGCTGCTGGCGGATTCGGGACGCGAGCTGTTCGCGGCCGCGGAGCGCAACCGCGTTCGGATCGGATTCGAGGCCAGCGTCTGCGGCGGGATTCCGATCGTCCGCGCGCTGCGGCACGGGCTGGCCGGCGACCGCATCGAATCGATCAGCGGAATCGTGAATGGAACGTGCAACTACATCCTGACACGCATGGAGCAGGACGATCTCGAATTCGACGACGCGCTGCGCCTGGCGCAGGAGCGCGGCTTCGCCGAGGCCGATCCGTCGCTCGACGTCGGCGGCGAGGATGCCGCGCAGAAGCTGCAAATCCTCGGCGAGCTGGCGTTCGGACCGCACCACGTGAACCTGCGCGTGCACGGCATCGCGGACGTAACGCACGCTGAGGTCGAGCAGGCGCGTGCGCGGCGATGCGTCGTCAGACACGTGGCCACCGCGCGCCGCGTGGCGGGCGGCGTCGAGATGCGCGTGGAGCGGCGCGAGTTGCCGGAGTTTCATCCGCTGGCCGCAATCCGCGACGAGAACAACGCCGTAGTCATTCGCGGGAGAGCCGTGGGCGAGCTGATGTTTCAGGGAAAAGGGGCAGGCTCATTGCCGACGGCTGCAGCGGTGTTGTCGGACGTCATCGAGATCGGGAGGCTGTCATCCTGAGGCTGCCGGAGGCGTGGTAGCCGAAGGCGGAGCGCCGGAGGACGCCGAAGATACTCTGTTGAGAGTCAAGCGGCTTTTGATCTTCTTCTGCGCGAGCGCGTAGCCTGCGCCCAGACAGGATCAAGCTGCTGGCGCAGCTCCTGCGCTTCGCTGCGGCCCTTCGGG
>Ga0207650_10000263_pt1 | contig 56000 bp, 54 predicted proteins | sample KBSS63metaG_FD_184325 | JGI IMG/M metagenome (GOLD analysis project Ga0207650, IMG submission 184325) | Switchgrass rhizosphere microbial communities from Kellogg Biological Station, Michigan, USA - KBS S6-3 metaG (SPAdes) (version 2) | ecosystem: Host-associated > Plants > Roots > Rhizosphere...
AAAAGCGTTAGCCCCGAAACGTTGAAAACCGCCACCCTCGTGGTCGCCATCGGCGAAGGCCGCAAGCTCGGCGTTGCCGCCAAGCAACTCGACGAACTCAGCGGCGGCGCCATCAGCGCGGTGCTCAAGCGCGGCGACCTGGCCGGCAAAGTCGGCCAGAGCCTGCTGCTGCAAAGCCTGCCCAACCTCAAGGCCGAGCGCGTGTTGCTGGTCGGCGTGGGCAAAGAGGCCGAACTGGGCGACCGCCCGTTCCGTAAGATCATCAGCGGTATCCTCACGACCCTCAAGGGCCTGGGCGGCAGCGATGCGACGCTGGCCCTCGATGAAATCGTTGTAAAAGGCCGTGACAGCTACGGCAAGACCCGCCTGCTGGCCGAAACCCTGGTGGACGGCGGCTATATTTTCGACGAGTTCAAGAGCCAGAAAGCCGAACCGCGTGCGCTGAAGAAAATCACCCTGCTGACCATCAAGGCTGCCCAGGCTGAAGTCGAGCGCGCCGTGACCCACGCGCAGGCCATCGCCAACGGCATGTCCTTTACCCGCGACCTGGGCAACCTGCCACCGAACATCTGCCACCCGACGTTCCTGGGCGAACAGGCCAAGGCGCTGGGCAAAGAGTTCAAGGGCCTGAAAGTCGAAGTGCTGGACGAAAAGAAGATCAAGGAACTGGGCATGGGCTCGTTCTATGCCGTGGGCCAAGGCAGCGACCAGCCGCCACGCCTGATCGTGATGCAATACAACGGCGGTAAGAAGTCCGAGAAGCCTTACGCCCTGGTCGGCAAAGGCATCACCTTCGACACCGGCGGCATCAGCCTCAAGCCGGGCCTGGGCATGGACGAAATGAAGTACGACATGGGCGGCGCCGCCAGTGTGTTCGGCACCCTGCGCGCCGTGCTGGAACTCAAGCTGCCGATCAACCTGGTGTGCATCCTGGCCTGCGCCGAGAACATGCCGAGCGGCGGCGCGACCCGTCCAGGCGACATCGTCACCACCCTGAGCGGCCAGACCGTCGAAATCCTCAACACTGACGCCGAAGGCCGTCTGGTGCTGTGCGATGCCCTGACCTACGCCGAGCGCTTCAAGCCGCAGGCCGTGATCGACATCGCCACCCTGACCGGTGCCTGCATCGTTGCCCTGGGCTCCCACACGTCGGGCCTGCTGGGCAACAGCGATGAGCTGATCGAGCAACTGCTCAGCGCCGGCAAGGCCGCCGACGACCGCGCCTGGCAACTGCCGCTGTTCGATGAGTACCAGGAACAGCTGGACAGCCCGTTCGCCGACATCGCCAACATCGGTGGCCCGAAAGCCGGCACCATCACCGCTGCCTGCTTCCTGTCGCGCTTTGCCAAGAACTTCAACTGGGCGCACCTGGACATCGCTGGCACGGCCTGGACCAGCGGCGGCAAGGACAAGGGCGCCACTGGCCGCCCGGTTCCCCTGCTGACCCAATACCTGCTGGATCGCGCCAAGGCCTAACCCGGTCTGAGCGGGCTTGATGTGGCGAGGGAGCCTGCTCCCGCTGGACCGCGCAGCAGTCCCCAGCTTTTTGGGGGCGCTTCGCACCCCAGCGCAAGCACGCTTGCTCGCCACAACAAGCTGCCTTTTACCCTTGTTGAGGCCGCCCAGGAACCGCAATGACCCAAGTCGACTTCTATATATTGCCCAGCGCCGACCCGCTCGCGCGCCTGGACTTTGCCTGCAAACTCACCGAAAAAGCCTGGCGCATGGGCCACCGCATCTACCTGCATTGCAGCGATGCCGCCCAGCGCGACGAGCTGGATGCCCGCCTGTGGCGCTTCAAGGGCGAAAGCTTCGTGCCCCACGGCCCCGCCGAGTCTGAACCTGAAGGCCTGGTAGTGCTGGGTTTAGGCGACAGTTGCGGCGATCACCACGACCTGCTGGTCAACCTGGACCTGAAAGTGCCGCCGTTCGCCAAGGCATTCGCCCGTGTGGCGGAAGTGGTGGTGGAAGATCCGGCTATTCGTCAGGCCGCGCGGGAGAGTTTCCGTTTCTACCGCGAACAGGGCTATCCTCTGCAGGATCACCGGCTACAACGACTTTGAGTAAATGATGGACACGCCAAACCCTCTAAAAAAAGACGACCACCTGTTGGACGACCTGGAGTCGATCCGTCAGTTGCTGGGTGATGACAACGTGCAGCCGCCGCTGTTGACCGAGCCCGCCGAGGGCGAGCCGCAGATTCCGCTGTTATTCGATATGGTCGGTGGCAAGCCGGTCGAGCCGGCGCCGGTGGTCAAGGCCGCCGCCCCCGCAGCGGCCGAAAAAGGCCCCGACGCCCTGCTGCTGCACCTGGACAACGAACTGCGCGCCGCCGCGCAACTGATCATGCAAGACGTGATCGACGACTTTGCCCCGCATATCGAAACCGAGATCAAGCGTCGGTTGGATGCGCGGATGGAGCGGTTGCTGAGCCAGTACCAGTCTTAAACCACACCAAAATCCCCTGTGGGGCTTGCTGTGATGAGCAGGCTTGCTGTGTGGTAAACGGGCTTGCTGTGGTGAGCGGGCTTGCTGTGGTGAGCGGGCTTGCCCCGCGCTGGACTGCGAAGCAGTCCCCTTGGTTTTTTCGGTAAGCCCGTCGGGGGGACAACCCCCCTCACCACCACAAGCCCCCTCCCCCATTAGTCTTGCATCAGCCTTAAGCCCGTCTTCAACTCGCCCTCCTCGTCCGCCCCCGTTATACTTGCCGGCTTTCCTGAATAAATGCCAACTAGGGTCCCGCCGCGCATGGATAAGACCTACCAGCCGCACGCTATCGAAACTTCCTGGTACAACACCTGGGAATCCGAGAATTATTTCGCCCCGCAAGGCGCGGGCGATTCCTACACCATCATGATTCCGCCACCGAACGTCACTGGCAGCCTGCACATGGGCCACGGCTTCAACAATGCGATCATGGATGCGTTGATCCGTTTCCGCCGCATGCAGGGCCGCAACACCCTGTGGCAGCCGGGCACCGACCACGCTGGCATCGCCACCCAGATGCTCGTGGAACGCCAACTCGAAGCCACCGGCCAGAGCCGTCATGATCTGGGTCGCGAGAAGTTCCTGGAAAAGATCTGGGAATGGAAAGACCAGTCCGGCGGCAATATCAGCCGTCAGATCCGCCGCCTGGGCTCGTCCGTGGACTGGAGCCGCGAGCGCTTCACCATGGACGACGGCTTGTCGGAAGCCGTGAAAGAGGCCTTCGTGCGCCTGCATGAAGACGGCCTGATCTATCGCGGCAAGCGCCTGGTCAACTGGGACACCAAGTTGCACACGGCGATTTCCGACCTCGAAGTGGAAAACCACGACGAGAAAGGCTTCCTGTGGAACCTCAAGTACCCGCTGGCCGACGGCGCCAAGACCGCTGAAGGCAACGACTACCTGATCGTCGCCACCACGCGCCCGGAAACCATGCTCGGCGACGCCGCCGTAGCCGTTAACCCGAACGACGAACGCTACCAGGCGCTGATCGGAAAGTTTGTCGAGCTGCCGCTGGTGGGCCGCCGCATCCCGATTATCGCGGACGACTACTGCGACCCTGAATTCGGCACCGGCTGCGTGAAAATCACACCGGCCCACGATTTCAACGACTACGAAGTCGGCAAGCGCCACAACCTGCCGCTGCTGAACATCTTCGACAAGAATGCCGCCGTTCTGCCGGCCTGCCAGGTGTTCAACCTGGACGGCACGCTGAACGACAGCATCGACGGCAAGATCCCGGCTGAATACGCCGGCCTTGACCGCTTTGAAGCGCGCAAGCAGATCGTTGCCGCCTTCGACGCCGTCGGCTTACTGGTCAGCGTTGACGACCACGGCCTGAAAGTGCCGAAGGGCGACCGCTCCGGCACCGTGATCGAGCCGTGGCTGACCGACCAGTGGTACGTGTCTACCAAGCCGCTGGCAGAACCTGCCATTGCCGCCGTGGAAGACGGCCGTATCCAGTTCGTGCCCAAGCAGTACGAAAACATGTATTTCTCGTGGATGCGCGACATCCAGGATTGGTGCATCAGCCGTCAGTTGTGGTGGGGCCATCGCATTCCGGCCTGGTACGACGAGTCGGGCAAGGTCTACGTCGGCCGCGACGAAGCCGAAGTGCGCGCCAAGCACAACCTGGGGGCGGACGTTGCGCTGCAACAGGACAACGACGTACTGGACACCTGGTTCAGTTCGGGCCTCTGGACCTTCTCCACCCTGGGCTGGCCGCAGCAGACCGAATTCCTGAAGAAATTCCACTCCACCGACGTGCTGGTCACCGGCTTCGACATCATTTTCTTCTGGGTTGCCCGGATGATCATGCTGACCATGCACTTGGTGAAGAACGAGGACGGCACCCCGCAAGTACCGTTCAAGACCGTGTACGTGCACGGCCTGGTGCGTGATGGCCAGGGCCAGAAGATGTCCAAGTCCAAGGGCAACGTCCTGGACCCGCTGGACATCATCGACGGCATCGACCTGGAAACCCTGGTGCAGAAACGCACCTCGGGCCTGATGCAGCCGAAACTGGCGAAGAAGATCGAGAAGCAGACCCGCGACGAGTTCGCCGACGGTATCGCCAGCTATGGCACCGACGCCCTGCGCTTTACCTTCTGCTCGCTGGCGTCCACCGGTCGCGACATCAAGTTCGACATGGGCCGCGTCGAAGGCTATCGCAACTTCTGCAACAAGATCTGGAACGCCGCGCGCTACGTGCTGGATAAAGGCGAAGACTGCGGCCAGAACGGCGAAGCCTATGAGTTGAGCCTGGCCGACCGCTGGATCATCTCGCAGCTGCAACGCACCGAAGCCGAAGTGACCCGCCAGCTCGACCAGTTCCGTTTCGACCTGGCTGCACAGGCCTTGTACGAGTTCATCTGGAACCAGTATTGCGACTGGTACCTGGAACTGTCCAAGCCCGTGCTGTGGGACGAAAACGCGCCGATTGAACGCCAGCGCGGCACTCGCCGTACCCTGGTACGCGTGCTCGAAGTGGCGCTGCGCCTGGCGCATCCGTTCATGCCGTTCATCACCGAAGAAATCTGGCAGCGCCTGGCGCCACTAGCCGGTATCGAAGGCAAGACCATCATGCTGCAACCTTGGCCGGTGGCCAACGAAGCGCGCATCGACGAGGCCGCCGAAAGCGATATCGAATGGCTCAAGACCCTGATGCTTGGTACGCGCAACATCCGCGCCGAGATGAACATCGGGCCGGGCAAGCCACTGGCGGTGTTCGTGAAGAACGCCAGTGCCGAGGACCAGCGTCGTCTCAGCGAGAATGACGCACTGCTCAAGAAGCTGGCGAAGCTGGAGTCGATCACCGTATTGGCGGCCGGCGAAGACGCACCACTGTCTGCCACCGCACTGGTCGGCGACATGGAAGTGCTGGTGCCGATGGCTGGCCTGATCGACAAGGGTGCGGAACTGGCCCGTCTCGACAAGGAAATCGCCCGCCTGCAAGGCGAAGTGCAACGCGTGGGCGGCAAGCTGTCCAACGCGGCGTTCGTCGACAAGGCGCCGGCGGAAGTGATCGACAAGGAACGCGCCAAGTTAGCCGAGGCTGAACAGGCCTTGGGCAAGCTGGCGGAGCAACATGCGCGGATTTCCAGCCTGTAAGGTGGACCGCGTTTAAGAAAGAGGCCTTCAGGCCTAATGCCAGTCAGTTAAGACGTAGAAAGGGTAAAAAATAACCTGTGGCGAGGGAGCTTGCTCCCGCTGGGCCGCGAAGCGGCCCCAGCTCTTTGTTTCAAAAGACTGGGACTGCTGCGCAGTCCAACGGGAGCAAGCTCCCTCGCCACAGGTACAGTGTTTGCCCTTAACTGACTTGCATTAGGCCTTCGGGCCTCTTTTTTTGCCTGGAGACTCCCAATGCCAGGCTGACAATACAGTCAATGTGGGTGGGGGCTTGCCCCCGATAGCGGTGTATCAGCGACCTATGAACTGGCGGGTCCACCGCAATCGGGAGCAAGCCCCCTCCCACATTTGACCGGGACAGGCTCAGGATGTGTGACAATGCCCACCACTTTGAGCCAACACCAGAATCATCATGACCGCCCCCAGCACGCCAAAACCTCAGCGCAAGAAGCCTAAAACCGCAACCACGGCCAAACCCGTCGTGCCGCGTAAAGAGGCCACCCTGCACCCGCGCAACCGCCACACAGGCCGTTACGACTTCCAGGCACTGATCAAGACCACGCCGGAACTGGCGCAATTCGTGATCATCAACCCGTACGGCAAGGAAAGCATCGACTTCGCCAGCCCGGACGCGGTGCGGGTGTTCAACCGAGCGTTGCTCAAGTCGTTCTATGGCATCCAGCATTGGGACATCCCGGCCGATTACCTGTGCCCACCGGTACCGGGCCGTGCCGACTACGTGCACTTCCTCGCCGACCTGCTGGCCAGCGTCAATGACGGCAAGATCCCACGCGGTTCGATCGTCAAGGTGCTGGACATTGGCATGGGCGCCAACTGCGTCTACCCGCTGATTGGCTACATGGAGTACCGCTGGAACTTCCTCGGCTCGGAGGTCGACCCTATCGCCGTGGCCGCCGCCAAGGCGATTGTGCAGTCCAATGACCTGAGCAAAGTCATCCAACTGCGCCAGCAGACCAACCCCAAGCAGATCCTGCTGAGCCTGCTGGAGCCGGGTGAGCGCTTTGACCTGACCATGTGCAATCCGCCGTTCCATGCGTCCATGGACGAAGCGACCAAGGGCAGCGAGCGCAAGTGGCGCGCCCTGGGCAAAGCCGACCCCAAGCGCAAGTTGCCGGTGCTGAACTTCGGTGGCCAATCAGCTGAACTGTGGTGTGAAGGCGGCGAAGCGCGCTTTGTGACGCAGCTGATTGCCGAGAGCGCGCATTTTGCCCACAAGGTGTTGTGGTTCAGCACCTTGGTGTCAAAAGCGTCAAACTTGCCCGCTATCGAGACAGCCCTGAAAAAAGCCGGCGTGCTGGAAAGCCAAGTAGTGGAAATGTCCCAGGGCCAGAAGCAAAGCCGTTTCGTGGCCTGGACCTTCCAGACCAAGAACGAGCAGCAGATCTGGCGCCAGCGCTGGGTGCGCGACTGATCCATTGTGGCGAGGGAGCTTGCTCCCGCGGGACCGGGCTGGCGCTCCAGTGCGAAGCGCTCCCAGACTTTTGGGGCCACTGCGCAGCCCAGCGGGAGCAAGCTCCCTCGCCACAGTAACCCCGCAACCCCAGTAAATCGCAGGCAACAAAAAACCGTGCCCGGATCGCTCCGGAGCACGGTTTTTTTTGCTGCGTCTTACTTGTTAACAGCGTCGGTCAGGCCTTTGGCCACAACCAGCTTGATAACTTTCTTGGCAGCGATTTCGATGGCAGCGCCAGTCGAAGGGTTACGGCCAGTACGGGCAGGACGCTCGGTCACTTTCAGTTTGCCAACGCCTGGCAGAGTGATTTCGCCGCCGTTTTCCAGCTGATCAGCAACAACTTGGCTCAGTTGGTCCAGCAGAGCGCGCACGGTAGTTTTCGGTGCGTCTACTGCTTCAGCCAGGTCAGCGATCAGTTGGTCTTTAGTAATAGCCATTGTGGTGTTCCTTCCCTATCAAATTCATATGGATTGCAGAGTGCAGTGTCAGCCGTCGAGCCCGACCGTCATGGCCTGGCACCCCCGGCTATAACCACGGAGATCGGGGTTATAGATGCTTGAAACGGGGATTGGTTCGACCTGACAGATGCTGAATGCACGCTTATCGCCGAGACTTGGCGTAAGACGGGGCAAAACTAGCACAGAGACGGGGAAATATCCGCTTCTACCTACCCATTTGGTCAGCTTTATCGCTCTAAACCGTGAAAAAAAGGCATATGGCCCGTCGGAAGGTGCTCGAAACACCCTTCGAAGCACGTCTTGGCCAATGGTGCGGTACACTTGGCGACTTTTCGGGGAGGCCAACCGCTCCCCTATCAACCAGCCGAGAAGCCTATGCCGATCCGTCACTGCATCGTCCACCTGATCGACAAAAAACCCGACGGCACACCTGCAGTTCTCCATGCCCGCGACTCCGAGCTTGCCGAGTCGGCCGCCATCGAGAACATGCTTGCCGACCTCAACGAGAGCTACAACGCCAAACAAGGCAAGGCCTGGGGTTTCTTCCATGCCGAGTCCGGTGCGCACCCGTTCAGCGGCTGGTTGAAGGAGTATTTCGAGGGTGGGCAGGATTTCACCACCTTCAGCCGCACCGCTGTCGAGCACCTGCAGAAGCTGATGGAAGAGTCCAACCTCTCCAGCGGCGGCCACGTGCTGTTTGCCCACTATCAACAGGGCATGACCGACTACCTGGCCATCGCCCTGCTGCACCACAGCGAAGGCGTGGCGGTGACCGACGAGCTGGATGTGACCCCCTCGCGTCATCTGGACCTCGGTCAGCTGCACCTGGCGGCACGCATCAACGTGTCCGAGTGGCAGAACAACAAGCAGTCCAAGCAGTACATTTCCTTTATCAAGGGCAAGAACGGCAAGAAGGTTTCGGAATACTTCCGCGACTTCATCGGCTGCCAGGAAGGCGTCGACGGCCCGGGCGAGACCCGCACCCTGCTCAAGGCCTTCAGCGACTTCGTCGAAAGCGAAGACCTGCCGGACGAGTCCGCCCGCGAGAAAACCAAGACCCTGGTGGACTACGCCAGCAGCCAGGCCAAGCTCGGTGAACCGATGGGCCTGGAAGAGCTCTCCGGATTGATCGATGAAGATCGGCCAAAAGCCTTTTACGACCATATCCGCAACAAGGACTACGGCCTGTCGCCGGAAATCCCTGCCGATAAGCGTACCCTCAACCAGTTCCGCCGCTTCACCGGCCGCGCCGAGGGCTTGTCCATCAGCTTTGAAGCGCACCTGCTGGGCGACAAGATCGAGTACGACGAAGCCGCCGGCACCTTGATCATCAAGGGCCTGCCAACCCAACTGACCGATCAGCTCAAGCGCCGCAACTGATGCTGGGCGGGGTTTTCAAGAAAGTCCTGCTGGTGTTGCTGGTCGTGGTGGTGATCCAGAACTGGGGCAAGATCGAGCGGGTGTTCAACCCCTCGCAAGGGGTGCCGGAGCACGTGCGCACGTCGGCGCGCGTGGTGCTCTATTCCACCGAATGGTGTGGGTACTGCAAACAGATCCGCCGGTTCCTGGACCAGAAAGGCATTCCCTACCAGGCGTTCGATATCGAGAAGGACGCCCAGGCGCGCAAGGCGTACGAGGCGCTGGGCGGCGGCGGGATTCCGTTCGTGGACGTGAACGGCACGCTGATTCGCGACTACAGCCCGGAGAAAATCATGGCGGCGCTGAAGTAATCAGCGCACCACGATCATTCGCCCCAGCACATGGTGCTGTTCAAAACCCAGTACCGCCTGCAATGCATTCAGCACCGCCTGCGGATCCTGGCTCGGGAAGCTGCCGCTGACGCGCTTGGCGCCCATCTCGTCATTGAGCAACAGGATGCGACCAGGGTAATAACGCTCCAGGTCCTTGACCACGTCGGCCAGCGGCGCCTTGTAGTAGTTGAGCCAGCCGTCGCGCCAGGCCAGGCGTGATTCGCTGTCGACCGCGTGCATCTGATCAGCAATGCCATCGGTGTAGGCCACTTGCTGGCCCGCCGTAAGAATCTGCTGCTGGCCCTGCGTTGACGGCGTCACGCCAACCCGCCCGGACAACACCGTTACCTGAGCGCCAGCCGGTTGCAGACGGACTTCAAACTGTGTGCCCAGCACCCGCGCTTCGCCACTGCCCGCCGCCACGACGAAGGACTCACCGGTGTGGGTCACGCTGAAAAAACCCGCGCCCCGACGCAGTTGGATATGCCGTTCGCCATGGTTGAAATCCACAGCAATGGCGCTGTCGGCATCGAGGGTGATTTGGGACTTGTCGGCCAGGGTGACGGTTTTGATTTCTCCGGGCGCCGTCACATAGTCCGCGCCAAAGTCATCGACCCAGCGCGACGGCTGCCAACCGGCGCCCATCGACATCATCACCACCAGGCACGCGGCCATGGCCAGCGCCCCGGACCAGCGCACCACCCGCGAACGCTTTGAGGCATGCATGGCGTTAAGGTAGCCCTGCAATGCCAACGCTTCCTCGCCCGCCAACTTGCGCGCCGGTACTTCGCTCAACTCCCACAGCACCTGCGCCTGGGAATAGGCCGCGACGTGCGCAGGGTCGGCCCGCAGCCACTGGCTGAACGTAGCCTGGTCGCCGCTGCTGGGCTGGTCGTGCAGCAGGCTCAGCCAGGCCAGTGCGGCTTGCTCCTGGGCGGGCGTGGGGGTGACGTTCACGGTGCTTTCCCTGGCGTGCGGGGGGATGAAGGTTCGCGAAGGCTGGCTTTGCAGGCTTCGAGGGCACGCATCATATGTTTTTCCACGGCACTTTGGGACAGGCCCATGGCCTTGGCGATTTCGGCGTACTTGCGGCCGTGGATGCGGTTGAGCAGGAAAATCTGCCGCGTACGCTCGGGCAAGCTGCGCAGGGCCGCTTCGACGTGGCGCAGATCGTTGCCTGCCTCCAGCGCCGCCTGGGGTTCGGAGCCCTGGTTGTCTTGCTGTTCGGGCAGCCAGCCTTCGCTGCTGCGCACCCGTGCGCCTTCGCTGCGCAGATGGTCGATAGCGATGTTGCCGGCGCAGCGCAACAGGTAGGTGCTGAGTTCTTCAACCTGCACCAGCGGCCGGCGCCAGAAGCGCAGGAACAGGTCCTGCACCAGGTCAGCCGCCGTGGCGCGGCACCCCACGCGTCGACTTACCAGGGCTTCCATCTGCGAACGCTGGGACAAGAACACCTGCAGGAAATGCGCACGCCCACCGGCCGCGTCAGCGTGCTGGCTGTCCTGGGATTCGGGTGGGGTGCTGATCATCAAGGTGGGCTCAAAGGATGGCAAACGCCGCAACCGGGCTGGCCAGCAGGCCGACGCCTGCCAGGATCAAGGCCAGCCTTGGCCGATACGGCAACAACAGCACCAACAGCAGCGCGCTGAGCATCAACACGGCGCACCACTCCACCAGGCCCTGCCCCCAACCGACGACACTCACCGCCGGCCAGATCGACAGCGTCAGCAGCAACCAGCCGGTCACACGCAACCCCAGGCGCCGCCGGGGCGAGGGTTTGCTGTGCAGCAGTTCGCCGTGGTGACGGTCAGTGGACAAGCACAGTGCCGTGAACCCGGCGTAGCACATCAGCAGAGCGAGCAGCATTCAGTTGGTCTCCTGCTTGAGCGTCAACGGGCGTGCGCGTTCAGCCTTGGGCGCAGGCGCGGTGCGATGCTGCATCTTCCAGGCGGCCCAGGCGAGAAACACTCCGCTGGCCAGGCAGGTCAGGTCGAAGCCGGCCATGGCCCAATCGCCGGTGGCCAGCGAAACGCCAAGGTGGTGCGAGGTCGTCAACGCATTGAGCAGCGGAATGGCGATAAACAGCAGCGCGCCGACGCTTAACTGCTCGACCCAACCCTGTCGCCCGCGCCGCAGGATGGCGTGCAACAGGCTCAGGCCCCAGGCGATAAAGAAGGTTTGCACTTCCCAGTCAGAACGCTCTGCGAAGCTCACCGGTAGCAGACGGTTTGCCCAGAAAAACACCGCGATGGCGATCATCAGCCCGGACATGCTGGCGATGTTGAGTACTTCCACCAAGCGCAATTCAAACGGCATGACCGCGGCTTTAGCGTGTTTGAGCTGGCGTTTGCCGAGCCAGATCACCAGCCCGGTGCCGATCATCGCCGTGCCCGCCAAGCCACAGATAAAGTACAACCAGCGCAGGACCGGGCCGGCGAAATGGCCCATGTGCAGGCCGTAGAAACTGCCGCCGATGGCCGCCGGCAGTGACTGCTCGCCACTCACCCGCAACAGCTCACCGGTGCTGCCGTTGAAGGAAACGGTGCTGCCGAAATCGTGCACCACGCTGTCGGAACCTGCGCGGAACACATTGACCGAGGCGTTTACATCGCTGGGATTATTCACCGCCACGCGCCCCACATGCCCACCGTCCCACTGCGCCCGTGCCTGTTCGTACATCGGCACCAGCGGCCGCAATGTGCCTGGCTGGCCCAAGGCCGGCGCGTTGTTGGTGTTGGGGAACACCTCGCTGAAAAAGGCGCGGGTGTCGTTGCCATAAGAAGCCAGGATCGGCGCGGGCATCACCATGCTCATGAAGATCACCAGGCTGCTGTAGGTAATCATCAAATGGAATGGCAGCACCAGCACGCCCACCGCGTTATGCCCGTCGAGCCAGGAGCGTTGGCCTTTGCGGGGGCGGAAGGTGAAGAAGTCCTTGAAGATTTTCTTGTGGGTAATGATGCCGGTGATCAGCGCGACAAACATCACCATCGCGGCAATGGTCGACAGCCAACGGCCCCACGGGTGAGGCATCTGCAGCTGGAAATGGAAGCGATAGAAGAACTCGCCGCCCATGCTTTCACGGGCCTGCACGGCCTGGCCGCTGACTGGGTCGAGGGTTTTCTGGATGAAATTACCGCGCTTGCCGGGGTCGACCTTGTCTTGCCACATCACCGAAAGGCCAGGGTCGCGGCTGTCGGGCAAGGTGATGAACCAGCGCGCGGCATTCGGTGCCTGCTGCTGCAGATACGCCTGTGCCACCGTGAGGCTGCGCGTATCGTCGAGCGGATGGGCCTGTACTTCAGGCTGCATCCAATGACTGATTTCGTCCTTGAAATACGCCAAGGTGCCGGTCAGGAAAATCGCAAACAGCAGCCAGCCAAAGATCAGCCCAGCCCAGGTGTGCAGCCAAGCCATGGCCTGGCGAAAGCCCTCTTTCATGTGCGTGCCATCCAGAACCCCACACCCGCCAACGTGGCGAAAGCCGCGCTCGGCAGCATCACACCCAACCAGGCGCGCGCGGCACTGCGGCAGGCGAAACACCAGAGCACGGCCAGCAGATAGAACACGAACGAACTCATCATCCCGGTGATCACTGCGTCAGCACGGGAAATAGGCACCCACAGCGCCAGGCAGATACTGGCCAGGGAAGCCATCAGGTACCCCCCCACCACGGCAGCCAGCACGCGCGAGGTCACAGCAAGACGATAGGAGACAGGCAGCGAGGTTTTGCTTTTCATGCGGGAAGCGCCAGGTTCATCAGCACGCAATATTAATGATAAATATTCTCATAAGCAAAACAGAACGGATGAATCACCTGCGCAGGTGGATTGCCGAAGCCGCTCACGCACCCTACAATGCGAACAATTCTTGTTCTCTAAAGCATGGCGATGCTTGTGGAGTGTCCCCGTTGAGCCCGTCCAACACCGTCGAAGTTTTGTACAACGACCACCACCGCTGGCTCACCGGCTGGTTGCGACGCAAGCTCGGCTGCCCGGAAAGTGCCGCCGACCTGGCACAGGACACCTTCATTCGCGTGCTCACCGCACGGGAAACGCCCCCGTTGATCGAGCCCCGTGCGTTTCTCACCACCGTCGCCAAGCGCGTGCTGTTCAACTTCTACCGCCGCCAGGACCTGGAACGCGCCTACCTCGACGCCTTAGCGCACATGCCCGAGCACGTCGCGCCGTCGGAAGAAGAACGCGCAATCATCCTGCAAACCCTGGTGGAGCTGGATCAGCTGCTCGACGGCCTGCCCGTGCCGGTCAAACGCGCTTTCCTGCTGGCCCAGCTGGATGGCCTGACCTACGCACAAATCGGCGCTGAACTGGGCATCTCCATCGCCACCGTCAAACGCCACCTGAACAAAGCGGCCATGCGCTGCTATTTCGCCCTATGAGTTTTTCCACTCAAGTCGCCGAACAAGCCGTGCACTGGCTGATGGAAATGCAGCAAGGCGCGCTCAACCCTCGCCAGCAAGCGGCCTGGCAGCAATGGCTGAACGCCCACAGCGAACACCAGCGCGCGTGGGACCATATGCAGCGCGTGAATCAGCGCCTGCGCGGCATGCCCTCGCCCCTGGCCCATGCCGCATTGAATGCGCCGACCTCCACCAGCCGCCGCCAGGCCCTCAAGTTACTGCTGGTCCTCGGTGCCGGTTCGGCCGCCGCCTGGAGCCTGCGCCAGCAACATATCCTGCCGCCGCTGACCGCCGACTATCGCAGCCCCGTCGGCCAGCGTCGCAAGGTGCAATTGGCCGATGGCAGCCAATTGCAGCTCAATACCGGCAGCGCGGTAGACGTGCATTTCGATGGCCGGCAGCGGCTGATCCGCCTGCTTGAAGGCGAGATCCTGCTGACCAGCCTCGCAGGCAATACGCCGCTGAATGTCCTGACCGGCCAGGGCCTGCTCACCAGCCAGGCGGCGCGCTTGAATGTGCGCCAGTTCAACGATCACACCCAACTGACGGTCTTCGATGGCCGCGCCGAGGTGATGCCCAACACCTACAGCGGCCTGCCGCTGACGGTCGAGGCTGGGCGCCAGGTCAACTTCACCCGCAAAGGCTGGGACACCCCGCGCCCCACCGACGCCAACAGCGGCGCCTGGGCCGACGGCATGCTGGTCGCATCCCACATGCGCCTGGAAGATTTCCTCGGCGAACTGGGCCGTTATCGTCGTGGCCAGGTCAATTGCGACCCACAGGTGGCCAACCTGCTGATCTCCGGCAGCTACCCGCTGGATGACAGCGAACGCATTCTCGACCTGCTGGAAGTGAGCCTGCCGGTGAAAGTAAGGCGTTTTACGCGGTATTGGGTGACCGTGCAGGCACGCGCCTGAGATTAATTTCAAAACCGATGAGCCGTTTTCCACCCCTCGCGTGACAGAGAAGGAAAGCCACCTTGATCCTTCCTTCTCAGGACCGCTGTTCATGCCCCAGCAACCGACGCTTCTCGCCCGCACCTTGCGCCAACTCCTACTCGGCGCCAGCCTGAGTCTTACCGTACTGCCGCCGGTGATGGCGGCCGATGCCAAGCCGTATCACATCGCCCCGACATCGCTGGAAGCTGCGTTGAACCAGTTTGGCCGCGAAGCGGGCGTGCTGATTTCCTTCGGCTCCGAAGTTACGGCGGGTAGACAGAGCCGTGGCCTGTCCGGCAATTACAGCGCCGCAGACGGCCTGCAAAAACTGCTGGAAGGCACCGGCCTGCAAGCCCGCGCCGAGGGCGACAATGCCTACAGCCTGCAACCGGTCACGGCACCGGCCAGTATCGAATTGGGCACGTCCAGCGTGGTCGGCGACTGGCTCGGCGATGCGGCGCAAACCAACGTATTCGAACACCCAGGCGCCCGTGATGTGATCCGCCGCGAAGAGTTCGAGCGTCAGGGCGCGACCCAGGCCAAGGACGTGCTCAACCGCATCCCCGGCGTCAACGCACCGGACAACAACGGCACCGGCAGCCACGACATGGCGCTGAACTTCGGCATTCGCGGCCTCAACCCGCGCCTGGCCTCGCGCTCCACGGTGTTGATGGACGGCATCCCGGTGCCTTTCGCGCCTTACGGCCAGCCGCAGCTTTCATTCGCGCCGATCAGCATGGGCAACATGGATGCGGTGGACGTCGTACGCGGCGGCGGTGCTGTGCGCTACGGCCCGCAGAACGTCGGCGGCGTGGTCAACTTCGTGACCCGCGCGATCCCGGATGCGCCCACGGTCAAAGGCGGCCTGCAGACCGAAACCAGCCCGTCCTCCAGCCACGACGGCTTCAAGACCACCGGCAACCTGCTCGCCGGCGGCACCGCCGACAACGGCCTGGGCGGCGCGCTGCTGTACTCCGGCACCCGAGGCGGCGACTGGCGCGAGAACAGCAACACGCGCATTGACGACTTGATCCTCAAGGGTAAATACCAGCTCGATGATGCCAACAGCTTCAACGCCATGGCGCAATACTACGAAGGCCAGGCCGATATGCCCGGTGGTTTGAACGTCGCGGACTACAAGGCCGATCCGTATCAGTCCACCCGTCCCTACGACAAGTTCTGGGGCCGCCGTACGATGTTCAACGTCGGCTATCGCTATGAGCAGGACCGTCGCGAATTCACCGTGAACAGCTTCTTCACCAAGACGCTGCGCAGCGGCTACCTCGACCAAGGCACGTTCCTGTCGCTGTCCCCGCGCGAGTACTGGGTGCGCGGCGTGGAAACGCGCTTCGCCCAAGGCTTTGACCTGGGCCCGACCAGCCACGAAGTGGGCGTCGGCTACCGTTATATCAACGAGGCCGGCCACGAACTGCGCTACCGCACGCCGATTGCCGCCAACCAGCAAATCCCCACCACCGACAGCCGCAATGACCGCGACACCCGTGGCGGCACCGAGGCCAATGCTTTCTTCATCGATGACCGGATTGATATCGGCAAGTGGACCATCACCCCGGGCATTCGCTACGAGATGATCGAGTCCCAGCAAACCAACAACCTGAGCAACGTTAAATACAAGGGTGACTACAACACCGCGCTGCCGGCACTGAACGTGCTTTATCACCTCACCGACGACTGGAACCTCTACGCGAACACCGAAGGTTCGTTCGGTAGCGTGCAGTACAGCCAGATGCCCAACCGTGTGACCAGCGGCGAAGTCAAACCGGAAAAAGCGCGGACCTGGGAACTCGGCACACGCTACGACAACGGCAGCCTGCGCGCGGAAATCGGCGCGTTCCTGATCAACTTCGACAACCAGTACGAAAGCAACCAGACCAATGATTCGGTGATTGCCCGTGGTGAGACCCGTCACCAGGGCATCGAATCCAGCATCAACTACGCCCTCGACGGCTTGAGCCCGGCGCTGGCAGGGTTCGATGTGTATGCCAGCTACGCTTACGTGGACGCCACCATCCGCGAAGACGGCCCGAACAAAGGCAACCGCGTGCCCTTCTCGTCAAAACACAAGGGCACCTTCGGCGTGGGCTACACCGAAGGCCGCTGGAAGCTCAACCTGGACAGCAGCTACCAGAGCAGCCAGTTCGCCGACAACGCCAACACCCAGGCCGAAAGCGCCGACGGTGCAAATGGGCGCATCCCCGGCTACCTGTTGTTCAGCAGCCGCGCCGCCTACGACTTCGGCCCGCAGCTGTCGGATTTGAACGTGGCGGTGGGAGTGAAAAACATCTTCAACAAGCAGTACTACACCCGTTCATTCGACGACAACAACAAAGGCAAATACGTCGGTGAGCCACGCACGGTGTATGTGCAGACCTCCATCGCGTTCTAACGGCTCGAGCAACAAATAACCTGTGGTGAGCGGGCTTGCCCCGCGCCGGGTTGCGCAGCGACCCTGAAAAATGGGCCTGCTACGCAGTCCAGCGCGGGGCAGGCCCGCTCACCACAACAAGCCCGCTCACCACAATGCCTATGTTCATCCTGAGTTCTAACTGCCCGCCAGGCACGACGGCGTGCCGGCCACCAACGCGTCGATGGCACAGCGCGTCTTGGCCGGCATGTGCGCCGCCGTGGGCCAGATCACGTGGATCGGCGAGGGCTGCTCGCAGTAACCAGGCAGTACCGCTTGCAACTGACCACGCAGCGCATAGTGGGCGATCAGCCAACTGGGCAACCAGGCCAGGCCCACGCCCGCGATGGCGGCATCGGCCACGGCCTGGAGGTCATCCATCATCAGCGGCGAGGCCACCCGCGCACGGTGTGGGCGGCCCTGCTCGTCATTGAGCGCCCACTCCAGGCGCGGGGCACTGCAGCGATAAGCAATGCCGCGATGCCCGGCCAGGTCCTCGATACGCTCTATTTGACCCACGCGCTGCAAGTACGCCGGTGACGCCGCCAGGCCAATCGCCTGCTCGCCCAGGCGACGGGCGCTCAAGCGGTCGGTGTCGGGCAGCGCGCCAATGCGTACCGCCAGGTCGAAGCCTTCCTGGGCAACGTCGATCAGCCGGTCAGAGAAAGAAATCTCGATCTCCAATTCGGCAAATCTATCCATCAACCCCCATAGCGCAGGCGCCGCATAGTGGTGCCCGAACGCTAATGGCAGACTGGCCCGCAACCGCCCACGAGGTTGTTGCCGTCCGCTTTCCAGCACGGACTCGGCGGCCTCAAGTTCCGCCAGCGCCCGCAGGCAATGCTCGTAATAGGCCTGCCCGTCCTCGGTCAACCGTTGGCGACGGGTAGAGCGCTGTAACAGGCACGTGCCCAGGCGGGCCTCAAGTCGCGCCAAGCCCTTGCCGACTGCCGAGCGCGTCACATTCAGCCGCTCGGCGGCTTCGGTCAGGTTGCCGCTCTCGACGATCTGCAGAAAGAGTTCAACGCCATCAAAACGTGGAGTGGTCATAGGCTCGATTGTCGCTCTTGATTCCCTTATTACTGGAAAACTTATCACGAATAAAGAACCAGATTCCCCTGAAAATAGCCCGATCCCCCAACGACAGGAGAGTCCCCATGCCACCCGCTGCCACGTTATCGGTCGCCAGCCCACCGCGCACCGCCAAAAATGGTCTCGCGCTGACCGCCGTGTGCCTGGTCGCCCTGATGTTCGGCCTGGAAATCTCCAGCGTGCCGGTCATCCTGCCCACCCTTGAAAGGGAACTGGGCACCGGCTTCCAGGACGCCCAATGGATCATGAATGCCTACACCCTGGCCTGCACCAGCGTGTTGATGGCGGCCGGCACCCTGGCCGATCGCTTTGGCCGCCGACGCATGCTGGTGCTGTGCCTGTGGCTGTTCGGGCTAGCGTCCCTGGCCTGTGGCCTGGCGGAGCATGCTTCGACGCTGATCGCCGCGCGTTTCGTCCAAGGCATCGGCGCCGGGGCGATGATGATTTGCCAGTTCGCGATTTTGTCGCACTTGTTCCGCGAACCGGCAGCGCGGGCGCGAGCATTCGCGATCTGGGGCGTGATTGCCGGCGTGGGCCTGGGCTTCGGGCCGATGGTGGGCGCGTTGATCCTGGCGGTGGCGGATTGGCGCTGGGTGTTTCTCGTGCACGTGCCACTCACGGTGTTCACCCTGGTGCTGCTGCACGTCAGCGTGCAGGAATCCCGCGACCCGGCGGGCAATCGCCTGGACATCGCCGGCATGCTCACCTTGACGCTGTCGGTGTTCGCGCTGGTCTACTTCATCACCCAAGGCACCGAACACGGCTTTGGCACCCCGGCCATGCTCGGCTGGGCGGGCCTGGCAGTGGCCGCACTGCTGCTGTTCATCGTTGTTGAACGGCGCAGCGCCCACCCGATGTTTGATTTCTCGGTGTTCCGTATCCAGCGCTTCAACGGCGCGTTGATGGGCTCGATCGGTATGAACTTCAGCTTCTGGCCGTTCATGATCTACCTGCCACTGTATTTCCAGGCCGGGCTGGGCTACGACACCTTGACCACCGGCGGCGCCCTGCTCGCCTACACCTTGCCGACACTGCTGGTGCCGCCACTGGCCGAACGCCTGGCCCTGCGCTATGGCGCCGAACGCATCATCCCTCTTGGGTTAGGTTTGATGGGTGCAGGTTTCTTGAGCATGGCCGCTGCAAACGCTGCCGCGCAGCCAAGCATCGTGCTGGTGCTGAGCAGTTGCATCGCGGCCGGTGTGGGATTGGCGCTGACCAACTCCCCCACCACCAACACCACCACCGGTTCAGTCTCGGCCGACCGTGCAGGCATGGCCTCGGGCATCGACCTCAGCGCGCGGCTGATCACCCTCGCGCTCAACATCGCGTTGATGGGGCTGGTGCTGTTGCTGGGGATCAGCCATCAACTGGCTGCTGTATTGCCCCAAAGCACCGTGCTGGATTGGGCGGCCATCAGCCAGAACATTGCGGCGGGCAAACTGGCTTCATCGATGGACCTTAGCGTCACCGATGCCCAGGCAGCCCTGCGCCATGGCGTCGGCTGGGCCATGCTCTTCGCGGGATGGGGGGCGTGTGGGTTGGCGTGGTTGAGCAGGTCTTTCTTCCGGCGCGGACACTAAACGAAAACGGGCCTGCAATGGCAGGCCCGTTCAGTGGGGGATGAAAGAACTTTCAGTGATCAACTGTTAAACACAGCACGTTCTTTTTCCAGAAACTCCTGTTCAAGCTCATCTTCATTGACCTTGGTGTCCGACAGACTTTTCCCGGCAGCGCGTGGCTTGCCTTGCAGTCTGCCAAACAGATGTTCCAACGCATGGTCCAGCTTGGTCGCCGCACCGTCGATCGCCTGTTCCAGGGTATCGGCCTTGTGCAGTACCGACAGCGGTTGATGGCCTTTTGGCCGTGCTTCCAGGCGGCAACTTAAATCGTGGGGACCGGGCTTGTCGCCGTTCTCATCCCGCAGGTAGACCTCCACTCGGGTCAGGTCTTCTTCGTAACGTTCGAGCGTGCTCTCAATGGTAGTACGTACCCACTCCTCCAGTCGGATGCTGCTTTCAATATGGTTATCGCTATTGACTTGGATTTGCATAGTTCTTCCCTTATTTCAGCTAGCTCGCGAGAGGTCACAAACTGCAACACCGGGGTGGTGAAACCATGACCTCTTGATTACACAATTGAGCAGTCCGAAGAACAATTCAACCCCTTTGCAAAGATAAATCCCACATTACAAATTAAGTCTGACGACAAGCAAAAACGCTGTTAGGGTGGGGAGTTGGTTACATCTTCTTACGCTCAGCCAACCTTACAATTGCCCCTCTCCCAACGGGTGCAACCCGCGGAAAATCCCTGCTTCCTCCACCAGCCAATCATGCACCGCGCGCACGCCCGGATGGCTCAGTGCACCCGGCGCATAGAGCAGCACGTAGCGTTTGTGATTGGGCACGGCCAGGCCGAACGGCACGATCAAGGTGCCGCGCTCCAATTCATCGTTGAGCAAGGTGCGCCGCGCGATGGCCACGCCCATGCCGGCAATGGCCGCCTCGATGGTCAGGTGGTTGCGATTGAACGTATGCCCACGGCGCACGTCGGCGTCGTGATAGCCGATGGCATTCAGGTAGAACTCCCACTCTGCGTACTCATAACTCCCACGCCAGGCGGTAATGTCGTGCAGCAACGGGAAATGCACCAGGTCGGCCGGGCCATGCAACGGTGGCCTGCCGCGTAGCAGGCTCGGGGCGCACACCGGGAAGATCTGCTCGTCGAGCAAGGCTGTGGATAACAGGCCGGGGTAGCTGCCGTCGTTCAAGTCGATGGCCAGGTCGAAATCGCCCTCATGCAGAGCGATGCTGCTGTCCTCGGCAACCATGCGCAATTGGATATCCGGAAAGCGTTGCTGCAAGCGCGGCAAACGCGGGGTCAGCCACTTGCCGAGAAACGACGGGATCGAACGCAGCCGCAACGTGCCGCTGATCATCCCCGCGTCCAAGCGCTGCAGTTCGGCATCAATGCTGCCGTAGGCCTCACCCACCGTCGTCGCCAAACGCTGCCCCTCGGCACTCAGCTCTACCCCACGCGCGCGTCGATGAAACAAACGGAAACCCAATCGCTCCTCCAGCTGGCGGATCTGCTGGCTCACCGCACCCGGCGTGATGTGCAGTTCTTCGGCGCAGCGCGTAAACGACAAATGCCGCGCAGCGCAGGAAAAAACGTGCAGCCAGACATACGTCTGGCCATGAAGGGGCCGGGTCATAGCGTTTAGTCCTGCTAAAGGGTGTCTTAGGATAATTCGTTGGTCAGTGCCGATCCAGAGGCTCAGTATCGCGCCAATTCCGCTCGCTCTACAAAACATGGCAGCGATTTCTACTCCATTGCTTGTAAGGCTTTAGCATGGCTATCAGCGTTTTTGATCTATTCAAAGTGGGCATTGGCCCCTCCAGCTCCCACACCGTCGGCCCCATGCGGGCGGCGGCGACCTTCGCCAAAGCCCTGATCGACCAACAATTGCTGACCGATACCCGCCGCGTGGAAGTGCGCCTGTACGGCTCACTGTCCGCCACCGGTGTCGGCCACGCCACCGACCGCGCCTGCGTGATGGGGCTGATGGGCGAATGGCCGGATCAGGTCGATCCGAGCTCAATCAATCCCCGCATCCAGCAATTGCACGAGTCCGGCCGTCTGCTACTCGCAGGCACACAAGACATTGCCTTCAACTGGCACACAGACCTCCTGCTGCTGGACGAGAGCCTGCCCTACCACCCCAACGCCATGTCCCTGCACGCCTATGGCGAAAATGGCCTGTTGAGTGAGCAAACCTATTACTCGGTGGGCGGCGGTTTCATCATCGAAGCGGCAGAAGCCGCCTCCGGCATTGCGCCGACCAGCGATGTTGATTTGCCCTACGACTTTTCCAGCGCCGTGGAGCTGCTGGCCTTGTGCAACAAGCATGGCTTGCGGGTTTCCGAACTGATGATGGCCAACGAACGCGCTTGGCGCAGCGACGCCGACATCCGCAGCGGCTTGCTGCATATCTGGTCGGTGATGCGCGAATGCGTGGAGCAAGGCCTGCGCGATGAAGGCATCCTGCCAGGTGGCCTGGACGTGCCACGCCGCGCGGCAAAACTGCACCGCAGCCTGCTGGAAATCGGCAAGCCGAATGTGATCACCTCAACCTTGTCGGCGATGGAATGGGTCAACCTCTTCGCCCTCGCCGTCAACGAGGAAAATGCCGCCGGCGGGCGCATGGTCACCGCACCGACCAATGGCGCCGCCGGGATCATCCCGGCCGTGCTGCATTACTACATGAAGTTCAACGCCGACGCGTCTGACGACGACGTAGTCAATTTCTTCCTGGCCGCTGCTGCCGTCGGCATTCTCTGCAAGAAAAATGCCTCGATCTCCGGTGCCGAAGTCGGCTGCCAGGGCGAGGTCGGTTCGGCCTGCGCCATGGCCGCTGCGGGGTTGGCCGACATCCTCGGCGCCACCCCCGAGCAATTGGAAAACGCCGCCGAAATCGGCCTGGAGCACAACCTCGGCCTCACCTGCGACCCGGTCGGCGGCTTGGTGCAAGTACCGTGCATCGAGCGCAACGCCATCGCGGCAGTCAAGGCGATCAACGCCACGCAAATGGCCCTGCGCGGTGACGGCAAACACTTCATTTCCCTCGACCGGGTGATCCGCACCATGCGCGATACCGGGGCCGACATGCATGACAAATACAAAGAAACTTCACGGGGCGGCCTGGCGGTCAGCTGGGTGGAGTGCTGATCGGAGCACTGCTACCCGCCCCAAACGTGAGCCCGCGCAAAAATAATAACGAGGCAATAACGATGACCGATGTACGTACACCTGCTGCCGAAAATCCTGTTTCAGACAACACCGTGACCACCGGCTGGACCCAACACGACACCACCTGGATGTTGGGCCTCTACGGCACCGCCATCGGTGCCGGCACCCTGTTCTTGCCGATCAATGCCGGCGTCGGCGGTTTCTGGCCGCTGATCGTGCTGGCACTGCTGGCCTTCCCCATGACCTTCTTCGCCCACCGTGGGCTGACGCGTTTTGTGCTGTCGGGCAAATCCGGCGACATCACCGAAGTGGTCGAAGAACACTTCGGCGTCGGCGCCGGCAAGCTGATCACCCTGCTGTATTTCTTTGCGATCTTCCCGATCCTGTTGGTGTACAGCGTGGCGCTGACCAACACCCTCGGCAGTTTCATGGAACACCAACTGCACATGGCCCCACCGCCTCGGGCGATCCTGTCGCTGGTGCTGATCCTCGGACTGATGGCCATTGTGCGCTGCGGCCAGGGCGTGATCGTCAAGGCCATGAGCGTACTGGTGTACCCGTTCGTTGCCGCCCTGTTGCTGCTGGCCGTGAGCCTGGTCCCCAACTGGAACGGTGCGTTCTTCGCCTCTGCCAGCGAGGGCATGCCGCTGCCGATGTTCTTCAAAACCTTGTGGCTGGCGATCCCGGTCATGGTGTTTTCGTTCAACCATTCGCCGATCATCTCCGCGTTCGCCGTCGACCAGAAACGCGTGTACGGCCCGCAGGCCGAGCGCAAAAGCAGCGGCATCCTCGCCACCGCCCACGGCATGATGGTGGTGACCGTGATGTTCTTCTGCTTCAGTTGTGTACTGGCGTTGTCGCCGGCCGACCTGGCAGCGGCCAAGGCCCAGAACATCTCGATCCTGTCGTACCTGGCCAACCACTTCCAGACCCCGGTGATCGCCTACGCCGCGCCGTTGATTGCGCTGGTGGCCATCACCAAATCCTTCCTCGGTCACTACATCGGCGCGAGCGAAGGCTTCCAAGGCCTGATCGTCAAATCCCTGCGCGGGCGTAACCGTTCGATGTCGTCCAAATGGCTGGAACGCTGCACCGCGCTGTTTATGGTGCTGACCTGCTGGGCCGTGGCGACTTTCAACCCGAGTATCTTGGGCATGATCGAGACCATGGGCGGGCCGATCATCGCGTGCCTGCTGTTCTTGATGCCGATGTACGCGATCCGCCGCGTGCCCTCTCTGCGCCAGTATTCGGGTCAGCTGTCGAATGTGTTTGTGGTGGTGATTGGGTTGATTGCGCTGTCTGCGATCGTTTTCTCGGTACTGCCCTGAAACAGGTCACCGATCTCAAACGCAACCCAAAACAACGGTGGGAGGGGGCTTGTTCCCGATGGCGGTGTGTCAGCCAATGAATGCTCGGCTGAAAGACTGCTATCGGGGGCAAGCCCCCTCCCACATTGGAATCGCACTGTCTGAAAGATCTCTGTACGGCACGCCCCTTGCTGTACAGCATTGAAGCAAACGGATCTTGTGAAGCTTCAGCGACGGAGTGGCCGGTGGTCAGGAGACGCGAACTAAACCCGACACCGGTCGTCAATGACTGCATGTTCTTATCAGGCGGTAACGCACCATGGACAATCCTTTTCAGATCATCACCGACACGTTCACGCCAGAATACCGTGTCAACTTGAGCATCCAACGGCTGGACGGCAGCATCATGCTGACCCTCTCCAACGAGCAAGGGGTGGTAGCCAAACGCATGATCAGCGCCGAACAACGCAATGATCCAAAGCGGCTGAAGCGTCTGGTGCAGAGTATCCAATTCGGCATCGCCATCGAGCAGGGTCACAGCGCCATGGAAATCCTGGCGGTGATGACGGATGGCGATCACAAAGTACTACAGCGTCCGCCCAACCGCCCCCTGCCCTTCAGTGTCGGGCTTTAAAGCTCACCTTTCTCGGTTTCCAGGCTCGCTTCGCCCTTGCGGCGCGGGCCTTCTACCTTCACGGAGGGGAACGACGACGACGCATAGCGCACCACCAGGATCGCAAACGCCAAGAGCAGAATCCCGCCGCACAGGTAGATGATGCCAATGTCGGGTGGATTGTGGTGGGACACGTTGGAAATCAGCAGACGCGTCAGCGCGGTGATTGCCACGTAGATCAGAAAGCGCACCGGCATGTGGTTGGTCTTGAAATAAATCCCGACCATCGCGCCCAATTCCAGGTAGATGAACAGCAGCAAGATGTCATCGATCTTGATATGCCCATTCTCGAGCATCCCCAGAAACTCCATCACCGCCGCCCACGCGGTCACCGCACCAATGGCGAACAGCGCCAGGTAGTGGAACGACTCGACAAACAGATTGCCCAGGGACTCGGCCAGACCATGTACTTGCTGGCGCAGCCTTTCGGCCCAGTTGATTTTCACGATGATGCTTCCTTAGGTCGACTCGACCGGATAATGCGGGTTGGACGTGACGGTTGTTCTGCATGCAGAAAAAAGGCCAGGGCTGGGAAATGAGATGGTGGCAGCATGACATGAGACACAGATTCATTAAGTGGCACATAACCTGTGGCGAGGGAGCTTGCTCCCGTTGGGGTCACATTGAAGAGGGTGTCACCGTAGGATTACCCGGCAACCTCGCCGTGTTGTCAGAAATTTCCGTTGTAGCAAACCTCTATTTCCCGACTACATTAAAAAACTGCTACCCAAACCCCACGGTTTGGCTTACTCTTTTCACTGTATATGAATACAGTAGTAGCGAAAGACAACTATCGTGAAGGCATGTGAGGTGGTGAATGGCCGTCGAAGTGGTATACCGCAGCAGCCGAGATCTGGAGCGTTTGTTCATGGATAAAGCCGAAGCTGACCGTCATGACAAGATGCTTGAACTCGCTGAGTTGCTGGCAGAAGTGTTGCAAAAAGCCGTGCCGTCCCTGAGCGAGCAGCAGGTGGAAGAAGCCGGGATCTACATGGCGAAGAACCGCGATGTATTTGCCAAGGCGTTCAAGAGTCAGCCGGACGCGTTGTCCGAGTTGCTGAACGCACCGGCGGAATAAAGCCCGAATTGAACAGGCCCTGAATCATCGATTCAGGGCCTTTTTAATAACCGGCTATTGGTAAAGCAGGCGCTCGGCCAATTCATCCGCGACCCGTGCGGGCGAGCGTTTTTCGGCTTGGGCGTGGGCGAAGATTTCCGTGAGGCGCGTGCCGATGTTGGATAAGTGCGCGGTGATGGTCGGCAGTTCTGCCCCGCTGTGTTTGAGCGCGACGTAGATCAGGCCGCCCGAGTTGATGACGTAGTCAGGGGCGTAGAGGATGCCGCGCCCTTCCAGTTGGTCAGCCACTTGCAGGTTGGTCAATTGCGCACTGGCGGAACCGGCCACGGCAGCGCAGCGCAGTTGGCCGACGCTCTGGCGGTTGAACACGGCCCCGAGGCCGCAGGGCGCGAGGATGTCGCACGGGGTGCTGAGCAAGGCGTCGTTGGCGATGGGGTGCGCGCCCAGTTGCTCCATGGCCAACTGCACCTTGCCGTGGTCGATGTCGCTGACCAGCAGTTCGGCACCCGCGGCGTGCAGTTGTTCGGCCAGGGCGTAACCGACGTTACCGAGGCCCTGGATGGCGACGCGCAAACCTTCGAGGTTGTCGCTGCCCAGGCGGGCCATGGCGGTGGTGCGGATGCCGGCGAAAACGCCCATGGCGGCATGGGGTGAAGGGTCGCCTGCCGCGCTGGTGCTGGTGACGAAGCGGGTGTGCTGGGCGATGCAGTCCATGTCGGCCACCGAGGTGCCGCTGTCGGTGGCGGTGATGTAGCGGCCGTCGAGTTGCTCGATACAACGGCCGAATGCTTCAAACAGTGCCGCGCGGTTTTCCACATGGCCGGGGCGCAGGATCACCGCCGTACCGCCGCCCACCGGCAAACCGGCCAATGCCGCCTTGTAGCTCATGCCTTGGGCCAGGCGCGCAGCGTCGGCCACGGCACTTTCGTCGTCGGGGTAGGAGAGATAGCGACAACCGCCGAGAGCAGGCCCCAGGCGGCTGTTATGGATGGCGATGACCACCTTCAGCCCGGTAGCCGGGTCGACGCTCAAGTGCAGCGATTCAAGGCGGGTGCTGTGCATGAGAGCAAACATCGTCAAGCTCCCGAATCACTTCTGGTAGTGGGCCAAGTATAGGCTTGCGGCAGAAACCTGCCGAAATACGCTGGAATAAGCCGCTCGATTTCGCAGGCCTTGCGACATAAGCACACAGGTTATCGCCTAAGCCACTGGACGAAAATTCCCAGCAAGGCTAAAACGGGGGCATCCGCCGGAGAATGCAATGAACCCCCGCAAAGCCTTTTTTGCCTGCCTGGAACGCTCCCCCCCTGCGCTGTTTGAAGCCGCGCTGTGGATAGCCGCCGAGCATGACCCGGCAGTGCAGCCATTGCTGATCCTGCAGGAGCTGACGTTGCTGCAACAGCAGGTGAGCCTCGGCATGCCCATGGTGCCGGCGGATGAACTGGGCCAGACGTTGTTGCGGCGCATGAATGACTTGGGGTTTGCCCAGGATGAGTTCACGCCACTGCGCCCCGCTGCCGCGCTGCTGGACAAGGTCTTGCAGCGCAAACGCGGACAACCCTTGGCCATGGGGCTGATCGCCCTTGAGTTGGCACGACGCCTGGATATCCTCATGGTCGGCGTGAATTTCCCCGGCCACTTTCTACTGCGGGTCCCCGGCGCCGATCACCTTCTGGACCCGTGCGGCGGCCGACGCCTGTACCCCAATGATTGCCGTGACCTGCTGCAACGCCAATACGGCCCCAACCTCAAGTTGCAGGCCGACCACCTGCACACCGCCGATCCACGTTCGATCCTGCAGCGGTTGTCACGCAACCTGCGGCAATTGCACCTGGCCAACGACGCCCCGCTTGAAGCCTTGGTCGACGCCGAGCGCGTGCTGGAGCTGGGCAATGCCAGTGCCGCCGATTACCTGGCACGGGCCAGCCTGTACCAGCGCCTGGACTGCCCCAACGCCGAGCGTTTTGACTTGGAACACGCGCTGATGCTCAGCGAAGACCCGATCCAACGCCTGCGCCTGACCGAGCGCCTGGGGCATTTGCCGCCCAATTCAGTGGTGCACTGACGCCCGATTCTCGAGCGCTTCCACGCTGATTGATGGTGGCTCAGTGCTTGCCCGGCGCTTTGAAAATGTCGCCCGGCAGCGAGGCGTTCAGCCTCACACCGCCAGGCGAACGCACCTGGATAATCAACAACGCCGCGATCACCGCCGGTATCGCGCAAAAGAAAAAAATCTGCTCCACCGGGATATGCATCGCCAGCAGTATGCTGCCAAACAGCGGCCCCAGGATCGAGCCAAACCGCCCCACGCCCAACGCCCAGCCCGTTCCGGTAGCGCGTACGTGCGCCGGGTAGAAATTGCTGGCAAAGGCGTTGAGGGTCAGCTGGCCACCGATGATGCAAAACCCTGCCGCAAACACGCAGGCCACCAGGTAGCGCGGGTTGTCATGGTTGAGACCGAGCAGAATGGTGCACACCGCCGCCGTCGCCATCACGCCGGACAGGAGGCGCACTTTGCTTTGCAAGCGGTCGGCGAACCAGGCCATGCCGATGGCCCCCAAGGTGCCGGCGAACAGGAACATCGACGTCACCAGGTTGGCTTCTTTCAACGCCAGCCCGCTTTCCAACAGCAGCGACGGCAACCAACTGATCATGAAATACAGCAGGATCAAGCTGACAAAAAAGGTCGCCCAGATCAGCAGCGTCGGACGCGCATAGCCATTGCGGAACAACTCCACGACGGTCAGTTTGCTGCCCTGCTCCTGCTGGTTCTCGGCCTCGCTCGCAGGCGGCGCTTGCCAGCCGGGCAACATGCGTGACGTCACGGCCTGCAGCCGCGCATACGGCGGCGCATCTCGCAGCAAGCGCGGCAAGGATTCCGGCAACCACCGCACAAGAAACGGGAACAACAGCAGCGGCGTTACGCCACCCGCCAGAAACACTGCCTGCCACCCGAAGCCTTCGATAAACCCCGCCGCCACAAACCCACCCGCTGCCCCACCAAACGAGAAGCCACAGGCCGCCAGGGTCACCATCAACGTGCGCAGGCGCGGTGGGGAGTAGTCCGACATCAACGCCATGGCACTGGGCATGGCGCCCCCCATGCCGATACCGCAGATAAACCTGGCGGCCATCAAGGTGGTCAGTGAGTGGGCGAACACCATCAGCACCGTGAGGCTGGCGTAGATCAGCACGCAGCCAAGCAGGATGCGTCGTACGCCAAAGCGATCCGCCAATGGCGTGACCAGTAGCGAACCCAAGGTCAGCCCAAGCAGGTTGGCGCTGAACACCGGCCCAAATGCGGCCTTTTCCAGCCCCCAATCTTGAGCCAACGCTGGAACTACATACCCCAACACCTGGGCGTCATAGCCATCCGTCACCAGCAACAGTGCCAGCAACAGAAGAATCAACCACTGGTAGCGCGAGACCGGACGAGCGTCGAGTGCCGCGCGAAAGCTGGCAAGCTGATTGTGCATCGCAAAGTACCTATTATTTTTATAAGGGTGGCGCAGGTCAAAATGTGGGAGGGGGCAAGCCCTAATGCCAGTCAGTTAAGGGCAAACACTGTACCTGTGGCGAGGGAGCTGCTCCCGTTGGACTGCGCAGCAGTCCCAGTCTTTTGAAACAAAGAGCTGGGGCCGCTTCGCGGCCCAACGGGAGCAAGCTCCCTCGCCACAGGTTATTTTTTGCCCCCTCCCACATTGGGTCCTAAGGCGTGTCAGGTTGATTGGCGGGGTGTGCCTGCACAAATGCTGGATGCTGTGCCGCCAACGCCGCCACCCGTCCGATGCGCGGGTACGCCGCCAATGGCACCTTGAAGCGCTCGGCCGCATACAGCTGCGGAATCAGGAACGCGTCGGCCAGCCCCGGCTGGTCGCCGAAGCAATACCTCTGATCGCCGATCAATTGTTCCACCGCGCCCAATCCCTGGCTGATCCAATGGCCAATCCATTCCAGCACCTTTGCCTCGTCATGCCCCCACTGACGCAGCAGGTTCTGGGTACTGGAGTTGTGCAGCGGGTGAATATCGCAGCCGATGATCGACGCCACCGCACGCGCATGGGCACGGGCCGCAAGGTCGTTGGAGAGCAACGGCACCTGTGGATAACACTCCTCCAGGTATTCGATGATCGCCAGCGACTGGATCAACAGCTCACCCTCATCGGTGCGCAAGGCAGGCACACGTCCTTGCGGGTTGATCGCCAAATACTCGGGTTGGCGATTGGCACCGCCCGCCGGCACCAGCAGGTTGACCGGCACGGCAGTGAAATCCAGGCCCTTGAGCGCCAAGGCGATGCGAACCCGGTACGACGCGGTGGAACGGTAGTAGGTATAGAGTTCCATCCCCCTCTCCTTCTAGCGCGCCGCGACCACAGTGCCGCGGCATTCGCCGAAGCCGATAGAGGCAAATCCTTCACGACTGCAGCGAGCGCGCAGGATGACTTCATCGCCGTCTTCGAGGAACTTGCGCACCTCGCCGGAGGGCAATTCGACGGCCTTTTTGCCGCCTTCGGTCATTTCCAACAGGCTGCCGAACTGACCGGCTTGCGGCCCCGACAAGGTCCCCGTGCCAAACAGGTCACCGGCCTGCAGCTGGCAACCGTTGACGCTGTGGTGCGCGACCAATTGCGCGGCGGTCCAGTACATATGCAGGCTGTTGCTCAAGGCCAGGCGATAGGCCGGCAGGTTTTGCTCACGCATGGCGGCCGTGGTCAGCAGGACTTCCAATTCGATATCCAGGGCACCCGCTGCCTGGTCGCGTTGGTCCAGCAGGTACGACAGCGGCTGCGGGTCACCTTCAGGCCGCGCCGGTTGCGCTGTGCGGAACGGTTCAAGTGCCTCGACCGTCACCACCCACGGTGAAATGGTGGTGATAAAGCTTTTCGACAGGAACGGCCCCAGCGGCTGGTACTCCCAGGCCTGGATATCCCGTGCCGACCAGTCATTGAGCAGGCAGAAACCGGCGATATGTTCAGCCGCGTCACCAATGGCAATCGAATCGCCCATCTCATTGCCCTGGCCGATCCAGACGCCCAGTTCCAACTCGTAGTCCAGGCGTGCACACGGACCGAAGATCGGTTCGGCCTGGCCGGCGGGCAAGGTCTGGCCCTTGGGGCGGCGCACATCGGTGCCCGAGGGACGGATGGTCGACGCGCGACCGTGGTAGCCAATCGGCACGTACTTGTAGTTGGGCAGCAGAGGGTTGTCTGGGCGGAACAGTTTGCCGACGTTCTGCGCGTGCTCGATACCGACGTAGAAGTCGGTGTAGTCATTGATCCGCGCCGGTACGTGCATCTGGCAATCGGCAGCACGGTGCAACACGTGCGCTTCACGCGCCTGCAGTGTGCTGCCTTCGGCCAACAACGTCAGCAAGCGCTCGCGCAAGGCCACGCGCGGGCCACGGCCCAGTTCGAAGAAGGCGTTCAGTTGGCCACCGGCGGTCGCCTCGACGGCGCGACGGGCGTCACCGTCGAACGCATCGATCGCGGCGTGCAGGTCCAGGATCGAGTCGCCAATCGCCACGCCAGCGCGCGGTGCGGAGCCGTTGACGCTGAACACGCCCAACGGCAGGTTCTGCAGCGGAAAATCGGTGTGACCATTCGCGGAGGCCACCCAGCTGCGGGTGAGTGTTGGCTGCGTCATGGGTTTATCTCCGGTTCGGGTTGAAGGTGGCGGGCAGCGAGGCCCAGCACGCGTCGTAAGTGTTTTGCAGCTGCGGGCAGTCCAAGGCGAACTGGGTCGGGCGCAGCACTTGGCTGGTCTCGAACATAAAGGCCATGGTGTTATCGATCTTGTGCGGCGCCAGCGCCACGTTGATGGCCTTGGTGCAAGTTTCGCCGTCCGGGCCGTGGGCGCTCATGCAGCTGTGCAGCGACGCGCCGCCGGGCACGAAGCCTTCGGCCTTGGCGTCGTAGGCTCCTTGGATCAGGCCCATGTATTCGTTCATCAGGTTGCGATGGAACCACGGCGGACGGAAGGTGCTCTCGGCCACCATCCAGCGCGGCGGAAAGATCACGAAGTCGAGGTTGGCCAGGCCGTGGGTGCTGGTGGGCGAGGTCAATACCGTGAAGATCGACGGGTCCGGGTGGTCGAAGCTCACGGTGCCTATCGTGTTGAAGCGGCGCAGGTCGTATTTGTACGGCACGTTGTTGCCGTGCCAGGCGACCACATTGAGCGGGGAATGATCCAGCTCGCAAGCCCAGAGTTCGCCGAGGAATTTCTGTACCAGCGTTGTCGGTTGTTTCAGGTCTTCGTAGTGGGCGACCGGGGTCAGGAAGTCGCGCGGGTTGGCCAGGCCGTTGCTGCCGATGGGCCCCAGGTCCGGCAGGCGCAGTGGGGCACCGTGGTTCTCGGCGACGTAGCCGCGCGCTTGCGCATCCAGCAGTTCGACGCGGAATTTGAGGCCGCGCGGCAGCACGACGATTTCCAGCGGCTCGACTTCCAGCACGCCCAATTCAGTCGCGATACGCAGACGGCCCTGTTCGGGAACGATCAACCATTCGCCATCGGCATTGAAGAACACCCGCTCCATCGAACGATTGGCGCGGTAGTTGTAGATGCTGATGCCCGAGGGTTTTTCCGACCCGGAATTAGCGACCATCCCTACAAGCCCATCGACAAAGTCAGTCGGCTCACTTGGAATATCCAACGGGTTCCAGCGCAAGCGATTCGGCGTCACCGCCCCCAACGGCCCACCGACCAACTGCCGTTCAAGCTTGATAAACGCTGGGTGATTGGCCGACGGCTGAATGCGGTACAGCCAGGTGCGCCGGGCTTCACTGCGCGCCATGGTGAACGCCGTGCCGGAGAACAGTTCGGTGTACAGCCCATAGGGCGCTTTTTGTGGGGAGTTCTGGCCGACCGGCAGTGCGCCGACCAAGGCTTCGCTGGCGAACTCATTGCCGAAGCCCGACAGGTATTCGAGGTTCATGGAGCATCCTCTGTACGGAAGTTGTTTTTATCGTAATCCAGTTACGCATAACGTAATTTGATCACTAACGACCGTCAAGCTATAAAGACGCCCATTCATCTCTCGGATTCTCGCCCCTCCATGGAAAAGCCCCGCGACACCGGTAAACAGAAAGTCCGCTCGGCCGAAGTGGGCACCGACATCCTCAAGGCCCTGGCCGAACTGTCACCGGCGACCTCGCTTTCACGCCTGGCCGAGCACGTGCAAATGCCGGCCAGCAAGGTGCACCGCTACCTGCAGGCGCTGATCGCCTCAGGTTTCGCCGAACAGAACACCGCCACCAATCACTATGGCCTGGGCCGCGAAGCCTTGCGTGTGGGCCTGGCGGCGCTGGGCAGCATGGACGTGCTCAAGGTCGGCGCGATGCCCCTGGCGGAGTTGCGCGATGAATTGAATGAAACCTGCTTCCTGGCGGTGTGGGGTAACCAGGGCGCGACCGTGGTGCAGATCGAACCGGCGGTGCGTGCGGTGACGGTGGTCACGCAGTTGGGTTCGGTGTTGCCGCTGCTCAGTTCGTCCACCGGGCTGGTGTTCAGTGCGTTCCTGCCGTTGCGGGAAACCGTAGAGCTGCGTGAACGCGAGATCCAGGCCGGCACCGCCCATGCCCTGGCGGACGACCAGGCTTACGCGACCGCCTGCGAACAGATCCGCCGCCGTGGCCTGCACTTTGTGCATGGTTTGCTGATGCCCGGCGTCGATGCGTTGTCGGCGCCGGTGTTCAACGCTGTCGGCCAAGTGGCGGCGGTGATGACCGTGGTCGGCCCCACCTCGTTGTTCCACGCCGATGAAGACGGCCCGGCGGCGCAGCGCTTGCTGGCGGCGACCCAGGCCGTGAGTTGGCGGATGGGTTATCAGCCCTGAGCTAGTCGTGCCATTGGCTCAGGGCCAGTGCCACGCGGTTTTCCAGCGCACGGATGGGCGTGGCGTCACTCACGTAGTTATTGCTGATCATTGAAAACACAAGGCGTCGGCCATCGGCGTCGGTGATGTAGCCGCTCAACGAGGAAACCCCGGCCATGGAGCCGGTCTTGGCGTGCAGGTTGTTTTGCGCCGCCGTGCCGCGCAGGCGGTAGCGCAGGCTGCCGCCGGTCATGCGGTCGGGGTCACCGGCGATCGGCAAGGCGTTGTACCAGGCTTCGAACCAGGGCTGCTTGGCTGCGGCCAGCAGCAGGTCGGTCAGGTTCTGCGACGACACCCAGTTACGCCGCGACAGACCTGAACCGTCCACCTGGCTCAGCGTCATCGGGTCCAAACCCTGGCGCCGCATGAAATCCGCGACTGCCGCGACACCGGCCTGCGCCGTACCCGCGTTGGCTGTCTTGCGCCCCATGGCCTTGAGAAACGCCTCGGACATGTTGTTGTTCGACAGTTTGAGCAGCGGCGTGATCAGTTCCTGCAGCGGTGCCGATTGATGCTCGGCCAGCACCCTGGCCGTCGCTGGGCTTGTACCACCGATCACGCGTCGGCCCAGTACCTGGATGCCCTGCTGCGCCAACGCCTGCTCAAACAGATTGGCCACCAGTTGCGTCGGCTCCCACACGCTCACCCACTGCCGGCTTTGTTTGCCTGGCGCCAGCGCACCCGTGAGTTGCAGCAGGTTGGTGCCGTGCTGGCGGGTGATGCCGTAGGTGTTACCGGGACCGCTGACCGCGCGGTTGTTCAGTTGCACATAATCGGTGGACGGGCTCACCACCACGCTCACCGGCTGGCCAACCGCGACGGGCGCCTTCGCCGTGACGAGCAACGTGCCCGCATCAAAATCCGCATTGGGCGACACGGTCAGCGCCGAAATCTGCGCGCCGTAGTAGGTGCTTTCATCGTCCTGGGCCCAGTCCACGCCCAGCCGTTCGGCGTCGAACCAAGTGTCGTCGAAGACAAGATCGCCTTGGACCTGGCGCACACCCTGCCCCGCCAGTTGTGCCGCCAATGCCTGGTAGTCGGCGAATTGCGTGGTCGGGTCGCCCAAGCCGCGCAAATAGAGGTTGCCGCTGAGGCGCTCGCCCTGCTGGGTGCCGTTACCCAGCAGTTGAGTGGAAAACCGGTATTGCGGCCCCAGCACATCCATCGCCGCCGCAGTGGTGAGCAATTTGAGGTTGGACGCAGGAATGACCCGTGTTCGCGGGTTGTGTTGGTAGAGCGTGCTGCCGCTGCGGGCGTCACGCACCATCAGGGAGACAGTGGCGCCGTTGAGCGCCGGGTCGGCCATCAGGTGATCGAGGGTGGCTGGGGTGGAGGTCTGGGAAACACTCGCGCAGCCCCCCAGCAAAAGGCTCAAGCCAACCAGCATGCCGCGGGTGTGTAAGCATTTTCCAAAGTACATCAGTAGCGTTGTCCGCAAAGCTGTCAGTGGCGGCAACGCTACCAGCTCCCTCCCCCTGTGGCGAGCGGGCTTGCCACAAGGCGTCATGTCCTACTTTAGAATTCCAGGGTGCTCGACACCGATACCTGCCGCGCATCGCCCATGGACACAAACAGTCGGCTGGCTGCCGAGGTGTAGTAGACGCGATCAAACATGTTCTTCACGTTGAGTTGGAACTTGACCTTCTGCCCATCAATTTTAGTGTCGTAGGTAGCAAATGCGTCCGCCACGGTATAACCCGGCAAGTTGAAGTCGTTGGCCGCATCGCCGGCACGCTCGCCGACATACCGTGCGCCGGTCCCCACGCGCAGCTGGTCGCCACCAAAGATGTTGCCAAAATCGTAGGCCACCGACAGCGAGCCGGTGTGCTTGGCCACGTTCTGCAGGCGGTTGCCTTCCAGCGTCGGGTCGTTGTCCTTGATGTCTTCGGCGTCGGTGTAGGCATAACTGCCGATCACGCTCCACTTGTCGGTCAATTGGCCGGTGGCGTCCAGTTCAAGGCCGCGTGAGCGCACCTGGCCGGCAATGCTGTAGATCGTATTCGCGCCGGAACCGACCGACACCAGCACATTACGCTTATCGATGGTGAACAGCGCCGCGCTGGCGGTGATGCGCCCAGGGATGTCGAGCTTGGCCCCCAGTTCCCAGGACTTGGACTCCTCAGGCGTGAGGTCGCCGGTCAAGGTGCTGCCATCGTTCAAGGCGGCGATGGTGGAGTTGGGTTTGAACGACTCGGTGTAGCTGCCATAGAACGACAATTCATCGGTGTAGCGATACACCAGGCCCGCACGCGGCACCCAGGCCTGGCCGTTGCCGTTGGTGTTGGCCTTGAACGGTACGCCCTTGCCGGCGTATTGGTCGTACATCTGATAGCGCGCACCGGCGACAAAAATCCACTGGTCGTTGAGGTGGATGGCATCCTGGAAGAACAGCGAGTCGCTGCGCAGCAGGTCGGTCTGGGCGCTGTCGACGGCGCTGACGGTAGTGCCCGCCACTTCATTGCCGTACACCGGGTTGTTGTAGTTGAAGGTGCCCCGCGAGCCCTGGCGAATCAGGTCGGCGCGGTAGATCTTGCGGTATTCGTCATCCAGGCCGAACACCAGGTCATGTTGCATGCCCAGCAGCTTGACCTTGCCTTCCAGGCTGGCCGTGGTGAAACGGTCGGTGGTGATCGCGCCCTGGGTGCCGTCCATTCTGCGGGTCAGGGTGCCGTTGTCATTCACCGCACTCACACGCACTTGGCTGGCGTCGTAGGTTTCGCGGTTCCAGCTGTAGCCGAAATGGGCCTTCCAGTCATCGTTGAGGTCGTGATCGGCTTCAAAGCGGTACAGGTCGGACCGCCCTTCCATGTTGTTGAAGGGTTCATCCAGCCGACGGGTGGCCGGGATGTCCAACGGGTGGTTGGACTTGTCGATGGCGGTGCCACGGTCGAACGGCGTGAGAAACTCGCGGTGCTCGTAGGCGAACAACAGCTTGGTGGTGTCGCCATACCAGGCCAGCGACGGCGCGATCAGGCTCTCGCGGTGGGTGCCGAAGTTGCGCCAGTAATCCTCGTCTTCATGGTCGACGATCAGCCGATAGGCCAGGCCGCTGTCGCCAATCGGGCCGGTGGTGTCTAGGCTGCCGCCGCTACCGTTCTTGCCATCACCGAAGGTGGAGCCGCGCACGGTCAGGGCGGTGGACTGGACCAGCTCAGGCTTTTTGCTGACGATATTCACCACGCCGCCCGGGTCCTGGATGCCGTACAGCAAGGATGCTGGCCCCTTGAGGACTTCGACCCGCTCCGCCGTAGCGTTCAACGCACGCCCCTGCACGATCGGCATGCCATCGCGCATGATCGAACCGTTGCGGTTGTCGCCAAAGCCACGCAGCATCACCGCGTCCTGGGTACTGGCCAGGGTGTTGGCCTGGGTGATGCCACTGATGTTGCCCAGGGCGTCATCCAGGTTGCGCGGGGTCTGGTCGCGCAGCACTTGGGCGGGCACGACGTTGACAGTCTGCGGGGTTTCCAGCAGCAAGCCACCCGAGCGCATCACCGAACTGGTGGGCGGTGGCTGGTAGCTGGTGCTGTCCTGGGCCTGCTGGCCAACGCCGCTGATCGTGGTGGCGCCGAGGTTCACCGCGCCGTCGGTGGGCACCGGCTCAAGGGCCAGGGTACGGGCGTCGATCTGGCGGAAGGTAAAGCCGGTGTTGCTCAGCAACCGTTGCAGGGCCTGGTTTGCGCTCATCTGGCCGCTGACCGCCGGGGCGCTCAGGCCGTAGGGCGCTTCATCGGTGTAGATCACGCTGATTCCAGTGACCCGGCTAAAATCGCTCAGGGCCTGGGGCAGCGGCTTGGCTGCCAGGGCAAAGTTGAACTGGGCGCTTTGCTGCTCCTGCGCCTGCGCCACGCTCAGGGGCAACAACGCCAGCCCCGAGACTGCCAATGCCGAGGCTCCCAGCCACTGTTTTATCCAACCGCCCGCCGTCGACTTCATGCTGTGAGAACCCGTGTAGAAAACGCTGTTAATGCGAATAGATCGCAGTTTCAAGCACTACACGGTTGAGCGGTGGATTTACCTCACCTTTATTTGCAAATATTTTTCGTTAGTGCGCCTGAATGCGAAAGCCCATGCGTGGGAAATGCACATGCACGGTGCCCGCGCGCTCATCGCTACGGCGCAGGATCAGGGTTTCACGCCCGACAAACAGCAGCTCACCGGCCACGGGGTCAGTGCCGTAGTCGGTGGCCGAAAGGGTCACCAGCTGGCCGGCCTTGAAGCCATTCAAGTCCTCGAACACTTCATCGGGCAACGCCGCTGGGGTGGCGTTGCGCGCCACGTCCAAGGCGTGCTCGGCGCTCATCTCACTGGCGGTGCCATGACCAAAACTCAGTACCCGGTCGAGCCAGGCGGCGACGGCGGGATACGCGTCCACCAGCGGCGCGGTCACCGAAGAGCCTTTGAGGAACCACAACGGATGGGCCAGGGCAAAGTCGGCAATCGACGGCTCGCCGAACAGGAAATCCCCCGATTGGTGCTGCAACTGCTGGTCGATTCGGCCGACAATCGCCGGCCATTGATGCTTGGCCACCTCCAATTGCACCCGGGTCGCGGTGCCGCCACTGAACAGTTGGGTACGGTCGGCCACCAGCACCTGCAGCATGTGCGGCGGCACCTTGGCGAACTTGACCGCCAGGGAATCCGGCTGGAACACCAGCGCCACGGCATGGGAAAACACCACCGAATCGGCCCAGGCGGCGAAGCCCTGGGTCACCAATTCCAAACCCTGCGGAAACAGCGCCGGCCCGGACTTCTCCTGCTCCAGGCGCCGGGCGATCAACGCGGTGTCGCAGTAGATATCGGCGCCGACCTGCAACACCGGTGTCTTGCGATAGCCACCGGTCAAGGCGGTCAGATCAGGCTTGGGCATCACCGGTGGAATAAACACCGAGCGCCAGGACAAGCCTTTGAAGCCCAGCAGCAGGCGGGCTTTTTCAGCGAAGGGGGACTGCGGGTAGTGGTGCAGGATCAACTCAGACATGCCAGGCTCCGCTCAATAGATGAGCCGCTAGCTTAGCCTGCGAAACCGCGCATGGGGGCGATGGGAACCCATCAGTCAAATCAATGAGCCGCTGGCCGCCAGGCACTCCTTGGCGCTCTTTTTCAGCTTTTTGATCAAGCGTTCCTGGCGCAGCGCCTCGCCCTTGCTCGCGCATTGCTCGGTGTACACCAGCGCCACGGCAGGGCTGGATAAAAAGAACCGCGCGCCCTTGCCGCTCTGGTGCGAGGCAAAACGGCGTACCGGGTCGTTGCTGATGCCGCAATACAGCGAACCATTGGCGGCACGCACCAGGTAGACGAACCAGGGCTTGGGTTCAGGAATATCAGTCACGGGTCAATGTCGGCAAACCAGAAGAGTGCCAATCTTATCAACGACTGGCCTGGAATGCCCTCAGCCCTTTGAGCGCCTGCGCGCGCACGGCGTTTTTCAGCGCAGGTGACCAGCCCAGCAACAGCCCCTTCACACCCAACGCCTGGCGCGACCAACGCCACAGGTCGAAGTGGTCGTGGTGCTCGCAGATCTTGCCGTCGCGAAACACAAACCGCGCGCCGATATCGTTGACCACCGTATTGCCGGTGGCGCTGAACAGGTAAGTCGCCACCCAGTGCGCGCTGCCGGTGGTCTCGTCGCTGCGCACGTGGTCGAACGTCAGGGAAAAGTCCTTGGCCCGCGTGGTGAGCATGCGCCACATATCACCGGCATCACGGCCACGCAGCTCGCCAAACGCCGGGTCGCTGAACACCACATCATCGGTGTAGCAGGCGGCCATGGCTTCGGCATCCAGGCGCTGAAAGGCCGTGTAAAACTCGCTGATCAAGGCGTTATGGGCATCACTCATGGGCAGGCTCCGCGTGAGGAAAAAGAGTAGGCGCACGATAAGCCGTCAACGCCGCCAAGGCTACTGACATTCGCCGGGTAAATAGCCCGCCTCAGGGCACCATGCCACTGCTGCGCGCATAAGCGAACAAATCGACATCGGTGGAAATGCACAGCCTGCTCATCGCGGTGCTTTTCTGCTTGCTGATGGTCGAGATACTGCGGTTGACCCGCGCCGCGATCTGGCTGACGGTCATGCCACTGGCGAGCATGCGTACCACCTCGCGCTCCTTGCCGGACAACTGCGGCATACCCTGCTGGTCACCGACGCCCGCCTCCTCAAGTTGCAATCGCAGGCATTCGCTGACAAAGGTGTGCCCTTCACACACGGCCTTGATCGCCAGCGGCAGTTCCCTGGCCGATGCACTCTTGGCAACGATGGCGCGCGCGCCATGGGAGAACGAGGACCTCAGCGTGGCAACGTTGGCGAACATGGTGACCAGAATCACCGGCAAATCGGGGTGTTGTCGATGCAGCAAGCCCAACAACCCGTAGCCATCCGCCTGTTGATTACCCGGCATGGCAAAATCCGTCACCAAGACGTCGCAGGGTGTGCGCTGGACCAGCGCCAGCAACTGATCGGGTCCATCGGCCTCCCCCACGACTTTGCACTTTCCGTTGGCCTCAATGACCACTTTTTGACCAATACGTACGATGGGATGATCGTCAGCAATAATTACGCGAAGCATGGGCACCACCAGGATCGCCAATTGAGTCCGGGCAAAATAGCGCTGATGGCTTTCAGCCACAACCGCCGAAATTGGCGGTTTCCGGGCCTCAGCCAGCAATCAGTGAAACCCGACTTTAGGCCCACAGAAAAAACAGACGCCACCTACAGAATAGAACTACAAAGATGAGGGAAACTTCCTTCACTAAACCTGAGGCCATAGCTCGGCCAGGCGCAGCAGGTAACGCCGCAAGTCGGCGTATAAAAGCCCAAGTGAGCGCGAGTTCGCCGCGACGCCCTCACACGCCACCGCAGTGATCAAGTGGGCGCCGCGGTCCTCCAATTGCCCGGCCCCCAAAAAGGCAAGACCGCCCACCAACCGATGCAAGTGCCGGCTCGTCGCCGTCGCATCCTGTTTAAGGAGGGCGTCGTCCAAGGCTGCCAGATCCGCCTGCGCCTCCTCCAACAAGCACCCCACCATGCGCTCTACCAATGCCGCACAGCCAAAGGTTTCTATCAGGGTCGCGCGGGCGGGCCAGGTGATGGGCACGTCTTGAGCAACCGGCTCGGGTCGCTGGGTGTCCGCCTGGGGCACCCATAACGTCAGGATTTCGCGCAGTTGTATCAAGGTCAGCGGCTTGACCAGCCAGGCATTGATGCCGGCCTCCAGGCAGCGATGAATCTGGGCAGCCTCAAGGGTCGAGGTCAGGGCAATGATCGGCACTGGCGCGGTGTGGGCCAGGCGCTCACGACGGCGTACCTCACGGGCCAGGGCATAGCCGTCCATGACCGGCATCTGGCAGTCCGTGAGGATCAGGTCGAAGTGCCTGTCGGTCATCGCCGTCAAAGCGGCCTGCCCGTCGTTCACCACTTCCCTGTCGAACCCCAGCTTATGCAGCATCCCCCCCAACAGCATCCGATAGGCCGGATGATCTTCCACCACCAACACGCTCAATCCCTTGCGCCCCGAGGTCATTGGGCCGAGCGGCAGTGACGCAGACCCTGCGTTCCCACCGGGTGGGCTACCTGGCTGCATGATGACCTCGTTACGGAATGGACCGGCCAGGAATGAGCCATTACGCAGGTGCACTGTGCCGCCGCGACAACCCGAAAAAACAACTCAAATGGATTACATATTTAGTCAAATAATATTCTTTTGGATTATTTTTTAACCATGCAACAACTACGAAATATTCCCTCCTTACGCATAAATACGTCTTTATCTGACAGCCGGAGTCGCCACGAACCATTGTCGTATTTGTTGTATTTCCCCTATTGCAGGCACCCGATAAATTCCCCGGCGTCCTTCGAGGGCCCTCGCTCTCTTGGTGTTTGAGGCCTCTTGGACGGACACCCGCCTCCCAGTGAACGCGAACGTTATCGCCTGGGGAAATGCCCACGGCCTTGCACCGGAAATCATCAAAAAATGAGAAAGACCCTGACCGTAGTTGCCGCCACCTTAATGGCCTCGTCCCCTTGGCATACCTTTGCGGCAAGCAGCGTGGACCTCACCGTCACCGGGCTGATCACACCCAGCGCCTGCACGCCCGGCCTGTCCGGCGGTGGCGTGGTGGACCATGGAAAAATCTCGGCCAAGGACCTGAGTGCCACCGACCAGACCCTGCTCCCCGCCAGCACGCTGCAGATGGTTGTGAACTGTGACGCGCAAACCCTGTTTGCCTTGAAGGGCATCGAAAACAGCGTCGGCAGCACGAATCCGAACGGCTTTGGCCTGGGCCTGATCAACGGTAATCAGCCGCTGGGCCATTACACCTTGGAGCTGCTGAACGCTTCGGCCGACACCGCCGCCGCCACCACGCTCAAGTCCGTCGACGACGGTAAAACCTGGGACGCCATGGGCGGCGATGTCTGGTCGACCCTGAACCTGGCCAGCTTTGGCAATCAGTCCGGCGGCAACTGGGCGCCGATCCCGATCAAAGACCTGACCGCCGACCTCAAGGTCTCGACGCTTATCGCGCCCGCCTCAGGACTGGACCTGACCAACGAAGTACCGATCGATGGCAGCGCCACCCTTGAAGTGAAGTACCTCTAAGCCCTTTTTCCTCAACCCGAGGCATCACCGAATATGGATGTTCGTACTTCGACCCTAGTGGTCACCTTGCTGATTGGCGTGACGTCGCAAACCGAGGCCGCCAGCAGCACCGACTTGGCCGTGACCGGCCTGATTATTCCGAGCGCTTGCAGCCCCAGCCTGTCCGGCGGCGGCGTGATCGACCACGGCAAAGTGGCCGCCCGCGACCTCAACCCAGACACTCACACGTCCCTGCAGCGTCAGGTGATGCGCCTGAATGTGCGCTGTGACGGGCCGACACTTTTCAGCCTGAGCACCCTGGATAACCGCGAAGGCACCTCGGCCATTCAGGACCGGTTTCATGGCCTGGGTATGACGGCCAACGACGAAAAACTCGGCAGCGCCTCCCTGAGGCTTTCTACAGCGGTGGCCGACACCGAAGCGGTGCGCACCATCGTGTCTACCGATGGCGGCGCCACCTGGATCGAAGGCACCTATTTGGGTCACACCGCGATGACCGCCGTGGCCTCGGCCACCGGCAGCCTCACCCCGATCGCCGTGCAGGAGCTGGATGCCGACGTGCGCCTCAACACCATGATCGCGCGTTCCGACAGCCTGACCCTGGTCGACGAGGTGCCCCTGGACGGTCACGTGACTGTTCAATTGCGTTACCTGTAATCCCTGATCCGTTCTCCCTACCCTGGACCCTGCTCACCATGAAACCTCTATCGCGCCTGCTCAGCTCTTGCCTGATGATCGGCTTCGCCGCACCGGCACTCGCTGCCTCCACCACCGACCTGACGGTCAAGGGGCTGATCGTGCCGTCGGCCTGCACCCCCTCCTTGTCGAGCGCAGGCCTTGTCGACCACGGCAAGATTTCGGTGGGTGACCTCAAACCCACCGCCATCACCTACCTGCCGCCCGTCTCCGTGCAGCTGTCAGTGGATTGCGAAGCAAAAACCCTGCTTGCGCTGATGCCTACCGACAATCGCAAGGCGTCCGGAATCGGTCCCTACAACTATGGCATCGGCCTGGTCGACGGTAAAAAGCTGGGCGCCTATTCGCTGGTCTACGACAACGTCCTCGCCGATGGTGAGACGCCCAGAATGCTGATGTCCTGGGACAGCGGCACAACCTGGCAAAGCGCGGACGACAGCGATATGTGGGACTTCTTCCTGTCGGTCGGCGACGTGGCTGGCCCACGCATTCCGGTCCCGGTCCAAAACCTGAGCATGGACCTGTCGATCCGCACCTATATCCACCCCACCCAGAACCTGCCCGTGGCTCAAGAGATGATCATCGACGGCAGCGCCACCATCGCCGTGCATTACCTCTGAGCCCGAGCTCGCAAGCGTTTCACCCAACCCCCTGTATCCCTGGAGACCCACTGAAATGAACCTGTCCCCCCGCGTCCTCGCTACTGTTCTGCTGGCTATCGCCAGCCCATGGGCGGCTGCCGCGTCTACCGTCGACCTGACCGTCAAGGGGCTGATCGTGCCCTCGGCCTGCACGCCCACATTGTCCAACGCCGGCACCATCGACCACGGCAAGATCTCGTTCAAAGACCTCAACCCGACCACCCCGACCAACCTGAAAGCACAAACCATCGACCTGGCCGTGGCATGCGACGCCCAAACCCTGATGGCTCTGCAAACCACTGACAACCGTGCCGACTCAGGCATCCATGGCGGCTACGGCATTGGCCTGGTCAACGGCAACCAGAAACTGGGTTACTTCAACCTGACCATCGCCAAGGCCGTAGCCGATACCGTGGCCGCTGACTTCGTCTACTCCCTGGATGGCGACCGTTGGTTCTGGCAAGACATCAACGATGCATGGGTTGCCAATTACATGATCGCTCCCAGCCTGACCACCTTTGCCGCCCCCATTCCGGTGCAAAACCTGTCCGCGATGCTGACCGTCTACACCATCATCAATCGCAGTGACGCCCTGCCCGGCGGCACGGAAATCCCGATCGACGGCTCCGCCACACTGACCGTGCGCTACCTGTAACCCCTCGACCGCCCAGCCCGAATCACGCCAGGTAACTGATCGTCATGAATATGCTTCTCCGCTCGCTGGTACTCGCGTTTTTGCTCGTGGGTGTGCCGTTGACCTTTGCCGCCTCGGGCGTCGATCTGCAGGTTGAAGGCCTGATTACCCCCAACGCCTGTCTGGTGTCGCTGTCGGACGATGGCATGGTGGACCACGGCAAGATTCCGGCACGCCGACTCAACCTCGATGAGTTCACCGTGTTGCCGAGTTTCCCCATGGCGCTGGGCGTGAGTTGCAACGCAGCGGTGCTGTTCGCCCTCGTGGGCGTCGACAATCAAGCCGACTCGTCCCTGGCACCTGATTTTTTCTACGGGCTGGGCATGAACCATCAGGCACCCACCGAGCGGCTGGGCTCGGTGGCCCTGTCGCTGCGCGGCCCTGTAGCCGACGCACAACCGATGCAAACCTTGACCTCATCCGACCAAGGCGCCACCTGGCACGTGGAGCCCAACGCCTACCCGAACAGATTCATGGCCTTCGCCGTACCGGGCAGCCTGATACCCGTGCCCCTCAGGAACCTGGTGGTCAATCTGCGAGTGGACACCTCGATCAGTCCGGCCAACAACCTGACATTGAAGGAAGAAGTGCCCCTGGACGGCTTGATCACCCTGGAGTTGCGTTACCTGTAATCCGTGCTACTGACTATTTGGAGAACGCCTGCATGACCCTTTTATTCACTACCCTGCGTCGCTTAAGCGCCGCAAGCTGCACGCTGCTGGCCTGTTTCCAGACGCTGCCGGCTGCCGCTGACGGCATGGTGCCGGACACCTCGGTGGTGATCGTGCACGAGGAGGCCGGTGAAACCTCGGTAGCCGTCACCAACACCGACCCCGACCTGGCCCTGCTGCACGTCACCCTCGAGGACATTCCCCAGGACATTGAACCCTTGCTGTTCGTGACCCCGCCCTTGACCAGGGTGGAGCCCGGCAAGAGTCAACTGGTGCGGTTCATCCTGCAAACCAAACAACCGTTGACCACCCAACGCCTGAAACGGGTGGTGTTTGAAGGCATACCTGCCAACCGTAAACCCGCCAAGGCCGGGCATGCACGTGTAGGTGTCACGGTGCGCCAGAATTTGCCGGTGATCCTGCACCCCAAAGGCCTGGCCACCAACCGCACACCCTGGACCGACCTGAAATGGTCGCTGCAAGGTGAGCAACTGTGGGTGCACAACGACACACCCTACGTCGTGCGCCTGGCTCAGGAGCTGCAACTGTTGCCCGGCGACAACAGGGCACTGCTGCCGCGAGCCTATGTGCTGCCTGGGGAAAACATCCCGATCCAGGCAAACGCCGCGGGCGCCACCACCGTACGGTTTCAACCCGCCACCGTGTACGGCTTCGCGGTCAGCGCCTATGACGCGCCCCTGACACCTGCCCGGCCTTAGCCTCCTCAAGCACTAACCTGGGCCACCAGCGCCCACACCCGAGTGAGTTCTGTGAACACAGTCATGATTTGCCATGACGGCGAAGCCTTGCCCGTCATTCGGCCGCGCGCCCTGCGCCGTGGCCTGATCCACCCGGCAACCCGGTCCGTCATCCCGCTGGCCGGCGTCCTGTGGCTGGCAGAGGCCGTGGCCCAGCCAGCGGCAGCTACCTTCGACGCCACCACACTGCAACAACGAGGTATCGACCCGGGACTGGCCATGCTGTTGGTCCAGGCCCCGCGTTTCGGCGGCGGCAGTCATCCCGTCACGTTAAGTGTCAACGGCCGCCCGAAAGGACGGGTAAACGCCCACTTCACCGCGGACGGCGAACTGTGCTTCGACCAGTCGCTGCTGGATAAAGCCAACCTGCTCGGCACAGTGCCCGACAGCGACGAAACACTGCGCTGCCATGATTTCATGACGCGCTGGCCCACCACCCAGATCGAACAGGACACCGCCAACCTCGGCCTCTCGCTGATCGTACCCACCGATGCCTTGCGCCCCGTGGTGCGGGATTTTTCAGGCTATGAAACCGGTGGCTTCGCCGGCTTGATCAACTACGACCTGACCGGGCTGTACAGTCACTACGGCGATCAAACCAGTCGCTACGGCTCGGCCAATACCGAAGTCGGCTTCAACGCCGGTGACTGGATCGTGCGCAGCCGCCAAGTACAAACCTGGCAGGACGACGACTCGCGCACTACCCACCTGGAGGCCTACGCCCAGCGCACCTTTGCCCAGCAGCAACTGGTCCTGCAAGCCGGCCAGATCAACCTCTACAACCCGGTGCTGGCGGGCGCGCAGATCACCGGCGTGCAGGTACTCACCGAGCAGGCGCTGCAAGAAGAAAACCAGGGCTCGACCATTGACGGCATCGCCTACAGCCAGGCCCAGGTGGAGGTGCGGCAGAACGGTGCGCTGATCCACTCCACGGTGGTGCCGGCCGGGCCGTTTTCCCTCAGTGATGTCAGGCGCCTGGACAGCCGTTCGGACGTCGAAGTCACCGTCAAGGAGATAGACGGCAGCGAGCGCCGTTTCACTGTGCCGGCGGCCATGCTCGGCGTGGGCCTGCCCGCGCCCGGGTATTCCGTAGCGGCGGGCCGGGTGCGCGATATCAGCCACGACCAAAGCGCCGAGCCCTGGGTGGTCAGCGCCGGCTGGAGCGGCGGCGTGCTGCCGGGCGTGAACCTGGCCGGTGGCAGCTTGCTCGCCGACAGCTATCAGGCCGCCGGCATCAGCCTGGGTACCCAACTGTGGACCAACACCGACGTGCAGGCCTCATTGACCGCTACCGACGCGCGCCGCCACACACAACGACGAGGCATACAAACCGATCTATTGCTGTCGCAACAGCTGAACGATCGCTGGTCGTTCTACCTCGGCACATCCCAGCGCACCGAGGGCTATCGCGAGTTACAAGAAAGCATCGCCGAGCGCTACGCCGACGAGCGCAATCAGCGTTATCGCGACCAGCAAAGCGCCGGCGTGGCCTGGTCCCACCCCTGGATGGGCGCCTTCAGCACCGGCTACTCGCGCTCGACCTTGTTCGACGGACGCAACAGCAGCCGTGCGCTGGCCACCTGGGGCACGCGGGTCGGCACTGTCTCGGTGTCGGCCAGCGCCGAATGGCAAGTCAGCGGCAGCCAGGGTCGCGACGACAGCCTCTACCTGAACCTGAGTATTCCCCTGGGCGAAAGCCGTCGCGCCCGCACTTGGCTGCGCAACTCCGGTGGCGAACACCGCATCGGTGTCGGGCTCAACGAGCAGCTCAATGATCAACTGAGCTACCGCGCCGGCGTCGAGCGCGACTCCCGTGACCGGCAAGTGCAATCGAGCCTCGGGGTTTCGGCGCTGCCGCGCTATACCCAGCTGGACCTGAACTACAGCCGCGATGACGCCGAGCGCGACAGCTATCAAGGCAACGCCCGCGGTGCGGTAGTGATGCATGGCGACGGTGTGACATTGTCACCGTACCCGGTGCGCGACACGTTTGCCGTGCTGTCGGTGGCGGACATTTCCGGGATCAAGGTCAACACCCCCAGCGGCCCGGTGTGGACCGACTGGCAAGGCCAGGCCGTCGTGCCGCAGGTGTCGGCCTATAGCCGCACCGCCGTGGAAGTTGAAACCCGCACCCTGCCGCGCAATGCCGACATCAACAACGGTCTGGCACAGATCACGGCCGGACGCGGTGCCGTCGACCGCGTCGACTTCGGCGTCAGCCTGACACGCCGCGCCCTGCTCTGCGTCACCACCGTGGACGGCAAACCACTGCCCAGGGGCGCCTCCGTCAGCAGTGCCGACGGTGAGTTCATCACCCTGGTCCAGGACGGTGGCCAGGTATTCCTGACCAACGCGCTGGAACAACCGTCACTGTGGGTCAAGGCGCCAGGGCAGCCACCGTGCGAAGTGCACTACCAATTGCAGGCCAAGCCTGACACCCAGTCGTACTACGAAACCGCTGCGGCCCAGTGCCGTACCCCTTGAGGAGCAATGCCTGTGATTTCCCGTTTGTGTCGCCCGCTGGCCGGGCTTGTATGGCTGGCCGGGGTAGCCCTCGGCACCCCGGCGTTGGGCGATGAATGCCGGTTGAGCCTGAGCCAGTCGTCCACGGATTTCGGCCAGTTCAATCGAAGCGTGCAAAGCACCCCGGCAACGCAATACCCGGTGGGGGAGCAACACCTGAGCCTGACCCTCGCCTGCGATCACGTCACGGACATGAGCCTGTTCTACAACGCCGTGAGCAACGGGGCCGAACGCTTTCGTTTTGCCGAGCACGGCGAATATGCCTTGCGACTGCGCAATGGCGTGTTGGACGGGCAAACGGTGGAGCTGGGCGTGATCGCCGGTCAGGGCCAGCCGCCCGGCGAAACCGCGGCAGAGTTGGCTTGGCGCCCTACCGTGGGTGTGGTGCCGGTGCGCGCAGGTGCGCCGGTGCAGGGTAAGACCTTCTCGGTGCAACTGGACATCAGTGCCTGGGCCGAGGAACCGGCACTGCGGGTCCGCGACGCGCTCGTCTGGGAAACCTCCGGGGTGTTCGAAGCCTCGGCCGGGGCCGCCAGCCGCGAATTGCAACTGCGCGCCACCTTCGCCCCGACCGCCTGTGAACTGAGCCTGTCAGGCGGGGGGGTGGTGGACTTTGGCCGGATTTCACGCAACGACTTGAACAGCGGGCAATCGACGCGCCTGCCGTCCAAGTCACTGATGCTCAACCTGGGTTGCGATGCCCCGACGCGGTTCGCCTTGCGCATGCAAGACAATCGCGACGGCAGCGCCACGGTCAACAGCGAGATTTACTACGGCCTGGGCCTGGACCAGAGCGCCAACCGCATCGGCCTTTACTCATTGGTCTTCGACCCCACCGACGCCTCAGCCGACAGTTTCCCGCGCCTGTATCGCACCGACTCCACCACCGCCGGGGTGGCCTGGAGCCTCAGCAACGCCAGCCCCTTGCCGGTAGGTGCCAACAGTTACCTGGGTTTCAGCCCGATCGGCGGCAGCCAGGCGGGCCCGGTCGCCATTCAACACCTGTCGAGTCGGGTGACCGTGGAGGCGGTCATCGCCCCGACCAACACCCTGGACCTGAGCACCGATGTAGTGCTCGACGGTTCGGCCACCTTGGAAATCATCTATCTCTAGAGACTCACCGATGAACAGAACAGTGTTAACCCCTTTGATCGCATTGGCATGGCTGGGCAGTCTCCTGCCGGCCCAGGCTGCGTCCACCACGGACTTGAGTGTCTACGGTCTGATCACCCCCAGCGCCTGTGAACCCAGCCTGTCCAATGGCGGCATGCATGATTTGGGAAAAATCGCCGCGCGGGACCTGAATGCCGACCAGACCACACCGTTACCCACCTACAGCCTACAAATGGCGATCACCTGTGAGGCGTTGACCCTGCTGGCCCTGGAGCCTCGGGATAATCGCCTGGGCTCCAACTACGATAGTGATAAACCGTTTAAATTCGGCCTGGGGCTGGTCAACGACCAGCAGAAACTCGGTTACATGGTATTGCGCCTCCAAGCGCTGGTTGCCGATGGCATCGCCCTGCGGCAGATCGGCCAGACTGATCCCTTTACCTGGGCTCCGAGCGCCCTCCTGTCGCCCGACTTCCTCACGTCATTCGCCGCTATCGGCACCTTGGTCCCAACGCCGGTACAGGTGCTCAATGCAGAGCTGAATATCGCGCCGACCATCGCTCCGACAAACACGCTGTCCCTGGAAAATGAAGTGCCCATCGACGGTTCCGTGACCCTGTCCATGAAGTACCTGTAAGGCGGGTGACACCGCCGAAATCATCTCATTGTGTAGGAGCATCATAGTGAACGCGATTCTGATCCCCCTGAGCGCCCTGGCCGTGCTCTGCACCAGCCTCACCGCACAGGCCGCCTCCATCATCGACCTGAGCGTGAGTGGCTTGATCACGCCCACGGCCTGCACGCCGGTGTTTGTCGGCGGTGGGCTGGTGGACTTCGGCAAGATCTCACGTAATGACCTCAACCTGACGAAAGGCACACGCCTGCCGCTGCGGTACCTGAGCCTGACCGTCGGTTGCAACAACGCGACACGCTATGCGTTGCGCATGCGTGACAACCGCGACGGCACTGCCCACGTAAACAGCGAGATTTTCTATGGGCTGGGGCTGGATAGAAGCGGCAACAAGCTGGGGGTGTATTCATTGAGCTTCGACCCCAAACAGACCGCCGCCGATGGTTTGCCGGTGATCTACGGGACCGAGTCCACCACCGGCGGCGTGGCCTGGCGCACCTCCAACAGCAATCCCATCGATATCGGTTCCAGGAGCTACCTGGGATTTACCGACCTGGAGGGCAGCACGGCCGGGCCTTCATCGATGCAGAATCTGAGCACCACGGTCAAACTGGAAGCCACCCTCAACGCCCGGCAAAATCTTGACCTCAGCGAGGAGACACCTCTGGATGGTTCGGCGACGCTGGAAGTGGTGTACCTGTGATGCACCTCTTCCACGCCAGGCTTCAAACGCTTTCGCTGCTGACGGCGACGTACCGCGCTCGCCCCGCTCCCAGACCCGCAATAATCGCCCCCAGGCCGAGCACCGCAAAGATCCAGCCCACTGCGTTCCAGCCGCCGGTCCAGTCATGGACCAGCCCGACTGCAAACGGCCCAAGGGACGCCAGTGTGTAGCCAAAGCCCTGGGCCATGCTCGACAGGTTGGCGGCCACATGGGCGTCGCGCGAACGCAGCACGATCAAGGTCAGCGCCAGGCTGAAGGTGCCGCCCTGACCCAGGCCGAGCAAAATCGCCCAGCCCCACAAGCCGTCGAGGGGTGCGTACAGGCAACCGAACAGCCCGCCAAGGGTCAGCAGCATGACCACCACAATTGCCAGGCGCTGGTCCTTGCCTCGGGTGGCTAGCCACGGTGCGGCCAGGGAGCTGAACAATTGCACGATGATGGAGCCCGATAGCGCCAACCCGGCTTCAGTGGCACTCAAGCCGCGGCCGATCAGGATCGACGGCAACCAGCCAAACACGATGTACGACAAGGATGATTGCAGGCCCATGTACAAGGTCACCTGCCAGGCCAGCGGGTCACGCAGCAACCCCTTCACGCGGTAAGCGACGTGATGGGCACCGTGCTTTTGCCCGACTTGCGGCAACCAGAACAGCATCGCCACCAGGGCCGGCAGCGCCCAAAAGCCAAGGCCGATGTTCCAGCTGTCGCCGAAGGCCTTGCTCAGCGGCACCGTGGCACCGGCGGCCAACGCAGCGCCCAGGCACAACGCCATGGTGTAGACGCCCATCATGGCGCCCGCCTTCTTGGGGAAATCGCGCTTGACGATACCCGGCAGCAACACACCGATGACGCCGATGCTCGCACCGGCGAGCAGGCTGCCGGCAAACAGCCCGACTTCACCGACCAAACTGCGCAGGATGATCCCGGCAGCCAACGTCAACAAGATCCCCAGCACCACGCGCTCAGCGCCAAAGCGCCGGGCCAGGACCGGCGCCAGCGGCGCGAACAGGCCCAGGCACAGCACCGGCAAGGTCGTCAGCAAGCCGGCTTTGGCCGCTGACAACCCCAGGCTCTGTGAGACGTCAGCCAGCAGCGGCGCCAGGCTCGACAGCGCCGGGCGCAGGTTCAGCGCCACCAGGATCAGGCCGAGCAACAACAACCATGGGCGGCGCACCAACGGCTGGCTGTGCTGGACAACCTCATCGTCCGCTTCGGCGTCGATCAAGAGTTCGTCGAGTTCAGGTGTGCGCTTGGCTTCAAGGTTCATTGATCAACTGCCGGCAGAGGGATTTGGCGCGTTCCGGGTCTTGGTTTTCCACGGCGTCGAGCAGGGCAATGTGCAGGTCGAATACGGCCTGGCGACGCGGTGAAATGTTCAGGGTCTGGCGCAACTGGGCAGCGACGATGCGGGAGAAATACTGGTACAGCTCGCTCAACGCGGGGTTGTGCGCCGCGTCTACCAGGTGTTTGTGAAACACCAGGTCAGCACTGATGTAGGCCTCCAGATCACCGTGATAAAGCTCGCCGCTGGTTTCGAGCGCCTCGCGCAACGCGTTGAGGTCATCCTCGGTACGGCGCAACGCCGCAAGCCCGACGGCCTCTACTTCGAGAATCTGCCGCGTCTCCTGCGCTTGCTCCAGGGTGCAGTGGGATAACGCACGCATGGCGCCCAGCGGGTCGGTCATGGAACGCAAATAACTGCCGTCGCCCTGGCGGATCTCGATCAAGCCGGAAAACGCCAACACGCGCATGGCCTCGCGCACGGTGTTGCGGCTGATACCTAACTCAGCGGACAGCTCCGGCTCGGTGGGCAGGCGTTCACCGATGGCCCATCGGCCTTCAGTGATGCGCAGGCGTAACTGCTCAAGGGCCTGGTCGACCAGGGAGCGTTTGATCAGCGGGGCGATGTCTGTCATGGGTTCAGCGCTTTCGTCCAATCATAGGATGAATTTTCCTACAGGCTATTCGGAGTTGCCTACAAAGGCAACGCACTAGGGTTCTTGGGTGGGTAAAGGAGCAGTATTTTCGATTGGTAAAATTACCCTTTGAGGGTAATTATGGACTCAGGTGTCTTATGGAAAAGTACACACCTCATTACGATTTGGCGGTGATAAAGGCGGATGTGAGGCGGCTTGGCAGCAGGGCGTTCACGAGGACAGCAAAGGAGTCCGGCGAGAAACTCGGCTTTAGTATCGAGGGAATGCAGATCGTGATTTACGAGTTACAAAACAGGATGTTGTACAAGTCGATGACTGCCTACGGCAATCATCGAATGTGGCAGGACGTGTACCACACGCAAGTGAAAGATCGGGAGATTTACATCAAGGTCACTTACTCCTTAGACGGTGCCCCTCCGGTGATCTCCTTCAAGGAGAAAAACGTATGAAGGTAAAAGATTGCTACATTTGTGGCGCTCCCAGAGGATTGACCTATTTCGAGGGCCGCAGCGAAACCATCAGCATTAAAGGTATGGACCGCCGGGTCGACGAACTTTCAGGGTGGGAGTGCAAAGTATGCGGTGATGGTTTCTGGGACCCAGACAACGACAGTACCGACCGCTACGATGCAGCAAAAGATGCACTGACACTCGCCGCCCGAAAAATGATCGGCACCGAAATGAAACGTACCCGTCGCAAACTGCACCTTACCCAAAAGGAAGCCGTGGAATTACTGTCCGGTGGCGGCCACAACGCATTCTCTCGCTACGAACGTGGCGAGTTGCTTGCCCCTAAACCGTTGGTGCTGCTGATGCGGCTTTTGGATCGTCACCCACATTTGCTTGCGGATGCGAAAATCCTGGCAGAAGGCGCTGATTTGCGTGGCGCCTTCACCTACACCGTGAACGACGAAGCACAAGCACTCAAGGTGTCCTAACCCCAAAAAATAAACCCGGCACCAGGCCTAATGCCAGTCAGTTAAGAAGCAGCATGAGCGAAAAGTAACCCGTGGCGAGGGAGCTTGCTCCCGCTGGGTCGCGAAGCGGCCCCAAAAATGGGGCTGCTGCGCAGTCCAGCGGGAGCAAGCTCCCTCGCCACAGGTACGGTGCTCACCCTTAACTGACTGGCATTAGGCACCAGGCCGGGTTTATCGTTTCAAGCATCGATCAATGCAAAATCTGGCTCAAGAACAACTTGGTCCGGTCATTCTGCGGGTTGTCGAAGAAGTCATTCGGTGCCGCCTGTTCCACGATCTCGCCCTTGTCCATGAAGATCACGCGGTTGGCCACGGTGCGGGCAAAGCCCATTTCGTGGGTCACGCACAACATGGTCATGCCGTCTTCGGCCAGGCCGATCATGGTGTCCAATACCTCTTTGACCATTTCCGGGTCGAGTGCCGAGGTCGGCTCGTCGAACAGCATGATTTTCGGCTTCATGCACAAGGCGCGGGCAATCGCCACACGCTGCTGCTGGCCACCGGACAGTTGCCCCGGAAACTTGTGGGCCTGCTCCGGGATGCGCACGCGCTCCAGGTAATGCATGGCAATTTCTTCGGCCTTGCGCTTGGGCATCTTGCGCACCCACATCGGCGCCAGCGTGCAGTTCTGCAGGATGGTCAGGTGTGGGAACAGGTTGAAGTGCTGGAACACCATGCCGACTTCACGGCGGATCGCTTCGATCTGCTTGAGGTCGTTGGTCAGTTCCACGCCGTCGACCACGATGCGGCCCTGCTGGTGCTCTTCCAGACGGTTGAGGCAGCGGATGGTGGTGGACTTGCCCGAACCCGACGGGCCACACAGCACGATACGCTCGCCCTGCTTGACGTTGAGGTTGATGTCTTTCAACACGTGGAACTGGCCGTACCACTTGTTGACGCCCTGCATCTGGATAATGCCTTCAGGGCTCACAGGCTGTTTGATCGCTTCGCTCATAACAACAACTCCTAACGCTTGTGGCCTGTGTCGAGCTTGTGTTCCAAATGAATGGAATAGCGCGACATACCAAAACAGAAAATCCAGAACACCAAGGCGGCGAACACGTAGCCTTCAGTGGCCATGCCCAACCATTTCGGGTCGGCGGCGGCTTGCTTGACGCTGTTGAGCAGGTCGAACAGGCCGATGATGATCACCAGGCTCGTGTCCTTGAACAGCGCGATAAACGTGTTGACGATGCCGGGAATGACCATCTTCAGGGCCTGCGGCAGAATCACCAGGCCCATGCTGCGCCAGTAACCCAAGCCCATTGCTGCGGCCGCTTCGTACTGCCCTTTGGGAATCGCCTGCAAGCCCCCGCGTACCACCTCGGCCACGTAGGCCGACTGGAACAGGATCACGCCAATCAGTGCGCGCAGCAGCTTGTCGATGCCCATGCCTTCCGGCAGGAACAGCGGCAGCATCACCGACGACATGAACAACACGGTGATCAACGGCACGCCGCGCCAGAATTCGATGAAGGTCACGCAGACCACACGAATCGCCGGCATATTCGAGCGCCGCCCCAACGCCAGCATAATGCCCAGTGGCAAGGCGCCGGCGATGCCAACGGTGGCGATCACCAGGGTCAGCATCAGGCCGCCCCATTGGCTGGTCGCCACGTTGGCCAGGCCGAAGATCCCACCGTGCAGCAGGAAGAAGGCGATGATCGGGTACAGCACCAAAAAGCTCAGCCCGTAGATCGCCTTGCGTTGAAAGCGCGAGACGAACAACGGCGCCACGCCGACGATGGCCAGCCACACGGTCAGGTCTACGCGCCAGCGCAGGTCGCCGGGGTAGTAGCCGTACATGAACTGCCCGAAGCGCTGTTGGATAAACACCCAGCAGGCGCCCTCCTTCGTGCAATCGGCGCGTGTGGTGCCGACCCAGTTGGCGTCGATGATCGCCCAGCTCAGGATCGGCGGGACCACCAGGTAGATCAGGTAGAACGCCAGTAATGTCAGCAGCGTGTTGAGCCAGCTAGAGAACAGGTTGGCGCGCATCCATGCCATCGGCCCGAACACTTTGTTCGGCGGCGGCATATCAGGTTTGAAAGTATGCGTACTCATGGGCGTTTCCTCACCGCTCGATCAGCGCAATGCGCTTGTTGTACCAGTTCATCAGCAGGGAAATGCTGATGCTGATCGCCAGGTACACGCTCATGGTGATGGCAATGACTTCGATGGCCTGGCCGGTCT
>Ga0207650_10000264_pt1 | contig 55814 bp, 44 predicted proteins | sample KBSS63metaG_FD_184325 | JGI IMG/M metagenome (GOLD analysis project Ga0207650, IMG submission 184325) | Switchgrass rhizosphere microbial communities from Kellogg Biological Station, Michigan, USA - KBS S6-3 metaG (SPAdes) (version 2) | ecosystem: Host-associated > Plants > Roots > Rhizosphere...
CGGTATCGTGCTGGTGAGCGCGCAGCACCTGGCCGGCCTGTTCATCGGCCTGGAACTGCTGTCGATCCCGACCTACGGCCTGGTGGCCTATGCCTTCTTCAACAAACGCTCCCTGGAAGCCGGCATCAAGTACATGGTGCTGTCGGCCGCCGGTTCCGCGTTCCTGTTGTTCGGTATGGCCCTGCTCTACGCCGAAGCCGGCAGCCTGAGCTTCACCGGTATCGGCCACGCCCTGGCGACCACCAACAGCCCTGCGCCCATCGCCCAACTGGGCCTGGCGATGATGCTGATCGGTCTGGCGTTCAAGCTGTCGCTGGTACCGTTCCACCTGTGGACCCCGGACGTGTACGAAGGCGCCCCGGCGCCGGTGGCCGCGTTCCTGGCCACGGCGTCCAAGGTTGCAGTGTTTGCGGTGATGGTGCGTCTGTTCCAGATCTCGCCCGCGGCCAACACCGGTGTGCTGAGCAACGTGCTGACCGTGATCGCGATTGCATCGATCCTGTTCGGTAACCTGCTGGCCCTGACCCAGAACAACCTCAAGCGTCTGCTGGGTTACTCGTCCATCGCCCACTTCGGCTACCTGCTGATCGCCCTGGTGGCGAGCAAAGGCCTGGCCGTGGAAGCCATCGGCGTGTATCTGGTCACCTACGTGATCACCAGCCTGGGTGCGTTCGGCGTGATCACCTTGATGTCTTCGCCTTACAAAGGCCGTGACGCCGACGCCTTGTACGAATACCGCGGCCTGTTCTGGCGCCGTCCGTACCTGACCGCCGTACTCACCGTGATGATGCTGTCCCTGGCCGGCATTCCGCTGACCGCTGGCTTTATCGGCAAGTTCTACATCGTGGCAACCGGTGTCGAAGCCCACGAATGGTGGCTGGTTGCATCCCTGGTACTGGGCAGCGCCATCGGCGTGTTCTATTACCTGCGTGTGATGGTCACCCTGTACCTGATCGAGCCGAACCTGCGCCGTGTGGACGCCGAGTTGCACTGGGAACAGAAAGCCGGTGGCGTGATGCTGCTGGCCATCGCCCTGCTCGCGTTCTTCCTGGGCGTGTACCCGCAACCGTTGCTCACCTTGGTGCAGCACGCGGTATTGGGTGTGTGATCGTACCGCTGATGCAGTAAAAAAAACGGCGCCCTCGGGCGCCGTTTTTACATTCTGAAGACCACCGCCCCCTCTGTGGCGAGGGAGCTGCTTAGAACGCAATACCTACCTTGACGCCATACTCGTCACGCTTGAGCTTGGTGTTATCGGCGACTTCGGAGTCGGCATCCAGCTTGTACTCGGTGCGGGTGTAATACAGGCCCGCCGTCACCGGCAGATCACCCTTCTGGTTCATCAGCAGGCTGACTTCGGCATAGGGGTTGGTGCGGTCCTTGAGGTCCACGGTGTCGCTGCCCAGACCGTCGACCTTGATTCGCGTGCGGCCATCCAGGGTGCGACGGGCACCGGCTTCGACGCGCAGGGTCATGTCATCGAACTGGTGGTTGTAACCCAGGGCGGCCTTGGCGAATGGCGATTTGTTGGTGAGTTCCAGATCGTTGTCGTTGGACTCCAACTCGTAACGGGTCCAGCTGTAGCCACCGCCCACGACCACGTCTACAAAATTGCGCGCATCGAGCGCGGCACGCCAGCCGAGGTCGAGGTCGGCCTGGCCTTCCTTGAGTTTGTTGTCGCTCTTCTTGCCGTACTTGGCTTCGATACCGGCCTGGTAAATAAAGCCGGATTCGGCAGTGAGCTTGTTACCGAAGTTATAGAACAGGCCCGCCTGCGGCATATGGTCTTTATCGCTTTCGCTACCGCCCTCCAGTTTGAAGTCGTTGTAGCTGCCCAGGATCCCGAAGGTCGAAATCGGGTCGGTGGACGGGGCGGCGAACACCACGGCCGGCGCGGCAACCAGCGCCAGCAATGAAGAATTCTTGAGGAATGTTCCGAATAGCCTTGACATCGTTTTACATCTCCTTGTTGGTTGCAAATTATTCAGGAACCGGTTCGAGCGCAGGTTGACGCAAAAGGTTCGAAAAAAAATGCACCCAGTTGGAGATAAAACGGTTCAGCGACGCCTCTAGCTCAAGGCTCCCGGCGATCAGCCGCGATCCTTGTGCACGAGGCGAATGGGCCACTATGCCGCCGCCGTGTGCAGGTTGTCATTTTGAATGAACCTTCTTGAACGCATTTGCCTCCATTTAAAACGAGACAGGGAGGCAACATGAGTAGCGCAAAAATCTACACCGTCCACTACCAATTGCACGGTAAACCGAAGTCTTTTGTGGTGCGCGCCGAAGTGATGAATAACGCCGAAGCCTGGCACTGGGCGGCGGTGGATGCCGATATTGCGCACGTCAGCCGCATCGGCCGTGTGGGCCACGAGCAGGTCAAAAAAACCACCCGGCCCTGGGCGGAAAAGTACGGGATCAGCGACGTCACCTGGCTAGCGCCCAAATAAACGAAGGCCCCGCTCGACGGCGGGGCCTGCGTCACTTCTTCAGGTCGCCCAACGGGTCATAGGGCGGTTTTTTTTCGGATGGCTGCTTCTTGTCTTTGTCCAACGGCGCGATCGCCGGGCCGATGGGGTCGACCTGCGGGTCGGCAACGTCCGGCGAGTCCGGGTCGAAGCCCAGTTCGTCCTTGCCGCTGGCGTGCTCGCTGGAACGCGGGCCTTTCGGAGGATTCGTCATGGCAGTCTCTTCTGTCAAAGCGGGCGGGCTTTGTCGTGGAGGTTTTCCAGGTCTTCTTCGACCCGCTCCACGTCGTCATTTTGGTCACGCTCAGCCGGGTCATTGGGGCGCAACGCATCGTTGTCACGCTCTTCTTCTCCGGGTGTGCGGTCCGGGTTGGGTGTACCCGGTGGTGGCTGCTTGTATTCGGGCATGATGGTTCACCTCATGAACATTGGTGGCCTGGCTGAATTTAGAGAACGCCGCCGCCGGCATCGTTCAACTTGTTTGCCCAGGCGTGCGATGATGCCACCCCGCCACCCTCTGGAGACCTTACCCGCATGTTCGAACTCAAAGCCTGCGACCCCGTCACCTACCGCCAACAGACCCGCCGCAGCACGTTGATCGTCGCCATGCTATTCCTGGCCTTGGCCATGCTGCTGTCGAGCGCCGCGGTGATGCTGTTCGGCGAGCCCGGCGCAGACAACTTTCGCTTCAATGTCGGCGGTGTATTCGCCGGCGTGCTGATCACCGTTGCCCTGGTACGCGGCCCGTTCTGGAGCCAGCCATGGCTGGCGCCGGCGGTGTATGGCTGGCAGCTCAAGCGCAGCCTGATGCGGGTGACCAACGTGATGCACAAGGTCACCGAGGGTGTGCAGGCCAACGACCCGACGGCGATGAAGGTGTTGCGTTTCTATCACCTGGGACTGACGCAGATGCACGCGCTGGACGCCAATTCCAGTGCCCAGGCGCAACTGGTCGGCGAGATGCAGGCCCATCAAGCCAAGCTGCAGGCGCTGGGCATCGACACCGCACAAAACCGCTTCGATCCCGCCTGGCTGGAACGCCTGAAGAGCGCCTGAGTCAGTTCGCCGACGGGCCGGCCCGCCAGCAGAACAGCGCGCTCACGGCAATCGCCGCCCCGGCCACGCCAAATACCAGGGGCGCCGAGGCCACCGGCAACAGCAGGCCCGCCAGCAGCGGGCCAAGGCCTGCGCCGATGTCCCGCCACACCGCATTGGAGGCCAGGGCCGACACGCGCATCGCGCCGGGGTTGCGCTCGGCCACCAACGTCGTCACCAGCGGCAGTTGCAGTGCGCGCAGCACCAGCACCGCGGCCGCGCCGACTATCACCCAATAGCTGCCGAACGCGCTCAGGGCCAGGGCACTCAGGAACGAAAACAGCAGCAACATCGAGGTGGCGCCAAACCGTTGCGCCGCGCGACCGCCCAGCGGGCTCAGGAGCATTTCCGAGACATAGCGCAGCGCCATCAAGCCACCGGCAATCAGCACCGCATCGCCCCCCAGCAGCTTTTGCGCCTGGATCGACAGGCCAAAGATGAACAACCCATCCAACGCCACGCCTTCGATAAACGACCACATCGCCACGCTGTCGGGAAACTTGAAGCGCCGCCCCGAGCTGTTGTGCAAGTCATGGGCGGCGCCCGGCAATCCCCGCGCCGCCCACACACCCAGCAAGCAGCAGATGGCGAGAATCAGAAAGATCGGTCGCGGCCCCACCCATAAGGTCAGCCAGCCGCCGAACGGCAACGCCAGCATCGGCCCCCAGGCGATCAACGCGCGTGAACGCCCGGCCCGGCGTGCGGCGCCGACGGGCTCGGAGGTCGCCAGCACTTGGGTCGACAGGTTCAACGCCGCGAAACACAAGCCCCACACCAGCCGCAGCCCTAACAACGCGGCAAAACCCGACAGCACCGAGTTGCCCACGGCGCACAGCGCAGCCGCACCGGCGGCGATCATGCAGGTCAGGCGATCGCCGTTGCGCGCGTAGAAGTTGAGTACATGCCGATAGCCGAAAATCCGCACCAGGCGGTTGGCCGCCAGCAACACCCCGGCCTGGGCCAAGGTGATGCCGAACGCCTGGGATTCCATGGGCAGCAACAGGTAGAGCAACACGTCGCTGGGTAAACACAAAGCCAGGGTCAGCGCGGCGCGGCGGGAGGTGGTGTCGGCAGTGCGTTGAGCCTGGCTGGACATAAATCTGAAACATCCCGAAATACTCAGGCCGCCACGGTAGCCTTCCCGAACGCTGTTTTACAACGCCCCATCAGGGTTTTTTCCCGTAGGGCAACAAACGCAAACCGCTGGCCACACTGCCCACCAACGCAAACGCGCAGCCCAGCCACAGCGAGTAGTAAGGACCGCTGCCCAAGGACAAGTGGAAACACAAAGCCACCAAGGAAGCCCCCAGCGTTTGCCCAAGCAAACGTGAAATCGCCACGATGCCACTGGCCCCACCGCTGCGCGCCAACGGCGCACTGGTCATCAACGCCTTGAGGTTGGGCGACTGAAAGAAGCCGAAACCGGCGCCGCACAAGGCCATGCGCCAAGCGATATCGAAGGCGGACGCGCCATTGCCCAACGTCGCCATCGCCGCCATGCCCGCGCTCAACATCAACAGGCCGATACCGCACAACAAGCCCAGGGACACGCGGTCGGCCAAGCGCCCGGCAACCAGTGCCATCACCGCAACCACCGCCGGCCAGGGCGTCATCAGAAAACCGGTTTCCACCTGGCTATGGCCAAGCACCGCCTGCAACAGAAAGGGCAGCGACACAAAGGCCAGGCCCTGGGCGCTGAAGGCGCAGATCGCCGTGAGCGAGGACAGGGCAAACACCGGGCGCTTGAACAGGTCCAGCGCCAGCATCGGTGCCGGATGCCCCGCCTGACGACGCAACAACACCCCACCGCACACCAGCGCCACGGCAACCAGCCCCAGGGTCAACGCGCACTGGGCACCGTGTACCGCCGTGCCCAGGCCCAGCACCAACAAGGCGAACAGCCCGGCACACAACACCGCCGCCAGACGATCAAACGCATGCCCGGTCATCGGCAACGTCGGCAAGGAACGCAGGCCCAAGCCCAAGGCGAGCAACCCCAGCGGCACGTTGATCAGGTACAACCAGTGCCAACTGGCCACCGACAGAATCGCCGACGCCGCGGTCGGCCCCAAGGTGAAGGCCAGCCCCACCACCAGCGAGTTATAGCCCAGGCCACGCCCGAGCATGGTTGACGGGTAAATGTGCCGCAGCAGCGCGGTGTTCACACTCATGATCGCCGCCGCCCCCAGGCCCTGCGCTACCCGTGCGGCCGTGAGCGTGACCAGCGAACCGGCCAACCCGCACAACAACGACGAGACGATAAACAGCAGCAGCCCACCGAGGTACACCCGCCGGTGCCCGAGCACATCGCTCAACGAGGCAAATGGCAGGACCGTGGCGATAATCGCCAACTGGTAGGCATTGACCACCCAGATCACCGAGGCCGAATCGGTGCCGATGCCCTGCGCCAGCGTCGGCAATGCGGTGTTGACGATGGCCGTATCGAGCGTCGCCATGCCGATCCCCAGGGAAATCGCGATGACCGCCGGCAGGCGTTTATTAAGGGGCAGGCCATCGGCAACAGAAGACATGAACGAACCCACGCGGTGATAAGGCCGCCAGATTAAGGGCGGCGCAGATTTTTTTCAGCCGCCGATCAACCGCCTGTCGACAATTTCATGTTCGCCAGCACGCTGAGGTCCAGGTGCCCGCCGATGATCGGCGGGCACCAGTAGTAACCACCGGTCAACGGCGTGCTGATGCGGTACAGACCATCGACGATCCCGTCTTCCAGCCCGCTCATACGGCGCAGTTGTGCTTCGAATGCGTCGAAGGAATGGCCGAAGGCAAGGAACATCAAGCCGGCCTGGCCGTTCTCGGCCCATGGCATGGAGCGGCGCACCACGAAGGCTTCGGGGGTGAAGCTCTCCTGGGCGGTACGTTTGGTGTGGGCAGACTCGGGGGCGTCTTCCAGTTCTTCGTTATCGCCATGGCGGCGGCCGATGATGTGGTCGCGCTCCTGGGCGGGCAACGTGGCGAAGCCATCCAGGTCGTGCTGCCATTGCTGGATGGCGGCGAAGCTGGCGCCACTGTCGGTCAAGGCGGCTTCGACGGCGGCGTCGTCATGGGGGTTTTCGGTGCCGTCCTCGTAGTCCGTAAGGTCAAAACCGGTCTTGTAGCGGAAACCTTCGGTTGACTGCACCAGGCCAAACGCGGGGGCCAGGGCCTTTTCGAACGCCCGGCTGCGCAGCAACAACTCACCGCGATCCACGCCGTGCAACCACACCCACAGGGCGTGCTGGGTAGACGGGTTATGCGCGCCCGGACCACTGACGGCCGGGAAGGCGCGCAGGCCATCAATGTGTACGCCCAATGCCTGTACCAGCGGCTCACCGAAACCGACCACTGCCGACGAATCCGCAAGCTGTACCAACGCGTCCAGCGCAGCGGGTACGGCTACCGGCGTTTGCACGGCAAAGAACAGATGGCGTGCCTGCAAAGGCACCGGTGCGGCAAGAATGCCCGGCTGGTACTGGCTCATGTGAACTCCTTCAAGAAAGGCGCGCAGTTTACCCGGCGCACGCCATCGTGCGTAGGAGAAAGCGCGCAAGCCTTGCCATAGCGCACTGGGATGGGTGACTCTCTAGTCATGTTTTGCAACTATTCCAGGGGTAGCGACATGACCACCAGCAACCTGATCGCCCAACTGTTCCCGACCTCCGCCGCCGATATTCCCGAGCCCTTTCGCCTGGGAGCGCCCATTGAACAGCGTGAGTTCCTGGTGGACGGCCAATTGCACATATGGAACGGCCCGCTGGCCCGCGTGCAAAGCCCGGTGCAATTGGGCGACGAGCGCGTGCATATCGGCAGCACGCCGCTGCTGGACGCAGGCACCGCCCTCACCGCCCTCGACGCCGCCGTGCGCGCTTATGACCGTGGCCAGGGCGCATGGCCGACGATGCGCGTGGTCGAGCGCATCCAGCACGTCGAAGCGTTCTTACGGCGCATGCGTGAACAGCGCGACGCGGTGGTCAAGCTGCTGATGTGGGAGATCGGCAAGAACCTCAAGGACTCGCAGAAAGAATTCGACCGCACCTGCGACTACATCACCGACACCATCAACGCCCTCAAGGACCTCGACCGCCGCAGCAGCCGCTTCGAGCTGGAACAGGACACCCTCGGGCAAATCCGCCGCGTGCCGCTGGGCGTGGCGCTGTGCATGGGCCCCTACAACTACCCGCTCAACGAAACGTTTACCACGCTGATCCCGGCGCTGATCATGGGCAACACCGTGGTGTTCAAACCGGCCAAGCTCGGCGTGCTGCTGATTCGCCCGTTGCTGGAAGCCTTCCGCGACAGCTTCCCGGCCGGGGTGATCAACGTGATCTACGGCAGTGGCCGCGAAACCGTGAGTGCGCTGATGGCCAGCGGCAAGATCGACATCTTTGCGTTTATCGGCACCAACAAGGCCGCCAGCGACCTGAAAAAACTGCACCCCAAACCGCACCGCTTGCGCGCCGCCCTGGGCCTGGATGCGAAAAACCCCGGCATCGTGTTGCCCGAGGTCGACCTGGACAACGCCGTCAGCGAAGCGCTCACCGGTTCGCTGTCGTTCAATGGCCAGCGCTGCACCGCGTTGAAAATCCTGTTTGTGCACCAGGACGTGGTCGACAGTTTCATCGAAAAATTCAATGCCAGGCTGGCAACGCTCAAACCCGGCATGCCCTGGGAGGACGGCGTGGCACTGACGCCGTTGCCGGAAGCGGGCAAGGTGGATTACCTCAACGGGCTGGTCGCCGATGCCGTGCAACACGGCGCCAACGTGGTCAATAGCGAGGGTGGGGTCAGTCGCGGTTCGTTCTTTTACCCGGCGGTGCTGTACCCGGTGAACCCGCAGATGCGCGTGTACCACGAAGAACAGTTCGGCCCGGTGGTGCCGATCGTGCCCTACCGTGACCTGCAAACGGTGATCGACTACGTACTCGACGCCGACTTTGGCCAACAACTGAGTATTTTCGGCACCGATGCCGCCCAGGTCGGGCGCCTGGTGGACACCTTCGCCAACCAGGTCGGGCGCATCAATATCAACGCCCAATGCCAGCGCGGCCCGGACACCTTCCCGTTCAACGGGCGCAAAAACTCCGCCGAAGGCACGCTGTCGGTTCATGACGCCTTGCGCGTGTTCTCGATCCGCACGTTGGTGGCGACCAAATTCCAGGAGAGCAACAAGGCGCTGGTCAGCGACATCCTGCGCAACCGCGATTCAAGCTTTCTGACCACCGATTACATCTTCTAACATCTGCACGACTCACTGTGTGGGAGGGGTACATCTCCTGAACCGAGGCCACTTTAGTACTGATGAACCTGCCACTCTTCGCCCGGCGCCTGTTGCGCCCGTTGCTCGACCCCTACCGGCGCTATCGCCATGCCAAGCTGATCCACGCCGCGCGCGTGTCCATCGGCTTGCTGGCGACGATCCTGCTGACCACCGGCATCAACCTACCCCATGGCGAATGGGCATCGGTGACCATGTTGATCGTCATCGGCGGCTTGCAGCACCACGGCAACATCGGCAAAAAGGCCGTGGAGCGCGCCTACGGCACCTTGATCGGCGCCAGCGTCGGCCTGCTGCTGGTGGTGCAACAGGCCTACTTTGGCCTGCCGCTGTTGACCTACCTGCTGATGTCGGTGGTGTGCGGGTTCTTCTCCTACCATGCCATCGGCAAGGGCGGCTACATCGCGCTGTTGTCGGCGATCACCGTGTTTATCGTCGCCGGCCACGGGGACAATCCCTTGTCGGACGGGTTGTGGCGTACCGTCGATATTCTTATCGGCATCGTGCTGGCCCTGGCGTTCTCCTTCGCCCTGCCGCTGTATGCGGTGTATTCGTGGCGCTACAACCTGGCCGGCGCCCTGCGCGACTGCGCCGCCATTTACAGCCGCATCGTCAATGGCCAATCGGTCACCGACGACGAACACCTCAAGCTGCTCAACCGCCTCAACGCGGCCATGGTGCAACTGCGTTCGCTGATGCCCTCGGTGTCCAAGGAAGTACGCATCTCCATGACCGAACTGGACGCCATCCAGCGGCACCTGCGCATGTGCATCAGCACGCTGGAGATTCTCGGCAATACCCGGCCGGACCCGCGTGACGAGCAGGCAATGGCAAGAATGCAAGTGATGTTGAAGGCCGAGCACCGGCAGATTCGGGTGCAGTTGGTGGGGATGGCGCGGGCGTTGAAGTCAGGGTTTACCGACAGGCTCGAACGGCAGGCCACCCATGCCGTGGAGGGCGACGAGTTGGCTGCGCCGGTGCAGAGTGCGTTGGATGGGTATCGGTTGTTGACGGTGCAACTGGCGGGGAATGTGGAGGGGATGCGGGGGCGGTTGGCGAAGAGTTCATCGCGCTGGAAAATCTGAGGCTGATTAAAACAGGGCGGACCTATGGATTAGATAGGTCTGCCCTAAACTAACTTTATCGACGATTTGAAACCAGCCACATTGATTTACATGACGTGATCAAAAATCTCAAAGTTCGTAAGAAAATATTGAGACTCCGTCAAAATTCTAATAGCCTTAATGTCCTTGAGATTTCCACTATCTACATAAAAAGCGGCAAAGGCAAACGGACCACGAAACACTTTTCTACCCAACTCACCCCCTGCGACATTTAAATATATAACAGTCAACGTCGGATCAAGTATAACATGATTACCCCTAAGCGCCCAAAAACCAATTCTACTCGCCGTTCCGCGAATTAATCGAATATCAAAAACAATATTATCGCCAACTTTAGTAAGGGGTAAATAGTTATGAATATTCTTACCGCTACTAGGATTGAAATAAGTTTGATATGAGTCGGACAACTGCACATAAGGAACAATCGTAGGGTGTTTCCCTTGAGGAAGACTTATAAGCGTTACCATCAGAGTTTCAGAAAGAAACCCAGTGCCCACCAATCGAATAGTTGTAGCAGGAGAGCTATCAAAATTCTCAATGTAATTTCTCTTGAGCGCATATGATGTACTGCCCAGCTCCACCGCCTTCTGCTCTTGTTGATCACCATCAAACCCCACGCGACCACCCACGACCAGAGTACTGTTATTGGGCAGTTTCTCCAGCCAACTTCTTAATACAGGTATATTCGCCAGGCCATTCGGGAGTTCGTTCTCCGTGACAAAATAACCTGCCAGCACACTCAATGGCGCTACACCATTGCTGCTCAGGGTGATCCATACCCGATGTCCGGTTTTGATAAAAGGCCATGCTTTCAAGGCTAATTGGGCATTTCCTGAAAAGCTAGTCAGATCAAGAATAGCGCCTTCAGTCAGACCATTTATGCTCGGTCTCGGCAGACTAGCCGGTGCAATAGTCGAAACGTTAACGGTCTGGGCCGAGGACGGAATGGTTTTGCCGCCGCGCACAACCGAGTATTTTAATTGCACGATGCTATTCACGCTATTGTGCATCACCTTATTCGACGTAAAGTCAAACGTCACTGACCCGCCTGTCACGCCATTGAGCGTTAATGTAACTTTAGTCCCACTCCAATGAATCCATTCTGCTGTAATAATGTCCGTCGGGACCATACCTCCGTATTTAACCGTTACCTGGGTGCTGTCTTTAAACATCAAGGGGTCGACCGTCACCGTTTGCCCGATACTCGGAGCGCCGTTAAGGGTTGGAAAAGGCAGCTCAGTCGGCAGTAGCTGTACAACGTAATTGGCAACCTCAAAGGCGATCGCTACTTGCTTGATGGGGATTTCTGGGAAACTTACCCAAACGCGAATCTTGAAGACCGAATTATCCTGAAGCGCGCGCACTTTATCTGCCGAGAGCGGCAAGGAAACCCCGTTGGTCAGATCGCCTACGGTGAGTGGCTTGGCGATGGCGAGGTCTTCGGTGTACTCAATACCCGTTGCCAAGGTACCTTCCACCGTCACCCAATAGAGTTGGCCTTCCCTGATAAACTCCCACGGCGCGACCTTGATAATGGCCTCGGCAGGCAGTTCACTCACCGGCAACACTGTCTGGTTTTCAAACCCAACGATATAAGGCGTCGGGAATACCTTTAGGGGCAGCAGACGCACATTCAACGGCTGAAATTTGTAGCTCAGTTGCCCACGCGTTACTTCACACTCCACCGTGATGGCGTTACCTTTTGGGTGCACGCCCTTGGCAATGACTTTGGCCGGAATAACCACATCAATGCTGTCGGTTGCCGGATTGGGTGCCGCGACAGCTTTAAACTGGCTGTAGCCATATTCACCTCGCCATGTGTACGTAATTACATCGCCCGGCAGCATTGATTTGTAGCTGATGCGCAGGGTTGCGCCGTCTTTCACCGTTATCGGCCGGATAGTGTCCGTAGTCGGATCAGCCTCTATAAGTTTGAGCAGCCCCAGCTCCACCGCCGCACCGACGGTGGGGTTGAGCACCATCGAGCTCTCAGTCGTTTTTGGCGGGCCGGCGTGTACAACGCTATAGCTGATACGGATGCTGCGGTTGTTGTTCTCGACAAGGAAAGAGGTATCTATCGGAATTTCCAGGGTTGTCAACTGAACTCCTTCAAGCGAGGACGTGATGTCGATGGAACCTGCCACCGTACTTTTGCCACTCACGGTCCAATACACTTTGTCACCGACGACAGTGCCTGCGTAGGGAATGTACATCAGCCAGTTCGCACCCGGCACCGTGGCCGGGTCGATGTTGTTGTCCAGGATGGCGGGAACCGTCATGGGCGGCAGGGTTGGAACGCGAACACCAATTTCGAAGTTCAGCTTTTCCGATTGCCGAACGGAGCCAGGCGTACCTTTACCATCGTCGGTTTCGTAGAAAGCCTGGCAGACACCCTTGCCCTCAAATACCTTCAGGGCCTCCATGAGTATCAGCCGTGTGCCGCCCTGCGCGCCAGCCTGTTGACGGGAGATCACGAGCGCACCGCTGCCGTTCGCATCTATATGCTGAAGCTTCACGGTTTCCGTGTATGAAGGGTCGTGGGGTTGATAAGGCGGTAGTACCAACTCCATATGTGTATTGAGTGGAAACAGCCCTGCTTCCAAAAGTGTGATGATGGGTGCTGGCATCAGGCTTGGTGTACCTACTACACCAATCGACGTACTGTTCGAACGCCTCAGGAATACCCCGTCGCTCTTAATCTGCTCGTACCATACGCGAAAGCTCCCCCCGGCCAATTGCTTGAACGTTGCCATCCATTCGGCCGGCAGGGGGATGATTTGAAACCTGCGATTGTTGTCGTCTACCTGGTGAGTCAAGGTTTCGGTCGCGCCGTATTTATCGGTCGTTTCTACATGAACCTTTACCTTATTCGGAGGCTTGGGCAGCACGGTACTGGGCTTCAACTCAACCTCCACCTCCAGTGTTGCTCCGCTCTGGGTGTCGAGATCAAGCTCGCTGATATACTGGCCATCCACCATCACATAGGGTGGCGCCAACGGATACGTGTACATCTCACTGTTCAATACGATAGGTTGGGAGTACGGAAATCGACCAAAAGGTTCATTATTCACCACGTCGAGCACGGTGAAGTACACCTTAACCTCCCCTGATGGGTTGAGATTGCGCAAGACCTCCACGGGCACAGTCACGACAATCGGCTGCGTCGGTGGCTGTTTCGCCTGTTCACCGTCGACGGTGTGCACATAAATAGTCCCGCCCACGCGAACGATGATCTTGTCGTTCTTGCGGATGTTCTCATAAGGCATGATCAAACACTGCAAGCCGTCTGCGGTGTTGGTCGGCGTCAGAATAGCGCCTGGCTTGAAGTTCCCAAGCTCCATCGCCAAACCGCTGTGCCATTGCTGCGTATCGTCGTCGTCGTAGCCGCCCGGGATGGTCGTCTTGAACAGAATGGACTGAACCTCCGAATCAACCTCATTCCCGCTGAGCGCACGGCGAACTCTGGCAAAATACGTGCAGTCACCCTCGGGTACCTTTTCGGCAGGGACTTCCAAGAGATAATGAGAGTTTTCGCCGCGCGTGACGTTGGCCCCGACGAACGCCTGATTATTGATCCACAAACTCAGATAGTCGCCATCTACGACGTCCCAACGCAAAACGCTAAATATGGCGCCCTTGTCTGTGTCATCGATGCCAAATAGGGCATATATGCCATTTCTGCCAAGGCCTATCTTGGATGTTTCAGCGTATTTGGCCTTCGTCAGGTCTACGGGGGGGTATATCGGAGAAGGGTTAAGTTCGGGTACAGGAAAATTTGTGGACATCGCCATCACCTTGCATGGTCAGGGCCGCGCTGAAATGGCGCGACGGGCAAGGTGACTAAACGCCTGGGGAGACAATCAAATCTACTGTCAGAATTGACAGTGACGACGAATGGCTAGGACGCAATGCCTAACCGACGTGCTCGCAACCGAGTATGAATCTCTTAACATCCACACTTTTTCTTACGCTTTTTTCACGATTTATTCACATGCACAGACGTAGGGTGAAGCCTCATCCGTTACAAACGTTGCACATCAAGCCCGCCGCCCCAGCGGGCTTTTTTTTGCCTGGGGTTTGGGCCTCAGCGTGCGGCGTTGGCAACAGGCGCCGTTTGTTCGCGAATAGCCCGCTGGGTGTCCAGCACCTTGGCCAAGGCGGTTTGCGCTTCGGGGCTTTGTTGCGGCACGCGGATCGCCGCCGAGACCAGGGTGATCAGCTTGGCCATGACTTCGGCGTCGGTGGCCGGGCGGCCCAGGCTCATGGAGTTCATCAGCAGGCGCAGCTCGGTGCCGGCCATTACCCCGGAAATCGCCTTGAGGGCAAATTGCAGGCGCACCCCCAGCTCGTTGCGCGGCAGGTCCGGCAAGGCCAGGGCGAAGGCTTCGAAGAAGCGCTGGAACACCGGCTGGTAATGCACCTTGAGGTATTCCTGGATAAACGGCGACGTGTCGCTGTATACCCGGCCCAAAAAGCGGATGAACGAGCGCCCTTCCCCGCTTGACGGGTCGCTGCGCTCCAGGCCCATGGCCGGGGCGAACAGCACGCCCAGCAGCGTGTCGCAATCAAGCGGGCCGTCGGATTCGGCTTCGCAGCGCGCCAGCAGTTCCAGGCGCTGCTCGTTGAGCGGCTCCAGACGTTGCATCAGCAGGGTTTTCATCAGGGAATCCTTGTCCCCGAAGTGGTAGTTCACGGCGGCCAGGTTGACTTGGGCACGCTCGGTAATCTGCCGTAACAGCACCGCGTCATACCCGTATTTGATAAACAGAGCTTCTGTCGCATCCAGCAAGCGGGTCTTGGTAACGTTTGGAGCGCTGAGTTTCTTCGCGACCATAAGGGTTCCACGGCGGAAATATTGTTTTAAAAAATAATTTGATTTTTATACCGATGCAGCCCGTCGAAAGCAAGTAGTGACACTCCGCCATATCATCGAAAGCCTCGGCATACGGCGGTTTCGGGGATCGTCCGGGAGTTTTCAAGAGCGCCTTCAGCGCCATCAAAGAATCATTTCAAAGGGTAAAAACGCTCTACATCCTTGGCTGGCGAAGCGCCGGGAACGCGGTTAGTATTCAAACAATATTTTAAAAACAAGAAATAAAACCAGTCCGAGACGCGTACCAGACAGCTCCCGAACTTGTTACAAGGCTTTACCGGGGGTATGACGGCAGCGTCGAGACTGCAGGCGTAGTCATGATGACCGATACCCGCGCGCACCCAGGCTTGATCTCCCTGCAAGGCATCGGCAAGCGCTATCAGCTCGCCGGGCAGGAATTGACCATTCTCAAGGATGTGTGCCTGTCCATCGCCAGCGGTGACAGCTGCGGCATCCTCGGCGCCTCCGGTTCCGGCAAAAGTACCCTGCTCAATATCCTCGGTTTGCTGGACCTGCCCAACGACGGCCACTACCACTTTGCCGGCCACGATATTTTCAACGCCAGCGCCGATGAACTGGCCGCCATTCGCAACCAGCAGATCGGTTTCGTGTTCCAGAGCTTCAACCTGCTGCCGCGCCTCAGCGCGCTGGATAACGTCGCCCTGCCCTTGAGCTATCGCGGCGTGTCGCGCCATGAGTCCGTGGAGCGGGCCCTGCACATGCTCGAACAGGTCGGCCTGGCCGACCGCGCTCACCATCGCCCTGCCGACCTCTCCGGCGGCCAGCGCCAACGGGTGGCGATTGCCCGCGCCTTGGTCGGCAACCCCTCGGTGATCCTCGCCGACGAACCCACCGGCAACCTCGACAGCACCACCGCCCAAGACATCATGGACCTGTTGCTGGCCCTGAACCGCGAGCAACAGGTCACGCTGATTATCGTCACCCATGACCCGCACATCGCCGAACGCCTGGCGCGCAAGATCCTGGTGCGCAATGGCGTGGTGCACGAGGCGCATCGCCCATGAGCCTGCGGGTCGAACAAAGCCTCAGCCAACTGCTGCATGAAGCCTTTATCAGCCTGCGCACCTTGGGCAAGCGCTCGGTCCTGGCGTTGCTCGGCATCGTGATCGGCAGCTCCTCGGTGGTGGCGTTGATCAATATCGGGCACAACGCGGCGGTGGATGCCGCGATGATTTTCAAGGACATGGGCACCGACACGCTCATCGTCCAGTTCCCCCCCAAAGGCGGCGCCAACGTGCCGATGCGCAGCCGTCTCGACCTGCATGCGGTGCGCCAGGCGGTAGCGGGCATCGCGCATATCGGCGCCCTGACGCTGTTCAGCGGGCCCATCGTGTTCCATGGCCGCAGCGTCAATGCCAACTTTGTCGGCAGTACGCCCGACATCCAGCCAGCGATGCGCCTGGTGGTGCAACAGGGCCGCTTCCTGTCGAGCTTCGACACCCACGAAACCTATGGCGTGATCGGCGACCAGATCGCCCAGGCCCTCGGCGCGCCGGGCGATCCAGTGCAACTGGGCGACCGCGTGCGCATCAACGACTACCTGTTCCTGATCGTGGGCATCCTGCACAACCAGCCCCGGGCGATGTTAATGCCGGTGCAGGCCAACGAGTCGCTGTTCATCCCCGCCGAAGGCATGCGCCGCATCTACGCCACCCCGCAGATCAGCAACGTGATCATTCGCGCCGCGCCCGGCCAAGACATGGAACGCATTGCCAAAGCCGCCGCCGCGGCCTTGCAACGCCAACTCACCGACCACGATGTCGACATCCAGGTGCCTCAGCAAATGATCGATGGCATGACCCGGCAAAGCCGCACGTTCGCCTATTTGCTGCTGGCCCTGGGCGCGATCTCGCTGGTGGGCGGCGGCGTGGGCGTGATGAACGTGATGCTGATGAACGTTTCGCAGCGGCGCCGCGAAATCGGCATCCGCATGGCCCTGGGCGCGCGTCGACGGGATATCCGCAACCTGTTCCTGATCGAAGCGGTGACCCTCACCGCCGTCGGCGCGTTGTGCGGCGCGGTACTGGGCATGACGGCGGCGTGGTTCTACGCCTGGCTGTCAGGCTGGGAATTCGCGCTGGCCGCGGCGGCCCTGCCCCTGGGAGTGGGCAGTACGTTGTGGGTGGGTTTGTTCTTCGGCATCTACCCCGCGGTCTCGGCCTCGCGGTTGCAACCGGTGGAGGCCCTGCGCGATGAATAAATGGCTGCTATTGCTGACGCTGATCAGCCTGCCCGGCATGGCCGCCGACGTGGTCATCCGGCCGTCGGCGCCCACTACCTCGCGCAGCGTATCGCTGAATGCGCAGGTCACCACCCTGACCCTGGGTGATGCGGTGTATCTGGGCCTGCGCAACAACCCGGCGATCCGCAGCGCGTACCTGCAACGGGTCGCGCAGAAGTTCGACCTGCGCGTGGCCGAAGACGTGTTCAACCCCAAGCTCACCCTCAACAGCTATTACCGCGGCACTCGCGGCTCCCAGGACAGCGCACGCAACGCCAACCTGGCGCCGTCCAGCAGCCTGCTCGGTGAGTACGGCACGCGCCTGAGCATGGCCTGGACCCAGCAGTTGAACAACGCCGACCGCGCCGGCCGCTATCGCAGCGACGGCCTGGACCTGGCAATTATCCAACCGCTGCTGCGCGGCGCCGGCTGGGACGCCACCACCGCGCCGCTGCGCCTGTCGCGCCTGTCGGAGCAGGCCAACCGCCTGAACCTCAAGGCCACGGTGGCGCAGACCATCAGCCAGATCATCGCCACCTATCGCGAATTGCTGCGCGCCCAGGAGCAACTGAGCATCGTGCAAGACGCCCTCGCGCGCTCCGGCACCCTGCTGGAAGTGAACAAGGCGCTGATCAGTGCCGGGCGCATGGCCGAGTTCGAAATCGTGCAGACCGAAGCCGACATCGCCACCCAGCAACTGGGCGTGGAGGAAGCCCAGAACCAACTGGACACCAATCGCCTGGCCCTGCTGCGCCTGCTGGCGCTGGACCTGTCCACGCCGATTCGCGCCACCGAAGCCCTGGAGGCCAAGCCCATGCAGATCGACAAGCGCCAAGCCTTCAACCTGGCGCAAACCCAGCAACCGGAATACCTCGCCGCCCTGCTCGGCAGCCAGCAGGCCGACCTCAACCTGGTGATCGCCAAGGACTCCGGGCGCTGGCAAGTCGACCTCGTCGCCGGCGCGAACCAGATTCGCGACGCCTACAACAACGACGCCGGCAGCAGTAACAACCGCACCTGGGACAGCTACGCCGGGGTGCAAGTGCAGATCCCCATCGGCGACATCAGCACCCGCCAGGCCGAAGTGCGTGCGCGCGTCAACGTCGAGGACCAGCAGATCCGCATCACCGATGCGCGCCAAGAGCTGGAGCGCAGCGTCAACGATGTGGTGCGCGACCTCGGCACGCGCTGGCGCCAGTATGAAATCTCCCAGCGCGCGGTGGAGTTGTCGCGCCGCAAAATCGAGATCGAACGGGAAAAACTCAGCGCCGGGCGCTCCACCAACTTCCAGGTGCTGAGTTTCGAGACCGACCTGCGCAACGCCGAAAATGCCCGGCTCAATGCCCTGATCGCTTATTTGAACGCCCAGACCCAGCTCGACCTGACGCTGGGCATGACGTTGGAAAGTTGGGAAATCGCCCTCAATGACTACTGATAAAAAACGCCTGTTGGGCGCTGTGCTGATCCTGCTGGTGGCCGGCGCGGCGCTGGCCCTGCGCAGCCCCGCGCAAGACCCGGCCGGCACCGCCGAGCAGTGGCTGGCAGTCAAGCCCGACGCGCTGGTGCACCAGATCGGCCTGGTGGGCAAGATCGAGCCCGACACCACTCTGGTCCTCACCGCGCCATTCGACGGCAATGTGCAGGCCAACCTGGTGGAGCAAGGTCAGCGGGTCGAAGCCGGCCAGGTGCTGCTGCGCATGGACCCTGCCACCCTGCAAATGCAACTGCGCGACGCCCTCGCCGCCCAGCTCAAGGCTCGGCGCACCGTGCAGGAGATGCAGGATTGGGACAGCAGCCCCGCCGTCAGCCGCGCCCGACGCAGCTTGCGCACCGCCGAAATGAGCGCCGGCAACACCCAGCGCAAGCTCACCGAAAGCGACAACCTGTTCAAGCGCGGCATCATCCCGCGCAATGAACTGGACGACCTCAAGCAACAGGCCCAACAGCAACAGCTGGACCTCGCCTCCGCACGCAGTGAACTGCAACAGGCCCTGGACCAGGGCAAGGGCGAATACCGCCAGATCGCCGACATGGAACTGACCAACGCCACGGTGAAATACGAGGCGCTGCGCACGTTGCTCGAAGGCCAGGACGTCAAGGCGCCGTTCTCCGGCATCGTGGTGCCCGCGCCCGGTAATAATTCAGCCCAGGGGGGCAACATTAACAACGCGCCCATCCAGGCCGGCAGTAAGGTCAGCCAGGGCCAGGTACTGTTTGGCCTGGCAAATATCGAACGGCTGAAAATCGTCGCCAAGGTCTCGGAACTGGACATCAACCAATTGCATCAGGGCCAGGCGGTGGAAGTGATGGGTGATGGTTTTGACGGCGAACGGCTGAGCGGTTCGGTGAGTGTGGTCAGTGGATTGGCGATGGCCAGTGACAGCCAGGGCAGCGCCCAGTTTCCGGTGACCCTGACGATCCCCCGGCTCACGCCCCAGCAGTTGCAGCGGGTGCGGCTGGGCATGAGCGCACGGTTGACCATCGTCACCTACAACAATGCCCAGGCGCTCGTCGTGCCGAGCCAGGCGATCCAAACGGACATGACCGTGGAATATCGCGAGGCGATGGATAAACCGGTGGAACGGGTGAACGTGACGACAGGCCAATCGACGGCGCAAGGGGTCGAGGTATTCGGCCTCAAGCCCGGCCTGGTGAAAATCTTAAAATAAATGGAGTTCCGCTCTTCTGTGGGAGGGGGCTTGTTCCCTCCCACACTCAGATTTCCGCCAGCCTCGAAGCCAGGGCTTTGGCCTGAAGCGCCACGTCCGTCACCGCGGTGCTCTCCCACCACATCCCGCGCAACGGCGGGCCCATGGCGAACAGTCTTTGGCTGGCCTGCCCCTGGGCGTCCAGCACCGCGCCCGACACGTGCGCCGCAATCCCCAACGCCAACGGCCCAGGCTGGATCAGGCCGCGCTTGAGCAATTGCCGGGGCAACGGCCGCGCCACGCGGCGCCAGTCGTATTCGATGCCGCTGGAGTTGATCAGCGCCGCGCCCGACACCTGGGTCAGCGCTGGCTCACCGCGATAGCGCAAACGGATCGTCACGCCCTCATCCGCAGGCGCCAGGCCCTTGAACGACGCCGCGCGAATGCGTAACCGCCCCTCGTCGTGCAACCGCGCCACCAACTGCGCACTCAACGGCGGCGAGCGGTGGTGATGGCTCTCCCACCACGGCCGCACATGCCGCACGAATTGGCGTTTCTCACGCTCGCCGGCCTGGCTCCACAGCCGGCCGATATGCGCGCGTACCGTGTCCAGCGGCGCCTGCCAGTCAATGCCTTGCGCCACTGCAATCCGGCATTGGCGCCGCACCTCTCGCAGCAACTGCCGAGGGCTGCGCAGGCTGTGGTCCTCGCCGAGAAAGTCCACCCAACTCGGCGGTTGGCGGCGCACATGGGGCAGCAGGCCATGGCGCGAAAACACCTCGATGGGCCCACGATGACCGGCCTGTTCCAGGGACACCACGGCATCGACCATGGTCAGCCCCGAGCCAATGATCAGCACCGTCGATTGCGGGTCGAGCTGGGCCATGGCCTGCACGTCCCAAGGGTCCACCGCCGCCGCGTTCAAACCGCTGGACTCGGTTTGTGGCGTGCGCGCCGCCGGGAACATGCCGGTGGCCAACACCGCAACGGCGCCGCGCAGTGACTGGCCGTTATCGAGGGTCAGCCGGGTTGAACCCGCGTCCACTTGCAGGTCGACCACTTCGGCCCTTACATGCGCCACCGTGGACGCCGACAGCGCCTTGGCCTCGGCCAGCCGCTGCTGCGCGTACAAGCCGAACAGCCCGCGCGGCGGGAACAGTTCGCTGATCGGTACGTGCTGTTGGTCCGACTCCGGCCAGCCACCGGCGCCGATGTGCTCGGTGAGCCACTGCGTCAGGTCGTCGGCATTGTCGGGGTCGACGCTCATGCGCGCCGCGTTGCCGTTCAGCGTGTGGCCCAGCTCGACCGCGCTGTAGGCCTCGCCCCGCCCCAATTCGGCACGCGGCTCGATCACCAGGATCCGACGCCGGCCAGGCAAGCGCAGCAGTTGCACGGCGAGCATCGTGCCGCTCAGGCCGCCGCCGATGATCAGCACATCAGCGTCGCGGGTGGATTCACTCATGCAGGTTCGCCCTTACTGTTTACCCAGATAAATATCATGCAAATCACCCCGTGCCAGCAGCTCAGCGGCGCTGCCGCTCAAGGCCACGCGCCCAGTATCCAGCACGTAACCGTGGGACGCATAGGTCAGCGCGACGTTGATGTTCTGCTCGGCGATCAGGAAGCTCACCTGCTGTTCACGGTTGAGCTGCGCGATGATCGCGAAGATCTCCTGCACGATCATAGGCGCCAAACCCATGGACGGCTCGTCGAGCAGTACCAAAGTAGGACGCGTCATCAACGCCCGGCCGATGGCGACCATCTGCTGCTCGCCGCCGGAGGTGAGCCCGGCGCGGGTGTGGCGCTTGGTCTTGAGCCTTGGGAACCAGGTGTAGATGCGCTCCAAGTCGTGCTCCATGTCCTTGCGGCTCAGGCGGCGCACAAAGCCGCCGCTGCGCAGGTTGTCTTCCACGCTCAGTTGGCCGAACACATGCCGCCCCTCCAGCACATGCACCATGCCCTCGCGCACGCGCTGGCTGGGGTCGATACCGGCCAGGTCGCGCCCGGCGTATTCAATCACACCCCGGCTGACCTCGGCGCGCTCGGCACGCACCAGCCCGGAGATGGCCTTGAGGGTAGTGCTCTTGCCGGCGCCGTTGGCACCGAGCAAGGCAACAATGGCGCCCTTGGGCACACTCAGCGACACCCCGGCCACCGCCAGGATTGCGCCGTCGTAAATCACTTCAATGTCGTTGACCGTCAGCAGCGACGGGCGCGCAGGCTCGGTGGCAGGCTGGCTCATGATTTATTCATCCCCAGTGCAGGTGCGTGGCGTCAGGCCTTTTTCCTTGGCGAACGCGGCCGACTTTTCATCGATCAACGGGCGCAGCAGTGCGCGGTCGGCGGCGATCCAGTCGCTGATCAGCGTCCACTGGGCGCCGTCCCACTGCTGCACCCGCGCCGAGCCGCCGCCTTCGTGGTCGCGGCACGACAGCTTGAGGTTCTGCATCAGGCCCAGGTAGCCCATGGCTTTAAGGCGTGCGTCGTCGATGTTCAGGTGTTCCAGGCCCCAGCGGCCTTCTTCGCCATTGAGTGGGCGCTTACCGAATTTGGCCTGCGCGGTGCGAATCGCCTCTACCGCTACGGCGGCATTCACCAGGCCGGAGTTGTAGTAGACACTGCCGAAGTTTTTCAGGTCCTTGAGGTCGCTGTGGCCCTTGTCGAGGATGGCTTGCTTGAGGCGCTGATGGATCTCGAAGTCGGCCCCGGCCGGGTACGGCGTGAGCGCCAGGTACCCCTTGGCGGCGGCACCGGCCGGCAGCACGTCCTCGCTGGAACTGGCCCAGATGTCGCCGATGATGTGGTCCACGGGGAAGCCGAAGCGCGCGGCGGTCTTCACCGCTACCGGCGTGGACACGCCCCAGGTACGCAGGAACACCCAGTCCGGGTTGGCCTGGCGGACCTGGCGCCATTGCGCCGATTGTTCGTTGCCGGGGTCGGCCACCGGGATCTGGATGTTCTCAAAGCCATACTTTTCGGCGAGCAATTTCAGTGGCCCGAGGGTTTCGCGACCGTAGGCCGAGTCGTGATAGACCGTGGCGATCTTCTTGCCCTTGAGCTTGTCGAAGCCGCCTTCGCGCTCGGCGATGTAATTGACCAGGCTCGACGCCTCGCTGTAGAAGGTCAGCATCACCGGGAAGTTGTAGGGGAACACCGTGCCGTCAGTGGCCTCGGTGCGCCCGTAGCCGAGGGTGATCAGCGGGATCTTGTCGACTTCGGCGCGCTCGCTCAGGGCATACGCCGCCGGCGCGCCGTTGGGTTGGTACACCGCGACCGGCGCGCCATCCAGGCCGTGCTTGAAGCGCTCATAGCATTCGATACCCTTCTCGGCCGTCCATTCGGTCTCGCATTCCTGCCACACCAGCTTGACGCCGTTGATGCCGCCTTCGACCTCGTTGATGTAGCGCAGGTAGTCGATCATCCCGGCCCACACCTGCACGCCACTGGAGGCATAGGCGCCCACGCGATAGGTAGCCAGGGGAATGAATTGCTGGTCCGGCGTCGCCATGGCCTGGGGCACGGCGCCGGCCAATGCGGCCAACGCAAAGGCGGCGCCGACCAGGGAACGTTTCAAGGATGCACGCATGGAAGTTCTCTTCTACAGGGGTTAGAAACGTAGCGGCCACTGCCGCAGCCGATCGCGAAGGGTATGCAACAGGCGAATCAAGCCCTCGGGCTCCTTGATCAGGAACACGATGATCAACACGCCAAAGATAATTTTCTGCAGGTTCTGCAACTGCCCCGCGTCCACCGAACCGCCGAACAATGCCTGCCCGGCGTGGCTGAGAAAGATCGGCAGCAAACTGATGAAGGCCGCGCCGACGAAGTTGCCGGCGATGCTGCCCATGCCGCCGATAATGATGATGAACAGGATCTGGAACGAGCGGTTGATATCGAAGCTGCCGGCACTGGCGGTGCCCAGGTAGGCGAAGGCCCACAGCGCGCCGGCGATGCCCAAGTAGAACGAACTGACCGCAAACGCCAGGCGCTTGTAGCGCACCACCGCAATGCCGACCACGGCGGCGGCGGTGTCCATGTCGCGGATCGCCATCCAGTTGCGCCCCACTTGGCTGCGCACCAGGTTGGTCGCGGTCCAGGTCAACAGCAGCACCGTGACCAGCGTCAGCAGGTAACGGCCCAGCGGCGTGTTGAGGTCATGGCCGAACAGCGCAAGCTTGGGCGCCGAAATCGTGCCGGACGAACCGTAGTTGTAGAACCAGGGGAATTTGACGAACAGCCACTCCAGGAAAAACTGCGCGGCCAGGGTGGTGACCATCAGGTAGAAGCCCTTGATCCGCGAACTGGGCAGGCCGAACAGCAAGCCCACCCCTGCGCTGATAATCCCACCGCCCAGCAGCGCCACCGGCAGGCCCAGCTCGGGCAGGCGCAGCAGAAAGCCGTAGGTGGCAAATGCGCCAACCGCCATGAAGCCGGCGGCGCCCACCGAGGTCTGCCCGGTGTAGCCGGTCAGCAGGTTCAAGCCCAACCCGGCCAGGGACAGCACCAGAAACGGAATCAGGATCGCATTGAGCCAATAGTCATTGCCCCACAGCGGCACCACGCCAAAAGCCAGGGCCAGCAGGCCGAGCAGGCCCCAGGGCAGGCGTCGTTGCATCAGCAGTAACGGCGCGGTGTCTTGCGCAACAGGAATCGACATGGTTTCAGACTCGCTCGATGGCGCGCTCGCCGAACAGGCCGGCGGGACGCATATACAGGAAGGCCAGCGCCAATACATAGGCGAACCACGGCGTGATGCCGCCGCCGATCAGCGGGCCGATATACACCTCGGCGAGGTTCTCGGCGGCGCCGACGATCAGCCCGCCGACCATCGCCCCGCCAATCGAGGTAAAGCCGCCGATGATCAACACCGGCAACGCCTTGAGCACCACCAGCGACAGCGAGAACTGCACGCCCTGGCGCGCGCCCCATAGCAGCCCCGCCACCAGGCCGACGACGCCGGCCACTGCCCAGACGATCTGCCAGATGCGGTTGAGGTTGATGCCGATGGACAGCGCCGCCGTGGTGTCATCGGCTACCGCCCGCAACGACACGCCGATGCGGGTCTTGTTGAACAGCAACGCCAGCACCGTCACCAGCACCACGGCGGTGGCGGCGGCGATCAGGTCAAACTGGCTGAGCATCAGCGGCCCGACAAACAGCGGCACGTCGTCGATGCCCAGGTCCAGTGCGCGCACTTGGGAGCCCATCAAGCCCTGGGCCAGGCCCTCGATGATGAACGACAGGCCCAGGGTCGCCATGAACAGGGTGATCTGCGAACGGTTCACCAGCGGGCGCAGCACCAGGCGCTCGATGAGCAACGCGCCGACGATCATCACCAGCACCGTCAGCAGCAGCGCCACGGCGAACGGAACGCCCTGCTCGTGCAGGCTGACGAAGGTCAGCGCGGCAAACAGCAACATCGCGCCCTGGGCGAAATTGAACACGCCGCTGGCCTTGTAGAGCAGTACGAAGCCGATGGCGACCAGCGAGTACAGGGTGCCGGCCAGCAAACCGCCGAGCAGGGTTTCGAAGAAGAACGACATCAGCGCACCGCTCCCAGATACGCCGCGATCACCTCGGGGTGCGCCTGCACCTCGGCCGGCGTGCCGTCGCCGACCTTGCGCCCATAGTCGAGCACCACCACATGGTCAGACAGGCCCATCACCACGCCCATGTCGTGTTCGATCAACACCACCGTGGTGCCCAGGTCTCGGTTCACGTCGGCGACGAAGCGTGCCATGTCCTGTTTCTCTTCGGCGTTCATGCCGGCCATGGGTTCGTCAAGCAGCAACAGGCTGGGCCCGGCAATCAGTGCGCGGCCCAACTCCACGCGCTTTTGCAGGCCGTAGGACAGGTTGCCCACCAGCACATCGCGATGGGCTTGCAGCTCAAGAAATTCCAGGATGTGTTGGCCGCGCCGGCGAAATGCTTCGGCTTCGCGGCGTGCACGGGGCAAGCCCAGGGCCTGTTCGAGAAAGCCGGCGCGCATATGCCGCGACAGCCCGGTAAGGAGGTTGTCGAGCACGCTCATCTTCTTGAACAGTGCGTTGTTCTGGAAGGTGCGCCCAATGCCTCGGCGGGCGGCGCCCAAGGGGTCGATGCGATGGAAGTGTTGTTGCTCAAAGACGATCTCGCCGGCATCGAAACGGTACACGCCGTTGAGCACATTGAGCAGCGAGCTTTTGCCCGCGCCGTTAGGGCCGATCAACGCGCAGATCTCGCCGCGTTGTACCTCGAACGACAGCGCATTGATGGCCTTGACCCCTTTGAACGACAGCGAAATGTCCCGCACCTGGAGAATGGCCTGGCTCATGCGATGTCCCGTTTGAATTCGGCCAGCCACGTCGGCTCATTACCGGCTTTGAGGGGTTGCCAGATAGAGGCCAGGCGTTGAAAGCCCAGCAGTGTGCGCACGCGGTTTTTCAGCAACCGGCGCAGGCCGCCTTGCGGGTGGGCGATGGCCCAGTCGCAGAGGCGGCGCCGCCAACTGCCGACGGGAGCCAGGCGGCTTTCGATCTCATCGGCCAGGTGCTGCAAACGCTCGGGCGACAGCACCAGGCCGGTGGGCGCCACTTCGCTGCGATCGCGTCGCGCCGAGGCCAGGTTTTCCGGAAACGCCAGGCCATGACCGCTGTGCAGCCATTGCTCCAGCACCACGCCAAGGCCGTCTGGCCAGCCGGTGCCTTCTTCGCTCCACAGCACGGTTTCGCCCGTTGGTTGCCACCAACGCTGCAGGTGTTGCGCCGGATCGACCGGGCCGAGCAACTGAGCGAAGTCCAAGCGCTGGGTGAATGCCCAATCGCGCAGGCGACCTTGAACGTAGGCATGACTGGGGTGAATACGCCACAGTTGCTGCTCCAGGGCCTGCGGCTCGAGGTTATCGGCCAGCGTCAGCACCTGCGCGCCGACGGACTGGGCCGCCAATGCCAGCAACAGCAGGTTCGGCTCAAAGGCGCCACTGAGCACCAGGCGTGAGTGTTGATCGAAACCGTGCTGGCGCAAACCATCGGCCAGGCGTTCGACGTCGCGCAAGGCGTCGATCCAGCGCCAGGCGTACCACTGGCCCTGGCGCTTGTGGCGCAGGGCGATGTGCAACGGCGTAAGTTGCGCCCAGCGGCGCAGGTGCTCCAGAAGGGCCTTGGGGTCGTGCACGCTCATAGGGGGTGGTTCCTATTGGGGTGGTCAAGCGTGCGGTGGTCCGCTGGCTGGGATATTTGGATCGACACGGGACAAATGTGGGAGGGGGCTTGCCCCCGATGGCAGTGTGTCAGACACCTATCAATTGCTGACCCACTGCTATCGGGGGCAAGCCCCCTCCCACATTGGAATTTCGTGCACCAGACAGATCGCGGTAGCTGGCGCCGGGGTGGTTTGGACCCAACCTTGCGCCCTCGCCGAACAACTTCTCGCGCAGGGTGCCCTGGGCATATTCGGTCTTGTACACGCCACGCTTTTGCAGCTCCGGCACCAACCACTCCACGGCGTCGATGAAGGTCTCGTGGGTCAGCGCATACGCCAGGTTGAAGCCGTCCACGTCGGTGTCTTCCACCCATTCCTGCAACAGGTCGGCGACGGTTTGCGGGCCGCCGACAAACAAGGGCCCAAACCCGCCGATGCCCACCCAGTCAGCCAGTTCATTGGGCGTCCAGACCTTGTTCGGATCAGCCGTGGAGAACGCCTCCACCGCCGATTGAATCGCGTTGGTGTGGACATGTTTGAGCGGCTCGTCGGGCTTGAACTGGCTGAAGTCGATACCGGTCCAGCCGGAGATCAACGCCATTGCGCCTTCGTAGCTGACGTAGGTTTTGTAGTCGTCAAACTTGGCCTTGGCCTTGGCGTCGGTCTCGCCGACGATCACCGTCTGCAAATTGAAGATCAGGATTTTCTTCGGATCGCGCCCCGCCTCGGCGGCACGGCGACGGATATCGGCCACGGTTTTTTTCAGCAGCACCTTGGACGGTGCGGCGACAAACACGCATTCGGCCTGCTCGGCGGCGAACTGTTTGCCACGGCTGGAGGCGCCGGCCTGGTACAGCACCGGCGTGCGCTGCGGCGACGGCTCGCACAGGTGAATGCCGGGCACCTGGAAGTGTTTGCCGACGTGGCGGATCTCATGGATTTTGCTCGGGTCGCTGAAGATCCGACGCTCCCGATCACGCAGCACCGCGCCCTCCTCCCAACTGCCTTCCCAGAGCTTGTAGCAAACCTCGAGGTATTCCTCGGCGTAGTCATAACGTGCATCGTGTTCGGTCTGGGCCTTCTGGCCGAGGTTCTTGGCGCCGCTTTCCAGGTAGGAGGTGACGATGTTCCAGCCGATGCGGCCCTTGGTCAGGTGATCGAGCGTCGACAGCCGGCGCGCGAAGGGGTACGGATGCTCGAAGGACAGCGACGCGGTGAGGCCAAAACCCAGGTGCTGGGTGACCAGCGCCATCGGTGCGATCAGCGACAGCGGGTCGTTGACCGGCACTTGGGTGGCCTGGCGAATCGCCGCGTCACCGTTGCCGTGGTACACGTCGTAAATGCCCAGCACGTCGGCGATAAACAGGCCATCGAACTTGCCACGCTCGAGGATTTTCGCCAGATCGGTCCAGTACTCCAGGTCCTTGTACTGCCACGAGCGGTCACGCGGATGCGCCCACAGGCCTGGCGACTGGTGGCCGACGCAGTTCATGTCGAAGGCGTTCAAGCGGATTTGGCGGGCCATCAAAGCACTCCGTTGAGGTGGTAGTTGCCGACGATCTGGTATTTGCGCCGCAAGGGGTCATCCAGGGTCGACGGCAGCGCGGTGCGTTGGCCGGTCAATTCGAATTCGGCGTTGCTGGCGGCAATCAGGGCCTCGGCCGCGGCGATCTGCGCTTCGGTGGCGGCCACCGGGCTGGGGTGGCTGTCGGCGCGCTCAAGCAAGGCGGCGGCCACGTCGACACGGATCTGCAAGTCGCCGAAGCGGCTGATCACGTAGGGGTCGTCACTTTTTTGGACGTGAAGACGGGTGCTGTCGAGCAGTTGGCGGGCGAGTGTCAGTGCGGTCATGGGGCAGGCTCCTCAATTCCAGGCGTGGCGCGCAGGCTTCACGCCGTTGAGCACGAAGTTACCGATCAGGTGGTATTTCCAGCGGGCCGGATCATGCAGGGTGTGGGTGCGCGCGTTGCGCCAGAAGCGGTCGAGGTTGTGCTTGGCGGTCACCGAGCGGGTGCCGGCCAGTTCGAAGAGTTTGCTGCTGGCGAGCAAGGCGGTTTCGGCCGACAGCACCTTGGCCTGGGCCACCACCAGAGAGGCGTGGGCCACGCTGTCTTCATTCGGCTCGGCCAGCGCCTGGTCGACCGCGATGCCGGCCTTGGCGAGGATGGCTTCGGTGCCGTGAACGCGCCATTGCAGGTCGCCGATGGCGGCGATTGTGAATGGGTCCTGCCAGCCGTGGTCCAGCTGGCTGTCGATCCAGGGCCGGGCCTGGCGGGCATGGATCTTGGCCTGTTCCAGCGCGCCAAGGGCGATGCCGGTATCGACGGCGGCCTGGATGATTTGTGAAATCGGGCCGTCGGCGGTGGGTTTATCGAACGCTAGATGCGCAGGGATCACCGCGCTCAACGGTACGTTCACGCCATCGAGGGTCACGCCACCACTGGCGGTGGTGCGCTGGCCGAAGCCGTCCCAGTTGTCGATCACGCTCAGCCCCGGCGCGTCGCGTTCGACGAAACCAATAAACGCCTGGCCCTGCTCGTTATTGCCTGCGGTGGGCACGATATGGGCGAACAGCGCGCCGGTGCAGTAAAACTTTTCACCATTGATTTGCGCGGTGTCGCCGTTGAACCGGATCTGCGTGTCGAAGGTACCGGCGTTTTTGCTCTTGGCTTCGGAGAACGCATTGCCGAAGCGGTAACCCGCCAAGACCTTGCCGAAGTAATAGCGCTTTTGTTCCTCGGTACCGGTTTGCAGCAGGAGGTCCACCACCCCCAGATGGTTCTGCGGGATTTGCCCCAGGGACGGGTCGGCCGCGGAAATCCGTTTGATCACCTCGGCCACCGTCACATAGGACACCCCGGCACCGCCGTAGGCCTTGGGCACCGTGATACCCCACAGGCCGCTGCCGGAAAATTCGTCAAGTTCGGCCACCGGCAGGCGCCGGTCGCGGTCGCGCGCGCTGGCTTCGACGGCAAAGCGTTCGGCCAGGCGCGTGGCGACTTCAATGGCCTCCGCGTCCGAGCGGATGATATGGGCAGGGTGTTGAGGGTGGGCTGACATGGGCCGACTCCAGGCTCCGAGGGAATACCGGAGTGATTGCAGGAGTCGTGCCTGAACTTAATCTTCAATAAAATCAGCAAGTTGCTGGCAAATCGGCGCCGCAGAGCGCGACTCAAACCAGCAAATTGCACATCCACTGTTGCCTGGCGGACAGTTAGATCACCACGTTGCGAACGAAGCTCACGGCCACGTCACCTTCATTGCGATAGCCATGCACCTGGCGGCTGGCAAACATGAAAAACTCACCGGCAGCGACCTGTTTGTCTTCTTCGCCAACGCGCAAGGTCAGGCAGCCTTCAAACACAAACACCTGCACGCTCCAGCCTTCGGGGTCGGGTTCGGGGCTGTAGCGATCGCCGGGCTCCAGGCGCATCTCCCATAGCTCGACTTCGCGCCGCGCAGTGGCCTTGGCCAGTAATACGGCTTTGCTGCCGGGAATGTCGCCGGCCCAGGCGAGTTCGTTGATGCGGCTGTGGTCGCCCGCATCCGGGGCCTGGATCAGGTCGCTGAAGGCCACTTCCAGTGCTTCGGCCACGCGGTCGAGGGTGGACAGGCTGACGTTCTTCTCGCCGGCCTCGATGGCCACCAGCATGCGCCGGCTGACCCCGGACTTTTCCGACAGCGCGGTCTGGCTCAGGTCGGCGGCGTGGCGCAGACGACGGACGTTCTGGCTGACGTGTTGCAGGACCGAGGCCCGGTGTGGATTTTCTTTGTGCACTATATTGCTCAATGGGTGGGTGTGCGCAGTATACTGCCCAGCGTGCGGCGCATTGTGCGGTCCGTGCCTTTCCCTTGCAAGACCAGAGCCGCCATGACCGCCCCGACCTCCCCTTCGCGTTTCAACCGTTTCAGCAAAGCCGAATGCATCCTGGTGTTTATCACCATGATCTGGGGCGGTACGTTTTTGCTGGTACAGCATGCCATGACCGTCAGCGGGCCGATGTTTTTCGTGGGCCTGCGCTTTGCGGCGGCGGCGATTGTGGTGGGCTTCTTTTCCCTGCGCACCCTGCGTGACCTGAGCCTGTTCGAACTGAAGGCCGGGGTGTTTATCGGCGTGGCGATCATGTTCGGCTACGGCCTGCAGACCATCGGCCTGCAAACCATTTTGAGCAGCCAGTCGGCGTTCATCACCGCGCTGTACGTGCCGTTCGTGCCGTTGCTGCAATGGCTGGTGCTGGGGCGTCGTCCGGGCTTGATGCCCAGTATCGGCATCATGCTGGCGTTTGCCGGGTTGATGCTGTTGACCGGCCCGACCGGAGCATCGCTGAATTTCAGCCCCGGCGAAATCGCGACCTTGATCGGCGCCATCGCGATTGCCGCGGAAATCATCCTGATCAGCGCCTTTGCCGGGCAGGTGGATGTACGTCGCGTCACCGTGGTGCAACTGGCCACGGCATCGCTGCTGTCGTTCCTGATGGTCGTGCCGATGGGCGAGGTATTGCCGGGGTTCTCGTGGTTGCTGCTGTTCAGCGCGGTGGGCCTGGGCTTGACCAGCGCGGTGATCCAGGTCGCGATGAACTGGGCGCAGCAGAGCGTTTCGCCCACGCGAGCCACGTTGATTTATGCCGGTGAGCCGGTATGGGCCGGCGTGATCGGGCGGCTCGCCGGCGAGCGCTTCCCGCCGATAGCGATGCTGGGGGCGGTGTTGATTGTGCTGGCGGTAATTGTGAGTGAGATGAAGACGCGCGGGCAGAAGGCGGTTGAACTTCAAGCGGAGGTAGAACACGAACAACAAGGATAAGACCCGGCCTTCACCACAGGTAACGGTGCGGGGCTGAAACAATGCTTATTCGGAATTTTCGATCTACCTTGTAGGATCCTGCCACATCTTGCCGTTTGGTGATCACGAAAGCGGCACGTATGATGCATCCCAAACTCCCGCAGATTAGAAGCCTATGTCCCTGATAGTTCTACTGCTTCTGCCTTTTATCGGCAGCTGTCTGGCGGCCTTGCTGCCGCACAACGCACGTAACACCGAATCCCTGTTGGCCGGCCTGGTGGCCTTGGTCGGGACTGTTCAAGTTGCCCTGCTCTACCCCCAGGTCGCCTATGGCGGCGTCATCCGCGAAGAATTCATGTGGTTGCCCAGCCTGGGGCTGAACATCGTGCTGCGCATGGATGGCTTCGCCTGGTTGTTCTCGATGCTGGTGCTGGGCATCGGCACGCTGGTGTCGCTGTATGCGCGCTACTACATGTCGCCGGAAGACCCGGTGCCGCGGTTCTTCGCGTTCTTCCTGGCGTTTATGGGCGCCATGCTCGGGCTGGTGATCTCAGGCAATCTGGTGCAGATCGTGTTCTTTTGGGAACTGACCAGCCTGTTCTCGTTCCTGCTGATCGGCTACTGGCACCACCGCGCCGATGCACGACGCGGCGCCTATATGGCGTTGATGGTCACCGGCGCGGGCGGCTTGTGCCTGTTGGCGGGGGTGATGCTGCTGGGGCATATCGTCGGCAGCTATGACCTGGACCAGGTGCTGGCGGCGGGCGATCAGATTCGCGCGCACTCGCTGTACCCGGTGATGCTGACCCTGGTGCTGATCGGCGCGTTGAGCAAGAGCGCGCAGTTCCCGTTCCACTTCTGGCTGCCCCACGCCATGGCGGCGCCGACACCGGTTTCCGCTTACCTGCATTCGGCGACGATGGTGAAGGCCGGCGTGTTCCTGCTGGCCCGCCTGTGGCCATCGCTGTCGGGCAGCGAAGAATGGTTCTGGATCGTCGGCGGTGCCGGCGCCCTCACCCTCCTCCTCGGCGCTTACTGCGCCATGTTTCAAAACGATCTCAAAGGCCTGCTGGCCTACTCCACCATCAGCCACCTCGGGCTGATCACCTTGCTGCTGGGGCTCAACAGCCCGCTGGCCGCCGTCGCGGCAGTGTTCCATATCCTCAACCACGCCACCTTCAAGGCCTCGCTGTTCATGGCGGCGGGCATCATCGACCACGAAAGCGGCACGCGGGACATCCGCAAGCTCAGCGGCCTGGTGCGGCTGATCCCGTTTACCGCGACCCTGGCGATGGTGGCCAGCGCCTCCATGGCCGGCGTGCCGTTGCTCAATGGTTTCCTGTCCAAAGAGATGTTCTTCGCCGAAACGGTGTTTATCTCGGCGACAAAATGGGTGGAAATCGCCCTGCCGGTGATTGCGACCATCGCCGGCACATTCAGCGTGGCCTATGCCCTGCGCTTTACCGTCGATGTGTTCTTCGGCCCGCCCGCCACCGATTTGCCGCACACGCCCCACGAACCACCGCGCTGGATGCGCGCGCCGGTTGAGCTGCTGGTATTGACCTGCCTGTTGGTGGGGATCTTCCCGGCCCAGATGGTCGGTTCGATCCTCGCCGCCGCCGCGTTGCCGGTGGTGGGCGGTGTGCTGCCGCAGTACAGCCTGGCGATCTGGCATGGCTGGAACGCGCCGATGATCATGAGCCTGGTGGCCATGACCGGCGGCGTGGTGCTCTACCTGATGCTGCGCAAGCAACTCAAGCGCGGTCGCTTCAAATACCCGCCGGTCATCAGCTACTTCAACGGCAAGCGCGGTTTCGAACGCTGCCTGGTGGTGATGATGCGCGGGGTACGCAAGATCGAAAAACGCATCAGCACCAAGCGCCTGCAAACGCAGTTGTTCCTGCTGGTGATCGTCGCGGTGATAGGCGCCATGATCCCGCTGCTGCACAGTGGCCTCACCTGGGGCGAGCGGCCGAAGATCCCCGGTTCCGTCGTGTTCGTAACCTTGTGGCTGCTGGCGATTGCCTGTGCCCTGGGCGCCGCCTGGCAAGCCAAGTATCACCGGCTCGCGGCCCTGACCATGGTCAGCGTGTGCGGCCTGATGACCTGCGTGACCTTCGTGTGGTTCTCGGCGCCGGACCTGGCGCTGACCCAATTGGTCGTCGAAGTCGTCACCACGGTGCTGATCCTGCTCGGCCTGCGCTGGTTGCCACGGCGGATCGAAGACGTCTCGCCACTGCCCAGTTCGTTGCGCAAGGCCCGTGTCCGTCGCCTGCGTGACTTCTTGTTGTCCACCGTGGTCGGTGGCGGCATGGCGCTGCTGTCCTACGCGATGCTGACGCGCCAGACGCCCAACGACATTTCCTCGTTCTACTTGAGCCGTGCCCTGCCCGAAGGCGGCGGCAGCAATGTAGTGAACGTGATGCTGGTGGACTTCCGGGGCTTCGACACCCTGGGCGAAATCACCGTGCTCGGCGCCGTGGCGCTGACCGTCTACGCGCTGCTGCGCCGCTTCCGCCCTTCGAAGGAAAGCATGCAACTGCCCGCGCAACAGCGCCAACTGGCGCCGGACGTGGCCACCGACCTGGTCAACCCGCGCCAGGCCAGCGACACCGCCCTGGGCTTCATGATGGTGCCGGCGGTATTGGTGCGCCTGCTGCTGCCGATTGCGCTGGTGGTGTCGTTCTACCTGTTCATGCGCGGCCACAACCAACCGGGCGGCGGATTCGTCGCAGGCTTGGTGATGTCGGTGGCGTTCATTCTGCAATACATGGTCGCCGGTACGCAGTGGGTCGAAGCGCAGATGCGCCTGCGGCCGATGCGCTGGATGGGCTTCGGGCTGCTGTCGGCGACCCTCACCGGGCTCGGCGCGCTGTTTGTCGGCTACCCGTTCCTCACCACCCATACCTGGCATGTGAGCCTGCCGCTGCTGGGCGATATCCATGTAGCCAGTGCGTTGTTTTTCGACGTTGGGGTGTACGCCATGGTGGTCGGTTCCACCCTGCTGATGCTCACCGCCCTCGGCCACCAATCGGTGCGCGCGCACAAACCGAGCAACCAGCCCCAAGCCGTTGCCGCAACAGAAGGAGCCGCCTGATGGAAGAAGTCATCGCGATTGCCATTGGGGTCCTGGCGGCCTCCGGTGTGTGGTTGATCCTGCGCCCGCGAACGTTCCAGGTGGTGATGGGCCTGTGCCTGTTGTCGTATGGGGTCAACCTGTTCATTTTCAGCATGGGCAGCCTGTTTATCGGCAAGGAGCCGATCATCAAGGACGGTGTGCCGCAGGACCTGCTCAACTACACCGATCCGCTGCCTCAGGCACTGGTACTCACGGCCATCGTCATCAGCTTCGCCATGACCGCATTGTTCCTGGTGGTGCTGCTGGCCTCCCGAGGCCTGACCGGCACCGACCACGTGGATGGCCGGGAGCCCAAGGAATGAATGGGGTCAATCAACTGATCGTCGCGCCGATCCTGCTGCCGTTGCTGACCGCCGGGCTGATGCTGATGCTCGGCGAGAAGCGCCGCCCGCTCAAGGCGCGCATCAATCTGTTCTCCAGCCTGATCGGCCTGGGCATTGCCGTGTTACTGCTGTACTGGACGCAACAGGACGGCCCCGGTTCGATTGGCGTGTACCTGCCGGGCAACTGGCAGGTGCCGTTCGGCATCGTGCTGGTGGTGGACCCGCTGTCGGCGCTGATGCTGGTGCTCACCGGGATCATCGGCGTGAGCGCGCTGCTGTTCGCCATGGCCCGCTGGGACCGTGCCGGCACCAGTTTCCATGCCCTGTTCCAGGTTCAGATGATGGGCCTGTATGGCGCCTTCCTTACGGCCGACCTGTTCAACCTGTTCGTGTTCTTCGAAGTGCTGCTGGCGGCGTCCTACGGTTTGATGCTGCACGGTTCCGGCCGCGCGCGCGTATCGGCGGGGCTGCATTACATCGCGATCAACCTGCTGGCGTCGTCATTGTTCCTGATTGGCGCGGCGATGATCTACGGCGTGACCGGCACGCTGAACTTCGCCGACCTGGCGCTGAAGATTCCGTTGGTGCCCGAAGCTGACCGTGGCCTGCTGCATGCGGGTGCGGCGATCCTGGCGACGGCGTTCCTGGCCAAGGCCGGCATGTGGCCGCTGAATTTCTGGCTGGCGCCCGCCTACTCCTCGGCCAGCGCGCCGGTGGCGGCGATGTTTGCGATCATGACCAAGGTCGGCGTGTACACCGTGCTGCGTTTGTGGACCCTGCTGTTTTCCGGCCAGGCCGGCGCATCGGCGCTGTTTGGCGGCGACTGGCTGGTGTATGGCGGCATGGCGACCATCGTCTGCGCGGCGCTGGCCATGCTGGCGGCGCAGCGGCTGGAACGCATGGCGAGCCTGAGCATTCTGGTATCGGCCGGGATCCTGCTGTCGTCGGTGGGCTTTGCCCAGCCGAGCCTCACCGCCGGGGCGCTGTTCTATCTGATCAGCTCCACCTTGGCGCTGAGCGCACTGTTCCTGCTGGCGGAATTGATCGAGCGGTCGCGCTCGGCCAATGACCTGCCGCTGGATGAAGAAATCGATGCGCTGCCCAAGGCCATGGAGTCGCTGCATCCACGGCCAGGCGTGAATCTGGATGACGAACAGAAAGCCGTGGTCGGCCAGGTCATTCCCTGGACCATGGCCTTCCTGGGCTTGAGTTTTATCGCCTGTGCGCTGCTGATCATCGGCATGCCGCCGTTGTCCGGGTTTATCGGCAAGCTCAGCCTCTTGAGTGCGCTGGTCAACCCGCTGGGCCTGGGCAATGCCGTGGATGAGCCGATTCGCCCGGCGGCCTGGGGCCTGGTGGCGCTGCTGATTCTGTCCGGGCTGGCTTCATTGATCGCCTTTGCGCGCTTGGGCATCCAACGCTTCTGGACCCCCGAAGAGCGCCCTTCGCCGCTGTTGCGGCGCTATGAGTGCCTGCCGATCTTCCTGCTGCTGGGCCTGAGCATTGCGCTGACCTTCAAGGCTGAACCCCTGCTGCACTACACGTTGGCCACCGCCCAGAGCTTGAACAACCCGGAGCGCTACGTGATGGCCGTGATGGCCACGCGCCCGGTGCCTAGCCCTGAAGCCAAGGCCGCCGCACGGGAGGTACAGCCATGAAACGCCTGCTCCCTGCCCCGTGGTTATCGCTGGCCTTGTGCATACTGTGGCTGCTGCTGAACCTGTCGGTCAGCCCCGGCAACCTGCTATTGGGCGCACTGCTGGGCGTTCTTGCGCCGTGGATGATGGCACCGCTGCGCCCGCAACCGATAAGCCTGCGCCGTCCCGGCGTGATCCTGCGCCTGTTTCTGCTGGTGGGCCGCGACGTGATTGTCTCCAACCTGCAAGTGGCGTGGCGCGTCCTGACCTGCGGCTCACGCCCGCCACACTCGCGCTTCATCAAGATCCCCCTGGATCTGCGCAGCCCCAACGGCCTCGCCGCGCTGTCGATGATCACCACGGTGATTCCCGGCACCATCTGGTCGGAGCTGGCCCTGGACCGCAGCCTCCTGCTGTTGCATGTCTTCGACCTGCACGATGAAGCGCCGTTTATCGAACACTTCAAAGCCACCTATGAACGGCCCCTGATGGAGATCTTCGAATGAGCGCCCTGCTCGCCAATGCGATCCTGTTCAGCCTGTTTTTGTTCTCGCTGGCCATGGTGCTGACCCTGGTGCGCCTGTTCAAAGGCCCCTCGGCCCAGGACCGGGTCCTGGCGCTGGACTACCTGTATATCCTGGCGATGCTGATGATGCTGGTGCTGGGCATCCGGTACGCCAGTGATACCTACTTTGAAGCGGCGCTGTTGATCGCGCTGTTCGGCTTCGTCGGCTCGTTTGCCCTGGCCAAATTCCTGCTGCGTGGGGAGGTGATTGAATGATGCCGTTATGGGTGGAAATCCTCGTGGCTGTGCTGCTGGTATTAAGCAGTGTGTTCGCGCTGATCGGAGCAATTGGCTTGCTGCGCATGAAGGACTTCTTCCAGCGCATGCACCCGCCGGCGCTGGCCTCGACGCTGGGTGCATGGTGTGTGGCGTTGGCGTCGATCATCTATTTTTCGGTACTCAAGTCCGGGCCGGTGTTGCACGGTTGGTTGATCCCGATTCTGCTGTCGATCACCGTGCCGGTGACTACCCTTTTGCTGGCGCGTACGGCGCTGTTTCGCAAACGCATGGCCGGTGACGATGTGCCCGCCGAGGTCAGCAGTCGCCGAGCTGAACGCTCCAAATCAGCCTAGCGACGCCATCAGCCCGTGGGTGCTAAGGGTGTGTTGGGACAAAACCCTGGAGGGGCGAGCCGAACGGTAAACCGCTGTGGGGATTGATCGCATACCATTGCCCCCCTGCCTGGATCGCCTGCAACTCCACTTGGTTAACCGTGCCCTGCAGGGGAGTCACCTGCTGGGCATTCGCCTTATTGAGCATGTCGACGACCGTGGGAGTGGTGTCACGGGTGAAGCGAAGCTTTGCAAAAATATCAACCGGTGCATACACGCCCATCCCGATTCTGACGGGGACACCCTTGCTCGAACGTCTTAAAAAGTTGGTGAGTCGACCCGGCAGGCTCGGCAGGTTGGATAAGCCATCCGCCGGGTTGAAAATGCCACGCAGCAATGCCGTGCCTTCCTTAAGAGCAGAAATGCCAAATGCCTGCTTGTTCAGGCGCGAGGCAAACTTGACCGCCTTCCAGGCTTTGCGGGCGCCCTGAAGTCCTCCCGCGCCAATCAGCAGCAATGCATCGATTGCCAGATTCTTTAAGCCGTCTTTGACGTTGCCCTCATAGATATCCACCAATGGGCCGATGAACGAAATCATCGACACCAGTGCGCGACCGTTCTCCCCACTCGTCAGACGATTGACGTAGCCTCGAACAGTGTCTTCGCTGGGCAGCATGGCATTGGCATGGTCAATGAGTTCCTGGCGATGCCCGCTGAAATTGCCCAGGTAATTACCCGTCAGGACAGTGTCGACAATCGCCTGGCTTTTAGCCGAGGCAAAGGTGTCGGGCACCCAGTCATTACGGTTGTCGCCGGCGCCTTTGGCCGTTGACCCCGCCAGGGAAGCACCGACTTTGGAAATGATGACCTTAGACCAGGTGTTCTCGCGAGGGGCTTCCCCGGTGAGGTAGGCGTTGAAATCAAAAGGCTGCCTTGTGCCCCGCAGATACCAGTGGGTCTTCTCGCCACTTCTCCATCTGGGCACGGTCTCTTTTTCAAGGACGCCCCCCTTCAGGTTCAATGACTTGTTCCCCGCCAGACTGGCCGTGCGATCAATGATCGTCCCGGACGTGGGAAAAAATTCGAGGTAGCGGTATTTACCGTTGTATTTGCTGCGCAGCAGTACCCCGTGCCACCCACGGTTCCGGGCTACCTTATTGCCCTTGGCAGCGTCGTCCTTCTGCGTTTCACCGGTTTCCCGACGCAGCCTGTAGACGTCGACTTCCCCCCATTCAAGCGCCTGCCGAACGTCAAGCGGCAGGTTTGCAAGGCTCATCTTCATCAGCGAGGGCATCGCACCTTTGACATCACTCAGGTACTGATCGACTGCACCTGCGACCTGATCGGCAATACGCGGGAGTGTCTGTATTCGGGCTTCAAATTGCGCTTGGGTCATTCGAGGGTGGCTGAATTTGAACCAATGCTCATGCAGATCGCCCGTTGCATACGCCTCGACCAAGGTCGGCCACTTCGTATTAATGCCCACACCCGATAGGCTGTGTTTCGTCGCGGGCTTGGTCAACGTGAGCGTTTCGATCTCGCGCTCGGTCAGCTCGGGAAATGCCTGTTTCAGTGCCTTGATCGCCAGACTGCTACGCGTGGGCGGCGCCGTCCCCAGTGTGACGACGGACTGCTCGAGCGCCTCGCTGCGACGGGCTATGGCGCTAGACGCCAACTGGTAATCCTCTGGCGTATAGCGGTTGTCGCTGCGCCGCGGCACGGCCCCCGTCATGACCCCTGCATCCAGCACCAACTTGGCACCCAGCCCTATGGCCAGGACCTGTTGTTGCGGCTGCACGGCTTGCAGGGTGGTCAATGCGCCAAGCTCGGTGAGGCTCATGCCGCGACTGGCGCCGGCACCGCCCCACACTTCAGCCAATGCGGTGCCCAGGCTGAGCGTCATCCACGCCGGGCTGCCGATACGTATTTTGCCTGGCGCCTGGCGTAGCGGCCCGGGGAGCGCTGCAGACTCCTGCTGGTCCGGTTTCACCAAAAACTCCGGGGCGGCATGTGCCAGGAACAGATGAGCCACCAACGGTGCAGCCCGTACGCTCACGCCTTTCTTCTCGATCAGGTGCTTTTCAAAGTCTTTGCGTACGGCCCCCATCTCACGGCCCATGTTGGCCGGCGTATAAAACGGGTAACCCGCGGCGCTTCCCGGGACGCCGGGAACATCTGGGTCGACACTGAGCAGGATGGCGCTGGTCAGCAGGTTTTTGTGTTGCGCGGCATCACTGTCGGCGTTCCCCGTATACCAATTCAACGCCTGGGCGAGCTCCAGCCCCCACTGCCGGGCCTGCGGGGTGTTGAGTATGTCGTCCCAGATCTGGTCTGCCTTGGCGGCTGTTTCCTGCGGGTCGACGTGTGTCACCGCGTGCAGGCCCAAGGCGAACCCTATCGTATTGGCGCCATACTTCTGATCCGTCGCCAACGCGATCAACTTGGTTTTGTCACCCGCCGACAAGGCGCCCGCAGCCCAATGCTGAGGCAGTAATGTCGCGTAATTACCGACAGGCGTCGTCGGCGCGAAGTAGGTGCGCAGCCATTTGGCAGCGGCGCGAGCCTGGCCGGCGGTATCGAGCGCCCCCAGGCCCATCGACCTGGCGACCTGGCGCAGATCGTGGCTATCGTCTGAATAGAGCGCGTTACCGAACGGTTCGCTCGACACGACGAGCGCCGCCAATGCGTCTTTCAGCGGCTGGCTCCAACGGTCACTGACAGGTACCTCCAACCATTGATTCAGCGTGGGTTGCAGCACTTGCAGACGGCCTTCGCTGATACGCACCGGCCGGTCCGGCAATGTTTGCCCAAGGTCCGCCAAAACACCCTGCATCTCGGGGCGTGCAATCAGCTCGGCCAGGCGTGTGCGAGCCTCGTGATCGCTCTTTAACGGGTGTGTTCGAGACACCTCGAACGCGGTAGCCGATAACGCTATCGGCTTATCGTCTTCAAGGCCCTGCGCCACTCGCTGCAAGGCGTCCGCCAGGTTGTGTCGGTCGTCCATTTCAGCGATACCGCGCTTGGCCCATTCGAGCCTGAGTTGGCGGTTACGTGTCTGGGCTGTGGAGAGCGCGGGCCAACCCGCCTCCAGCGTCGCGGCCAATGCGCTCGCTTGCTCCGGGGTGTGAGGCGGCTGAACGCCATAAAACAGGCTCGCCACGTTGCGAGAAATGTGCGAGCTGGCGGCAGAGACGTAAGGCACGCCGTGGTGTGAGGGGTCCAGTGCTTCGAGCGCGCGCATCACTCGACCGGATATTTGCCACCAGCCGCAGGTGTCTTGCAACGCATAGGTTTGGCGGTTGACCACACCATCGCGGGTGACCAGGCCCGTTACGCCGTTGTGGCCAATAACGACCGAGTCCAGTGAAAACCCCTTGCTCCTCAACCAGGCCAGCACTTCGGGCTGATTCACCACTTGCTTGTAGATCTCGAACGGTCGCGAGATCAGGGCGTTCGCGGGTACGCTCACCGACGAGTCAGACACGCTTGCCATTTTCCCGGTCAATTGTGTTTGCAGGGTTTTATCTGCTTCGACGGAGGCAGACGCCGGGCCATCCAGCATGCCCAGGGTGTGACGCGTGGCGCTGGAGGGCACGTTCAAAAGCGAGCGTTTTTCGCGCCGTGCAGCGGTTTCCTCGAACGCTGATGTACCAAAGGGAAGCGGCGCCACGTGCCCGCCCGGCGCTCGCAATAACCCGTTGCCTGGAGGCGAGCCGGGCTGCGCAGTGTTCTCAGACGAAACGGCGATGCGCGGGCCCTCAGGCTCAGGCGATGGGTGGGAGGGGTACAGACTGTTGCGTGCGTGGAGATTGATCATGGAGACCGGCATATTCAACCCTCTTGAAAGAGACTTTTGAAAATGTCCTCGTCCTAAGAACAGGTGCTGTCAAACGCGTTACCTATGCATCAGCGGGTAGAGGTTATGTGAACCTGTCATCGCTGATCGGCAGGCCAGAGAGGCCTCTTATTCGCTAAGTGGGGAAGTGGCGGCGGGCGGTTCCATTTCATACAGGCTTGCGGGCTTGCCTCTCACATCACTTGAGATCGCGAGGAGAGCGTTGAGAACACAAAAAAAAACGCCCCGAACCAGTCGGGGCGTTTTTATTCAGCGTGCGGCAACCAAGCGTCAGTCAGCCAACCGCCACGTCGTCCCACCCTTGCCGTCTTCCAACACCACACCCATCGCGGTCAGTTGGTCACGGATACGGTCGGACTCCGCCCAGTCCTTGCCTGCGCGAGCGGCCAGGCGCGCCTGAATCAGCGCATCCACCTCAGCCGCATCCACACGCCCTTCAGCGCCGGCTTGCAGGAAGTCATCGGCGTGCATCTGCAACACGCCCAGCACGCTGGCCAGCTCTTTGAGGCGCGCCGCCAGGCCCGCCGCCGCGTCGAGATCGCTCTCGCGCAGGCGGTTGATCTCGCGCACCATTTCGAACAGCACCGCGCAGGCTTCCGGGGTGCCGAAGTCGTCGTTCATGACTTCGGTAAAGCGTGCCACGAACGCTTCGCCGCCGGCCGGAGCCACTGCGGGAAGGCCTTTCAACGCGTGGTAGAACCGCTCCAGGGCGCCCTTGGCATCCTTGAGGTTGTCTTCCGAGTAGTTGATGGCGCTGCGGTAATGGCTGGACACCAGCAGGTAACGCACCACTTCCGGGTGGTACTTTTCCAGCACGTCGCGGATGGTGAAGAAGTTGTTCAAGGACTTGGACATCTTCTCGCCATTGATGCGGATCATGCCGCAGTGCATCCAGGCGTTGGCGTAGGTCTTGCCGGTGGCGGCTTCGCTCTGGGCGATTTCGTTTTCGTGGTGCGGGAACTCCAGGTCGCTGCCGCCGCCATGAATGTCGAAGGTCTCGCCCAGGCAGCAGGTGGACATCACCGAGCATTCGATGTGCCAACCCGGACGCCCGGCGCCCCATGGCGACTCCCAGCTTGGCTCGCCGGGCTTGGTGGCTTTCCACAGCACGAAATCGAGCGGGTCCTGCTTGGCTTCGTCGACTTCGATGCGCGCGCCGATGCGCAGGTCTTCGATCTTCTTGCGCGACAGCTTGCCGTAGCCCATGAACTTGGCGACGCGGTAGTACACGTCGCCATTGCCGGGGGCGTAGGCATAGCCCTTGTCGATCAGGGTCTGGATCATCGCGTGCATGCCAGGGATGTGGTCCGTGGCACGCGGTTCCATGTCCGGCTTGAGGATGTTGAGGCGCGCCTCGTCCTCGTGCATCGCGGTGATCATACGCTCGGTCAGCGCGTCGAACGCCTCGCCGTTTTCATTGGCGCGGTTGATGATCTTGTCGTCGATGTCGGTGATGTTGCGCACATAGGTCAGGTCGTAACCGCTGAAACGCAACCAGCGGGTCACCAGGTCGAAGGCAACCATGCTGCGGCCGTGGCCGATGTGGCAGTAGTCGTACACGGTCATGCCGCACACGTACATGCGCACTTTGTTGCCATCGAGCGGCTTGAAGACTTCTTTGGTCTTGCTGAGTGTGTTGTAGATCGTTAACACGACAACTCCCTTAAATCACTGGCCCCACGAATCACGCAAGGTCACGGTACGGTTGAATACCGGATGACCAGGTTTGGAGTCCTTGATATCCGCGCAGAAGTAACCTTCGCGCTCGAACTGGAAACGGTCTTCCGGCTGTGCGTCGCCAAGCGATGGCTCGGCACGACAACCCGTGAGTACTTGCAGGGAGTCAGGGTTGATGTTGTCGAGGAAACTCGCGCTGTCTTCGGCCTTCTCGGGGTTGGGCGAACGGAACAGACGATCGTACAGGCGCACTTCGCACTCGATGCTGGCAGCGGCCGGCACCCAGTGGACCACACCCTTGACCTTGCGGCCTTCAGGGTTCTTGCCCAGGGTGTCCGGGTCGTACGAGCAACGCAGTTCGACGATGTTGCCATCGGCGTCCTTGATCGCTTCGTCAGCGCGGATCACGTAGCTGCCACGCAGGCGCACTTCGCCATTGGGCTCCAGGCGCTTGTAGCCCTTCGGCGGTTCTTCCATGAAGTCATCGCGGTCGATGTAGAGTTCACGGGCGAACGGCAGCTTGCGCACGCCGAGTTCTTCTTTTTGCGGGTGACGCGGCAGTTCGAGGTGTTCGACCTGGTCTTGCGGGTAGTTGGTGATCACGACTTTCAGCGGGCGCAGCACGCACATGGCGCGCGGGGCGTTGGCGTCGAGGTCCTGGCGGATGCTGAATTCGAGCATGCCAAAGTCGACCACGCCGTCGGAACGGTTGGTGCCGACCATGTCGCAGAAGTTGCGGATCGACGCCGGGGTGTAGCCGCGACGGCGGAAGCCCGACAGCGTCGACATGCGCGGGTCATCCCAGCCATGCACGTGTTTTTCATCGACCAGTTGCTTGAGCTTGCGCTTGCTGGTGATGGTGTAGTTCAGGTTCAGGCGGCTGAATTCGTACTGGCGCGGCTGCGCCGGCACCGGCAGGTTGCTCAGGAACCACTCGTACAGCGGGCGATGGCTTTCGAATTCCAGGGTGCAGATGGAGTGGGTGATGCCTTCGATGGCGTCCGACTGACCGTGGGTGAAATCGTAGTTGGGGTAGATGCACCACTTGTCACCGGTCTGGTGGTGGTGGGCATGGCGGATGCGGTACATGATCGGGTCGCGCAGGTTCATGTTCGGCGAGGCCATGTCGATCTTGGCGCGCAACACGCGGGCGCCGTCCGGGAACTCACCGGCGCGCATGCGGGCGAACCAGTCGAGGTTCTCCTCCACGGAGCGGTCACGGAACGGGCTGTTCTTGCCCGGCTCGGTGAGGCTGCCACGGTATTCCTTGGCTTGCTCGGGGCTCAGGTCGTCGACGTAGGCCTTGCCGGCCTTGATCAGCTCGACGGCCCAGTCGTGCAACTGGTCGAAGTACTGCGAGGCATAGCGCACTTCACCGGACCATTCGAAGCCCAGCCACTTCACGTCGCTTTCGATCGCGTCGATGTATTCCTGGTCTTCCTTGGCCGGGTTGGTGTCGTCGAAACGCAAGTGCGTGACGCCACCGAACTCCTGGGCCAGGCCGAAGTTCACACAGATCGACTTGGCGTGACCGATGTGCAGATAGCCGTTGGGCTCTGGCGGGAAACGGGTGACGATCTGCGTGTGCTTGCCCGAATCCAGGTCCGCCTGGATGATCGGGCGCAGGAAATTGACCGGGACGGCAGGTCCGGCCTTGGCGTTCGAGGTAGGGTCGACAGTGGGCTTGCTCATAGGATCCTTGAACAGACAGGTTCGTGGCCGGTTGGGGCCAGATAAAACAAAGGGCTCATGATAGCCGAAGCAGTCAAGACACTGACAGAGCGCGGCCAATTAATTGCCCGGGCGGTAAAAAACCACCTCGAAATTCGCACAGGGCAGGCTAAACTGCGCGCCTTGGCCGCCGTTTAGCCAGACAGGTAAAGCGTTTATTCGCCCAAACCCACGAATTCCCTGAAAAGAGTAGTGAACATGACTCAAGTGAAACTGACCACCAACCACGGTGACATCGTCATCGAACTGAACGCCGAGAAAGCGCCGATCACCGTCGCCAACTTCATCGAGTACGTGAAGGCCGGCCACTACGAAAACACTGTTTTCCACCGTGTCATCGGCAACTTCATGATCCAGGGCGGCGGTTTCGAGCCGGGCATGAAAGAGAAGAAAGACAAGCGCCCAAGCATCCAGAACGAAGCGGATAACGGCCTTTCCAACGACAAGTACACCGTCGCCATGGCCCGTACCATGGAGCCGCATTCGGCCTCCGCGCAGTTCTTCATCAACGTCGCCGACAACGCCTTCCTGAACCACAGCGGCAAGAACGTGCAGGGTTGGGGCTACGCGGTGTTCGGTAAAGTCACCGCAGGCACCGACGTTGTCGACAAGATCAAAGGCGTGTCCACCACCTCCAAGGCCGGTCACCAGGACGTTCCCGCCGAAGACGTGATCGTCGAGAAAGCCGAGATCATCGAAGCGTGATATTGCTGATTTCAGACTTGCATCTGGAACAGGAGCGCCCGGACATCACCCGGGCGTTTCTGGATCTGCTCCACGGCCGCGCCCGTGGTGCCCAGGCGTTGTACATTCTGGGGGACTTCTTCGAAGCCTGGATTGGCGACGATGGGATGACCGCCTTCCAGCGTTCGATTGGCGAGGCTCTGCGTGAGCTGAGCGACAGCGGCACCCCGATTTTCATCATGCACGGCAACCGCGATTTCCTGATCGGCAAGGCGTTCTGCAAAGCCGCAGGCGCCACCCTGCTCAAGGACCCGAGTGTCGTGCAGTTTTACGGCGAACCCGTGCTGCTGATGCACGGCGACAGCCTGTGTACCCGCGACCTCGGCTATATGAAGCTGCGGCGCATCCTGCGTAACCCGCTCGTGCTGTTTATCCTGCGTCACCTGCCTTTGCGTACCCGCCACAGGCTGGCGCGCAAGCTGCGCAGTGAAAGCCGTGCGCAAACCCGCATGAAGGCCAACGACATTGTCGATGTGACGCCCGAGGAAGTGCCACGGGTGATGCAGCACTTTGGCGTGCGTACCCTGGTCCACGGCCACACCCACCGCCCGGCCATCCACAAATTGCAGATCGGTGACCAGGCGGCCAAGCGCATTGTGCTGGGGGACTGGGACAAGCAAGGCTGGGCCTTGCAGGTGGATGAGCAGGGGTTCGCGTTGGCGGCGTTTGATTTTGTGAACCCGCAGTTGGCGCTGCCTGGCGCCTGACTCAAGCACACCGTCGTTCAAACGTGAATAGAGATCCAATTGAATTGCATTACAGCCTTCAGCGGTCAGTGACCTGAAGCCGCAGGCCCCGCCTTGGCGGTAAACGGCGGCTTGGCCAGCCACACCAACAGCATCAACCCGGCGAATATCCACCCCATCAAGGTGAAGTAGTCCACGGTGGACATCATGTACGCCTGGCTGGTCAGTATCTGGTCCAGTTGCGTGTATGCCTTCTGCCCTGCCCCACCCAGCGCCTGCAAGGCGTCGCGCGTGGCCGAGTCATAAACGGTCATGTTCTCGCTCATGTAGGCATGGTGTTGGTCGGCCCGGCGAATCCAGATCCATGTGGTGAGCGACGCCGCAAAGCTGCCGCCCAGGGTCCGCAGGAAAGTGGCCAGGCCGGCGCCGTCGGCAATCTGCTGCGGCGGCAGGTCGGACATCAGGATGCTCAAGGTCGGCATGAAGAACAGCGCCACGCCGATGCCCATGAACAACTGCACCAGGGCGATGTGGGTGAAGTCCACCTCGTTAGTGAAGCCGGCGCGCATGAAGCAACTCAACCCCATCGCCAGGAACGACAGCCCCGCCAGCAGGCGCAGGTCGAACTTGTGCGCATACTTACCCACGAACGGCGACATCAGCACCGGCAGAATACCGATCGGCGCCACCGCCAGCCCGGCCCAGGTGGCGGTGTAGCCCATCTGGGTTTGCAGCCACTGCGGCAGGATCAGGTTGATGCCGAAGAAGCCCGCATAGCCGCCGATCAACACAATGGTGCCGATACGGAAGTTGCGGTAGGCAAACAAGCGCAGGTTGACCACTGGGTGCTTGTCGGTCATTTCCCAGATCACGAACACCGCCAGGGCAATCACCGAAATCGCCGCGCCGATGAGGATGAAGTTGGATTCGAACCAGTCCAGGTCATTGCCCTTGTCGAGGATGATCTGCAGGGCGCCGACGCCCACGATCAAGCTGAGCAAACCGACGTAATCCATCGGCTGGTAGCTGGTCACCACCGGGCGTTTTTTCAACTGCGAACGCACCACCATCGCCGCAAAGATACCGATGGGCACGTTGATGAAAAAGATCCATGGCCAGCTGTAGCTGTCGGTGATCCAGCCGCCGAGGATAGGCCCGGCAATCGGCGCCACCACTGTGACCATCGCCAGCAACGCCAGGGCCATGCCGCGCCTGGCGGGCGGATACACCGCAATCAGCAGGGTCTGGGTCATCGGGTACAACGGCCCGGCCACCAGGCCTTGCAGCACCCGAAAGCCGATCAGCTCGGGCATCGAGGTAGAAATACCGCAGAGGAACGAGGCCAGCACAAACAGCAGGGTTGCCCACAGGAACAGCTTCACCTCGCCGAAGCGACGGCTCAGCCAGCCGGTGAGCGGCAAGGCGATGGCGTTGCTCACGGCAAACGAGGTGATCACCCAGGTGCCCTGCTCCGAACTCACACCCAGGTTGCCGGAAATGGTCGGCAACGCCACGTTGGCGATGGTGGTGTCGAGCACCTGCATAAAGGTCGCCAGCGACAGGCCAATGGTGGCCATCAACAGGCTGGGTGGCGTGAAGGAGGCGTTATTGCTCATCAGCGTTGCACAGCCTTGGGAGCGGCGACGCTGTTGTCATGGATCAACTGGGTGATCATGGCGTCAGCCTCGGCCAATTGGCGGTCATACACGTTGGTGGTGAACGAGGCCTTTTGCGGTGGCTGTTGCGCCAGCACCGGGCCGCTCTGGTCGTGCAGGTTCACGTTGACCACCGTGCTCAAGCCCACGCGCAGCGGGTGCTTGGCCAGTTCTTCGGCATTGATGTGAATACGCACCGGTACCCGCTGCACGATCTTGATCCAGTTACCGGTAGCGTTCTGCGCGGGCAACAGGGCAAACGCGCTGCCGGTGCCGGCGCCGAGGCTGTCGACGGTGCCGCTGAATTTCACGTCGCTGCCGTAGATGTCCGACTCGATGTCTACCGGTTGGCCGATGCGCATGTCGCGCAGTTGGGTTTCCTTGAAGTTGGCGTCGATCCACAGTTGGTTCAACGGGATCACCGCCATCAACGCGGTGCCCGGTTGCACGCGCTGGCCCAGTTGCACGGTGCGCTTGGCCACGTAGCCGGTCACCGGAGCGATCAGGGTGCTGCGCGCATTGGTCAGGTAGGCCTGGCGCAGTTGCGCGGCGGCGGCCTGCACGTCGGGGTGAGAGCTGATCACGGTGTCATCCACCAGCGCATTGCTGGTCTTGAGTTGCTGCTCAAGGTTGGTCAGCGCGTTCTTCGCCGCGGTCAGGCTGTCACGGGCGTGGGACAGTTCTTCCTGGGAGATCGCCCCGCCCTGGGCCAATGTCTTACGGCGGTTGTAGTTGTCCTGGGCGGTTTGCACGTCGGCTTTCTGTGCGTTCACCTGGGCTTTCATGCCGTCGACGTTGCTATACAAACCGCGCACCTGGCGCACGGTGCGCGCCAGGTTGGCCTGGGCACTTTGCAGGCCGACGGCAGCGTCATTCGGGTCGAAATTGACCAGCACCTGGCCTTCGTGGACCAGGTCGCCATCGTCGGCGCCGATGCTGACCACGGTGCCGGTGACCAGCGGGGTGATTTCCACTACGTTGCCGTTTACATAGGCATCGTCGGTGCTTTCGTTGAAGCGCCCGTAAAATTCATACCAGCCCCATACGCCCACGACGCCGAGGATGACGATCAGCGCCAGGCCGATCAGCATGACTTTGCGTTTGCGCGGGTTGCTGTCTTTCGGTTGTTCAGTTGCTTGGGTGTTTTCGGCAGTGGCCATGACAAATACCTCGAATTATTCCGTGCGTGTGGCTGGGGTGGTCGATGCCACGTTGTCGGCGTCGAAGCCGCCGCCCAGGGCCTGCATCAATTGAATCGACAGAGCGATTTGCCCGGCATTCAAGGTCGCCAGCTGACGCTGGGCCTGCAGCAATTGCTGCTCGATGCTGAGCACATCCAGGTAGTTACCGACCCCGGAGCCGTAGCGCTGAACCACGGTGTCGTAGGACTGCTGGGCAATGTCGGTGGCGTGTTGCTGGGCCTGGATCTGCCGGCCGGTTTCGCGCAGTTGCGACAGCGTGTCGCCGATATCGCCCAAGGCCTGCACCAGGGTTTTGTTGTATTGCGCCACCGCCAGGTCGTAGTCGGCGTCACGCGCGTCAAGGTCGGCGCGCAGGCGGCCGCCGTCGAAGATCGGCAGGGAAATAGTCGGTGCGATATTGAAGAAGCGGCTCGGCGAACCAAACATCGCGTCCCCCAGCAACGACTCGGCCCCGGCGCTCGCGCTCAAGTTGAGGTTGGGGTAGAAGCGCGTCTTGCTCGCGGCGATGTCCTTGCTCGCGGCCTCGACCCGCCAGCGCGCGGCGATCAGGTCCGGGCGACGGCCCAACAGTTCGGCGGGCAGCACCGAAGGGACGGCAACGGCGGCGGGTTTCAACACGCTGGGGCGTGCCAGCTCATTGCCGCGATCCGGGCCCTTGCCGAGCAACACCGCCAGGGCGATCTTGGCACTCTGCAGTTGTTTTTCCGCGTCGATCAGTTGCGACTGGGAGCTGGCTTCCAGGCTCTCGGTCTGCTGGTACTGGTATTGGCTGTCGATGCCCGCGCTCAGGCGTCGCTTGCTCAATTCAAGCATTTGCCGGGTGCGCTTGAGGTCATCGGTGGCCAGGTCGCGCACGATATGCGCCTGGCCCAGGTCGCTGTAGGCCTTGGCCACATCGGCGGCAAGGGTCAGGCGCGCGGCCTGCTGGTCGACTTCGGCGGCACGGGCCTGGCCCAACGCGGCTTCCCAGGCGGCGCGCTGGCCACCCCACAGGTCGAAGGTGTAATTGAAGCTGGCGCCAATATTACGCACGGTGGAGTAGGCATCGCCCTCACCGCGCGGGTCTTGGTCCCGGGCCAGGCGCGAGCGGCTGACGCCGGCGCTGGCGTCCAGGGTCGGCATGCGCGCGGCGTTCGCGGCGTAGGCAGCGGCCTGGGCCTGGTGGGCACGGGCGCTGGCCACTTGCATGTCGGGGCTGTTTTGCAGGGCCTCCTGGATCAGGCCGTCGAGTTGCGGGTCGCCGAGGCTTTTCCACCAGTCGGCGCGAGGCCAGGCGGCGTTCGACAGGGCCGCACCGCTCAGGGATTTACCCGCCTGCAAGGTGTTGGCGTCGAGGCGCCGGCCTTGGGTGTCGAGGCCGCTGAAGTTGGCGCAACCGGCCAGGCTCATCGCCGCGAGCACCAGGCAAAGGGCACGTGGGTTCATTATTTACCTACCCGCTGCAGGGTGATGGGGTCACCGGCAGCTATCAGAATTTTCTTGAGAATCCGTTCCAGGGTTTCCAGCTCGCCCGGCTCAAGTGCGCCGGCCAACTGGTTCAACGCTTGCGCGCCGATGTACGGCAGCAGGTCCGCCAGGCGCTGGCCGTCGGGGGTCAGTACCAACTGCACTTGGCGGCGGTCGAGTTCGGAGCGCTTGCGGCTGAGCAAGTCTTTTTGCTCCAGCCGGTCGAGCATGCGGGTCATCGAGCCGCTGTCCAACGACAGGTGGCGACACAGCTCGGCCGGGGTGTCGACGCCGAACTGCGCCATGATGATCAACACCTTGAACTGCGCGGCGGTAATGCCGTGGGGTTCCATATGGGTGTCGATGATGCGGTCCTTGAGGATCGCCGCGCGGCCCAGCAACAAGCCGAGGTGGCAGTTGTGGAAGTTGTCAGGGGTGAAGTGGGACATCGAAAGTCACCTTATTACTGCCTAGGCAGTGAATGTATGACGAGATGTTACTGCCTAGGCAGCGAAAGTCAAATGGAATAATTAGGTTGCTTGGTATTTGTTCAGGAAGGAGGATTGAAAGAGGCCCCATGTGGGAGGGGGCAAGTCGAATCGTCGCCCCGCCCCGCCCACTTTTTTACCGCCTCAGGATCAGAAATCGCGTTTGTAGAAGATATCCAGCGAGCTGGCCACGCCGCTGGCCACTTCCAGGTACACCTTCTTGCTCAGCAGGTAGCGCAAGGCGATGGTGCTGGCCGGTTCGAACACCCCGACGCCGTAACGCAGGCTGAGTTTCTCGGTGATCTTGCCGCTGGCCACCACCGCCGTGTTGTTACCACTGCCCTGGGTGTCGAGTTCAAAGTCCTTGATGCCCAGGTTCCTGGCCAGGTCGGATGTCACCCCTGCGCTGCCCATCAAGCCCAGGCCCAGGGCGGCTTGGGCGAGCATGTTGTTGTCTTCGCCAGTGGTGCTCAGCGGGCGGCCCAGCACCAGGTAGGACAGCGCCTGCTCCTGGCTCATGGCCGGTTCCGAGAAGATTTGCGTGGTGGGTTGTTCGGCGCTGCCGCTGAGGCGGATGCCGGCCACCACGTCGTCGGTCTTGCGGATGGCTTCGATATCCAGGTACGGCTGGTCCAGGGGCCCGGCGAACAGCAGGCGCGCGCGGCGTACGTCGAGTTTCTGGCCATAGGCGCGATAGCGGCCGTCGTTGAGCCACAACTCGCCACGGGTGTCTAGGTTGTCGCCGATATGCACGTGGCCCTGCACCTTGGCGGTCAGGCCGAAGCCGGAGAAATTGAGCTGGTCTTCACCCACCGCCACGTCGATATCCATAGCCATGGCCATCGGCGGCTTGCCCTCTTCGGTCTGGCTGCCAATGATGATCGTGTCGTCCGACACCTTGACGGTCGACGGCGGCAGTTCGCGCACGGTGATGTCACCACGGGGGATCCGCACCTTGCCGACGATGGCGAGTTTGTCATCCTTGAGGCTGATGTTCAGGTCGGGCGCCACTTCGAGCACCGCGTAGGGCTCCACCGTCACCGGCAACTGCGAACCTTGCAGGCTCAGGTCCACTGCCAGGGCCTGGCCCCAGTCGATGCGGCCCTTGAGGCTGCCCTGCCCGGCCTTGCCGCTGCGCCAGCCACCGTTGAGCTGCACGCTTTCACCGGCGATCAACGCCTGCACATTCAAGCCTTCGAGGCTGATGGGCAGTTCCGGCCCGGAAATTTCGCCGCCCACCAGATTCACGCTGCCGTTGACCTGCGGCGCCAATAGCCCCCCAGAGATGCGTCCATTGCCGTTGAGCGTGCCGCCGAGGGTTTCCACCATCGGTACAAAGGGTCGCGCCACGGCCAGGTCGAGGCCGACGAGGCTGAAGTTGCCCGTCATCGGCTTGCTCTTCGGCAATGGGTTGATCTGCGCCTGCACCAGCAACTCACCCAGCTTGCCACCGCGCAGGTTCAGTTGTGTGTGGATGCGCTTGGGATTGAGGGTGGTTTCCAGCTTGAGCGTGTCATACGGGAAATCCAGCCACTGGTCTTTGTCCTTGACGCGCAAGGTGCCGCCACTGGCATCCACCGAGACCAGGCCCTTGGGGCCACTGTTGGGCAGGTCCAACTGCAGGTCGGCGTTGAGCTTGCCCTGCCAGGCGAAGTCTTTAGGCAAAAACGCCGCGAGGCTGTCGAGGGGGAATTGCTTGAGGTGGTAACGCAGTTTGGGCTCAGGCATCAGCCGCTGGTCTTCGCCGCAAAGGCTGGCAGGACCGGACACCCAGCAATGCGCAGCAAAGGTCAGCTTGCCATCGGCCAGGCGCTCGATTTTCGCCGGGGCTTGCAGTTTCCAGTCCTGGCCGCCGGCTTGCACATCACCACTGGCCAGGCGCCCGCGCCAGTTGCCCTTGTCGAGGTTGCCGTCCAGGGCCAGGGCCAGTTTGAGCAACGGGCCGGCCAGGTCCAGTTGGACTTTTTGCGTGTTGATATCGCCCTGGGCGGCGGCGGTGAGCGTGCCCAGTTGGGTCTCGCCGCTTTGAATGCCGCTGCCCTTGAGATCGATGGTCGCGCGCTGGGCATTATCCAGGGTGGCGCCGAGGCTCAGGCTTTGCAGGCGGTTGTCGGCAAACGCCAGTTGCTGGCCCTTGAGGTCGAGTTTGCCGTGGGGCGCCTTGAGGCTGCCGGCCACATCGAGACGACCGTTGACCTGCCCACGCAACTGCGGCCACAGCTGGGCCAGACGCGCGAGCTTGATGTCGATTTGCCCGGCCAGACGTTGTTGCAGGCTGCCGCTGCCATTGATGCGGTTGTCACCCAGGCGGATATCCAGGTTCGCCAAGGTCCATTGCTCGCCGGCGCCATCGGCCTTGGCCGCCAGCACTGCCGTTTGCCCCCGCAAGCGCCCCTTGAGGTCGAGGTCGGCGTTGAGCTTGAGCTGCTCATTCTTGAACTCGCCTTTGCTGCGCAGCGGCCCGGCCAGCGTACCGGGCAGTTCAGCCACCCAGTACGCCGGGTTCAGCGCCGACAGGTCCAACGCCGTATCCCAGGCGATGCCATCGGCGAACTGCAGGTTCAGGTGGCCTTCGGCCTTGCCCTGGCCTGCGGTCAGTTTCAGCTCGGGCAGGAAGACTTGCTTAAGATCACCGCTGAACGGGGTGACTACATTGAACTTGCCCGCCGGGCCGTCGAGGTCGGCCTTGAGGTTGCCGAGGTAGTTGCCATCTTTGTAGGAGATCTCACCGTTGAAGGTGCGCAATGTTACCTGCGGCGCGTCGATCAGCGGATAAAGGCGATGCCACGGGAAGTCGATCCAATCGATCCTGGCGTCGGCACTGAAGCCTTGTTGCCAATCCAGCTGGGCGCTGAGTTTAACGCTCTGTTTATCCCCGGCAGTCAGGCCCAGGCCGGCGATCTGTGCGCCCTTGGCGTCGACCTTACCTTGCAGCAGCAGGTCTATCGGGCCTTTTTCCGCCGGCAGCGCGGCTTTGCCCAGCAGTTGATAGCCCTTTTTCAGGTCGCCTCGGGCGCTGAGGTTGAGCTGATTGAGTTGCAAGGTGTCGGGCAAATCGGCGCTGGGCTTGAAACCGTCAGCCTTGATATGCACGGTTGCCGGCAGGTTTTCCACCAAGGGTTGCAGCTCGCCGGTGAGCTTGGCTGCCAAGTAGCCGCTGCTATCGGCGTCGAGCTTGAGGGTATCGAGCAGGTTGCCATCGACCTTGAGGGCGATTTTCCAAGGCGCGCCGCCGGGCGCGTAAGGCAGGCTCAGGTTGCCGCTGGCAGTCAACGGCCAATCGCCGGTGGGTTGCAGCAGGCCGGTGAGGTCCAACGCCAGGTCGTCGCGCTGCAGTTGCACCGAATCGATCTGCAGGCCGGCGGCGGTCCAATGCGCCGCCAATTGCAGACCCTTGAGCTCCTCGCTGCCGTTGAACAGCAGGCTAGCGACGCGAATGTCGCCCAACTGCAGGGCAACCGGCAACGTCAAATCCGGCAACGTGATGGGGCCGCTGCTGTCTTCGGTACTCGGTGGAAATTGCAGGCTGACCTGCTCCACATCCAACCGGTTGATGCACAGCGTCATGCGCAGCAGGCAGGCCGGCGCCCAATCGAAGGTCGGCGCAGTCAGCTCCACGCGGCTGCTGCCTTGCTGCCACAGCAGATGATCGGCGCGCCACTGCCCACCCAAGTGGCCCTGGAAGTTCTCCACGCTCACCTCCGGCAAGCGGCCCAAGGCCCAGCGACTGCCCGCCTGGGTACCGAGTACCACCCACAGCGCCAGCACTACCACGGCGAGGACAGCGACAAGCGCCAGCCCCGCGATTTTCAAACCACGCATCACAACTCAGGCCCCATGGAAAAGTGCAAACGAATGCCGCCCGGGTCTTGCAGGGCATGGGCCAGGTCAAGGCGGATCGGGCCGACGGGCGACACCCAGCGAACACCGATGCCGACCCCGGTTTTCAAGCTCGGCAGCTCCAGGTTGTTGAAGGAATTGCCTTGGTCGATAAACGTCGCGATCCGCCATTTGTCGGCAATCGAATATTGATACTCGGCGCTCAACGCCACCATGTAGCGGCCACCGATGCGGTCGCCGCGATCGTTTTCGGGGGACAAGGTCTGGTACTCGTAGCCGCGCACGCTCTGGTCGCCACCGGCAAAGAAGCGCAGCGACGGCGGTACCGACTTGTAGCCATTGGTGGCGCTGCCGCCGAACTGGGCCCGCGCCAGGAAACGGTGGTTGTCCCACAAGGTGGTGAGGCCTTTGACCATGGCCGTGCCGTAAAGCAGGTTGGTGTCCGAACCCAAGCCTTCCTTGGCCACCCGGGTATCCAATTGCAGGCGGTAGCCGTGGTGAGGGTCGATGCGGTTGTCGCTGCGCAGGTAGGAATAACTGACACCCGGCATCACCAGGTTACTCAGGCCCGAGTCATCGCCCAGGCGATA